>Ga0207686_10002136_pt1 | contig 10889 bp, 12 predicted proteins | sample KBSM24metaG_FD_184396 | JGI IMG/M metagenome (GOLD analysis project Ga0207686, IMG submission 184396) | Miscanthus rhizosphere microbial communities from Kellogg Biological Station, Michigan, USA - KBS M2-4 metaG (SPAdes) (version 2) | ecosystem: Host-associated > Plants > Roots > Rhizosphere >...
TCTGCGGAACGCGCTCGAGTAGGAAGTAGAATCCGTCCGCGATGAAGAAAAACAAGGACAACGATCAACTGGCGCTCGCGGGGACGGAAGAGGCGGAAATCCTTTCGCGCCTCGGCGAGCGCGTCGAGAAAGCAGTCGGCATGATTCAAGAGCTCCGCCGCGAGCGCGACAAACTGCGCGCGCGCGTCGAGGAGCTCGAGTCCCGCGTCCGCGAACAGGACTCGCTCGACGAAGAACACGAGCGCTTTCGCAAGGAACGCGGGGAGATCCGTGATCGCATTGAAGCGATTCTGGGAAGTTTGGAAGCGCTCGATAGTGCTGAGTCCTGAGTGCTGAGTCCTGAGTGTGAGTCGACTCAGGACTCAGCACTCAAGACTCGGCACTACATTTCCGCAATCAACTTCTCCCTGCACGTCTCCAGCCTTCTCCACGCGAAGCCCTCGTTGAAGGTGTGATCGACGAGGAGGACGATGTAGTAGCCGTCCTTGATGTCGGCGAGGAGGACGGCGCTTTCTTCGAACTCTACTTTGAAGCGGCGCGGCTCGCCGGCGGCGACGTCGGTGCAGAGCGTGCGGAGCTGGGTGAGGAAGATGCCCTGGTACGCGCCGAGGATGCGCAGGTCGTGATCATTGAGATCGTGCTCGCACACCAGCTCCACGGTCTCGCCCTCGTAGTCGAGAAAGAGCGCGGCGAGGGCGCCTTTGGTCGTCGCGAGCAATTCGTGCAGGATCAAACGGAACACGCGCGTTACTCCCACATCACCAGAAACTTCCGCGCCTCCACCGCCTCGGCGGAGTCAGGCGCGGCATCGATCACGCGTTGCAAGTACGTTCGCGCGACATCCGCGCGTCCGGCGCGCTGCGCGGAGACTCCGAGTCGCAGCATCGCGGTCACGGAGTCGGGATGCGCTTTCAGATAATCGAGATACGCCCGGCCCGCGCCCTGGAGATCGCCGCGGCGCTCGCGGAGGATTCCGACGTAGAGCAGCGCGGCGTCGAGCTTCGGATCAAGCGTGCGCGCGCGGCCGAGCCAGGTCTCCGCGTCGGCGGTGCGTCCGAGACGGTCGAGGGCGATGCCGTTGTGATACGCCGCCTCCGCGCGCATCGGCGCGGTCTCGTCCGCGAAAATCTTCTCCAGCTCGGATGACGCCTTTGCCGGCTCGCCGAGGCGCAGCAGCGTGATCGCGCGATTGAAACGCGCTTCCGTCAATGCCGGACGGAGTGCGAGTGCGGCGTCGAAGCTTTTCAGCGCTTTCGTGTTCTCGCCCTTCATCAGCAGCGCGAGGCCGCGCAGGTTCTCCACGTCCGCCGGGGATGCGCCCGACGTCTTCGCTCCCTCGAGCTGATGCAGCGCGGCGTCGTACTGTCCGCGAAGGATGTAGAAGACGCTGCGGTCACAGGCAGTTTGATTGGCGGCAAGCAAAACAAACGCGAAAACGACTGTGCCGCTCAGGCGGCGCCTCGCACCTGGTCTTCGATCTGGATGTCGCCGCGCTTGACGGCGATGACGAACGCGTCGACCACGCGCGGGTCGAACCGCGTCCCGGCGAAGCTCTTGATCTTCTCGACGACGTATCCGATCTCCATCGCCTTCTGATAGGGCCGGTTCGTGGTCATGGCGTCGAACGTATCGGCGATGGCCACGATGCGCGCCTGCGTCGGGATCTGCTCGCCTTCGAGCCCGTCCGGGTATCCGCCGCCGGACCATTTCTCATGGTGGTACTTCATGCCCGGGATGATGTCGATCAGCTGCGCGACGCCGCTCATGATCGCCGCACCCTTGGCCGGGTGCTGCTTCATGACCTCGAACTCCTCGTCGCTCAGAGCACCCGGCTTGCGGAGGATGCGGTCGTCGATGCCGATCTTGCCGACGTCGTGCAGCAGCGCGCTGATGCGGAGATTGCGCATCTCCTTTTCCGGCAGGCTCAGATTCTTTCCGATGGCGATCGAGTAGCGCGCCACGCGCTCGGAATGCCCGCGCGTGTACGGGTCCTTCGCGTCGATCGCCGCGGCGAGCATGCGCACGGAGTTGATGAAGAGCAGGTGGTTCTCGTGGGCCGCCTTCTTGAGCTGATCGACGGCATGCTCGATCGACTCCGACATCACGTTGAAGTTCTGGGCCAGCTCGCCGATCTCGTTGTGCGTCTTCAGCTCGACGCGCTGCTGGTAGTTGCCCTGGGCGATCTCGTACGTGCGCGCGGCGAGAACGCGGATGGGACGGGCGATGCCGGAGGCGAACAGCATCGACGCGACGATCGCCAGCACCAGCGCGATGGCCACCCACTGCACCGTACGGCGGATCATCTGATCGACCGACGCGTAGGCGCGGGCCTCCGGTTTCTGCACGATCACCGCAGCATTGGCCACGGTCGGCGCCACGGTGCCGATCAGTTTCATGTTGCCGTTCTGCGTGTCGACGTACGACTCGGTGAGCCGGGCCGGCGCTTTCGCGAAGTCCTGCACGATCTTGAGGTGCGAGTAGCTCGGATGCCGCACGTCGACGCTCGGCTCGCTGTGCAGCAGCACGCGCCCGTCGCGGTCGACGAGGAACGCGGTGACGTCGCCTTTGCCTTCCTCGCGCACGCGGTCGACGATGCGTCTCAATCCGACGAGGCCGATCACCGCGCCGATGACCTCATTGCCGTCCGTCACCGGCACTGACATCACGATCGCCGGCTGATTGGTGGAGTTGACCTGGATGACGCGGCCCGTCGAGTCATGCCCCGCCAGGGCGACGTCGCGGGCGATGTCCATCTCCTTCACGATCGCCGGATCGAGATCGGCCGGCACCGCCTCGGCGCCCTGGCCGTTCGCGTTCAGCGCGCGGATGGCGATCATGTCGCTGTCCGGCGTGATGTAGTCGGCGATCCACTTCGTCTGCGCGGCGTAGAGGAACGGATCCTCGCCCGCGGGAAGCGCATGGCGCATGGTCCGCAGCGTCCCGGCGATTTTCTGCAGTTGCTGGCGGTTGATCGAGATGAGGTTCTCGAGGTCGGCGGCGATGCTCACGGCCGACCGCGTCAGATATTTCTGCTCGAGGGTCTTGAGCGACTCGCGATTGATGTCGATCAGAAAATAGTGCGAGACGACCAGCGGCACGAGGCCGACCAGCACCATCGCGCCGAGGAGCGTCCAGAGAAGGCGAGGCCGTCGCGACGGCTCCGGCGTGGGCGGAGGAGAGGAAGCGTCCGACATCGCAAACGATTATAAGAGGTTCAATGCCGCGCGCCGTCTACGTGCATCTCCCGTTCTGCACCCAGCACTGCACCTATTGCCCTTTCGCGATCTCCACCGACCTCGCCCTGCAGGACCGCTATACCGACGCGCTCCTGCGCGAGATCGATGCGGCCACCTTCTCCCCGCAAGCGGGGAGAAGGGCTCTCGATGAGCGCGCGCCGCGAGGGTGGCGCGAAGCGCCGGGTGAGGGGGCGCGCGAAGCAGTCGACAGCATCTACCTCGGCGGCGGAACCCCATCGCACACGAGCATCGAGAATCTCACGCGGATCTTCGCGCGCCTGCGCGAGCGTTTCGATGTCCGCGACGACGCCGAGATCTCGATGGAAGCGAACCCGGAGGACGTCACGCCGCGCGCGCTCGAGGCGTGGCGCGCGCTCGGCGTGCAGCGGATCTCGATCGGGGTGCAGTCGTTTCACGACGAGGAGCTGAAGGCGATCAGCCGCGTGCACGATCGCGCGCGGGCGATCGGCGCCGTCCGCGACACCGTCGCGAGCGGGATGCGCACGAATCTCGATCTGATCCTCGGGCTTCCCCAGCAGAACGCCGAATCGTTTCGCGAGACGCTCGATCTCGCGGTCTCGCTCGGCGCCGGCCATCTCTCGCTGTACATGCTCGACCTCGAGGAGAAGACGCCGCTGCAGGCGCAGGTGGCGCGGGGACGCGTGGAGCTGCCGGAAGACGAAACGGTCGCGCGCCTCTACATCGAGGCCATCGAGCGGCTCGGCGACGCGAGGCTGCATCAATACGAGATCAGCAACTTCGCGCGCGCGGGCGAGGAGTGCCGCCACAATCTCCGCTACTGGACGCGCGGCGAATATCACGGATTCGGTCTGGCGGCGCATTCGTTCATCGGCGCGGAGCGTTTCGCGAACACGCGCGACATCCGCCGTTACATCGAGCGCTCGCCGGACGCGCGCGAGTTCAGCGAGTCTCTCGGCGAAGGCGAAGTCCGCCGCGAGGTCATCTTCCTCGGGCTGCGCCAGACCTCCGGCATACACTATGAAGAGCTCGTGCGACTCTGCGGGCAGGAGGGCATGGAATGGACGGAACGCGGAATTCAGGAGGGGTGGCTGCGGAGGGTGGATGGACGCGTTGCCTTCACGCCCGAGGGGTTTCTGCAAAGCAACGATTTCATCTCGCGGCTCTTCTGATTCTCTTCGCCGCGGCGCCTCTGCACGCGCAGAGCGCGATCGACTTCGACCCGCAAATCACGCAGGCGGAGTTCGAGAAGTTCTCCCGTCTCGTCGCCCAGGGCATCTACGCCACGCCGGTCGATCCCGCGCGCGCCCGCGGACTGCTCGGATTCGACATCGGCGTGGCCGTGACGGCCGTGCCGGTCGATACGAACGCCGCGTACTGGCAGCGCGCGGTCGGCGATGACTTTTCGGTGAGCGACTACGTCGCCGTGCCGCGGATCGTGGCCTCGAAAGGGCTTTCGAGAGCGACGCTGTCGGGGATGTACGCGAGGGTGCAGAGCGCGGACGTGGAGATGTGGGGCGGCGCGCTCGACGTTCCGATCATCAGCGGCGGTCTGGTCCGCCCGACGCTCGCGCTGCGCGGCGCGTACTCGTCGCTGCAGGGCAGCAACGTCTACGACCTGAAAACGTACGGCGTGGAGGTCTTCCTGTCGAAAGGATTCGGACCGATCACGCCTTACGTCGCCGCCGGAAGAATGAAACTCGACGCCGACGGCCACATCGCGGAACAGACATCAAACAGTCCGGCCATCACGCTGCACGATTCGTCGAGCATGAATCGCTACACCGTCGGCGTAAAGCTCTCGCTCCTGATCCCGAAGATCGTGATCGAAGCGACGCAGGGCGAGGAACGGAGCTACGCCGCGAAAGTGAGTTTCGGCCTGTAGTGGAGCGGCGGGCTCTCAGCCCGCCGAAACGGGGACGGCGGGCTAAGAGCCCGCCGCTCCACCACTATTTCGATTTTGTCGCGGCTGTGCCCGTGGGCAATCCCAGGGCGCTCTTGATCGCGTCGATGGTGAAGTTGCCCTCGGGGCCGAAGCCCATCATCTGGCCGTTCACGATGTATGTCGGGGTGGCGCCGACGCCGATCGTGAATGTGCGGCTGACCTGTTCGAGCAGGGCCTGGCGCTCGGCCTTCGAGCTGTAGATCTTCTGCACCGCCGCGGGATCGATGTCGTTGTCCTGCAGGTACTCCTGCAAGACCTTGTCGAAGGGACGCTTCCCGATCTCTTCCTGGTTCTTGAAGACGTAGTCGACGTAGGCCCAGTACTTTTTCGGGGCCACGCGATTGATGGCCCGCGCGGCCATCGCCGCCTGGACCGCCCACGGGTGATGATCGAACAGCGGCAGATCGATGCGGCCGTAGTTCACCTTGGAGAGGTTCTTCTCGATGATCGGATCGACTTTGGTGTGTGCGCGCGCGCAGCTGGGGCACTGGAAGTCGGAGAGCTCGAGGATCTCGAGCTTCGCGTTCGGATTGCCCTTGCGCACCGCGGAGGTGCTCGAGGAGAGCGCCTCGCGCAGCGACTGGGCCGGGTCGGTCTTCAGATTTCCGCGCGCGGCGATGATCAGGAACCTCTCCGACGCGTCGACGAAGCCGTGATACGCGAACGGACCGAACGGCGTGTCGCGGTTGATGTTGACCGCCTTGAGGCCGTCCGGAAGCGGGAACGGCGCGACGGTGGCCGTCACTTTGTGGCTGAGAAGACGCGTGCTCTCATCCGAGATTCTCTCCGCGGCAGGACGGCCGTCGCTCGGAAGGGCGATCACGGTGCCGATGAGGATCTGCTGCGTTTTCGGCGAGTAGATCAGGTACTTCTGGCCGCCGCAGTACTGATCGGAAGAACGGATCGTGACGGCGTACGAGGCGAAGTTTGTCGGGCCGCCGGGGACCTGTTCCATGGTCATGACCCCGTCCGGACAGCGCGGGAGCATCTTTGCCGCGTACGTCTTCAGCGGCGCGAGAGGATCGACCATCTGGGCCTGCGCGGCTGCGCAAACGAGGAAAGTGGTGAGCAAGAGAAGAGTGCGTTTCATAATCATTGCGCGTTAACAGTCCGATATCCGCGTTCAATCCAGGCCTTCATTCCGCCGGAGATATGGACGATGTTCCGGAAGCCCGCCAGCTGCAGCAGCTTCGCCGCCACCGTCCCGTCCGCATCCCCTTCGCCGTACACGAGCACGGTCTGGTTCTGATACGGCAGCAGCTCCGGAAGCTGCCGCTCGATCGTGTCGAACGGCGTGCTCAGCGCCCCGGCGATGTGGCCTTCGGGGCCCCGAAACGCCGGCGCTCCCCGCACGTCGAGAATCACCACCTGCCGCGAGTCGAGGATCATCTCATTCGCGATCGTGGGGGAGACTTCGGCATAGCCGTCTTTGGTCGTGGAGACGCCGACGGTCTTGCAGGCCAGAAGGCAGATGGCGGATGACAGAAGGCAGAAGACCGCCGCCCACCACGAAAGGCCTTGTCGTCGTTTCTTCTGCCGTCTGCCGTCTGCCATCTGCAGTCTCATAAGACCTCCAGTTCGAATTCCGCGCGGACTTCTCCGACCAGTGTGCCGGCGTGGTTGCGGAGGTCCCAGTGCCGGTAAGGCGCGAGCTCGGGTCGGGCATCGAGATCGATGCCGAGGAGCTCGAGGAGGCGGAGAATGACGGGGTTGCGTCCGCGGTCCATCGAGCCGTCGTCGATCTTCAATGCGATTCCGAGCGCGCCATCATCCGCGATCCCGAGAGGCCCGGTCAATGTCGCGCTGAGCGAGGGCCCGAGCGCCATCGCGTAGAAGCCCTCCGCACCTTCCTTCGCCACCAGCTCGCCGCCGAACGCCTCGAGCAGCGGCGTGGTCATGCTCCAGTTGCCGGCGATGTAGTGCGGAAACGACGTCATCGCATCTACGACGGTCGAGGCGCTCTCCGCGTATCGCTCCTGGCTCTCCGGCGCCATCAGCCGCGCGTAGGCGAACGCCGCTCGATAGAGCGACAGAAAGAATGCCGGCACGCCGCAGCCGTCGATGGCCATCGGAATCTCGTCCGGCGCGATCCCCGCGAAATCGGCGAGCGTCGTGCGCATCAGCACCTGCAGCGGGTGATCGGCATCGATGTAGCGTCCGCCCGGTACGTCCATCACCTGCGTCGCCAGCAGCATCCCGGCGTGCTTGCCGGAGCAGTTGTTGTGCAGCGGCGAGGGCGGCTCGCCGGAAGCGCGCAGCTCGGCGGCGGCTTTCTCGTCGTACGGCATGTGCGTGCCGCAGAGCAGATCTTCTTCATCGAACTCGCCCTTGCGTAGTAGCGCCGCGGCGGTCGCGACATGCAGCGGCTCGCCGCCATGCGACGCGCACGTGAGCGCGATCTCTTCGCCGGTGAGGTCGTACTCCTCCGCGCCGCCGTACTCGAGGAGCGGAATCGCCTGAAACGGCTTCGCCGCCGACCGAAGGCAGGTGCGCGTCCCCGGATCTCCCGCGCACGCAACCAGCCGCCCCCGCGCGTCGACCACCGCAATCGATCCGGAGTGATACGACTCGACCTGAGTCCCGCGATAGACGTTCGCGAGGCGGACGCTCATTGGATGGAGTATAGAGCGCAGAGGGCAGAGCGCAGAGGGCAGAAGAGACAACGACCAACGTGGGGGCGCGGTGGTCTTCCGCCCTCTGCCCTCTGCGATCCGCCCTCCACCTCTACGCGTGCGCCGGCGAGCTCTCGGCCGATACGGCTTCTTCTTCCGTGTTGTAGATCTTGAAGACGAAGTCGAGCTTGGCGAGCTTGAGGAGCTTCTGGATGCGCTCCGAGGGGTTCACCAGAATCAGCTTGCGGTTCTGGCTCGTGAACTTGCCGAGGTAGCCGACCAGCTCACCGATGCCGGTCGAGTCGATGTAGTCGATCTTCGTGAAGTCGATGATCACGTTCGTGCTCTCGTTTTTGAGCACGTTCTCCAGGGCCGAGGAGAAGAACTCGGCGCTCTCGCCGAGCTTGATGAGACCTTCCACGTACAGGATCGTGAAGTTGTCGACGTGTTTCTTTTCTACGATCACAGGTACAGCCTCCGAGCCAAATCATAGTGCGTGAAGCAAACGCACTGCCACGACCGCGTTCATGCCTCCGAATCCGAAGGAATTGGAGAGGAAGGCCCCGACCCGGGCCTGGCGCGGCTCATTCGGCACGTAGTCGAGATCACAGGCCGGATCGGGGAGGCGCAGGTTGATCGTCGGCGGGAGAAATCCTTCGCGGAGGGCGAGCAGCGAGCAGGCGATCTCGATCGCCCCCGAGGCGCCCATGGCGTGGCCGTGCAGCGATTTCGTGGAGCTGACGGCGACGCTTTGGGCCGCGTTTCCGAATGCCTGCTTGATCGCCGCGGTCTCGGTCGGATCGTTCGCGCGCGTGGCGGTGCCGTGCGCGTTGATGTATCCGATGTCTTCCGCGTTGAGCCCCGCGTCGCGCATCGCCAGCGTCATCGCGCGCGCGGCGCCGCTGGCGTCGGGATCGGTGATGTGTCCCGCGTCGCTCGTCGCGCCGGCGCCGGCGATCTCGCCGAGGATCTCCGCGCCGCGCTTCTGCGCGCTCTCCAGCGACTCGAGGATCAAAACCGCCGCGCCCTCCGCGAGCACGAGGCCCTTGCGATCGGCGCTGAACGGGCGGCACGCCTCTTCCGGATGCTCGTTGTCGATCGCCATCACGCGCAACGCTTCCCACCCGCGGATCACGCCGGGCTGCAGCGGCGCGTCCGTGCCGCCGGTGATCATCGCGTCCGCCTGCCCCGCGCGAATGGCCTGCATCGCCAGGCCGATGGCGTGCGCGCTCGACGCGCATGCGGAGACGACCGAGTAGCCGGTCCCCTTCGCATTCAGCTTCGCCGACACCGCGGCGCCCGCGGCGTTGTACATCGAGAGCGGAATCCCCATCGGCGGAATGCGTCCTTTCTCGCCGTAGAGGCGCCGGTAGCTGGCGTCAAGCGTCTCGCATCCGCCGAGTCCCGTGCCGAGGATCACGCCGACGCGCTCCGGTTTCGCGCCGAGGTCGCCCGCCTGCGTCGCCGCTTCCTCGGCGGCGATCAGCGCCAGGCGCGTGAAGCGGTCATGGCCGCGGTGCAGTCCCGCCTGCGCGTCCGCCGGCACTTCGCCGGCGATGCGGCAGTTGAGTTTCGACGCATCGATCGAGGTGATCGCCTTGATGCCGCTCCGCGCGGCGCGCAGCGACTCCAGCGCCGCCGCCTTTCCGCGGCCGAACGGGGAGACGATTCCGAGACCGGTGATGACGACTCTCACGCCCGCCCGTCCGGAGGGCAGAGCGCGGAGGGCAGAGCGCGGTGACACAGGTTCTTCTGCCCTCTGCCCTCTGCCGTCTGCGCTCTCATTCGGGCAGCAAGTCCTGCACGAGGTCGATCAGATCGCCGAAGGTCGTGATCGCACGCGCGCGGTCGTCTGGAATCGAGATGTGGAACTGCTCCTCGATGGCGAAGAGGATGGTCAGGGAGTCGAGCGAGTCGATGCCGGCCTCGGCGAGCGGAGTCTCGGGCTTGATCGCCCCTTCCTCGATGTGTTTTTCCTGCTGGATGATCGCGACCAGCTTTTCCTCGATCTCGCCCCGCGTCACGATCCGTATGATAGCAGCGTGGTCCGCCGCTTCTGGCCGTTCTACCTCGGATGGATCGCGCTCTGCGCGATTCTCTTCCTCGCCCTGGCCCGTCTCGAAGATCCCGCGCGCCCCAAGGGCCGCATTCTCTCGATCGAAGCGGGGGAGCGCGCCCTGGGTATCGCGCGCTCGCGCGGCTTCATCGATTATGAGGTCGTGCACGTGGCCCGCGCGCGGGCGGGGGAGGGCGGGGCGGAAGATCGCTGGATCGTGCTGCTCGATCGAGTACCGCATACGCGATTGGCACGGGCCGTGGTGATTGAACTTGATGTCGCGACCGGAAAGCTCTTGCGTGTGCGCGCGCCGAGAAGTGGAGCGGGCGGCTCTCAGCCGCCCGGTTCGGCGGGCTGAGAGCCCGCCGCTCCATTCGAAAGCTAAAATGACGACCGTGCCCCGCCCCGTGACGAAGTTGACGCCGATGTTCGAGCAGTACTTCGAGATCAAGCGTCAGGTTCCCGATGCCATCCTCTTCTACCGGCTCGGCGACTTCTACGAGATGTTTTTCGAGGACGCGGAGAAGGCGGCGCCGCTGCTCGATCTCGTTCTGACCGCCCGCAACAAGGGGCAGGACCACGAGGCGCCGATGTGCGGCGTGCCGTATCACGCGGCCGAGTCTTACATCGCGAAGCTCATCCGCCACGGGCTGCGCGTGGCGATCTGCGAACAGGTCGAGGATCCGGCGCTCGCGAAAGGGCTGGTCAGACGCGAAGTCGTCCGCGTGGTCACGCCCGGCACGGCCACCGAGAGCTCGATCGTCGAGCGGGAGAGCTGCTATCTCCTCGCGCTCGTGCCGAACGGATCGAGCGTCGGCGCCGCGTATCTCGACGTATCCACGGGCGACTTCTTCGTCACGAGCTACCGCTCGCTCGACGACGCGCGCCTCTTCGACGACGTCGCGCGTTTCGCGCCGCGCGAGGCCGTGGTGCCGCGCGGAGCGCGCGAGGTGCCGGCCGTTCCGACCACGAGCGTCGAGCCGTCGCTCTTCGAGGCGCAGCACGACTATCTGGCGAAGCATTTCGGAACGCAGTCGCTGCGCGGCTTCGGACTGGAAGAC
>Ga0207686_10002142_pt1 | contig 10861 bp, 15 predicted proteins | sample KBSM24metaG_FD_184396 | JGI IMG/M metagenome (GOLD analysis project Ga0207686, IMG submission 184396) | Miscanthus rhizosphere microbial communities from Kellogg Biological Station, Michigan, USA - KBS M2-4 metaG (SPAdes) (version 2) | ecosystem: Host-associated > Plants > Roots > Rhizosphere >...
GGATGGTGCCGCGCTGGACCATGACGTCGCCGGCCTTGATGTGCACCACGCTGTCGTCCAGCTCCATGTCGATCTCGCCCGACAGCACCACGATGTAGTCGATCGAATCCGTGCGGTGGTTGCGCGCGGCCAGCCCCGGCGCGAACTCCAGGATACGGAAGATCGTTCCGTTCTCGATGGTGGTCCCGGCAACGGCCATGAACAGAGCATTCCGGATGACTGCTCAGTATATTACTGGTATATGCCACATTGTTGCGTTGAGTACCGGCCGATAGTGGTCGATGGAGTTCAATTGCCTGCATGGACTCCGGGCGAACTTATTCCTAACCCTTATTATAATGCCGATGAGCCTTTTTAAGCTCATCCTCACCACTACCGGCGGCTTTGACGAGCCCGATATGCTGGCGGCAAAGCTGGATGAGCTGCTGGTAGCGAGGCATCCGGACGTGGAGATCGTGATCGGCTTCAGCCTTGCGGGTGACGCCATTGGCCGGCAATACGCTGCAGACCGGGGGTATCAGGTCAAAGAGTTCACCGCCGCATACATGCGGATGGCCGAGGTTATACAATACGCTGATGCGGCGGCTGTTGCCTGGGACGGGCAGTCACCTGGGACAAAACGGCTGATTGATGAGGTGCGGAGTGCGGGGAAGCGGTGTAAGGTGGTCATTTACCAGGTCCCGGCCAAGGCGGTACCTAAACCCGCTGCAATTCCCCGCAACGCCGTGGTGATCGACGGCGAGGTGCTGACGCCTGAAGTCAAAAAACGCCGCAAGCCCGCATCCTCCGGTCAAAAAGATTTCCGGTACATGTACAAGGACGTCTATGAGGAGGCTCACAAACAGTGGTTCCAGCGCAAATACCCGCATGCCTGGAAGGATGGTCATTATACCTCATCCCGCTGCCCAGATGTTACTACCGCAAACGGCATGGCCTCCTATATCGTTGATCACTGTGAGTGGACAGGCAACTACGCCAACCGGATCAATGTTATGGGCAGGCAGATCAAGGGCAAGCATGTAACGTCCAGCACAAAGAAAGGTACCCCAGACGTGGACATACTTATCAAAGCTGTGCCTATTAAGGCCGAAATAAAGATCGGCAAGGATGCGCTCTCAGATGCGCAGATCAAACAGCATGCGGCTATCACTAAGGCGGGTGGAAATTACTTTGTGTTTAAGTCTATTGATGATTACCTGGATGTGTTCTACCGGTTCTCGGTCAAGCAGTCAGATATGTTTTCCACATAGGGGGTTGATATCGGTTTTAGCATTATCTTAGCTATCCGATACCTGGAAGTAGAAACCCAGTGTTATAACTTATTTTTTACATCCCGGTGGGGGTGGCTTAGAGGGTGTCGAAAGGCACCCGTTTCTACCTAAGTCGCTTTCTCCGGGATTTTTTATTTACTCTCTCACATGCAAATAAATACAAAGTTTGAATTGGGGCAACAGGTTTTTATTCTTTATGATAACATCCTTTGCAGCGGATTTATACACGGAATTAAAGTAGTAGCCATAGAGCAGCCTATGTATAATCTACATGACCTTTGGTTTCATGAAGAATTATTGTTTGAAAGCAAGGAGCTTCTAATTGAGGCATTGGAACAGAAGGACGCTAAATTGATCAATGATCAGATTGAACCATTTTAAAAATCCCCGCAATGGAAATAATCCCATTTGGAAAGTACAAAGGAAAACCCGTTGAAGTGTTGGCCCAGGATAAGCAGTGCCTGGAATGGTTGACTGCTCAGTCATGGTTTATTGAACGTTACAGAGACATCCACACATTAATTGTAAATAATTTTCAAGAGTCATCTGAAACCCCGGAACATAATAAAATACAGGCATTATTCACGGATAAATCCTTTTGCTCTGCCTTTGCAAATACAATCATTAAAAGAAATATACGGACTATGGGGTCCTCCTTTCGCTTAAAATACCCAACCTATAAACTTATCAGGAAGTATGAGATAACAAACTGGAAAACAAGAGAAAAGGAAATGCAATATGAAGTAGAACCGGTCTCAATAGTTACGGTTTTAGATCGTATTAATTCAGCCATTAAAATCTATCCTTGCCTATATGAAGAAAAGGGGGTTGATGTGATTTTTGGGTTTGAAATTTCACCTGACCCGGATCAATACGAGGGCGAATTATTCACCGTTTTTATAGAAATAAAGCCGACACTCTCTGATGATTACCCTGCTGTTCTTCGTCAAATGAAAACCAACAATTCAGAGATGTTGCTTATTGGCGACTTTAATGCCATCGGCGCAACCTTTGACCAGGTTACAGAAATTTTCAGGACCAGCCATAAACATATAATTATCATCCCGAAAAAGTTCTTGGCATGACGGAATTCCAACCCGGCATCCATTACAGCAAAATAGTCGAAGGCTATATCCTTGGTGTGTGCCTTATAGAACCTGCTGCATTCTTTAAAGTCAAGAGCATTACAGCAGATATGTTCTATTTCGATCAACACCGGCTTATATTTCAGGTGCTTAATGACATGGCTCAACAAGCTATACCTATTGACCTTATGACTGTGACGGATTATATCGACCGTACAAAGCATATTCCTTATATTGAAGACCACCAAACCGCGTGGTTTTTATGTAGGTTAACAAATGACGTTATCCATTCTGCTCATTTAAAGCATTGGTGCAAAGTTGTCCATGAAATGTGGCAGGCCCGCGTCGCAGCACGGGCTACGCCGGAAACGCTCAAACAGATTGCGAAACAGGCTAAGCGGACAGGCAAGACAGAATTGAATCGAAAGACAATGCGTTTCCTTCTTAATTATGTCGCAAAGCATTATGTTAAGGATCGTATATCACTTTTCGGCAGCCGTATCATTGCAGGCACGGGATCCAGAAAAATGCAGGTACCATCCCCGTTATTGGTATTCCTTATGTCAATTGTTGAACCACAATATACATGGACTTGTGGGAATAGTTTTGATGAAGTGCTTACCGCTGATCAATGTAAGGCAAGATTAAAACCAAACTCATTATTTATTAATGGGGTTTGGATCAATAAGGATATAAAATACCCAACAGAATGGTAGTAGAATTCCCTTTTGAGATATTTGATCCCTATATTGCCCAGTCTTTCAAAGACCTGGCCGAAGAATATTCTATTCCGCCTCAATTTATGGGATCTTCCGGGTTATTCACTGTGGCAGCCCTTTCTGGCAACATGTATCAAACTGAACTTAACGGAAGCATCAAAAATATAATATTCAGTATGCTGGTTGGTCCTTCGGGCGCCGGCAAAACTCCTTCGTTTGATTTGCTTTGCGGAAACGTTATTGCTCCCTTAAACTCAATAGCCTGGGCACGTTTTGAAGAAAATATGAAGGACTGGCAGGAGGCACATAATGCTGCCAAGGCCGCCAAGACACTTTTTGATGAACCTGAACCAACCAGGGTTACGCGTATAGCTTCAGGAGGAACCACTGAGGGTATGATGGCTAATGCCATGGCTGCGCCTGCCGGATTCGGGCTTTATTATGATGAAGGTGGTGAAATGCTTGGCACTCCGAACCAGTATAAAAAAGAGACCTCCTCCGTTGATTTCTGGAATAAAATGTGGAATGGTAAATCATTCAATGAGTTACGTGCCGATAAATCAAGGGAACGATACGTGCCGGAAACTTCGCTTTCGGCGCTGGTAGGCATGCAGACAGATCGTGTACAGAATTATTTTTCCTCTGATACCATCTTAAGTGGTCTACCTTTTCGATTTCTGGTTACCATGTCCGATATGATCCCGCTCAACGAGAATGTAGACCCATTCAACCCCAACCGGCGCCAGGTATGTGACGAATGGCGCTCTGTCGTTCGATATCTGTATGAATCGGGCTGCACCTATACCAAAGAATCCAGGCCATTTATCATTCCGTTCACAGACGCAGCCAGGAGGGCCTACACGGGGCTTTGCCAACGGCTTATACGAAAGTCCAACAAACTAAGATTTAGCCAAAAATCAGGCGATTCCAGCAGTCTGATGGTAAAATATGAGACTAAGTTATTCGCCTACGCCGGCAGGTTTTTAATTCCATTGGCAATTATGGATAATAAGCAGAGTCCTTTAATTCAGGAAAGCCATGTGCATAAGGCTGAACTTCTTTACAATTTCTATCATTCTCAGGCGCTTATATTGTTTAATACAATGGTTGATGATGACCTGAATGAAAACGAGCGGTTACTTCTTGAATCACTTCCAGATGAGGAATTTGGAACCGATGATATTGAACGGGCTTGCCTGGGCCTTAAATTGCACCCCACTTTTTTTCACACCGTATTCCGGCGTAAGTACCGAAATGGATTTATTAAGCGTGTTTCGCGTGGGGTTTATATCAAAGAGATTTAATACAGGGGCTTCGGCCCCTTTTTCATGGGCATGCCTGAAATAGACAACTTTAAAAATCTGTCTATTTGGTGTAAGCTGTTGATTATCTGTATATTTATAAAAAAACTTATGACAGAACGTGTCAATAAAAATTACCTGTTTATCAATTAGTTAAGTGCCAAATAGACAAATAGACATAGACACTTAAGATATATAAAATGTATTATTATTATTATTATACGTACGCGAGGGGGCGGCAGGGGAAAACACAAAAAACCGTAAAAATCTTGTCTATTTGTCAAAAACTATATAACTACATGATTATCAGAATATAATTATTGTCAAGCACTTCTGACACGCTTGTCTTTTTGTCAATATTCAACCCCCTCGTACTTTCCCCATTGCACCATCCAATTTCCCGCCGTACCTTGTGCAGATCCCCGGACAAAACCTGGGCAGCCGGAACCGGCGCCAACCAGATTTGTTTGTATGCACAAGGATGAGTAACTTCGGAGAACGAGGCGCTAAAGCCTCTATTTCTTTGTCTTTCATATTTGTATATACAATCTACAGTAGACAAAAACAGAAAAATGGCCAGAAACGGAACAAAAACTGGCGGTAGATCCAAAGGAACCCCCAATAAAAACACCGCACAAATACAGGAACGTGCCGAGCGCGTTCTGAAGATGATCGAACGCGACTACATTGAGGACGACATTGAAAAACTCACATCTGGGCAGCGCATGCAACTCTATGCCGATATGATGGAGTACGTAGTTCCAAAACTCGCCAGGGTCAGCCACGAAGGGCAGACAGACACCAACTTAACCATCCGCATTGTCAGAGGTAACCCTAAATCTGAATGAACTCCACCCGGGCCAGCAACAGGTGATGAATGAGGCAGCGCGCTTTAATACGCTCTGTTGTGGCCGTAGATGGGGCAAAACATCTTTGTGTGAGGATTTACTGCTTTCGCCAGATGACGACCGTAATGGGGCTTTAAATGGCTTTCCGGTGGGGTACTTCGCCCCTACCTATAAAATGCTAATGGAAGTCTGGCGCCACATGAACAACATATGTTTTGGAATCATCGCCCATAAAAACGAGCAGGAAAAGCGTATTGAACTGGCGGGGGGTGGTATCATGGACTTTTGGAGCCTGGATAGTCCCGACTCAATACGGGGGCGCAAGTATAAGCGTGTGGTGCTGGATGAGGCGGCAGTGGTACCTAATTTGAAATCATCCTGGACCGAGGTTATCCGACCTATGCTGACTGATATGCAGGGCGATGGCTGGTTCCTGAGTACTCCAAAGGGCAAAAACAACTATTTCTACGACCTATTTAAGAATGCAGAGCAGTATCAAAACTGGAAATCATGGCAGATGCCAACGGTCAGCAACCCCCATATATCTCCAGCGGAAGTAGAAGAGGCGTGCGGACAGCTTGACCCGCTAACTTTTGCACAGGAATATCTTGCCAGTTTTGTTACTGAGAATTTGAACGCCTGGGCTTATTGCTACAATCCAGCGAAGCATTTGGGCAAGACCGAACTTAACCGTGCGCATGAGGTGTATTTAAGCTACGATTTCAATCGTGATCCTGTCTGCTGCACTGTGTTTCAGCATTACAACGGTTGGATTTATGGCATAGAAACTATAAAATTACCAAGTTCAAATATTTATGAACTGTGTGATTATATTTTAGCCAAGTATAATGGATGCATGTTCATTGTTACAGGGGACGCAACCGGGAAGGCATCTTCCGCTTTGGTGAAAGATAATTTAAATTATTACCAGGTTATACGTTCTAAACTTAACCTTTCAATTAATCAACTGCGAGTACCTTCTATCAATCCTACAATGGTTGAAAACCGGGTACTGGTAAATTCAGTTCTTCATAATTGCAATGTCCTGCTCGATAAGGAAAATTGCGCGGCACTCGCCTTTGACCTGGAATATGCGGCCGTGTTGCCTGATGGAACCTTAGATAAAACCGACCGAAAAGACCCGACAAAACAACTCGACGCATGCGATACATTCCGTTATTACCTCTCAATGTTTCACAAACACACCCTAAAGTCTTAAAAATTCCCTTAATTTCGGTAAACTTCCCGCATGTATACATTCACCATGGACGTTCCAGAGGACTTACTAAAGAGCCTGGACAGGGCAAAGGGGGCGGTATATTATGAACTGGCCGACGGGCGCATGATCCCTGTGGAGGCAATACCGCGGCCGCTGGGTCAGTCTAAAGACCCCGCTATTCACAACATCAAAGTATCCTGCACCTCAATTAAAAGCCGATGACCTGCTGCACCTGCTTCACCGATTTTCTGGCGCGATGTCCTGAAGAAATTCAGGTATACGCCCAACTGCAGCCCAGTACGATGTACACCTGGGTGATAACCGATAAGTTCGGCAAGCAATGGTCGGAAGAATTCACAACCGATGCAGATGGATTCTGGACTATTGATGTGGACGATCTGCCCGCGGGACTACTCACGGAATATTCCGGCGACTTCAAACTGCAAGTGCTGGACCAAAGCTGCAAGCCTACGAAGTTCAAAGTAGCGCAGGAATATACCTGCATCAACTTCAACATTGTTGGAGGCGCCCGTATCAAAAACACGCTCGGCTGCACATTTGAAACTGCCTTCAGCGGGGTTACGTTCACATCGGTTACCGTTGATAAATTCGCGGATGCACTTGCCGAGATGACCGGCAACCAGTTTAAATATATCCTGGTCGCAGTTGATGAAGGTAAAGGTGAAGAAAACCAGTCTTATTTTTATGTACCGGGTTTTGCGGAACTCATTTACCTGGGAGCCGCCGTACCAAACAGTGAAACATAATGGCTTGCTGCACACCTGCTACATTTTCGTTCACCAATGCCGCAAGCTCGACAATAGACTACGGCCCTGGACTACTCGCGCAATATGGATCTCAGCCGAGGGTGTTTGTGCTATACCGGGACGCGGATACGGGCGAATATGTGGTGGCAAGCTGGTTTACACGGATTGAGTTTACGGGGAGTGCTGTAGAGGTGGATCACGGTGGCCCGCAATCAGGATTAGTTGTAATCGGTTAAAATATTTATATGTCAGATACCTCACATGTATCTACTTCAGCCGTTCTCGCGCGACAAGTGGCCAGTGGCGATATGATGATGGACACAAAGACAATCTATAACTGGAAGGACAAAACAACTGAGCAGATAGAAAATGTCCTGATGTTCGTACAGGAAGAATTTGCTGCTGCTCATCCAGACTATGAGTATAATGATCTGAGGTATGAAGACGGAAAGAACGGCGAACGCACTTATTTTTTGATGTTCAAACGGAAGACATGACAGACAAAGACAAGCTCCGTGCAATAATCGATGAACATATTAGCTTCTATGAAGTTGATGTAAAGGTGGCAACTTCTGGTAATGAGAAAGAATTAGAAAACCAGGAAGTTTATGCAACATTTCCATATGAATTAATGGTATCCGAATGCTTGAAAAAATAATCATTATATCATTGCTGGTCTTTGCCATCTGGTACACGATGCAGCCCGGAGAGATATTCGGGCGTTTAGCGCGATGGCTCGAATCTCATTTGCCTTATCAATTGCATAACCCGGTATTCGACTGCCCGGTTTGTCAAGTTCCATGGTACGGCACAGGGCTGTACTGGCTTATATGGGGTACATCCTGGCAGCAGTGGCCAGTAGTAGTGTTCGGTGCAATGGGGCTGAATGTAATCTTAACCCGCTTATTCCCCGACAAAGATGCGTGAGTTAATGCAGCAATATGGATTTAAGAGCGCCGGCACCTGCAACTGCGGCGGCGTGTACACCGAAAAGTACCGATGCGATACTTACCTGGTTCGCATAAGGCCACGCCGGTACAAGTTCGCTATTTACGAAGACGGATCAAGAACCATGGACTGGACCGATTTATCTCAACTCGAAAATAAACTGAATGAAATTTTTCCGCGTGATAAAGAGACTACTGACCCGCAAGGCCCGGTTTCGGGTCTTTAATAATGAAACGGCGGTTGAAGCGTTTCGGCACGATGGCAAAGTATATTACCATTTCCCGGATGCCTTCAAGATACCGGCCGGCAGGTCTCTGTGCGCCCTGGCCATCTACGAAGAACTGCGCATGCGATGCAATCGGGAATACCTGCTGAAGCATTGTGAGGCGATGGACATTATTATGTCCGATCCTAAAAAGATCAACATTGGTGCCATGGCGGTGATGAACAAAAACCTGCGGGAGCGGATGGACCTGGTGCCGTTCCCTGATCACATCTACAAGCTGGCCAGTGTGACGTTCTTTGATGAAACGGAAAGTCCGTTCAGTTATGACTTCGCCTATAATGCAAAGAAGATTGAAGCCTGGAAGAAAGATCCTGGTATACTTGATTTTTTTTTGACCACGCAGTTCAGCGACTTGATTCCTTTTTCGAGTACGTCAGGCGGGAGTGCCCAAATGTATTTTCAGGTAGCGGAGCAGGTAGACGAATTGCACCAGAAATACCTTTGGGAGCAGTTATACAAAAAGAACTGAACGGATGGTTTGATCACATGCACTGGTTAGCGGAAGGCGATCCGGTAAAGTTGAAGGCGGTGAGCGAGATGGCAGGTATTGAGTTTTTCATGTTACTGGACAAGCGGATTGCGGAAATGAAACGGGAAGCGGCGAGGGTACGATCTGCCGCGAATAAAAAACAACACTGATGGCAGATGTAGCACAAAACGTAATAATAAACTTTGAGTCCAATGTTGATGGCCTCGCACCTGCCGTAGATCAACTGGAGAGACTGGGCCAGATCGATAAAGCTACTGCTGCCACGTTCAAGGCTACCAACGCTGAAATAAACAAGCGTACAGCGGTTATTAAGGCCAATGCTTCAACTACTCAGCAAGCAGCCAACACTACTAAAAAATCAATACAGGACGTAGACACTGCCGTAAAAAAACTGTCAGATGATTTTGTAAAAGGCTTTGAAGAGGGCGTTGCCGATGCACTTAAGGAAGCTGGGGTGAGTGCCGAAGAATTTGCCGAGGCGCTCAAGAAGGGCGGTACTGAAGTAGATAAGGTCAATGAATCTATTGCCAGCCGTTTAAAGACTATCAACAATGAACTAAAGGAAATGCGCCTCAATGGTGAAGAGGCTACCAATCCGGAACGATATAATGCCCTTACCAAAGAAGCAGGGTCGCTGCGATCTGCTATCTCAGATGTTAATACCGAAGTGCAACGTGCCGCCTCCAGTACAAAAGGCTTTGATTCTTTGATCGATGTTGCCCAGGGTGCTGCCGGTGCTTTTGCGCTAGCCGAAGGTGGCGCCGCTTTGTTTGGCAAGAAATCTGAAGACTTGCAAGAGGTCCTGGTACGAGTTTCCGGGGCTATGGCTATTTTGCAAGGCTTCCAGCAACTGCAGGAATTGTACAGCAAGCGGATCGCCATTGCCCTTGGCCTGGAGACTGTTGCCACCACCGTTCAAACTGCCGCTACTACGGCTTTCAACTTCGTAGTAGGAACATCCACCGGTCTATTGAAAGCTTTCCGTATTGCTCTGGCATCAACAGGTATAGGGCTATTAATATTAGGCGTGGCCGCTCTTGTTTCATACTTGACCAAGGAAGAGAAGGTTACCGAAGACGTAAACAAGGCCATAGAGCGCAATACGCTGCTTATTGAGGGTAATATCAAAGCCCTGCAGGATCGGCGTGAAATATCATTGGCCAATGCGGGATTGGACGCGAAACTGGAAACCGAGATTAGCCAGATACGGGCTGATAATAATTTAGCACAACAGAGGGCGCTGGAAGCGGGTATTAAACTACTGGAAACGCAGCGCCAGGTCGTTACCCGTTCTCTCGGTGCTCAATCGGAAGAATATAAAAAACTGACTGCTGAAATAAACAAGAACAGAGATTCACTCAACGATATTGCTCTGGCCCAGACGCTTGAAGCTATTGAACGCGAAAAGCAACGGGTAAGAGAAGCGCTGGAGGGGCAGATTGCTATTACCGAGGCGGGCATAATCAATGCCGGCGAGGGATCGGCCGCACAACTGGAACTGCAAAAGAAGCTAGTCCGTGATAAACAGGCCCTTGAACTTGCAACCCAACAACTTACAGAAGAGCAACGACTGCTGATCATTGCGCAAGGGCAGCGGGATCAACTGGAACTTACGCTGGCCTTCCGCAAAAGGCAGATCGATCTGGATATCAAAGTTATTCAGGACAGGTTGAACCTGGTAGAACAGGGCTCGAATGCAGAATTACAACTGCGGAGGGAATTACTGGCGAAGCAGGCTGCCAGTGAGCTGGCGACCACAAAGTTGAGTGAAGCCGAACGCGCGCAGGTGCGTGAGCAGTCAGCCCGTGAACAGGTAGCCTTGGAGTTAGCGTTTGCTGCCGAACAGCGGCGTATTTCGATTGAGAATGCACAGATCGTAAGAAGGGATTTCCTGCAAGTAGCCATAGATCGTAATGCCACGGAGATC
>Ga0207686_10002147_pt1 | contig 10849 bp, 7 predicted proteins | sample KBSM24metaG_FD_184396 | JGI IMG/M metagenome (GOLD analysis project Ga0207686, IMG submission 184396) | Miscanthus rhizosphere microbial communities from Kellogg Biological Station, Michigan, USA - KBS M2-4 metaG (SPAdes) (version 2) | ecosystem: Host-associated > Plants > Roots > Rhizosphere >...
CCTCACCGGGCAGGTGCGCAACATCGCCGAAGTGGCGACGGCCGTGGCGCACGGAGACCTCTCCCGCAAAATCACCGTCGACGTCAAAGGCGAGATTCTGGAGCTCAAGAACACCATCAACACGATGGTCGATCAGCTCAACGCCTTCGCCTCGGAGGTCAGCCGCGTCGCGCGCGAGGTGGGCACCGACGGCAAGCTGGGCGGCCAGGCGGTGGTCACGGGGGTCGCCGGCACCTGGAAGGACCTCACCGACAACGTGAACCAGATGGCCGGGAACCTGACCGCGCAGGTCCGGAACATCGCCGAAGTCACGGTCGCCGTCGCGAATGGCGACCTGTCCAAGAAGATCACCGTCGACGTCCGCGGCGAAATCCTCCAGCTCAAGGACACGATGAACACGATGGTCGAGCAGCTGCGATCGTTCGCGGCCGAAGTGACCCGCGTGGCGCGCGAGGTCGGCACCGAAGGCAAGCTCGGCGGCCAGGCCGAGGTGCCCGGGGTCGGGGGCACCTGGAAGGACCTCACCGACAACGTGAACTCGATGGCGTCGAACCTGACCGGTCAGGTCCGCAACATCGCGGACGTCGCCACGTCGATCGCGCGCGGCGACCTGTCACGCAAGATCACCGTCGACGTGAAGGGGGAAATCCTCCAGCTGAAGAACACCATCAACACGATGGTCGATCAGCTGAACGCGTTCGCATCGGAAGTCAGCCGCGTCGCCCGCGAAGTCGGCACGGAGGGCAAGCTCGGCGGCCAGGCGGCGGTGCCCGGGGTCGCCGGCACCTGGAAGGACCTCACCGACAACGTGAACTCGATGGCGTCGAACCTCACCGGCCAGGTCCGCAACATCGCCGACGTGACCATTGCCGTCGCCAACGGGGACCTCTCCAAGAAGATCACCGTGGACGTCCGCGGCGAAATCCTCCAGCTCAAGGAGGCCATCAACGCGATGGTCGAGCAGCTCCGATCGTTTGCGTCCGAGGTCACGCGCGTCGCGCGCGAAGTCGGCACCGAGGGACGCCTGGGTGTGCAGGCGGTGGTGCCCGGCGTCGCGGGCACGTGGAAGGACCTCACCGACTCGGTCAACGTCATGGGCGCCAACCTGACCGCCCAGGTCAGGAACATCGCGGAAGTCACGACGGCCGTCGCCCGCGGCGACCTGTCGCGCAAGATTTCGGTCGACGTCAAGGGCGAGATCCTCGAGCTGAAGAACACCATCAACACGATGGTCGATCAGCTCCGATCGTTTGCCGCCGAGGTCACGCGCGTCGCGCGCGAGGTCGGCACGGAAGGCCGTCTCGGCGGCCAGGCCGAGGTGCCCGGGGTCGGCGGGACGTGGAAGGACCTCACGGACTCCGTGAACGTCATGGCCGCCAACCTGACCGACCAGGTCCGCGGCATCGTCAAGGTGGTGACCGCCGTCGCCGACGGGAATCTCAGCCAGAAGCTGACCGTCGAGGCGAAAGGCGAGGTCGCGGCGCTGGCCGACACCATCAACAACATGACGAACACGCTGGCGACCTTTGCGGAACAGGTCACCAACGTCGCGCGCGAGGTCGGCGTGGAGGGACGGCTGGGCGGCCAGGCCAACGTCCCCGGCGCCGCCGGCACCTGGAAGGACCTGACCGGCAACGTCAACTTGCTGGCCGCCAACCTCACCAACCAGGTCCGCGCGATCGCGGAGGTCGCCACCGCGGTGACCAAGGGCGACCTGACGCGATCGATTCAGGTCGAGGCGCGCGGCGAAGTGGCCGAGCTCAAAGACAACATCAACACGATGATCGACAACCTGCGCGGCACGACCGATCGCAACCAGGAGCAGGACTGGTTGAAGACCAACCTCGCCCGCTTCACCAACATGCTGCAGGGACAGCGCGACCTGGTGACGGTCGGCCAGCGCCTCCTCTCGGAGCTGGCGCCGCTGGTCAACGCCCAGCAGGGAGCGGTGTACCAGATGCTCGGCGACGTGGCGGACGCGACGCCGGCGCTCTCGCTGCTGGCCGGCTACGCGATTGGCGATCGCCAGGCGCAGCGCATCGAGGTCGGCAACGGGCTGGTGGGGCAATGCGCACTCGAGAAACAGCGCCTGCTGATCACGAAGGTCCCGGGGTCGTACACGCGGGTCCATTCGAGCCTCGGCAGCGCGAGGCCGAAGAACATCGTCGTGCTGCCGGTGCTGTTCGAAGGCGAGACCAAGGCGGTCATCGAGCTCTCCTCGCTCGAGCCGTTCACGACGACGCACCTGTCGTTCCTGGAGCAGCTGACGCAGTCCATCGGCGTCGTGCTGAACACGATTGAAGCCACGATGCGGACGGAAAACCTGCTGCAGCAGTCGCAGCAGCTGACGATCGAGCTGCAGACCCGCCAGACCGAGCTGCAGCAGACCAACCAGGAGCTGGCCTCGAAAGCGAAGCAGCTCGCCGAGCAGAACGTCGAAGTGGAGCGCAAGAACAAGGAGGTCGAACAGGCACGGCGGGCGCTGGAAGAAAAGGCCGCTGAGCTCGCCCTGACGTCGAAATACAAGTCGGAGTTCCTCGCCAACATGTCGCACGAGCTGCGCACGCCCCTCAATTCGATCCTGATCCTCGGCCAGCAGCTCGCGGAGAACGCCGGCGGGAATCTCACGACCAAGCAGGTCGATTTTGCCAAGAACATCCACTCGTCGGGCACGGACCTGCTGACGCTCATCAACGACATTCTCGACCTCTCGAAGATCGAATCGGGCACGGTCACGGTCGAAGCGGAAGAGATCGCCTTCAGCTCGCTCCGCGACAATGTCGAGCGCACGTTCCACCACATGGCCGAGGCCAAAAACCTCGCGTTCCAGGTGGACATCGACAACACGCTCCCCCGCTCGTTCTCGAGCGACCCGAAGCGGCTGCAGCAGATCCTCAAGAACCTGTTGTCGAACGCCTTCAAGTTCACGTCGCAGGGCCACGTGTCGATGCGCATCCAGTCGGCGATCTCCGGCTGGTCGCCGGATCACCCGATTCTGCGTTTCGCGCCGAGCGCCGTGGCCATCGAAGTCAGCGATACGGGCATCGGCATCCCGCCGGAGAAGCAGCGCCTCATCTTCGAGGCGTTCCAGCAAGCGGACGCCGGAACCAGCCGCAAGTACGGCGGCACGGGCCTGGGCCTCGCCATCAGCCGCGAGCTGGCCACGCTGCTCGGAGGCGAAATCCGGCTCGCCAGCACCCCCGGCCAGGGCAGCACGTTCACGCTGTTCCTTCCGACCACCTATACCGGTCCGGCGCGCGCCGTCACCGCTCCGACGAGCGGCATGTCCGGTGTCGACACGCGGCCCAGCATCGCGGCATTGCCGGTGCTGGCGGTGGCCAAGGCCGAAGAGGTTGTGACGGACGACCGCCTCGACGTCGAGGACGGCGATCAGGTGCTGCTCATCGTGGACGACGACCCGCATTACGCTCGCGTGCTGCTCGGGCTGGCCCGGGGCAGGGGCTTCAAGGGCATCGTGGCCAACCGCGGGCAATCGGCCATCTCGCTGGCGCGGCAGTACCTGCCGACGGCCATCACGCTCGACGTGTTCCTCCCCGACATGCTCGGATGGACCGTGCTGAACAGCCTCAAGCTCGACCCGGCGACCCGTCACATTCCCGTGCAGATGCTGTCGGTCGAAGAGGAGCGGCAGCACGGCCTGTCGCACGGGGCGTTTTCGTATCTGGTCAAGCCGGCCACGACGGAGGATCTCGAGCAGGCCTTGAATCGAATCAGGAGCTACATCGAGCCGCACAAGCGGCGGCTGCTGGTCATCGAAGACAACGACATCGAGCGGGAAAGCATCGTCGAGCTGCTGCTCCACGACGATATCGACGTCGCGGCCGTGGGGTCCGGCGCCGCGGCGCTTCAGGCGCTGAACGACAGCTCGTTCGACTGCTGCGTCGTGGACCTGCGCCTGCCGGACATGAGCGGGTTCGAGCTTCTCGAGCGGATGCAGTCCGACGGCACGCTGCGCGACCTGCCGGTCGTGGTGTTCACCGGCAAAGAGCTGACCACGGAGGAAGAGAACCGGCTCAAACGGGTCGCCAAGAGCGTCGTGCTCAAGGACGTCCAGTCTCCCGAACGGCTGTTCGACGAAACCGCCCTGTTCCTTCACCGCGTGGTGGCCGATCTTCCGGCCCCCAAACAGGCCCTTCTCGAACGGCTTCACAACTCGAACGACGTGCTGCACGGCCGCAAGGTGCTCGTGGTGGACGACGACGCGCGCAATATCTTCGCGCTGGCGACGCTCCTGGAGAACCAGGAGATGGAAGTGCTCAGCGCGACGAACGGACGTCAGGCGATTGAGATCATCGAGTCGACACCGGATTTGAGTGTCGTCCTGATGGACATTATGATGCCCGAGATGGACGGGTATGAAACGATGCGGGAGATTCGCAATCAACCGCACCTGCGGACGCTGCCGATCCTGGCGCTCACGGCCAAGGCGATGAAAGGCGACCGCGAGAAGTGTCTGCAGGCGGGGGCGTCCGACTACATCGCCAAGCCGGTGAACACTGATCAGCTGCTGTCGCTGCTTCGCGTATGGCTCTATCGTTAACGACACCGGTGTCGGACAAGCCGAAGGTGCTGATCGTCGACGATCAGCCGCGCAATCTCGACGTGCTCGAGGCGATGCTGGGCGGAACCGACTGCGCGCTCGTCCGGGCCTCGTCCGCCGACGAAGCGCTGTTGTGCCTCGTACGCGACGAGTTCGCCGCGCTCGTGCTGGATATCCGGATGCCCGGCATGAGCGGAATCGAGCTCGCGACCCTCATCAAGCAGCGGAAGCGGTCGCAAAACGTACCCATCCTGTTTCTGACGGCTCATTCGGTCGACGAAGACGACGTCCTGCGGGGGTACGGCGCGGGCGCCGTCGACTATCTCAGCAAGCCCGTCAATGCCGAGATTCTGCGGTCGAAAGTCGGCGTCTTCGTCGACGCGTTCCGGAAGGCACGCGCGCTCGCCGATTTGAACGTCGCGCTTCAACGGGAGATCGCCCAGCGCGAGGAAGCGCAGGCGGCGCTGCAGCGCGCCAACCTGGAGCTCGAGCACCGGGTGCGGGAGCGGACCAACGAGCTGACGCGGGCGCACCGGGAGGTCCATGAAAACGAAGAGCGCCTGCGTATGGCGTTGCAGGTGGCCCGCATCGGCGCATGGGAATGGGATCTGCGCTCGGGACAGATGCGCTGGTCGGCTGAGCCGGAACGGCTGTTCGGCTTTCCGGAAGGCTCGTTCGGCGAGGATCAGCGCATCATGCACGCCATTCATCCGGACGATCGGTCGCGCGCCGAGGCGGCCATCAATGCGGCGCTCAGCAGCGGAGTCTACGAAGCCGAGTACCGGGTCGTCCGGACGGACGGCAGCGTTGCGTGGATTACCGAACGCGGGCGCGTGTTTTCCGACGGGGACGGCGGGAGAATGGTCGGGATCAGCCGCGACGTGACCTCCGAACGGATGGCCTCGGTCGAGCGCGAGCGCCTGTTGAAGAGCGAACGGCGCGCGCGCGACGAAGCGGAGCGGCAGAGCCGGCTGAAAGACGAGTTTCTGGCGACCCTCAGTCACGAGCTCCGGACACCGATGAACGTGATCGTCGGCTGGATCGAGATCCTGATCTCCGGGAAGTCCACTCGGGACGTCTCCTCGATCCTGGCGGTCCTGCAGCGGAATGCGACCCTCCAGGCACGCATGATCGACGAGCTGCTGGACATGAGCCGGCTCAGCTCGGGAAATATCCGCCTGGACCTTGCGCGGATCGACATCGCGAGCATTCTCCGCGTGACGATCCAGGGCCTCGCGGCAACAGCTGAGGCGCGGTCCGTCCAGGTTCACGGGACGCCCGCACAAGGCGTCGAGATGGACGGCGATGCGAGGCGTATCGAGCAGATCCTGCGAAATGTGCTCGACAACGCGATCAAGTTCACCCCGGCCGGAGGGCACGTCTACGCGCGCGCGGAGCGTGTCGATGACGGGGTTACCGTGATCATCGAGGACGACGGGTGCGGTATTTCCCCGTCGTTTCTACCGTTCGTCTTCGAACGGTTCCGCCAGGAGGACGCGGGCACCACACGCCAATCGTCGGGCCTGGGCCTCGGCCTCGCGATCGTCAAGCATCTGGTGGAGCTCCACGGTGGCACGGTGTCCGCCCACAGCGAGGGTCCGGGCCGCGGAGCGAGTTTCACCGTCCGCCTTCCAGCCAGCGTCTCGAAAGTCGATTCTCTCCCGTAGCGCCAATCCCCTCCTCTCCGCCTTCGGCTGACCTGTCGTTGATTGCTGCAGCGTGTTCAATCGGCAGGCACGCTGACGCGCGCTCCGCGGGCTCCGTTCGTTCCGGCGTCGAGACATTGTCCGGCGAATTGGCATGGAACACTGTGGTACGCGAAATGCTCGTCGAGTCAGCGCACCAGGCCGGGCAAGGATATCGAAAACACAAATTACAGGAGACCGACCATGGCTCAGGCGGAGACGCTACACGATGCATTCCTCGACGAACTGCGCGATTCCTATGACGCGGAGAAACAACTGACGAAGGCGCTGCCGAAGCTGGCCAAAGCCGCTTCGAATCCAAAGCTGCGCCAGGCATTCGAGGCGCACCTCGAAGAAACCCAGGGGCATGTGCAGCGCCTCGAGCAGGTGTTCGAAAGCCTGGACGAGAAGGTCCGGGGCAAGCATTGCGACGGCATCGCCGGCATCATCGAAGAAGGCAAGGCGATCATGGAGGAAGAGTTCGAAGACAGCGCGATGGACGCGTGCCTGATCGCCGCCGGCCAGCGTGCCGAGCACTACGAGATGGCGGCGTATGGGACGCTCGTCGCCTGGGCGCAGGCCATGGGGCATACCGAGGCCGCGAAGCTCCTGCAGCAGACGCTCAACGAGGAAAAGGCAGCTGACAAGAAGCTCTCGGATCTTGCCGAGAGCGGGATCAACGAGACTGCCGCCGAGGCCGCCCACCCCGGCGACGAAGAAGAGCCGATGGCCGCGGGGGCGGGAGCTGGCCGGAAGGCGTCCTCGAACGGGAAAACCAGCCGCCGCCCGTGACCCTGGCAGCAGCACTGGTTGCACAGGCGGACCCGATCGCTCGCCGGCTCGCCGCCCTCAAGCGGCGCGCCGGCGCATCCTCCGTGGCCATGAACGACCTCAACCTCAACCTCGGGCAGTGGCGTTCGGACTTTCGCAAGACGCCATAAAACCACCGGGGCAATGGCGGCACAGCGGTCCCGGTACGCGGACGTCAACGCGGTTGTCGGCGGATATCTGCGCGATCTGGCGTTCTCGCAGTCGTCACAGCCGAAGACGTTCGGCTACAAGCGCGCCGCCGCCGCAATCCTCGCACTCGACGCGCCGCTCACCGATCTGGTGGGTCCCGATGGCGCGCTGCCTCGAATCTCCGGTATCGGGCCCGGCTCGACACGGGTCATCAACGAGATCCTGGACACGGGCGGGTCGCCGACCGTCGAGCTGGCGATCGAACAGAGCGGCCGCCGCCAGGACATCGAGAGGCGCCGCGGGCTTCGGCAGCACTTCCTCAGCCGCGCCGAGGTCCGGCGGGTGCTCTCGGATCCCGCATTTGCAGGCCCGACGCTCGGGCAGTACCGCGGTGATCTGCAGATGCACTCCGAATGGAGCGACGGCTACCCGACCCTCCAGGAGATTGCCGACGCCTGCCTTCAGCGTGGCTACCACTACGCGGCGGTGACCGACCATTCGTACGGACTGAAAATCGCCGGCGGGATGTCCATGGACGAAGCCTGCCGGCAGCGGAGCGCCGTCTCGGACGTCAACGTCAGGCTCGGCAATCGCTTCAGGCTGTTGCAGGGCATTGAAGCCAACATCGACGCCACAGGTCAGCTGGATCTCGATGAAGACGAGGCGGCGACCTTCGACCTGGTGCTGGCCGCACCGCATTCGCGGCTGCGAAAGACCGAGGATCAGACCGACCGCCTGTTAGCCGCGATCGCACACCCGGCCGTCCGGATCCTGGCCCATCCGCGCGGCCGGATCACCGGCTCGCGAGCCGGTGTCGTCGCCAGCTGGGACGCCGTCTTCGCATCGGCCGCGCAGCGGGGCGTCGCCGTCGAAATCGATGGCGATCCCGCTCGACAGGACCTCGACCACACGCTGGCGGCCCGGGCCCTTGGCGCAGGGTGTGTGTTTGCGCTCGACAGCGACGCGCACACCACGGCGCAGCTCTCGTATGCAGAAACGGCCGTCGCGCATGCGCGCCTTGCCGGTATTCCAGCCGACAGAATCGTCAATTGCTGGCCACTCGAGCGGCTGCTCGCGTGGCTCTCAAATCCATCCGCTGAAACTCGACCGTGACGATTACCGCAGTGTTCGAAACGTGATGGAGTAACGCCGCTCTCCCACGGGCGGAATGTGATGTTCATACGCACTACGCGAGTCCCGCGTCATCACATACGCCGATCGACGCGCGAGCACGATCTCGTGTGTCGCCGATCGGCGAGACGGGCGTGGCATTGGCGATACGGGAGAACGATAGGGACGGAACCTCATCCGGCATGCCGACAGGAGCGAGATACCCGCGACGATGCCGTATTGAGGTGCGTCACGATGCCAGCCGATGGGTGCGCCGGGAGGGTACTCGTTGAGCAGGGCCATGGCAAACGCCTCGGAATCGACGCCGGCCCAGCCGGCAATCCTGGCGCGCAGCGGCCGCAGGAACTCCGGAAGCGGTCGCGCTGCGGCCCGATCGTAAGACTCACCGAAGAACGCCACTCGCCGGCGAGCCACGACGCCGCGCATCTCGAAGTCCGAAAACGCGACATCGCCGATCGCATCGAGGAGGGCGCGCTCGTCGGTGTCCGTGATGAAGTCCTCGCGATACTGGAAGCCCGGTGGGACATCGAGCCCGAAGAGGCCTGGCGCCTCCGCCATGCTTCCAGTGTCGCATGACGAACCGATGACGCCACCACCCCACGGGAGAAATCAGATGTCTGCTCTGCTCGCATATCTCGAAGCGCTTCTCGGGTTGGGCCGCGAGGCGGGCGGCCTCACCTTCCTTCAGATCAGCCTCCGTGGCGTCATCGTCTTCGCGGCGACGCTCGTCATCGTCCGCTGCGGAGACCGCCGGTTTCTGTCTCAGAAGACGGCGTTCGATGCCGTGCTGGGCTTCATCCTGGCCTCGATGCTCGCCCGCGCCGTCAACGGCACCGCCGCGTTCTTTCCGACGCTCGGGAGCGGTTTCGTGCTGGTCCTCCTGCACCGGATGCTGGCGTCCTGGTCGCGGCGATCGCATGCCGTCGGCCTCTTGATCAAGGGCCGGAGCGACGTGATCGTCAGAGATGGGGCGCTCGACGAGGCGGCGGCGCGCCGCAATCGCCTGAGCGAACACGACCTCCTCGAGGATTTGCGACTCAACGGCAACGTCGCCGACATACGTGACGTGGGGCTCGGAGTGCTCGAGCGGAACGGTCACGTCAGCGTGGTGCGACGGAGACAGCCGTAGATCGTTTGTCCTGCATCGTTACCAGACGTCGACTCCACGAGTGCTGCAGCAATTCCGTCCAGCTCTGGCGTCGCCAAATCGCCAATCGCCCACAACGTCGGCGCGCATAGTCTTTGCAAAGCGCCTTGCGGACAACGGGAAAATGCGGGTGACGCGGAAGAGCTACCTCCTGTCAGGGCCCAGTCGAACGAACGCATCCCATGGCTAAACCTCGCCGGCGCGCGCCCGCGCGAACGCTCGCCACGCTCCCTGTCCGGCAGGCCCGAGATGCCGACCTCATTCAGGTCGTGATCGAGACCCCGAAGGGCAGCCGCAACAAGTACGCGTTCGATCCCGCGCAACACGTCTTCCGGCTCAAGACCGTGCTGCCGGCGGGCATGGCGTTTCCCTATGACTTCGGATTCGTGCCCTCCACGAAGGCGGACGATGGAGACCCGTTGGACGTGCTGGTGTTGATGGACGAAGCCGCGTTTCCCGGATGTGTCGTCGGGTGCCGCGTCATCGGAGCGATCCTCGGCGAGCAGGACCAGGATGGCAAGACCGTTGAAAACGACCGGCTGATCGCCGCCGAAAGCGAGAATCACCACTACACCACCGTCAGGCGTCCATCGGATCTGGGGAAACGATTTCTCAGGGAACTCGAGCAGTTCTTCGTCGACTATCACGAGCTCTCGAAAGAGAAGTTCCGGGTCAGAAAGTGCGTGGGCAAGCGGCGCGCGCTCCAACTGATCAAGCGGGCAGCGCGTTAACGGTATGGATATCGAGGCGATGGACTTGCGGATCTTTCTCGAAGCGCAACCGCACACGCTCCTCGTCGGCGACGAAGATCTCGCGCAGTCACTGCTCGCCACGTACCAGCGCCATCTGGGATCACCGATCGTCGAATGGCGCCCTCCCGCACCGCTGAAGGCACCGCCCGTCGGCACCCTGGTGATCTGGGACGTCGATCGGCTCAACGCTCTGCAGCAGCGCGCCTGTCTTGCGTGGATGGATCGCCATGCGGCTGCCGTGCAGGTGATTTCCGTCGCCGCGCGAACCATTTTTCCGCTGGTGCAGGCACGGGCGTTCATGCCCGAGCTGTACTACCGCCTGAACACGATCTGTCTGCCGCTGACTCGAAACGCCGCTGTTCTGATCGTTCCCAATCCCGGGAATCGCGAGCATGTGGTCGCGTCGCCGTGGACACGGTCAGCTCAGCCAGCCTCGCGTGGCTCGCTGCCGGCCGTCGTCCGGCCCAGGTAGTTGAGCCGTTGATGCGACCGAAGCCGGTGCGGCTTATGCATTCGTTGAGGGTTATCAGGAGGTCGATCCGTGCCTGAAAAAGAGACGCTGGCGCGCGCGCGTCGAGACGCGAAAGCGGGGAAAGCGCCGTCGACTCAAGCT
>Ga0207686_10002148_pt1 | contig 10847 bp, 8 predicted proteins | sample KBSM24metaG_FD_184396 | JGI IMG/M metagenome (GOLD analysis project Ga0207686, IMG submission 184396) | Miscanthus rhizosphere microbial communities from Kellogg Biological Station, Michigan, USA - KBS M2-4 metaG (SPAdes) (version 2) | ecosystem: Host-associated > Plants > Roots > Rhizosphere >...
CGCCCGTGCTGTATTGCGGCACGTTCCGCAACGCCGGAAACATCGTCTTGCTGAACGTGCCGCAATACAGCACGGGCGCATCCGCCACGAGACCCTGCATGGCCGCCAGCGGCGGACCTTCGTGCCGAAATTCGCTGTCGTAGTCGTCCTCGACGATCAACGCATCGGCCGCGCGTGCCCCCTCGATCAGCGCCAGGCGCCGCGCCAGCGACATCACGACGCCCACCGGATACTGGTGCGACGGCGTCGTGTAGATCAGCCTGGGCCGGCGCGTCAACCAGTCGTGCGTCGAGGGCGCCATGCCTTCCGCGTCGACGGCGATGCCTTCCACGGCGAGACCGGCACCCCGGAATGCGGCCAGCGCGCCTCCATAGCCCGGGTTCTCGATCCAGGCGATCTCTCCCGCGTCGGCGCAGGAGCGGGCGCACAGGTCGAGGCTCCCCTGCGTGCCGTCCGTGATGAAGACCTGCTCCGGCCCGCACACGACGCCGCGCGAGGCGCGCAGGTAATCGGCGATCGCCGTGCGCAGCGCCGGTTCACCGGCCGGATCGCCGTAGTTCAGCTGCGCCGTGCTGAGGCCGCGCCAGGCGCGGTCCAGCAGGCGGCGCCACTGCGCCAGCGGAAACGCGCGCAGGTCCGGCACGCCGGGCGTGAACGCCTGCGCGTCGCCGGCGGCCCCGTGCGTGGTCCTTAAATCCTGCGCCCGGCGCGCGAGTCCCACTTGCGGCACGTCCTGCGCCTGCGTGCGCGGCGCCGGTGCGATGTCGGCCACCACCGTGCCGCGCCGGTCCGGCACGACGAAACCTTCGCAGGCCAGCTGCTCGTACGCGTACAGCACCGTATTGCGGGCGATACCCAGTTCCTGCGCCAGCGCGCGTGTCGCCAGCAGCCGCGTGCCGGCCGCCAACGTGCCGTCGCGGATCGCCGCGCGCAGGCATTCGTGCAGCAGGCGCTGGCGCGGCCAGGCATGGCGCGCGTGGACGCGGCCGAAAGCGTCGAGCAGCAGGGCGTAATCCATCGTGGTTCTATAAAATTCACCGCCCCTGGACCTGTTCCGGGAGCCATGTCGCGCATTATAGTCGGGCTTCCATCCACACCATCGAGGCCATGAACGCTCCTTCCACCCGCACCCAGGTCAAGCGCATCGCGCGCAACGCATCGTACGACCCCGCCCTGCTGCACGCCATCGTCGATGCCGCCTACGTCTGCCATATCGCCTTCACGGACGAGCATGGAACCCACTGCATCCCCACCGCCTGCTGGCGCGGCGGCGAGTTCATGTACATCCACGGCTCGAACGGCAGCCGCATGCTGCGGCGCCTGGCCGAACAGGATTGCTGCGTGACGATCACGCACCTGGACGGCCTCGTGCTGGCCCGCTCCGCCTTCAATCATTCGATGAATTACCGCAGCGCGATGATCTACGGCCGTTTCGAGATCGTGGCCGACGAATCCGCCAGGCGGCAGGCGCTGGAAGACTTCATGGACCACCTGGCGCCGGGCCGGCAGGCCGAGGTGCGTGCGGGGAATGACAAGGAATACGCGGCCACGACCGTCATGCGCATCCCGCTGGCCGAGGCGGCCTGCAAGACGCGCAGCGGTCCGCCCAACGACGACGAGGAAGACCTGGGCATCGCGGCCTGGGCCGGCGTGCTGCCCCTCGCGCAGGCGCGCGGAACACCGGTGCCGGACGCGCATTGCACGGTCGCGGCGCCGGACTACGTACGTGTTTGGCCGACGGTTATTTCTTCGTGATCTTTTCCAGCGTCTGCTCGACGTAATCCCGGTCGCTGTCGCTGAACCGCAGCTTGACCGGATACCACTCGAGTCCGGGGGCCAGCCACAGGTCGAGGACCTGGTCCTTCGAACCCGGCGGCGGCGCGCGCATCACGTGGACCGCATCCACCTCGCCGAACGCGGCCCCGGCCTGGACTTTTTCATGGCCGACCACGCGGAAGGTCCACGGATCGGCATCGTGCGGGCCGACGACGAAGAACCGCCATTCCGAGCCCGGTTTGAACTTGTCCTTCGCGGCCCGCGCGACCGCCACCAGCTGCCAGGAGATCGACACGCGATCCTGCTCGCCGCCCTTGATCGGGTACGACTTGTCGCCCTCGCTGAACGTGATGGTCTTGCCGTCACGGTCGAAGGTGGCCGTCGTCGGGTCCTTGCGGAAGCGCTTGTCATAGTATTCGGTCGGGGCCAGGCCCCAGGCGTCGACGATGCCCTTGCTGCGGTTCTCCGTCAGCTTGCCCAGCATCGCCACGCGCGACTCGGCGCTGACCGCATACTTCGCGTCGCTCGCGCGCCAGGTCAGCAGCGCATCGCCGCTCAGGTTGAACCCGTGCTGGCGTGCCCCGATGGAATAGTTCAGGTCGGCCGACGGCGGCAGGTCGAACGGGCGCTTGACGGCCGGATGATCGTCCGCCGCGACGGCCGGGCCACTCCAGGCCGCCATGGACAACACCCCGGCGACCACGCCCGCGCTTGCCAGTTTCAACACAATCTTCATATCAGCTTCCTGCTCATTTAGTCTCGATAGTCTTCACGGTCTGGACCGTCACGGCCCCGCTCGCCTCGACGTTGCGGATCTGTACCGGATACCAGCCATAGGCGGGCGCCAGCCACAATTCCAGGCGCGAGTTGTACGAGCCGGGTTTCGGTGGCCGCACCAGGTGCCAGGTGGCGATGCGGCCCAGGGGCGTGTCGATCTGTTCCTGTCCGGCCACCGTAAAGGTAAAAACGCTCGCGTCGCGGTCTTCGCCGACAAGGATGTCGATATTTCCGGACAATTGTTTCGAATCACCACGCGCGATGGCCGCCAATTGCAGCGGCACGCTGGCCTTGTCCTGCGTCCCCGGCACCAGCGGATACTTCGCCGCCGAGGCCGAAAACGTCAGCGTGCCGTCCTGGCGATTGAAATGCGTCGCCGTCATGGCGCGCCCGCGCCGCTTTTCCGTCATCAAGGTGGGGACGAATCCTTCGTCTCCAACCGTACCCTCGCTGACGAGGGTGAGCAGGTTCACGTGCGCGAACATGACGCGGATGCCGGCCTCCACCTGGACCCGGTAGCTGGACGGCGTCACCCGCCACGACAGCAGCGCGTCGCCGCTCCACTTCGTGCCGTTCGCGTCCGTGCGAGCGACGTCGAGCGTGATGTCGGCCGAAGGCGGCATATCGATCTTGTAGTGACGCGCTTCCGGCGAAGCAGGAGGCGGTTTCGCTGCGGTATCCGCCCGGACCTGGGACTGCGGCGCCGTGGCCTGTTTCGCATCCTGGTTGGATTGTACGGTGCCCGCGCCGGCAGCGGCGCCATCCTGCCCGGTTTGCCGTTTCGTGCCGCCGGCAGCGGCGAGAGCGTCGGATTCTTGCGTCAATGCGGGCGCCGTGCCATCGGACGCAGTCACAGCGGGCGTGCCCACATCGGGGCCTGCCGGTGGCGCAGCAAGCTCGACCGGCACCGGTGCCACCTCGGGCACGGGCGGCGCCGCGAATACCGGCTGCGGTGGCGGGACCGGCGGCGGTGGCAAGGGTCTGGGCGCATTGATCAGTTCGGCGTCCAGCGCCGAGGGCGCCACGCGGGCAATCCGGTCGGGCACGTGCTCGGCCAGATGGGTGAGCCAGAAAAACACGAGACCATGCAGCACGACCGTGAACAAGCCCAGCATCAATTGCCGACGAGGACGAGTAGGAGCGTATGCAGGACTCATCCGCCTAGTGTAGCCGGTCCGTTCGCGCGCCGCCGCACCGGCGTTCGCATCCGCATCTATGTCCAGTCTTATTTATCTGTTACGCTAGCGGCGACCGCCGACTAGGAGACCACCATGTTGAAACCTTCCGCACCCGCCATGCCCGGCATGACGGACACGCTGGACTTCGTCAAGAACCTGTGGGGATCCATGCAGATTCCCGGCACCGGATTGCCCGGCATGCCCGGCATGTCCGGGCTCGCCGCACCGCCGATGTCGCCCGAAGACCTCGACAAGCGCATCGCCGACCTGAGGGCGGTCGAGTCCTGGCTGAACCTGAACCTCACCATGCTGCGCGGAAGCATCCAGGCCCTGGAAGTACAACGCGGCACGCTGATGACCCTGAAGACGATGGGTGCCTCGATGGCCGAAGCGATGCGCCAGTCCGGCGTCAGTGCGGAAAAGATGGCCGCCAATCCGTTTGCTGCCTTCTTTGGCGCGCAGGGCCAGGGCGGCGGCGCTGCCGCGAAGCCCGCTGCGGGCGCGACGGCAGCCAGGCCGGGTGCGCCGGCACCGTCCGCGCCGGCTCCTGTTCCTGCCCCTGTTCCTGCCCCTGCTCCGGCCACGCCGGCTGCCGGTGCGGCGGGCGGTGGCTCGGCACAGCCGGGTGCGGCGACACCGTTGCCGTCGGGCGCACCGGACCTGCAGAACAACCCGGCCGCGATGGCGATGCCGGCTGCGGTTGCGTGGTGGAATATGTTGCAAGACCAATTTACGCAGGCGGTAGCCAGTGCGATGGCGCCGGCGGCAGCAGCAGCGTCTTCCCCGGCGCCCGCGGCGGATGGCAACGGTGCTGCGCCCAAGGCGGAGGCGCCCAAGCCTGCGCCGAAAGCCGGTACGGGGGCAAATGGCAGCGGCGGCAACGAAGTGGGGAATGGCCGGCGTGCCGGACGGCCCAAGGCTGACAAAGGGACGCCGTAAGTCCCTGCGCGCCGCCACTTGGGAGACACCTGACGCTCGTATGACCGGTTGACCCGGTCATCGGGCAGCGCTCACGGTTGGAAGCGGGCCCAGGCTGAGGCGGCGATCTGAAAAACCGGCAAGCCGGCTATTGGATTTTCGTTAGCGAAAAGTATCCCAGTCCTTGATCGTGTACAAGGCCAGGCAGGCCAGGCGCGTCGTATGTGCCGCTGATGGTCTTGTTGTCAAATTTTCCGTTCATAAACAAGTAGTCATCACATCTTCTGGTCCGACCAAGCGTGATCGTGCCGTTGTCGATTTCATAAGCCAGCGGCTCGGACAACGGAAAGAATTTTTCGTCGCTGACAACCCTCTCCTCGACAACGGCGATCTTCCAATGGCCGGCCATGCAGGATTTGGTTTCAGGATCGTCCGTCAGTCGAATCGTTCCTTCGACCCTCACCTGATGATTCAAATCCATGACGCGCAGTTGCCAACGCGTGTCGGACACTTGTGCATGGGTGGTGAGCATTACGCAAGCCATGGCGATACCGGCGCCAAGCTTGCTCAGAAAAGAAATAGGCATGTACATCCTGAATTATTGATGAGATTTGCAACTGATTGGTGAGGTCACTGTGGCGCATTCTTCGAGCGTTCATACTCACGTTCGAACCATTGCAGCCAAGCCTGAAGCGTTTCGACAAAGACGCTGCGATCGATTCTTCTGGCTATTCGGGGCTTGTCATCACTTTTGAAAAGCACGCGCACGCTATGGGCGTCTGCAACGAAAAAGGATTTGAAGTTATCAAAAGATTCGCCTCCATTCGTCAAGAAATCAAACCGACGATAGCGCCTGTCATCGGCAACTATCTCGTCAGTTGTACGTTCATCGTCTCGATAAAGTGCAGAATCCAGCCGTTCCCATAATTGCTCGTCGGTGAACGCGGAGAGCTCAGGTTCGTCGTGCTCGGCAAGGTTCTTCAGGGCATCCTCAACATGCCCAGCGGTGACGTTCAACATACACGCAGGTTCATCGAAGTCTCCGAGGACATCATCCCCGAACCAAAGGCACATACGACCGAAAACATATCCTTCCGATCTCGAAAACGGTTCATGGATACATTGAATTTGTAAAACCGAGCGATCGCCAATCTCTTCAATCATATAAATTAGAAACCTCTCGAATGTTCTGTTCGCACTATACGCAGCGCTCGCTGCCGATGTGACACACCCACTTTCATCACCCGAGCCGGCTTATTGGCTGACCGCGAACGTGGCCACGGTTTGCTGCAGATCGGCCGCGGCATACTGCAACTGGTGCACGGCCTCGCTCGTGGCCTTGAGCGAATCGACGCTCTGCTGGCTGGCGTCGGACAGCTGCGTCATCGTCTCCGTGATCTGCGACGCGCCGACGGCCTGCGACTGCATCCCCTGCAGCACGAGGTCGAAGCGCGGCGCCAGCTTGCTCACCTGTTCCGTCATGCCGGACAGTTGCTCGCCCATGTGGCGTGCCTCGTCCACGCTGCGGCGGATGTCTTCGGTAAACTTGTCCATGCCCATGACGCTGGCCGACACGGCGGACTGCATCTCCTTCAGCATCTGTTCGATGTCCCACGTCGACACGGACGTCTGGTCGGCCAGGCGCCGGATCTCGCTGGCGACGACGGCGAAACCGCGGCCCGCGTCGCCCGCCTTCTCGGCCTCGATGGCGGCATTCAGCGACAGGATGTTGGTCTGGTCGGCGACCTTGGTGATCGTCGTCAGCACGCTGTTGATGTTGCTGGCCTTTTCCGACAGCGTGGCGAGCTTGGCGCTGATCGTGTCCGTGGCCGTGACCATCTGCTGCATCGACTGGTCCATGCGCCTGAGGTTGTCCTGCGCCTCGGCCGTGGCTGTCGTCGTGTAGTCGGCGACCTCGGTCGCTTCTTCCATCGTGCGCAGCAGCTGCGACGTGTTGGCCGAGATCTCGCGCGTCGTCGACAGCACCTCGACGGTCGTCTGCGCCTGCTCGATGCCCGTCGCTTCCTGCTCGCGTGCGGCCGCGGCGATCTGCGTCGCGGACGTGGTGACCTGGATGCCCGCGCGCTGCACATTGTTCAGCAGGCTGCGCAGGTTGCCGAACATCGTCGCCAGGCCTTCGCCCAGGCGGCCGATGGCGTCGTCGCCGCGGATCGTGATCGTGCCGGTCAGGTCGCCGCGGGCGCCCTTGGAGACGACGTCCAGCAGCGCATCGACCTTGGCGCGCAGCTCGTTGGTCGTCGCGAGCTCCTTGGCCTGGCCGTCCTCGATGGCCTGGGCCATGCGGTTGAATTCCAGGGCGACCTGACCGAGTTCGTCGCGCGCCAACACCTCGGCGCGGGCGCCGTGCACGCCGCTGGCGACCTGGCCGGCCGCCTGCATCAGGCTGTCCAGCGGGCGCGACACGGCGCGCACGAGCAGCGTCGCGATCAGCAGGGCCAGCACCACGCACGCCACGCCGCCGCCGGTGAGCAAAACGTTCATCGTCTGGCGCAGGCCATCGATTTCCCGTTGGCGCTGGGCCAGCAGGCCGGTTTCGTCCGCTTCTACCTCGCGCAGCAACTTGCGCATGGCGGCAACGTTACCCATGCCCAGCAACACACCCGCCTCTACCTGAACCGCGCCGACATCTTTTAGCGCGATGCGGCGGCGCTGCTCGATCCGCGGAACGATCGATTTCTCCATCCACGTGGTCAGGATGGTGTCGAGCTCGCGCAGGCGGTCCTGCTGCCGGGTGTTATCGGTGAGTGCCTGGGCCCGCTTCGTGTGCGCCTTCGCCGCCTCGTAGTCCTTGGGAATCGGCGCCACGATGGTTTCGCTCCCCGTGAGCAGGAATCCGCGCATCGAAGACTGGATCTGCAGGACGGACGTGTCGATCTCGTCGATCTCGCGCAGCACCTCGAGGGTGTGGTGATTCCACTGGTTGGCATCGGACAGGCGGGCGAAATTGTTGAAGGCCAGGATCAGCAGGAACAGGATGATCGCGACGATGGCTGCCAAGCCTGCGACCAGCTTGTGCCTGATGGTCAAATTGTGAAACATGCGCGCTCCAGGGGTCGGGAAATTTTTTGTGAATGTAACAGTTTGCCTGGCCGCACGGAATTGCCGTGGAGCGAAGGAATGCTTTTCCCGTTGGAAGCGGTGCGTTCAGGCCAAGGGCGTTCGTTGAAGCATAGATGCCTCGGCTTTTGAGGAAAAAATCCACTCACTCACGATGTCGTCTCTTTCGAGCCGTCTGACTCCACCATTGCTCACTTTTCAGTTCGACGTTAAGCGGTCACACCACCTATGCCCTATCGAAGTCGAATTTTCTTCCCGTTGTCCAGTTCAATCGTCGCCGGCGCGTCGGGCGCCCAATCCGCAAGCTCGTCCAACCACTCGCCATACTTTCTCTTGAATGCGTCTTGCTCGATGCGGGTGCCACCCTTTAGCGAAATCAGTACACGTACCTCTTCCACTCGACCAGCGCCAGGGTTACGTGGGAGGTAGTCAATCAGGGCCCATGCGTGATTGGGCGAGATCGTGAGAGACGTGGCAGCGAAAACTTCGCTACTTTTTGCCTTCAGAATCAGCGTTCGCTGTCCCTTTGCATCTACGCGATAGATACCGGTTTCCTTGGCAATGAATGTCGGAGCCTTGTCTTGTGCGTGCACTGCAGCGGTGCCGCATGTGATGGTCACCGCTAAGGTCAATCGAAGGAAGTAATGTGAAAGGCGCATATAGTCCTTGAGTTAATAAAGCTGCTTGCGGCCCCGGCAACGAGCCTTCCTCAGGCCGATCCAAGCTCGAACGGCACCTTGCGCACCCGCTTGCGAGTCACCCCGAACACAGCATTCGCAAACGCCGGCGCCAACGGCGGCACCCCAGGCTCGCCCATGCCACCCGGCGGATCAGTGGACGGCACGATGAACACATCCACATGCGGCATGTCCGTCATCCGGGCCACCGTATAATCGTTGAAATTCTGCTGTTCGACGACGCCATCCTTGAACGTGACGGCGGCACCCGGCAACGTCGTGCCGAGAGACGCCAGCACGGCCCCCTGCACCTGCGCCTCGATCGTCAGCGGATTAACGGCCATATTGCAATGCACCCCGGCCGTCACCTTGTGCAGCCTGGGCACGCCATCCTTGACGGACGCTTCGACCACATAAGCGACCACGCTGCCGGCCATCCCGTGCACGGCCACGCCCCAGGCACGGCCCTTGTCCAGCTGCTTCTTGCCGTAACCGGACCGCGCAACGGCCAGCTCGAGCGCCGCCAGGTGGCGCGGATGCTTGTCGCCCAGCAGCTTGCGCCGGTACTCGACTGGATCGATCCCGGCCGCATGCGCCACTTCGTCGACCAGCGTCTCCATGACAAAGGCCGTGTGATTCGACGCCGACCCGCGCCACCACAACACCGGCACGTTGGCCTTGGGATGATGCACCGACAGGTTCACCGGCAACGCATACGCATCGCCGATGCCCTCGGTCGTCGTCGAATCGACGCCATTCTTGATCAGCACCGATTCGAATGGCGTGCCGGCGCTGATGGCTTGCCCGACGATCACGTGGTTCCACGCCACGACGTCGCCGTTGGCATCGAGCCCGATATCGACCTTGTGCACGTGCGACGGGCGGTAGTAGCCGCCCTTGATGTCGTCCTCGCGGCTCCAGATCACTTTGACCGGGCCACGTCCGTATGCCTTGGCGACGTTGACCGCTTCGATCAGGTCATCCGACGTGGTTACCCCGCGGCGGCCGAAACCGCCGCCCGACATCATGGTATTCAGCGTCACCTGCGCGGGCTTGAGCCCCGTGGCGGTGGCGATGGCGCCGTGGTCGAAGGTCTGGAACTGCACACCCGCCCAGACCGTGCAGTGATCCGCCCCGAGGTCGACCACGCAGTTGATCGGCTCCATCGGCGCATGCGCCAGATAGGGAAATTCGTAGACGGCCGAGATCTTCTTCGCCGAAGACGCCAGCTTGCCGATGTCCGCCGTGATGGCCGGCTGCCCCGGGGTGGCGGCGAGCGCGCGGTAGTCGCGCATCTGGGTGGCAGAGTCGAGCCTGGCGACGGCATCCGTGTCCCACTCGATCGCCAGCGCGTCGCGTCCCTGCTTGGCGGGCCAGTAGCCGTCCGCGATCACGGCCACGCCGCGTCCGCCGCTGCCCACCGCCACTTCGACCACGTCGACCACGCCCTTGATGGCCCTCGCCTTGGCCGCGTCGAGGCTGCGCACCCTGGCGCCGAATACGGGCGGCCGCGCGACCACGGCCGTCTTCATGCCGGGCAGCGTGAAGTCGATGCCGAACTGCTGTTTGCCGCTCGATTTGGCCCGTGCGTCCAGCCGTTTCGTCGGCTTGCCGATGAAGCGGAAATCCTTGGCATCCTTCAGCCGGACGGTGGCCGGCACCGGTTGCTTCATGGCCGCATCGGCCAGCGCGCCGTAGGTGGCCCTGCGGCCGGCGGGTCCGATGACGACGCCTTTGGACGTAGTGCACTGCTCCGGCGCGACCTGCCAGCGCTCGGCCGCGGCGGCGATCAGCATCGCGCGGGCGCGCGCGCCGGTTTCGCGATAGTGCGTAAACGAGTGCGCCACCGAGATGGAACTGCCGGTCATCTGGATGCCGAACAGCGGATCCTTGTAGGCGTCACCAGCCGGCGCCAGCGCGGCGCGCACCCGCGACCAGTCGGCGTCGAGCTCCTCGGCGATCAGCATCGGCAGCGCCGTGTGCACGCCCTGGCCGAATTCGAGCCGGTCGACCATCACCGTGATCGTGTCGTCCGGCGCGATGCGCAGGAACGCGTTTGGCGCGGGCGGCGCCGCTGCGGCCGCGCCGGCCGGGCGGTTCGCGCCTGGAATGACGAAGCCGAGGACCAGCCCGCCGGCGGCGGCCGTGCCGGCTTTCAAAAAGCTGCGGCGCGACACTGCCGCGCGATTCTTACGTTCGATGCGCACGCGATTCTCCTTACGCGATGGTAGCGGCGGCGTCCTTGATGGCCGCGCGGATGCGTTGATACGTACCGCAGCGGCAGATGTTGCCGCTCATGGCCTGGTCGATGTCGGCGTCGCTGGGATGCCGTTTGGTGCGCAGCAGGGCCACGGCACTCATGACCTGCCCGCTCTGGCAATAGCCGCACTGCGGCACGTCGTGCTTGACCCACGCGTCCTGTACTGCCTTGCCGATCTTGTCG
>Ga0207686_10002152_pt1 | contig 10841 bp, 12 predicted proteins | sample KBSM24metaG_FD_184396 | JGI IMG/M metagenome (GOLD analysis project Ga0207686, IMG submission 184396) | Miscanthus rhizosphere microbial communities from Kellogg Biological Station, Michigan, USA - KBS M2-4 metaG (SPAdes) (version 2) | ecosystem: Host-associated > Plants > Roots > Rhizosphere >...
TGGGCAGGCCCTCGGCGGATCCACGCTGGAGCGTTTCCAGAGGGCCCGCACACTGCTGCCAGCGCATGAATCCATCTTTCGCGAGGCCTCCGATACGCTGCGCGTGGTGCTCTATCTGCAAGCTCGCGCGGGCATCCGCCAGCACAGCGGCGGCACCGACTTGCCGCCCAGCCTGCTGAGCCACCATGACCGTCAAATTCTGAAGATCGGCTTCCGCAGCCTGCACCGATTGCTCGAGTTCACAGCCGACGGCCGCTGGCTGGAGGCCGCCTGAGGTGCAGCCTGCGTTCCTGACTCGCTACCTCGCGCATTTTCAAAATACGTGGCAGGATGAGGCGCCTGCCTCTGAGGTGCGCTTCGTGGTGCTGGATTCAGAGACCACGGGACTCGATCCGCGCAAGGATCGCCTGATCACCATCGGCGCGGTGGCGGTGCTGAATGACGAGATCGTGCTCGAAGATTCTTTTGAGGCGCTGTTGAAGGTGGCTTACAACACCAGCTCGGTTACGGTGCACGGGATCACGCGCGACGATACGCTCGGCGGGTTGGATGAGCCGGAGGCTCTGGAACAATTTCTGGATTACCTAGCCGATGGCGTCATAGTGGGCCATCACATCAAACACGACGTGGACACGCTGAACGCCGGCTACGAGCGGCACTTCGGATTCGAGCTCCAGAACCGGTTTCTGGATACGATGGCGTTGACTTTGAATCTGGAGAAAGACGGAGCGTTCGCGAATCGCGGCCCGATTCGACACTTCGAGCTGGATGCGCTGTGCGAGATGTTTGACGTGATTCCGCATGATCGTCACACGGCTCCAGGGGACGCGTTCATCACCGCGCAAGTATTCCTGCGGCTGCTGCATTTAGGGAAGCGTTACGGGCGGACCACGCTGGGCGCGGTGGCCGAGCGGTACGAGCCTTCGGCGGAGGTTTAGAGGGCCGCTAATTCCGCGAGGTCGAGACGCCCAGTGTAAATGGCCATCCCCAGAGCCGCATGGACGTTCATCCGCAGGAGTTCGCGAACATCGTCCATAGTGGTGATGCCGCCTGCCGCTGTTAGTTCATGATTCGTGGCCGCGCGCAGGCGCCGGAACCAGTCTAGGTCGGTGCCTTGCAGCATGCCTTCTTTGTCGACGTAGGTGCAAAGGAAGCCGCTACAGAAGGGCTCCAAGCGACCGATAACTTCCTCGGCCGTGAAGTCGGTCGCTTCCTGCCAGCCTTTCACGACGATCTTGCCACCTTTGGAATCGAGCGCGACGAGGATGCGTTCCGGCCCCACGGCTGCGGCAATCTCTTCAAGTACCGGGGTGAACGCAGCCGTACCGACGATGACGCGGTGCGCACCGAGTTCCACTAGTCTGCGGGCACGGTCGGCTGTGCGGACTCCGCCGCCGACGCGGCATTTGGCGCGCGACGCGAGCATCTCCACCAGTGCCGCGTTCTCGCCCTTGCCCATGGCGGCGTCTAAATCGATGACCTGGATCTCAGGAAAAGCGGCGAACTTCCGCAGCATCTCCAGCGGAGCGTCGCCTTCGAGAGCCTTGTCGCGCCCCTGAACCAGTTGGACGACCTTGCCGTCCATCAAGTCGATACACGGGATGATCATGGGCGGACAGGGACTCCCTTTGTCGTCAGGAATTGCTTGAGGTCGGCGACGGTGTAGGTGCCGTAGTGGAACACTGATGCTGCAAGCGCCGCGTCGGCCCCCGCGCCTCCATCATCGAGCACATCAAAGAAGTCTTCGAGCTTCCCTGCTCCGCCTGAGGCGATCACGGGGATGTGCGTCGCTCTACGGACAGCAATCGTGAGGGGGCAATCGAATCCAGTCTGTACACCGTCAGTATCCATCGACGTTAGGAGGATCTCCCCAGCGCCGAGTTCGTCGCCACGGGCAGCCCATTGGACGGCGTCCATGCCTTCATCATGACGGCCTCCGCGAGTGTAGACGTTCCAGCCTCCGTCCAGGCGACGCCGCGCGTCGATGGCCAGGACAACCGCCTGCGCACCGAATTCCTCGCTTAGTTCGGTGATTAATTCGGGGCGGCGAACGGCGGCGGTGTTGACGCTGACCTTGTCGGCTCCGGCGTGCAGGATGCGGCGGGCATCATCGACGCTGCGGATGCCGCCGCCGACCGTCAATGGGATAAAGACTTCGCGCGAAGTGCGGGAAACTACGTCTACCATGGTGTCGCGATCGTCGCTGGATGCCGTGATGTCCAGAAAGACTAGCTCGTCAGCGCCCTGGTCGTTGTAGCGGGCGGCCAGTTCCACCGGATCGCCGGCGTCGCGCAAGTTCACGAAATTGACGCCCTTGACTACGCGCCCGGCGGTCACGTCCAGGCAAGGAATGATGCGCTTGGCTAACATACGGTTTCGACAAAGTTGCGCACGATGTGGAGGCCCAAGGGGCCTGATTTCTCAGGATGAAACTGGACGCCGCAGATGTTGCCGCTTTCGAGCACCGCTGTGAACGGGACGATGTATTCGCAGGTGGCGGCGGTCTCATCTAGCACGGGGCAATAGTAGCTGTTGGCGAAGTATACGAATGGGGATTTTCCCGTACCTTCTAGCAACCGGGATTCCTTGCGTCGTGTCAGTCCGTTCCAGCCCATGTGCGGAATGCGTGCGTCCCCTTGAAAGCGCTTCACCGTGCCCGCGAAGATGCCCAGGCCTGCTTCGCCCGGAGCCTCTTCGCTGGTCGGGAAAAGAACCTGTAAGCCGAGGCAGATCCCTAGAAACGGGACGCCTGCGTGGATGCGTTCGATGAACGCCTCGCGCACACCCATGTCGGTTAGGGCTCGCGCAATTTGTCCATAATGGCCGACGCCGGGCAGGATGAGCTTACCGGCGTTCCTGATCGCGGCGGCGTCACGGATCAACTCGTATTCGGCTCCGATAGCACCCAGAGTGTTCTGCACTGACTGCAGATTTCCCGCCCCGTAATCGAAAACCGAGATCACAGCAGTCCTTTCGTCGATGGTAATTGCGCCTTCAACCGAGCGTCTTTCGAGCTGGCGTAGCGCATGGCTCGCGCGAAGCACTTGAAGACCGCTTCTATCTTGTGATGATTTGAGCGCCCGTACAACACTTTGACGTGCAGGTTCGATCCGGCGTGATTCACGAAGCCTCCGAAAAAGTCTTCGAGAAGCTCGGTCTGCAGGTCGCCCACCAGGCGAGTTTTCACCAGGTCCTTGTACACCAGCGCCGGGCGTCCGCCCAGATCGACGGCCACGACGGCCAGCGTCTCATCCATGGGAAGCACGAAGTATCCGGCTCGATTGATGCCGCGGCGGTCTCCCAGGGCCTTCGCGAACAGTTGACCCAGCACGATTCCGACGTCTTCCACGGTGTGGTGTTGGTCGACATCCAGGTCGCCTGCGGCTTTCAGCTTCAGATCAAAGCCACCGTGTTTCGTGAACAACTCCAGCATGTGATCGAGGAAGCGGATGCCGGTGGACACTTGATACACTCCGCGACCTTCGATCTTCAACGTGCCGCGGATTTGGGTTTCCTTGGTGTCGCGCTGGATGGTCGCGGTCCTCATACGATGCCTCCGATTTCGTTCACGTTCTCGACCACCTTTACGGCCTTCTCCTGCTCGAACAGGCGCAGGATTTCAGGGCGCGTCGAATGGTGTTTCGACGCTACGCCGATGAAAGGCACACCGGCGGCTCGCGCTGACCGTGCGTCATCGACAGTATCGCCGACGTACCACAGCTTCGCGTTGGGCTTTTGACGCTGGATGTCGAGAAGGCCGTCAGGAGCAGGCTTTGCACGGGCCACGTGCTCGGCGCACAGCATGGGGTCAAACGTCACGGCGGGGGCGAACCGCCGCAAGGTAATGTCTGCCTCGTACTGCAGGCGACCGGTGAACAGCGCCAGTCCGCACTTGGCCTGCAGACCTTCCAGGAAGCCTGGAGCCGGCAGCCACTGCTCGCGCTGGATCAGTCCGTCGCCATTCTGCCCGATGAAGATCTCGTTGAAGTAATCGACCACAGTCTGGTATGGAACCTCGACGCCTAAGTCCGATGCGATTTTCTGCGAGAGTGCCCAGTCGTTATTCCAGCCGCCGCGGTTTTTGTACTCCTGCACGGAGTCACGCTCGATCAACGTACCGGTGAAATGCTTCACAGTCTGCACGATGGCTTCGCGATAGGATTCTGTGACCTCCGCCAGCACGCCGTCCATGTCGAAGACTATTACGGTTTCCACGGCTTCCTCAGTTCCACTGCCAATTCGGACAAAAAGCGCTCCACTTGATCGCGAGTTCCGATGGTCACGCGCACGCATCCCTCGATCTCATAACTGCGGTCGCGTATCAGGACGCCGCGTTCGCGCAGGGCGTCGCGGATGGGGATCGCGCGGTCGCCGACGCGAAACAGGATAAAATTTGCCTGGCTGGGATAATATGGGACGCCGAGCCTTTCCAGACCCACGTATGCCATCTCGCGAGCCGCCAGCACTTCGCCGACGTAGCGCGATACGGTTTCGCGGTCTTCGACCGCCACGCGGGCCGCTACTGTCGCGAGCATGTTGACGCTGTAAGGCGACTGCGCCTTTTTCATCCATTGGACATTTTCACGGCGCGAGAAAATGCAGCCGCAGCGCATGGCCGCCATCCCGTAAACTTTCGAAAACGTGCGAGTCACGAACAGGTTGGGATAATCGCGGATCCACGGAAGCACGGTGACGCCGTTGAATTCGAAGTACGCTTCGTCGATCAATACCGCCGCATCGGGGACCGTCTCGAGAATCAGGCGGATGCTGTCGCGATCGATTCCGGTCCCAGTCGGGTTGTTCGGATTCGCGATCAGAACCGCTCGCGTTTCCGGACGCAGGGCGTCCAGGAACTTGTCCAGCGGAAAGCTCAAGTCGACGCCGCGGTATTCGATCTCGCGTACGGAGGCACCGGCCAGCTCCGAGTAGAAGCGGTACATCGCGTAAGATGGGTGCAGCGTCACCACATCGTCGCCATCTTCGACAAAGGTGTTTACAAGCACCTGGATGGCTTCGTCGGTTCCGTTGGTCATCGTGAACTCTGAAGTGTCGACGCCGAAGAAGGCCGCGAGGCCGCTCACGGCCGCCGCGTACTCCGGGTAAATTGTCAAACTATCAGTGGTCAGGAATTGCCGCAGCGCCTCAATTACTTTGGGCGAGCACCCGACGGTGTTCTCATTGAAATCCAGACGCAGCTTACCGGCGCGTCCGCCCGTGGGCGGAGAATAGGGCGCCATGTCGCGCACGGCCTGGCGGGGTTCAAGTCCTTCAGTCATGTTGGCGAGCCTCCACGGAGCGGGCGTGCGCTTCCAAGCCTTCGGCACGAGCGAGCATCGTAATCGCGGGAGTCAACTTCGCCAGAGCTTCCGGTTTCAACTCCTGCACCGAAATCACCTTCACGAAATCCGCCGCCGACAATCCGCCGCGGAGCCGAGCCTGCCCCGATGTGGGGAGCACGTGGTTAGGGCCCGACGCATAGTCTCCGGCCGCTTCCGGGCTCGACGGACCCAGGAACACCGATCCCGCGTTTTGGATCAACCCCAATAAACGGTCGTCATGCAGCGCCAAGTGCTCGGGTGCGAGCGCGTTCGAGAACTCGACGGCGCGGTTGAGCGAATCTACAATCACGATGGCTCCGTTGTTTTCGATCGACACGCGGGCGACGGCGGCGGTCGGTAGCGTTGTAAGTTGACGCTCGATTTCCAGCGCTACGGCTGTGGCAAGCTCGCGGGAAGTTGTGAGCAGAATTGCGGACGCGTCTACGTCGTGTTCGGCCTGCGCGAGCATGTCCGCGGCGATCCACCGGGCGTTGCCGCCTGCGGCGATGATCACGATTTCAGTTGGTCCGGCGACGAAGTCGATACCGGTCTCCCCCGCAATCAATTTCTTCGCCGCAGCGACGTAAATATTCCCGGGACCTACGATGCGGTCGATGCGCGGCACCGTCTCGGTCCCGTATGCCAGCGCGGCGATCGCCTGCGCTCCGCCCATCTGGAAGAGGTGAGTTACACCCAGCCACGCTGCGATCCCCAGGATTTCCGCACTGGGGCTAGGACAAGCGACGCAGATGGTCTTGACGCCCGCGACCTGGGCGGGAATGACGTTCATCAGAAGCGTCGAGGGCAAAGGATAGCGGCCCGCCGGAGTGTAGGCGCCCATGGAATCGAGAGGCCGCACGATCTGGCCTACGCGGCGTCCGTCCGGATACTCGACGCTCTTTTCGACCGGCAGCTGCAACTGGGCGTACTCGCGAATGTTTGCGGCGGCCACTTCGACGGCCTGCTGAAACGCGGGCGTGAGCGACCCCGTCACGGGAATGCGAACGCTGCTACCGGTGAACTTATCGAACTTTCGAGCATACTCCAGCAGCGCTGCGTCACCGCGCTTGCGCACATCGGCGAGGATCGGTGCGACGGTGGCTTCGGCCTCGTCAAGCCGTTGGGTTTTGCGGGCGGCCAGCCCTGACGCGTCCTTGTATTCGAGAATCCGGATCATCACATCACGATTTTGTTCAGAGGATACTCGACAATGCCCTGCGCCCCGGCTTCCTTCAACCGCGGGATGATCGTTCGCACAGTAGTTTCGTCGAGGATGGTGTTCAGCGCGAGCCATTCCTCATCGCTGAGATGAGAAATGGTCGGCTTCTTCAACGCCGGAAGCACGCTGAGCACTGCGGCCAGGTTCTTCTTTTCCACATTCAGCATCAGCCCGACCTTGCCCAGGGCGGCGATGGCTCCGTCCAGCAGCATCTTGATATCGGTCAGTTTGCGGCGCTTCCATTCGTCCTTCCAGGATTCGACGTTCGCGATCAACTGGGTGTTCGATTCCATCACGGTCTCGACGATGCGGAGTTTGTTGGCCTTTAGCGACGACCCCGTCTCGGTCACTTCGACGATGGCGTCGGCCAGCACCGGAGGCTTCACCTCGGTCGCGCCCCAACTGAACTCGACTTTCGCCGTGACTCCATTGGCTTTCAAATACCGCTGCGTCGCCGCGACCAGCTCCGTGGCAATGACCTTGCCTTCCAGATCCTTCACCGATTGCACGGAGGAAGACTCGGGCACAGCCAGCACCCAGCGGACCTTGCCGAAGCTCTGCTTGGCATAGATGAGGTCGGCCACGGCGTGTACGTTGGCGTTGTTCTCCTCCACCCAATCGCGACCTGTCAGGCCGGCATCGAGTACACCATCTTCGACGTAACGGGCCATTTCCTGAGCGCGAATTAGCATGCATTCGATCTCGGGATCGTCGATGGAAGGGAAATACGAACGGCTACTGACGGTGATCTGAAAGCCCGCGCGGCGGAAAAGATCGACCGTCGCGTTCTCGAGACTGCCTTTGGGAATGCCGAGTTTCAGTTTCATCGCTCAGCCTCCGTAGACCACGGCCGGATCATAGGCGCGCTCTTCACTAATCTTCCAGGCACCGTCTTCCAGATGCCGGACGAAACAGCTCTGGTAGCCTTCGTGACAAACGCCGGGGCCGAGCGCTTCCACCTTGAGCAATACCGTATCCTGGTCGCAATCGGTGAAAATGTCCTTGACCACCAGCTTGTGGCCGGAGGTCTCACCCTTCAGCCACAGCTTATTACGCGAGCGGCTGTAGAACACCGCGTAACCCGTCTCCACCGTCTTCTTGAAAGCTTCCTCATTCATGAAGCCCACCATCAGGACGCGGCCGGTTTGCCAGTCCTGCACGACGGCGCAGATCAGGCCGTCCGTTTTCTTAAAATCGAGTTCCATAAGTTTTTGTACCTGCTAAAAATCAAAAAGCCCACCGGGGTCCGGCGGGCTCGTGGTTCTGAATCCTCACTAATTTTGGGGTTACGCGTGAGCCCTTCGCGCAACACCTGTGGCGTGATGGTGGTGATGCCGATGATGGCGCGCGACGAACATGAAAAATAAGTATACCAAAATCTATCAGGCCAGTGCCTGCCCTAAATCGGCCAGGATATCCTCGATGGCCTCGATGCCAATCGACATGCGGACCAGGTTTTCGTGGATGCCGAGGCGTTCGCGATGTTTCGGCGATAAATCGCGGTGGGACGCCATGGCCGGATAGAGGATCATGGTGTGCACGTCTCCCAGCGAGGTGGCTCGCACCACCATTTGCAGGCGTTCCATGAAACGGAAGATGTCGGCTTTGGCTGCGCCTTTGATCTCGAACGCCACGAGTCCTCCGTAGCGTCCCTCGGGAAACAGCCGCAAGATGCTTTCCCGGTCGGGGTGCTTCGGATCGCCGGGGAAATACACACGCTCGACTTTCGCTTGAGCGCCCAGCCACTCGGCGACCTTGCGAGCGTTTTCGCACTGGCGCTCGACGCGCAACGCCAGTGTCTTGATACCGCGCATGGTCAGATAGCTCTCAAACGGGCCCATCACCGGGCCGAGGGTGCGCGACAAACCTCGAATCGTATTGAAATGCTCTTCATTCGCTACGATGACGCCGCCTAATACGTCGCCATGTCCGGCAAGGTATTTCGTGGCGCTATGGCACACAATGCTCGCGCCCAGGTCGAGAGGCCGCACCAGCAGTGGCGTCGCGAACGTGTTGTCGACGATGAGCGGCGCATTCGCGCTGCGGCACAAGGCTGCGATTTTATCGAGCGGAGCCACGCGCAGCAGAGGATTCGCCACCGTCTCCATGATGACGGCGCCGGGTTTAGTTTCGGCCAAGGCGGCCTCGAACGCTGCCAGATCGCACGGATCCACTTGCGTGGTCTCCACGCCCATCGGCTCGAAAATATTCATCAGCATCGCGGTAGTCGCGCCGTACATCATGTTGGCCGCGAGCACGCGCTTGGGCCGGTCGAGCAGCGCGGCGAGAAGCGCGGTATGAATGGCGATCATTCCGGAGGCACAGGCGATGGCTCCAGCGCCGCCCTCCAGCTCCCGCATCACCTCTTCGAGGGCGCTGCGGGTCGGGTTGTCATAGCGGGCGTAGGACGGCCCGCTTTCCTGCATGTCGAAGACGCGCTCCAACTGGTCCATCGACTCATACACGTAGCTCGCGGCCGTGTAGATGGGCGTGGTGACGGGGATGAAATCGGCGCCGATCTTGCGGCGGTCCCCCCAGTGGACGGTTTTACTTTCGGGCTTCATGCGCGTTTCCAGCGGACCCCTTCCTTGGTGTCCTCAATCACAATCCCCTTGGCGGACAGCTCCGCGCGGATCTCATCGGCGCGGGAGAAATTGCGGGCTTTCTTTGCTGACGTGCGCTCGGCGATCAAGGTTTCCACTTCTTCGTCGGACAGGCCGCCCTCTTTTGCGGAAGGCTTCAGCACGTCGAAAACGGCATCAAAGCGGGCGAGGAAAGCCAGCGCGCCGGCCGCGTTCCCTGCCAGGAAATCGCCTGCATCCATTGCTGTGTTGGTGTCACGGATATATTCGAAGACCGCCCCTAGGGCTTCGGCCGTGTTCAGGTCGTCATCCAGAGCCTCTTCGAATGCCGCGATGGCCTTGTGCGTGCGCTCCTCCATGGCGGGATTGGAGCCCTCGGCGAACTTGTCGGTCTTCAGGCGTAGCTCGTAATTCCGCAGGCGGTCGATGGAATGGGCGGCAGCTTGCAAGCCTTCAAACGTGAAGTTGAGCTTCTTGCGGTACGGCACGGACGCTAGCAGATAACGGATCGCCTCCGGCGCAAAGCCTTGCTTCAGCAGGTCGCGCAGCGTATAAAAGTTGCCGAGCGACTTCGACATCTTCTGCGCGTCGATGCTGAGATGCTCGGCATGCAGCCAGAAGCGGACGAATTGTTTGCCGCTGATGCCCTCGGCTTGCGCGATTTCGTTTTCGTGATGCGGGAAAGTCAGGTCGACGCCGCCGGTGTGAATGTCGAGCGTGTCACCGAGGTACTTCATCGCCATCGCCGAGCACTCGATGTGCCAGCCGGGGCGTCCCGGCCCTACGGCCGTGTCCCAGCTCGGCTCGCCTTCCTTGGCGGCCTTCCACAGCACAAAGTCGCGAGCATCGTCCTTATCGTATTCGTCCACATCCACGCGAGCACCGGCGCGAATGCCGCTGAAGTCGTTGTGCGAGAGCTTGCCGTATCCGGGGAACGTGGAGATTCGATAGTAGACCGATCCGTCGCTCACATACGTGTGGCCGCGTTCGGTTAGCTGCTGGACGGCCTCGACCATCTCCGGGATGTGCTTGGTCGCGGCCACGACGCGCTCGGGACGCTCCAATCGCAGTGTCGCTGTGTCGTCAAGAAACGCTTGCGTGTAGACGGCGGTATATTCTTCGATCGGCTTGCCGGCCGCCTTGGCGTCGCGAATAATCTTATCTTCGATGTCCGTGATGTTCATCACGTGATTCAGCGAGTAGCCGCGCGCGCGCAGCCATCGGCGTAAGATGTCCTGAAACGTGAACGTCCGCAGGTTGCCGATGTGGACGAAATTGTAGACGGTCGGCCCGCACGTATACATGCGGACGGTTTTACCGTCGAGGGTGGAAAACGGCTCCACCAGCTGCGTAAGAGTGTTATAGAAACGAAGCGCCATGGGCTGAGGATTGGATCTCCTCAGCTTATCAGGACACGGGCCAGTGGCCTAATTGGCCAGCGTAAAGTTGATTTCCACTTCCGTGATGATCTCGACGGGCTCGCGGTTGAGCAGAGTCGGGTTCCATCTCCACTGCTGGACCGCCCGCAGCGAAGCTTCGCTGAGTCCGGGTGGCCCGCTCAGCACTCTAATTTCGGTTGGGACGCCGGACTTGCTTATAACCACGTCTAAGTGGACGCTACCTTGGATGCGGGCGTCCTTCGCTTCCTGCGGGTATTGCGGCTGCACCATCGTGATACGATTTGCCAGGCTGACCCCCGAGGAAACTCGAATCGGTCCAGCG
>Ga0207686_10002154_pt1 | contig 10839 bp, 10 predicted proteins | sample KBSM24metaG_FD_184396 | JGI IMG/M metagenome (GOLD analysis project Ga0207686, IMG submission 184396) | Miscanthus rhizosphere microbial communities from Kellogg Biological Station, Michigan, USA - KBS M2-4 metaG (SPAdes) (version 2) | ecosystem: Host-associated > Plants > Roots > Rhizosphere >...
ATTTTCTCGGGGCTTCGATGGAGGGTCGTGTGGACAACCCAATCGCTTCGGCAATGGTGTGGGAGAATTACTCAAAGAGCGGCAAGCCAGTTGAGGAGGCGGTGGCGCAGCTAGCCGAGCAGGTCTCCCAGATCGCGGCTGACGTTAAGGGCCTCGCGCGCCGGGAGGCATTCCAGACCCCAATCAGTGGATTCCGACGTTCGCCGCTGTTTCAGCCGTCCGAAGTACCGCGTCCAGGAGAGGTGATTCCGGCTGAAGGCGAGATTTCGATTCACGACTTGCCGGAGGACGTGCAGAACGCATTCCGGCAGATGGCGCTTAAGGCACAGATGGCTTCAGGGCAGGAAGCGCCCCTCGAATTCCCTGCTGGGGAGGATCGGTAGGCGAGTAGTGGAGCAGCCTCAGTTCCTCAAGGTCGATGTTGAGCATCGAGAGCGTGAGCCATTTGTACCGCCGAGCAGTCCATACGCAGCGATCTGGCGCTACCTAGACTTTACGAAGTTCGTGGCGCTTCTCGATACGGCGGAACTATTCTTTGCTCCAGCCGCTGCATTCGACGATCAATTTGAGGGCTCGTATTCGATCCTCAACATCGACGGCCGAGAAGATTTCTGGGCACGTAACTTCGAAAGTGCCAATCCGGCATCAATGGCAACCAGTCATGCCGAAATCGCACGCGAGTTGCCGCATTGGGTTTTTGCAAATTGCTGGAACCTGAGCGAGGAGGAGAGTGCAGCGTTCTGGGGTCTATATGTTCCTGTCTCTGGTGGGGTAGCTGTGCGCTCCACCTATCAACGTTTGACCGAATGCTTCGGGTCTGGAGGTTCACCGATTGAGGGAAGTGACCCCCTCTATATCGGCGAAGTTAGCTATTTGGACTACAAGCGGGAGGTAATACCCGAGCACGACCTTCTCTTCCCCTTCGTCCATAAGCGACGAAGTTTTGAGTTCGAGTCTGAGCTTCGGGCCGTCATTACGCACTTCCCCGAGGGTGAGGACCCCGATGAGGGGGCATCCGCAGAGGACTTTCAGGAATCAACGCCTCCCGACGGATTGACCGTTGCGGTTGACCTTGACACCTTGATCGAGGCAATCCATGTCTCCCCCGCGGCACCTCCCTGGTTCTTCGAGTTGGTCTCATCCGTCGTGGATCGCTATGGCTGCTACGCGGAAGTGACCCAGTCAAGCCTCTCGGATGAGCCCGTTTTCTGAGCGAGCGGGCACCCGACGTCAGGTGTCCGGACTCGGGAACGAAGCTACTTCGCGGCAGGCGGAATGACGGCTTCAAGTGATTCAGGGGGCTGATGGCCCCAAAACCCGTGTCCCGAAAAATGTCCCCGACTCCACCGATCTAGATCGAACTGCATCGAACTCTTAATAATTCTCAGGCACAAATCGGCCGCAAATGGCTCTACAGAGCCAATTCTCAGTCCGGAAACCGGGGTTCGAATCCCCGTAGCGGTACTCCACGGAAAGCGCTCTAGAAAGCCAAAAACCCCGGTTTTGCCGGGGTTTTTCTCGTTCGGTGTCGGCAACAGTTCGGCACCAGGATGTTTCCGACACTACGGCCAGGCGCTTTCCGAAGGCGAGAGTTTCCCCATCCTGAAGCGGCTCGGCGCCACCGCGTTAGCAACATCGGCAACAGGTCCTGGGGCAACGGCCGCGAGGCCGCCGTCGTGTTGCCTAACGACGCCTCGAGTGGCGGCGGGGAAGGACCGCGATCGCGAAAGTGGTCGAGGCTTCGTGGATCAGGTCGACAGGGATGGCTGTCGTCTTCGCGGCGTTTCTTGGCGGCTTGCCTGAACCGAAGAGGGCGACGGAGACCAGCTGCCCGCGCGGGTCGTGGCGGGCCATGTAGCGGATTCCGGCATAGCCGGTCTCCTGGAGGGCGAGTGCCCAGCCCTGGGTCAGGTTGTAGTCGGTCGTCGAGTGGATCTCGGCGGTGAGGCCGACGAGTCCGAGGACAGTTGGGTCGGTCAAATCGACGACGCTGACTTTGGGTGGACGCAGCCTGGAAAGACGTTGCGCGTTGACCAGAGGCTCCGGGATCACTCCGCCTGGCCGCAGTAGGCGCCCGAACTTCTCGACGAAGGCGCCAATCGGTTCCTCGGCGAGGTAGCAAGTGCCCGAGTCGGCAAGGTTGAACCTGCCGTCGGGGCCGACATCGAAGAACCAGGGAGCGACATCGGCGGCATGGATCCGCCACAGGGACTTCGTCCCGAGCTTTGCGCTGGGAAGCTTGGGCAGGTCGTCCGGAGGGGCTGTCCGTGGTCACGCAAAACTGTCGCTCCGTGATCACCGAAACGTGTAGGCCCCAGGGAGCTTCGACTTCGGCCTCCTTCACCGACCGGTAGCTCCTTCAGGTTCGCCCGATCGGGCGAACCTGAAGGAGGAAGAGTTGATCGATGAGGAGGAGTTCATGGACATCCGAGCCCTGCACCGCCAGGGGCTGACCTACGCCGAGATCGGCCGCATCGTCGGCCGCGACTGGCGCACGGTGAAGCGCTACCTGACCGAGGGCGCCCAGCCGCGCTACCGGCGCAAGCGCATGCCCTCCAAGCTCGACTCCTTCAAGCCGCTGATCGATCAGTGGCTGGCCAAGGACGTCGGCCTGCAGGCGACCCGCATCCACCAGGATCTCGTCCGCGACTACGGCTTTGCGGGCAGTTACCCGACAGTGCGCCGCTACGTCGACCGCGCTCGTCCCAAGGCCCCCGAGCCGGTCTCAGAGCGCTTCGAGACCGCGCCCGGCCACCAGGCCCAGGTCGACTGGTCCCATGAGGAGCCGATCCGCACCTCATCCGGCCTGGAGCTGCCGCTCTACGGCTTCCACATGGTGCTGGGCCACTCGCGCGACGCCTTCGTCGGCCTGGTTGGCTCCCAGGATCTGGTCACCTTCTGGGCCTGCCACAGAGCGGCCTTCGCCCACTTCGGCGGCGTTCCCAAGGAGATCCTCTATGACCGCACCAAGACCGTCGTGCGCTCCCACGTCGGAACCGAACGACGTGATGGCGATCGCGCCTATCACCCCGAGGCACTGGCCTCCGCCCACCACTACGGCTTCAAGCTGCGCCTCTGCCGCCCCTACCGGCCTCAGACGAAGGGAAAGGTCGAGTCCGATGTCTCCTACGTTCGCGGCCGCCTCCTGCGTGGCCACGGCTTCGCCGGCTATGAGCAGGCCAACCGCGAATGGGAGAGCTGGAACGCCGACATCGCCCGCAAGCGAGTCCACGGCACCCACGGCGAGGTCGTTCTCGCCCGCGCCGAGCGCGATCTCACTGCGCTGCTTGCCGTTCCTGCGATCCCCTACCTCGTCGTCTCTCGGACCCAACGCAAGGTCGCCCGCGACGGGCTGATCAGCTTCGAGGGGCGCCGCTATGCGATCGGGGGAGCGGCGGCCGGCGAGACGGTCGAGCTGCGCCTGGGCGCCGAGGAGATCGAGGTCTGCTCGATCGCCACGGGCGAGCGCTACTGCCGCCACCCTCGCCGTCGCGAGCGGATCGCCCTACCCGATCCCACCGAGCGCTCCGTCAGCCTCGCCAGCGTGCTAGGTGAGCTGCCCGACGTCGAAGTCCACCGTCGGCCGCTGGCCGCCTACGCGGAGGTGGCCCGTGGCTGAGATGTTGAACGAGCGGATCCGCCTCAATGCCGGCGAGCTTCGCCTGCATGGGATCGCCGAGTCACCAGACGGGCTGATCGACCGCGCCGAGGATGAGGGCCTCGGCTACCGCGAGTTCCTCGACCTGGTGCTGGAGTCAGAGATCGGCGTCCTCGAAGGCCGTCGCTACGCGCAGCGGCTGAAGATGGCCGGCCTGCCCCACCACAAGACGCTCGATGAGTTCGATGTCTCCTTCCAGCCCCAGCTCGACCCCAAGCGGATCGCCGAGCTGCGCAGCCTGCGCTTCATCGAGCGCAAGGTCTCGGCCTTGATTCTCGGGCCGCCCGGCGTCGGCAAGTCACATCTCTCCGTCGGCCTCGCGATGGAGGCGCTGGCCCGCGGCTACCTCGTCCGCTACGCCACCCTCGATGACCTGGTCCGCGGCCTGCGCAAAGCCGACGCCCTGGGCAAGCTGTCATCCAAGCTCACCCAGCTGCAGCGGCCCCACCTGCTGGTGCTCGATGAGGCCGGCTACCTGCCGCTTGACCGCGCCGATGCCAACCGGCTCTTCCAGGTCGTCAACCGCCGCTACACCCGTGGCTCGACGATCGTCACCTCCAACAAAGCGATCGGGGAGTGGGCCCAAACCTTCGGCGACGAGGTGCTCGCCGCGGCGATCCTCGACCGCCTCTTGCACGACGCCGAGGTCCTTTCCATCAACGGCCCCTCGTTCCGGTTGAAGGGGCGCTTCGAGGCGTTGGGGCAACAGGACGACGACCACGAGGAGGCCGGAGAGTGAGCCCTACGCGGGCGCGACCGCCACCGGCTCAGGCAAGGAGGCCGACCTGCATTTTTCGGTGACCATCGACCGACATTTTTGGATGATCATTGACAAGGGAGAGGTAGACGACCTGCCGCGGCTCCAGGCGGGTTCGGAGGGCGCGCCGGGCGAGCAGCTTCAGGTCGGTCGACTTGCCCGCCTGTCGCGGCCCCCGCAGGATGTGAATGGCCGGCACGCCGAGGTCCATTTCCTCGACCTGCGGGGTGGCCAGTTGCACGGGGCTGGCCTCCAGTCGTCGCAGATGGACGTCGTCCGCTTCCCAGCGGGACGCCATCCACCATGGATTCAAGCGCAGAATCTGCGGGTCAGTCAGCATTGAGGGGCTGATATTAGCAATCAACTACGAAAAAACCCCCCGTTTTTCGGGAATCAAATCCGTGAAAACACCTTGCTCTTTAGGAACCCGGCTCTATCCTGGGGCGAGTTCGATGCAGCCCGACGAGAAGAGCCTTCGACGCCTGCCGCCCGGGTCGCATGGCATCCCGGCGGACGTTGTCGCCCGCAACCAGCGCGAACGGCTGATCGCGGCGATGGCCGAGGCCTGTGCCGAGAATGGGTATGCGGGAGCATCGGTGGCGGACGTGGCGAAGCGGGCCGGCGTGTCCTCGGTCACCTTCTACAAGCAGTTCGCCGACAAGCGCGAGTGCCTGCTCGCCGCCCACCGGCAACTGCTGGGGCGGTTGCTGGAGGAGCTGGACCGGGCGCGTGAGGAAGCCGGCGAGCCGCAAGGAGGAGGGGCGGCCCTGCACGCCCTGTTGGCCGTCTTCGCGGCCGACCCGCCCTCGGCGCGTCTGCTGACGGTCGAGATTCTCGCCGCAGGCCCCGAGGGGTCGAAGCGCCACGACGCCGCGGCCTCGGCGTTCGCCGAGCGGCTCGGGGTCGACTGGGTCACGGCAGCCGGGATCCTGGCGTTGGTCGGCAAGCACGTGATGGCCGGCGAAGCGGATCGTCTGCCGGAGCTCGAGGAGTCGCTGAAACGTCTTGTCAGCTAATCTGTCATCATGTACCTGATGCGGGAGAGCTGGACAGACGAGCGACTCGACGACTTCCGGGACGAAGTCAACCGCTTCGACGATGTCGACAAGAAATTCGACAAGGTCGACAAGCGCTTCGACAGGTTCGAAGGCGAGGTCGATAGGCGCTTCGACAAAGTCGACCACGAGCTGAACCGCGTCAACGATCGGCTCGATGTGATGGCAAGGCAGCTGATGTACGGCGTCCTCACGATGACCGGTGGGATGCTGGTCCTGGCCGGCGCAGTCCTCACGCACGGCTAGAGCCCGCGACGGGCGAGTCGCAATCTTTCGTCGCTTGATTTCGCTTCTCTCGAATACGAACATATGTTCGTATGAGGACGGCATACCTCTCTGGGATCAAGGTCGCGGCGATCGCCGATCGGCTGGGGCTGCCGGAGCGCGAGGCGGGCAACCTGGTCGAGGCGCTGCGGCGGCTGGGGGTCGAGACGTTGGGGGCGCTGGCGCCGCTCCCGGCCGACAAGGTCGCCGACCGCTTCGGGCTACCCGGTCTGCGCGCTCTGCGCCTCGCCCGCGGCGAGGAGGAGCTTTTGGCCGTTCGCCGGCGCGGCGCCTGGGACGAGCTGCTGGAGGAGATCGAGCTGCCGGAGGGTACCGCCGGCGACCGGCTCGAGCGCGCCCTCGAGTTGCTGATCGACCGCCTGCTCGCCTCGCCTCGCCGCCGCGAGCGGACCCTGCTGGGCCTGCGGCTCGGTGCCCTGCTGATCGAAGGCGATAGCTGGAGCGTCGAGCAGGGCCTCGGCCGACCAACTGCCGACCCGCGGGCGCTGCGCGCGGTGCTGGCGCCGCGGCTGGGGGAGCTGCCCGCCCCCGCCGTCTCGCTGCGTCTGCGCGCGGCCGGCTTCGGTCCCCGCGCCGCCGATCAGCTCCAGCTCGCGGTCCGCGGCGACGAGGCGCGCCGCCGCCGGCTCGGCGCCGCCCTGCGCGAGGTCCGCGCCGCCCAGGGCGCCGACTCGCTGCTCAAGGTCCTGCCGGTCGACGAGGCCTCGCGCATCCCCGAGCGCCGCACGATCCTCACCCCCTACCCGGTCCCCAGTCGATGAGCCCGGGGCTGCGCCGCCTTTACATCCCCTGGCGGGTGGAGGTCGAAGTCGACGCCGATGACAGGCCGTGGAAGGTCGAGGGGGTCGGCGTCGCGGCGATTCGCGAGGAGTGGCTGGTCGAGGACCGCTGGTGGATGCCGCGCCGCCTCTGGCGCCACTACTTCGAGCTGGCGATGGCCGACGGCGGCAACATCGTCGTCTTCCGTGCCAGCAACGGCCGCTGGTACCGCCAGCGCGGCTGATGGCGGCTCTGTGTCCTCGTGTTTCATGGGCCCAGCAGGGTGGCCGGCACGACCGCGATCCCGTCCCTGCGGCGATAGGCCTCCGCGCCGGTGGTGACGATCACGGCGTCGAGCAGCTCGTCGCCGAGGCGGTCGGCGAGCCAGTGCAGGTGAGCGGTGTCGCGGTCCTTCGCGTCGCGGGCGAGCTTTACCTCGACCGCGACGACGCGCCCGTCGGCCCGCTCGACGATCAGGTCGATCTCCCGTTTGCCCCCCGCGGTGCGCAGGTGCTTGACGGTTGCCTCTGCCGCCTGGGCGTAGGCCCTGACCGAGAGGGTCACCAGCGACTCGAAGAGGGCACCGAGCAGGGTCCCGTCGCGGGGAATCGGCGGCCCGGCGTCGCGCCCTTCGAGCAGCGCCTCCGCATCGACCCCGAGCAACCGCGCGGCGAGGCCGGGATCGGCGAGCTGGTGCTTGGGCGGGGACGAGAGTCGGGAGATCCGGTTCCGGCTCGGCAGCCAGGCTTCGACCGGGTCGAGGATCCACAGTCGCTCGAGGACGTCTCGGTAGGGGAGCGTCGTGGTCTTCGCTGGCTTCTCCCCGTGTCCGGCGGTCGCGGCGTCGCGGATCTTCTCGAAGGACGCTGCGGTCGAGGAGGCGGCTGCGTAGGCGGCCATCCAGCGACGCAATGCCGCCGGGTCGCGGAGGTTGTGCCCGAGCTCCTCGAAGTCGCGGTCGACGATGCGCAGCAGGTAGCCGTCCAACTGGGCGCGAAGGGCGCGACCGGAAAGCGAGCGCAGTCCGGGGAAGCCGGAGGAGACGATCTCCCGCACATAGTCCTCGAGGCCGACCGAACAGCCTCCGGACAGCGAGGGGCGTTCACCCTCCAAGAGCTTCGCAAGGCTGACGGTCGGGGGCGTCAGGCCTCTCTCGGAGAGCGCCAGGGGTCGCATGCGGACGCTGACGATGCGTGCGGCGCCGGAGTGCGAGCCTCGCTCGGCCAACCGGGAGGAGCCGGTGAGGAGGAAGCTGCCGGGCTTCGCGCCGGCATCCACCGCGCGCCGCACGAGGTCCCAGGACTCCGGCACGTACTGCCACTCGTCGATCAGGACCGGCGCCGGGCCGTCGAGCAACCGCGCCGGATCTGCGATGGCGATGCTCCTCTGTACGGGGTCGTCGAGCTCGCGCGTCTGCCTCGCGCGCCGCGCCGCGGTCGCGGTCTTGCCGACGCCCTTGGCTCCCTCGATCGCGACCGCTGCGACGGCCTGTATCAGCTCGTCCACCTCGGCGTCCACCGCGCGGGGGCTGTAGCTACCGTTTCGCATCTGTTTAAACTACCATTTTGTATACAACAATACTACCGTTATGTACATCCGCACACTATCGTTTTGCCCCGCTTTTGTGGAGCGGGCTGATGGGCTCCGACGAAGTCGCATATGCGGAGCTGCACGCCCACTCGGCTTTCTCCTTCCTCGATGGAGCCTCGACGCCGATGGAGCTGGCGGCCAGGGCGGCGGCGCTGGAGTACCCGGCCTTCGCGCTGACCGACCACGACGGGATCTGGGGGTCGATGGAGTTCGCCCGCGCCTGCAAGGGGTTCGGCGTGCAGCCGATCGTCGGCGCGGAGCTGACCATCGCCGATCCTGCCTGGCGCTTTATGCGTCCATACGACGTAAAAGGCGCCACTCGCCCCGACCTGCACCCGCCCGACCGCTTTCACCTCACCCTCCTGGTCGAAGACCAGACCGGCTACCGCAACCTCTGCCGGCTGCTCAGCGTCGCCCACTCGCACACCCGCGACAGCAACGGCCGCTCCGCCGGGCAGCCGTGGGCGACGCTGGAGCAGGTAGAGGAGCGCGCCGCGGGCCTCATCTGTCTCTCCGGCTGTGCCGGCGAGGGCGCAGTGGCCGGCGCCCTCGCCCGCGGCGATCCCGCCCGGGCCGCGGTGCTCGCCCGCCGCCTGCTCGCCGCCTTCGGCCGCGACCGCTTCCGGGTCGAGCTGCAGCGCCCCTACTGGCGCGGCGACCGCGCCCGCAACCGCGCTCTCGCCGGCCTCGCCGAGCACCTCGACGTCCCCTGCGTGGCGACCGGCAACGTCCACTCCCACAGCCGTCGCCGCGCCCGCCTCCAGGATGCCCTCGTCGCCGTCCGCCTGGGAACGACGCTCGAGGCGAGCGAGCCGCGCCGGCGCGGCAACGCCAGCTCGGCCCTCGCCTCGCCGCAGGAGATGGCGGCCCGCTTCGCCGAGCACCCCGAGGCGGTCGCCGAGACCCTGCGCCTGGCCGAGCGCCTGCGCTTCGACCTCGAGGAGGGGCTGGGCTACCGCTACCCCGGCTCCGAAGACCCCGCCGCGGACTGCAAGCTGACCGGCGTCTGCCGGGCGAAGCTGGCCGAGCGCTACGGCGCCTCGCCCCGTCGCGCCCAGGCGGAGGAGCGCCTCGAGCAGGAGCTGGGGACGATCGGCAAGCTCGGCCTTGCCGGCTTCTTCCTCCTGCACCGCGACCTGCTCGAGCTGGCGCGCGAGGTGGCGCTGGAGGTGCGCGGGCCGGAGTCGGCGCGCTCCGTCCTGCCGCCGGGCCGCGGCCGCGGCTCCAGCGTCAGCTCGATCGTCTGCTACCTGACCGGCCTCTCCCACGTCGACCCGGTCGAGACAGACCTCTTCGCCGGGCGCTTCCTCAACGACGAGGTGACGACGATGCCCGACATCGACCTCGACTTCCCGCGCGACATCCGCGAGAAGCTGATTCCCCGCGTGCACGAGCGCTACGGCGCCGAGCGCTCCGCCCTGGTCGCCGCCTTCCCCACCTACCGCCCGCGCGGCGCGGTGCGCGACCTCGGCAAGGCACTCGCCCTGCCGCCGGCGGAGATCGAGCGGGTGGCGAAGACGGTCGGCTTCCACGAGCGGGGCGGCGAGGTCGCGCTCGACGTCGCCGCCGCGATCGGCGCCGAGCGCGCCGCCTCGCCCGGCTGGCGGGCGCTGCTCTGGCTGCTGGACGACGCGCTGGGGCTGCCGCGCCACGCCTCCCAGCACCCCGGGGGCATGGTGATCTCGACCCGCCCGCTCCTCGACGTCTGCCCGATAGTGCCGGCGGCGATGGAGGGAAGGCAGATCGTCCAGTGGGACAAGGACTCCTGCGCGGACGCCGGCTTTCTGAAGATCGACCTGCTCGGCCTGGGGATGCTCTCGGCGGTCGAGCGCTGCGTCGAGGAAGTGGGGCGGACCCGCGGCGAGCCGCTCGACCTCTCGCGCATCCCGCTCGACGACCCCGAGACCTTCCGCTCGATCCAGGCCGCCGAGACGACCGGCGTCTTTCAGATCGAGAGCCGCGCCCAGATGCAGATGCTGCCCCGCACCCGGCCGCAGAGCCTCGACGACCTGACGGTGCAGGTGGCGCTGGTCCGTCCCGGGCCGATCCAGGGCGGCGCCGTCCACCCATATATAAAGAGGCGTAAGCGACAGCGCGAAGATCCCGCCGGCTTCGAGGTCCCCTACGAGCACCCGCGGCTGGAGCGAGTGCTGCACGACACGCTGGGCACGATCGTCTACCAGGAGCAGGTGATCGAGGTGGCGATGGCGCTGGCCGGCTTCAGCTCCACCGAAGCGGAGGGGCTGCGGCGGGCGATGAGCCGCAAGCGCTCGGCGGAGGCGATGCAGCGCTACCACGAGCGCTTCGTCGCCGGCGCCCTCGTCAACGAGGTGCCGGTGGAGACGGCGGAGCGGGTCTGGCAGCAGATCCAGGGGTTCTCCGGCTTCGGTTTCCCCAAGGCCCACTCGGCCGCCTTCGGCCTGCTCGCCTACCAGTCGGCCTGGCTGCGGATCCACCGCGCGCCCGAGTTCCTCTGCGCGCTGCTGAACGAGCAGCCGATGGGCTTCTACCCTCCCGACGCGCTGGTTCACGAGGCGCAGCGGCGCGGCGTGCGGCTGGTCGGCCCCGACGCCAACCGCAGCCGCGTCTTCTGCCACGTTGAGGGGCCGGCCGCGCGAGCGGGTGAAGGGGTCCCACGGGCTGGCGGCGAGGCCCGCGGCGGCCTGGTCGTGCGGATCGGCCTCGGCTACGTCAAGGGCGTGCGCAAGGAGGAGATGGAGAGCCTGGTCGCCGAG
>Ga0207686_10002155_pt1 | contig 10834 bp, 5 predicted proteins | sample KBSM24metaG_FD_184396 | JGI IMG/M metagenome (GOLD analysis project Ga0207686, IMG submission 184396) | Miscanthus rhizosphere microbial communities from Kellogg Biological Station, Michigan, USA - KBS M2-4 metaG (SPAdes) (version 2) | ecosystem: Host-associated > Plants > Roots > Rhizosphere >...
TACTGCCCGAGATGACGTAGTCGCCGGCCGACAGATCCATCCGGATCTTGCCGTTGTGCACGAACGGCCGGACCAGCGAGTCAAATGGCCGCGAACCGGCCGTCTGCGCCCCCGGTGACGCGACAAGCATCGCGCCGAGCATCGCCGTGAGGATGGCACCGCGCATAAGAACCTCCACGTCCGGAAAAAACGTCCACAGGGTCGTGAAGCCGCCCGTTACTCCGAGAGCGCGACGATGGGATCGATTCGCGTCGCCCGGCGCGCCGGCAGCGCGCAAGCGACGACCGCGACCATGGCGAGGACCGCGGTCACCACGACCAGGACGAGCGGATCCGAGGCGCTGACGCCGAACAGCTGGCTCTCCAGGCTTCTCCTCAGAACGATCGCGCCGATCGCGCCGAGCACCAGGCCGCCCCCGATCAGGAGCAACCCTTCACGCAACACCAGCTCGAAGATCGCCCGCGCGCTGCTGCCGAGCGCGATCCGGATGCCGATCTCGCGCCGCCGCTGGGTGACGAGATACGCGAGGACGCCGTAGATGCCGATCGCCGACAGACAGAGGGCGACGACGCCGAAGCTGAGCGACAGCAGCACCGGTGAGCGGCGGCTCACGAGCGACTTCTCCAGCCGCTGATCCATCGTTTGCGTGTCGAACACCGGCAGCTCGCGATCGAGGCCGTTGAGGACGCCGCGCACCGCGCTGGTCAACGACAGCGGATCCCCCGCGGTTCGGATCGCGAACGTCATTCCCGACGAAGTGTCCTGATCCATCGGGAAGTAGTAGGCCCCGACGGTCTTGCCGCCTTCGGTGAGGTCGTGGAGCTTGATGTCGGCGATGACGCCGACCACCGTGAAGAACCTCGTCTCGGGGGTGATGGCCGTCAGATCCTTGATGTCGTTCGGCCTGTACATCCGCCGCCCGATCGGATCGCGGTTCGGCCAGAATCGCCTGGCGAGCGACTCGTCGACAATCACCGACCCCGGGGCGGTTGGCCTGCCGCCAGGAGTGGCGATCTTCAGAGCCGCCGCGCCGTCGCGATCGTCGAAGAATCTGCCGCGCACCAGACGCACGCCCATCGCCTCGAAGTAGCCCGGCGTGACATCGACGGCGTTCGGCGAGATCACCGACTCGCCCGGTTTCATCTGGTAGCCTTCGGCGAAAATCACACTGTCGCTGTGGTTGCCGCCAAACGGGATCGTGTCGGTCGCGCCCGCCGCCGTCACCCCCGGCAGCGCCCGCAGCTGGCGGAGCGACTCGTGCGTGAAATTGATCAGCGCCTGATCGGTGCTGTAGCGCGATCGCGGCAGGCCGATCGCGGCGGTCAGCACGCCGTCGCGGTTGAAGCCGGGCTCGACCGCCAGCACGCGCCTGAAGCTGGCGAACAACAGGCCGGCGCCAATCAGCAGCACGAATGCGAACCCGACCTGCGCCACGACCAGCGCGCGACGCAGCGTCCGTGCGCCGCGTCCGGCCGTGCCGCCCCGCCCTTCCTCGCGGAGTACGACGGTGAGGTTCGCCGGCAGCACGTTGGCGATCGGGATCAGGCCGAGCACGAATCCGATCGCAGTGGCGATCGCGACGGCGTAGGCGATGACGACACCGTCGAGCCGGATCTCCTCGCCACGCGGAAGGTCTTGAATGTTCAGTGTGCCCAGCAGGCGCAACGCCGCGTAGCCAATCGCCAGCCCGGCAACAGCCGCGATCGTCGAGAGGATGATGCTCTCGGTAACCAGCTGGCGCGCCAGCCGCATCTTTCCCGCGCCGAGCGCGAGACGCGTGGCCAGCTCTTTCATCCGCACCCGCGATCGCACCAGCACCAGGTTGGCGACGTTGACACATCCGATCAACAGCACGAAGAGCGCCCCACCCCACATGAGATAGAGCGTGGCCCGCACTTCCCGGACCAGCGTGTCCTGCAGCGGATCGACCGTGGTGTGGAACCCGGCGTTGACGAGGAGCGGCTTCAACGCGGGAAACTTGTCGAGGTTGCGGGCGTTGATTGCGTCGATCTGCTGGCGGGCGCGCTCGACCGTGGCGCCGGGCTTGAGGCGCCCGATGTTCTGATAGCTGTTGTTGTGCCGCTCGTCGTCGCTCTTCTGCTTCGGGGTGAACGCCAGCGGACGCCACAGCAGCACTTCCGGGTTGAGGAAGTAGAAGCCCTTCGGCATCACGCCGACGATCTGCAGCGGCTGGCCGTCGACCCGGATGTCCTTCCCGACAACGGCGGGGTCGCCGCCGAACTGCGACTGCCAGAGAGCATAGCTCAGGACGACCTTCTTCTCGTTCCCGATCTCCCCCTCGTCGTCGGTGAAAATGCGGCCCAACGCCGGGCCAATCCGCAGCAGCCGGAAGAATGACGGCGTCACCCTGGTCACCCGGACCCGCAGCGGCGTGCCGTTCTGGTCCACGCTCTGGTTCGCGCCGTTGTACAGCGCCTGCTCCTCGAACACGTCGGTCTCTCGGAGGCGGTCGTAGTAGTCGGGCACGCCCGACGATCCACCGATGGCGGCCGCCGCGCCGGCGCCGGGGTAGGCGTTCCCCATCAGGACGATCCGGTCCGACTCGGGCACCGGCAGCGGCCGCAGCAGCACGTTGTGGACGACCGAGAACAACGCGGTGTTGGCGCCGATGCACAGCGCCAGCGTCAGCGCGGCGGTCAGCGTGAACGCCTTGTCGCGCCAGAGCAGCCTCAGGCCGACGCGAAGATCGGAAAGGACGCCGCGCATGACACTCCTCCTCGGTTCGCTGGAACGGCTACTCGGACAGCGCGACGATCGGATCGATTCGCGTCGCCCGCCGCGCCGGCAGCGCGCAGGCGGCGATGGCAACCATGGCGAGGACCGCGGTCACCACGAACAGAACGAGCGGATCCGAGGCGCTGACGCCGAACAACTGGCTCTGCAGGCTTTTCCGCAGGACGATCGCGCCGATCGCTCCGAGCACGAAGCCGCCGGCAATCAGAAGCAACCCTTCACGCAGCACCAGTTCGAAAATCGCCCGCGCGCTGCTGCCGAGCGCGATGCGGATGCCGATCTCGCGACGCCGCTGCGTGACCAGATACGCCAGCACGCCATAGATGCCGATCGCCGACAGGAACAGGGCGATCGCGCCGAAGCTGAGCGACAAGACCATCGGCGACTTGCGCGTCATCAGCGACTTCTCCATCCGCGCATCCATCGTCTGGATGTCGAAGACCGGGAGCTCGCGATCGAGCCCGGTGAGCGCGCCGCGCACCGCGTTGGTCAGCGACAGCGGATCGCCGGCGGTCCTGATGGCGAAGGTCAGACCGTAGGAGACGTCCTGATCGGCGGCGAAGTAGTAGGCGCCCACCGACTTCTGCCCCTCGGTGAGATCGTGCAGCTTGATGTCGGCGATGACGCCGACCACCGTGAAGAAGACCGTCTTCTCGGTGATCGCGGTGATGTCGCCCGACACGCTGCTCGGCATGTACATGCGCCGCCCGATCGGATCCTGAGCCGGCCAGAAGCGCCTGGCCAGCGTCTCGTCGACGATGATCGAGCCGCCCTGGGTGAGCAGCTGGCCGCCGATGCCGATCGCCGGCGGTCCCTTGCGGCCGTCGCGGTCGTCGAAGAACCGTCCGCGCACCAGCTTCACGCCCATCGTTTCGAAATAGCCTGGCGTCACGTCGATCTGCGCGGGCGAAATGACCGACTCGCCGGGCTTCATCTGATAGCCCTCGGCGAAAATCACGCTGTTGCTGTTGTTGCCGCCGAACGGAATCGTGTCGGTGGCGCCGACCGACGACACCCCGGGCAGCGCGCGCAGGCGCAGCAGCGCCTCGTGCGTGAAGGTGATCACCGCTTCGTCTTTCGTGTAACGCGCGCGCGGCAGCGTGATGTTTGCCGTCAACACGCCGTCGGCATTGAAGCCGGGCTGGACCGCGAGCACCTGGCGGAAGCTCGCGAACATCAGGCCGGCGCCGACGAGCAGCACGAATGCAAACGCGACCTGGGTGACGACCAGCGACCGGCGCAGCGCCCGCGCACCGCGTCCGGCGGTGCCGCTGCGTCCTTCCTCACGCAGGACGACGGTCAGGTTCGCGGGCAATACGTTGGCGACCGGAATCAGGCCGAGCACGAGGCCGATGATCGCGGCCACGGTGAGGGTGTAGGCGACGACCACGCCGTCCAGGCGAATCTCCTCGCCGCGCGGCAGCTCCTGGATGTTGAGCGTGCCGAGCAGCCGCAGCGCCGCGTAGCCGACCAGCAGGCCGGCCGCGGCCGACAGCAGCGTGAGCAGGATGCTTTCGGTCACCAGCTGCCGGCCGACGCGGAAACGGCCGGCGCCCAGCGCGAGCCGCGTCGCCAGCTCCTTGAGCCGCGCGCGCGATCGCACCAGCACGAGGTTGGCGACGTTGACGCAGCCGATCAGCAGCACGAACAGCGCGCCGCCCCACATCAAGTACAGGGTGGCCTTGACGTCGCGCACCAGCGTCTCCTGCAGCGGCTCGACGATGGTGTGAAACCCGGCGTTGATCAGCAGCGGCTTGAGCGCCGGAAACCTCTCGAGGTTGCGGGCGTTCAGCGCATCGACTTCCTGTTGCGCCCGCTGGATCGTGGCGCCGGGCTTGAGCCGCCCGAGATTCTGGTAGTTGTTGCTGTGCCGTCGCTCGTCGCTCTTCTCCTGCGCCGTGAACGCGAGCGGGCGCCACAACATCACTTCCGGGTTCAGGAAATAAAACCCTTTCGGCATGACGCCGATCACCGAGAACGGCTGGCCGTCGATGCGCAGGTCCTTGCCGATTGCCGCCGGATCGCCGCCGAACTGGGACTGCCACAGCGCGTAGCTGAGCACGACCTTCTTCTCGTTGCCGGGTTCGCCTTCCTGTTCGGAGAAGGTGCGGCCGAGGGCCGGAGCGACGCGCAGCAGGCGGAAGAACGAGGGGGTGACGCGGGTGATGCGGATGCGAACCGGGGTGCCGTTCTGGTCGATGTTCTGGTTGGTGCCGTTGTAGTCGGCCTGCTCCTCGAACACATCCATGTCGCGCAGCCGATCGAAATAGTCCGGAACGCTCGACGAGCCTCCGACCGCCGCGCCCGCGCCGGGGTAGGCGTTCCCCATCAGGACGATCCGGTCCGACTCGGGCACCGGCAGGGGCCTCAGCAGGACGTTGTGGACGACGGAAAAGAGCGCGGTGTTGGCGCCAATGCAGAGCGCCAGGGTGAGCACCGTCGTGATGGTGAACGCCTTGTCACGCCAAAGCAGCCGCAGGCCCACACGAAGGTCGGAAATCATACGAGTCCGTAGACGTCAGAAGCGCAGGCGAAGTTCGCGAATTATTGCTTCCGGCTATAGGGGTCGACCCGTGTGTCGACCCCTCAGACCCTTCGAACCGAACGAGGGACGCGGGGCGGACACATGGGTCCGCCCCTACGACCTGGCTGACACGACCGGCTCGCCGCCTGATCCCTTTCATTTCTCTGTTGTAGGGGTCGACCCGCGTGTCGACCCGCAGACTCTCGTATCGATCGTGGCGTACAGGATGCATCGTCGTTCTGCATGCGCCGCTCGCTGCGTTTGCGGGACTTCGATTACGCGTCGCCGGGCGCGTACTTTGTCACCATAACCATCAATGAACGCGCGGTCTTACTAGGATCGCTGAACGAAACGACGGGCGGTGTCGAGCTGAACGACGCTGGCAAAATGGTCGAACGTTGGTGGCTGAAGCTACCCCAAAAATTTCAATCGGTGACGCTAGATGCGCACGCCATCATGCCCGACCACTGCCACGGCGTCGTGCTCCTCGAATGCTCGCATGAGGAGCCGCGAACTCCCGGCGTATCGCTGTCGAAAGTGATTCAGTGGTTCAAGACCATGACGACCGCGGAGTACTTTCAAGGAGTGCGGAACCAATCGTGGCAACGCGTCAACGGGCGGCTCTGGCAACGCGGGTTCTACGACCATGTCATTCGTACCGAACGAGCTCTCCTAGACATTCGCAAGTACATAGAAGGCAATTCGGGAGCCCTGTTCGAGAGGGACGCGGGGCGGACACGTGGGTCCGCCCCTACGATTAGCGTGCCGGCGCCTCGTGGCCAGCCGTAGGGCCTCAGGTTGGTAACCGGGTGAGTTAGCTACGACGTAGGGGCGGACCCATGTGTCCGCCCCGGAGTCTCTCGGGTCGACACGCGGGTCGACCCCTACAGCCGACGAAAGACCGGTCGGCCCACTACAACCGGAGTAGTCTTCGGCACAACCGGGTAGTGTTCGGCCTGCCGATCTATTCGATGCGGAGAGCTTCTGACGGATCGACGCGGGAGGCGCGCCAGGCGGGGATGAGGTTCGCGAGCGCCGAGACCGCGAGCAGGACGGTGGCGGCTCCGACCCACGAAAACGGATCGCTGACGCTGACGTGGTAGAGCACGCCGGTGATCAATCGCGCGCCGACGAGCGCCACGACCGCGGTGGCGACGCAGCCCACGATCAGTCCCGCGGCCGCCACCAGCAGCCCCTGGCGCATCACCAGACCCACCACTGTGCCGGGGCGGGCGCCGAGGGCGACGCGGATCCCGATCTCCTTGGTCCGCCGCGCCACCGAGTACGCGATCACGCCGTACAGTCCGATCGCCGCGAGCAGCATCGCCACCAGGCCGACGCCGCTGACCAGCCAGGCGCTCGCGCGCATCGGGAACAGCGTCGCGTCCACCTGCATCTCCATCGTCTGGTTTTCGATGAAGACGATGTTCGGATCGATCGCGAGGACCTCGCGCCGCATGTCGCGCAGCAGCGCGCCGGCATCGCCGCGGGTGCGGGCGATGATGGCGGCGTACGGACCCGGCCGCTGACTGCGCGGAATCTGGAGGAACGGCGTCGGCAGCTCGCTGAGCGTCCGCACCTTGTGATCCGCCGAAACACCGACGATCACGAACGGCGGCCCCTCGCCGCCGCGGGTGCGGAAGATCTTGCCGATCGCGCTCTCGCCGGGCCACACGCGCCGCGCGAGCGTCTCGTTGACGATCGCCACCCGCGGCGTGTCGGGACGATCGGCGTCAGCGAACGCACGCCCCTCGACGATCCCGACGCCCATCGTCTTGAAATAGTCGGTCGAGACGGTCGAGACTTCGACGGTGTCGCCGTGCTCGCCCGGCCGGTGCCGGCCGGGAACCCAGATCTCCCAGGTGTTCGCGTTCAGCTGCAGCGGCACGCGCGTCGCGAGCGCCGCCGATTCGACTCCGGGAATCGCCGTCACCCTGGCGAGCGCCTGCTGATAGAAGCGCTGGCTCTCATCCGGCTTGAGGTTCAGCGTCGATGTGTCCGTGGAAACGATCGCCAGCTTGTTGACGGTGAATCCCGCATAGGTGCTTTGCGCTGCAATGAAGCTGCGCGTGAGCAGGGCGGCGACCACCAGCAGCAGCGCGGTGATTGCCATCTGGCCCGCAACCAGGACATCGCGCAGCGTCCAGCGACGGCCGGCCGCGTGCGAAGCACTCACTTCGCCGCGCAGATCCGCGATGAGGCTCGGCTTGGTCGCCTGCAGCGCCGGCGCGAGGCCCGCGAGCAGAGCCGCGAGGAAAGTCGCTCCGAGCGTGAACCCGAGGACGCGGCCGTCGATCCGGAGATCGAAGGCGAGCGGAATCGGCAGCGGAAGGCTGAGCGACGCAACGACCGACGTGATCCACCATGCGAGCAGCGTCCCGCCGGCTGCCCCAAGGAGCGACAGCACGACCGCCTCGGTCACGAGCTGGCGCATGAGGCGGCCGCGGCTCGCGCCGATCGCGAGGCGGATGCCGATCTCCTTGTGCCGGCTCGACGCGCGCGCCAGCAGCATGCTCGCGACGTTGGCGCACGCGATCAGCAGCACGAGGCCGACGACCAGCATCAGGCCGGCGGCAATCGGCACCACCACCGGGTCGAGCGACGGGTGAAAGTGCACGTCGCTCGTCGGCTTCACCGCGATGTGGCGGTCGCGGTTGGTGGCCGGATTGTCCGCCGCGAGCCGCGACGCCAGCACCGTGAAGTTCGCGCGCGCCTGTTCGAGGGTCGCGCCCTGCTTGAGGCGGCCGCGCATGAACAGCCAGCGGTCCGCGCGGCGATCGAGCCGGTTCGTCCCGGTCGGCGAGGGCACCGCGTCGTGCATCCCGACCGGCTCGACGTCGAGCGACGCGGACACCGGAATCCACATCTCCGGCGCGAGGATCGGCACCATCCCGTTGAACGCCGCGGGCGCCACACCGACGATGGTGTACGACGACCCGCGGATTCGCAGGCTGCGCCCGACCGCGTCGGGGGCCGATCCGAGCTCGCGCATCCAGTAGCGGCGCGACACCATCACCACCTTCGGCGCGCCGGGCGCGTCGTCCGACGGAAGGATGGTGCGGCCGAGGGCGGCGTTGACGCCGAAGACCTGGAAGTAATTGCCGGTGACGATCTCGCCCATCGCCAGCCGCGAGCGGCCGTCGAGGTTGAGCGCCGCGAACATCGGGCTGTAGCCGACGAGGCCGTCGAAGACGTCGTTCTGCGCGCTCAGATCGAGGTAGTCGGGGTATGAGGAGGTGCTGAACTCGACCGTACCTGTGGAGTCGCTGGTGAACACGTCGACCAGGCGCGCCGGCGCCGTGACCGGCAGCGGCTTGAACAGCACGGCATCCACGATGGCAAAGAGCGCCGTGTTGAAACCGATGCCGATCGCGAGCGAAGCGACCGCCACCAGCGTGAACCCCGGACTCTTGCGCAGCCACCGGACCGCAAAACGAATATCGGCGAGGAGGGACTCCAGCAAGACCCATGATTATAGCCCCGGAAACGCCCTCACGAGGCGACGGACGCCAGGCCTCGTGCAAACCGCGAAGAACGCTGTGCACGGTTGGGTTTGGCCGTATCCGCCTGCGGAAGCAGGGCTGTTGACATATGTATGACTGATACATATGCTCCCCTTTATGTCGACCGACCGCGAGCTGCGCAAAGGCAGCGCTGAAACCCTCATCCTCGCGCTGCTCGAGGAACGCGACCGCCACGGGTATGAAGTCGCCAAGCTGATCGGCGAGCGATCCGAAGGCGCGATCACGTTCCACGTCGCGTCGCTCTACCCCACGCTGTACCGGCTCGAGCGCCGCGGCCTCATCCTCGGGCGCTGGGTCGAGCAGGCCGGCATGCGCCGCCGTCGCTTCTATCGTCTGACCGCCGCCGGCCGGAAGGTCCTCGACGCCCAGCGCCGCAGCTGGAGCACGTTCTTCGCGGCGCTCAACCGCGTCGCCCGGATTCGCCATGCCTGATTGGCCCTCTCTGGTGCGCGACCGCGTCGGCGCCCTGCCGCTCGATCCAGCGCGGGCGTCCGACATCGTCGACGAGCTGGCGCAGCACGTCGCCCAGCACTACGCCGACCTGACGGCGTCGGGGATGGACGATGCCACCGCCCTCCGTCAGGCGCTGGCACCGCTCGACGATCCAACCCGCATCGCCGCCGAGATCGCGCGCGCCGATCGACCGCGGACGACGGCGCCTGCGCCGCCGGCGGACACCGAGTCACTCCTGATCGACCTGGGTCGCGACATCCGCTACGCCGCGCGTCTGCTGCTGCGGGCACCAGGGTTTGCGGCCGTCGCCCTGCTGACGCTCGCGCTCGGCATCGGCGCAAACACGGCGATCTTCAGCGTCCTGAACGCGGTCCTGCTGCGGCCGCTGCCTTACGCGGATCCGGATCGGCTGGTGCTGATCGGCGAGCGGGGTCCGACCGGCGCCGCCGGCAACGTCGGCTACGCGACGTTCGTCGACTGGCGCGAGCGCAGCCACGCGTTCGACGAGATCACCGTGATCCGATCGTGGGCGCCGACGCTCATGGCCAACGGCGAGGCCGAGCGCATCAGCGGGATGCGGGTGGCCGCGAATTTCTTCCGCACGCTCGGCGTCAAACCGGCGATCGGCCGCGACTTCACCGCGGCCGAAGACACGCCGGCCGGCTGGCAGGTCGTCCTCTTGAGCGACGGCATCTGGCGACGCAAGTTCGGCGCCGATCCGGCGATCGTCGGACGGGTCATCACGATGAGCGGGCTGCCCTTCACCGTCGTAGGCGTGATGCCGGCGTCGTTCGAGCCGCTGATCTCCGAGCGCTTCTACAAGCGCGCCGACGTGTGGGCGCTGGTCGGCTACGACGTCTCTCAGCCGTTCGCGTGCCGCACGTGCCAGCACCTCAAGGCGATCGGCCGCCTCGCACGGGGCCTTGCCCCGGAAGCCGCGCGGGCCGACGTCGACGCGATCCAGACCCAGCTGCGCCGCGAGCACCCGGCCGACTACGCGCCCGCGACGATGACGCTCGAGCCGCTGCGCGATCAGCTGACCGGCGGCCTGCGTCCCGCGCTCGCCGTGCTGATGGCTGCGGTCGGCTTCGTGCTGCTGATCGCGTGCGCCAACGTAGCCAGTCTGCTGCTCGCGCGGGTCGCGCGCCGCGAGCGCGACCTCGCGCTGCGTGCGGCGCTCGGCGCCAGCCGGGCGCGGATCGTGCGGCAGCTGATGGTCGAGAGCGGACTCCTCGCGCTGGCTGGCGGCCTGCTCGGCGTCCTCGTCAGCGTTCTGTCGGTCCCGGTGCTCGTGCAGCTGGCGCCGGCGTCCAGCTCGCGGCTGACGGCGGCGCAGACGGACGGACGCGCGCTCGTGTTCTCGATGACGCTCTCGCTGGCGACGGCGTTCCTGTTCGGCCTTCTTCCCGCGCTCAAGGCGGCGCGAATCGATCTGCAGGGCTCGCTGCACGCTGAGGCACGGAAGACGTCGCACGCGCCGACCTCGTTCGCGCGCCGCCTGCTGGTGGCCGCCGACGTCGCAATGGCGGTTGTGCTCCTGATCGGCGCCGGACTGATGATCAAGAGCGTCGGCCGTCTG
>Ga0207686_10002157_pt1 | contig 10830 bp, 13 predicted proteins | sample KBSM24metaG_FD_184396 | JGI IMG/M metagenome (GOLD analysis project Ga0207686, IMG submission 184396) | Miscanthus rhizosphere microbial communities from Kellogg Biological Station, Michigan, USA - KBS M2-4 metaG (SPAdes) (version 2) | ecosystem: Host-associated > Plants > Roots > Rhizosphere >...
ACCGCGCACCCAAGCGATTCCGGCAAGGTTGGGGTGCGGATGCTCCTGCACGACGAAGGCAACGGTGACAAGGCTGTCACCTCGGCTGCGGCGATCTTCGAGATCGTCGGCTAGTCGGGCGGCGCCTTTGCCGGGGTTGACGCGGCGCGAAGAAGTGTGAGTGACTTCGACGCTGACGTCGATCTGGACGTCGCACCCTGAGATTTGGTCGCATGGTCGAACTGAAACCAAATTTTTGTCCCGAAAGGTATTGCCTACATCGCCCCTGTCTCATACATTTCGGTCAGCGGCGAGCGTGGGATTCGCCCGCGTCTTGGAGGAACGGCGGGTGACGCATGGCCGGAAGGCTTGAGGGCAAGGTCGCATTCATCACGGGTGCAGCGCGTGGGCAGGGCCGGGCGCATGCCATCGCGATGGCCAAGGAAGGCGCCGACATCATCGCCGTCGACATCTGCCGCGACATCCCGTCGAATCCATATCCCCTGGCGACGCCCGACGATCTCTCGGAGACTGAGCGCTCCGTCAAAGAGGTCGGCCGCCGCGTGGTGGCGAAAATCGCCGATGTACGCGAGCGGCACGAGTTGCGCGACGCTGTCGAGGCAGGCTTGGCCGATCTCGGCAAGATCGACATCGTCGTGGCCAACGCGGGCATCTTGCCGATGGCCGTGGGCAGAGCGCACGACGCGATGTCGTTCGTGGACGCCAGTGACGTCGACCTGCTCGGCGTGATGAATACCGTCGCGGTCACAATCCCTCAGTTGCCCAACGGAGCCTCGGTCATCATCACGGGTTCGACGGCTGGGATGATCCGCGGCACCACCGACAACCCGAACATGGGTCCTGGCGGCAGAGGCTATGGCTGGAGCAAGCGCGTGCTCATCGAGTACGTCGAGGAGATGTCCATGGCGCTCGCAGAGCGGATGATCCGGGTCAACGCCATTCACCCCACCAACTGCAACACCCATTTGTTGCAGAACGACGGGATGTACAGCATGTTCCGCCCCGACCTGACCGCCGAGGGCAAGCAGGCGACGCGCGAGGACGCCGAACCGCTGTTCACCATCTTCCAGGCCATGCCCATCCCGTACATCGAACCCGAAGACATGGCAAACCTCGCGGTGTTTCTCGCCAGCGATGAGAGCCGCTACATCACCGGACAGCAGATTCGTGTCGACGCCGGCTCATTGCTCAAGTGGCCCAACGGACCCGGGGGATAGGCGGGTGCCGCGTCACCCGCTCGCAGAGGTCGCCGTACCCCACCAGTAGACGATGAACGGTTCCATGCTGCGGCTGACGAGTTCGATGCGCGGTCCTGTCGGGCCCTTGGCGTATGCCCAGAGTAGCGTGCCGGAGCCGTCGGGATTGTAGGACTTCACCTCGAAGGTCATGCCATTGGATTCCAAAGTCGCCAAATCGCTTTCGACGTCATCGGACCAGTAGCCGATGTGGTGCACACCGGAGTCGGCGGGAGTCCAGACAGTACCGGGAACGGTCTGGAGTAATTCGAGCCGGGGGTCGGCCCTCGAATAGGCCATCTTCATCGGGATGGTCACCTCGCCGTCCGGCGTCACCGCGTCCTGGTCGACGGAGACGACCTCAGTCCACGTATAGCCCGCCACGTCGGCGAGCCAATTCATCGTCTTCTCGAGGTCGTCGACGACGACGCCGGTGTGGTAGAGGCTTTCGGCCTTCACTGGTCCTCCTTCACGGTTGCGCTCCTGATGTCTTGTTCGAGCCATTGAACTTCGCTGTGGTTCTCACGCCCGCTGGCGGCTAGAAGCTGTTCGAGCGCAGCACGTTTCACTTCGAGCGCATGGCGATCTGTCGGAGCGTGGGCCAGCACGATGTCGATCAGGTGCAAGGCCTCAAGGGGACGGCCCGCCTTGGCGTGCGCCTGGGCGCGATCGGTCAGGGGCGCGGTCCCGCCGATGAGGTCGACGATGTCCGGCCACACCGATGAGGGCGGTACCTCGTAGAGCTCGGTGGTTGATTCGTAACGGAACCAGCCGACATGCTCCTCCCAGATCGCCCGAACGATCCACGGCACCTTGCCGTGTACCTGAGGCAGCGCCATGTCGGGTGGCAGTGTCACGTCCTGCATCAGGGTCCACAGGTCTGCGCCGGAATTCATCCCGTCGATGGTGCGGTCGCGGAGATAGACCGTCGCGTCGCGCACCTTGGTCAGCGTTGCCGAGATCTCGTCGGCGCCGCGGAACACGTCGTGGCCGTTGATGAGTGTGTGCGGGCCGAGCGCGATCACCCGGTCGACGGAATGGACGAACGCCATCGCGCTGCGAATCTTGTCGCCGCGCAACGTATACAGGTTGGGTACGTGGCCGAAGAACGGACCCAACAAGTTGCCGATGAACACCGTGCTGTGTTCCGGCATCCAGACCACGAGGGCGTCGGTGGTCTCCCCGCCGGGGGTGGACAACAGCTCGAAGCGGCGGCCGCCCAATTCGAACGTGTGACGGTCGATGAAGGATTCAGTGAGCACCGGCTCGGGTGGGAGCGTCGCCGCCTGCGTCTCGACATCCATGAAGGCGCCCCACAGCTTCATGATCCGCCGGACGTAGAACGGGTGCAGATGCCGCCAGTATTCGCGCACATCGGAGTGGTTCGCCTGCGCGACTGTCTGCACGCCGGGACCCGCGAATTGACTCCACCCGCCGACGTGATCGGGATGGCCTTGGGTGAACGTGATCATCCGCAACGGACCGCTGCCGACTCGCGAGAAGCGGGTCTTGATGTCGGGCGCCTCGAAATCGGTTCCGGTGTTGATCATCAGATCGCCGTCCGATGTCGTGACCAGGTAGCTGTTGGCGATGTTTCGAGACATGAAGATGCCGTCGCCCAGATCGGCGGCCTCCTGGTCGCCCTCGCCCTGTTTGACCAGTTCGTCCAGTGACGGCGACATCCGCGCGACCTCCCGCGATCGATTCAGACACAACCTAACATTTGTTCTCTACGGACGTATAGTATCCGTCGGCATGACGGCGTCCCTCTCTTCACAGTCGGCTTCGCGCGTGGACGAGCTCGTCACACGTGCGTGCGAGCGCGCCTGTCTCGACGACTTCGGCGGCGATTCGTGGCGGGAGGGTCTGCGCCTGCTGGTCGATGCGTGCGAGTCGGCGCCAGGAGTGAATCCTGGCGGACGCGAATTCGTCTACGGGCAGTTCGTCGCTGCGTTGTGGAATCGGTTGCGGGTGATCGACTACATGAAGTGTCACCCCGAGGTGAATGAGCAACGCATCGAGCGACCGCTGGTGGTGCTGGGTCTTCCGCGCACCGGCACCTCGCTGGCGAGCTATCTGCTGGATCAGGATCCGCTCCGGCGTTCGTTGTTGACTTGGGAGGCAGAGGATTCCGTTCCGCCCGCGCCACCGGAGTCGCTGCGCACAGATCCCAGGTGTCTGAAGAAGAAGGCCGAACTCGATGTGCTCGCCGAAGGCCTGAAGGCGGCGGAGATTCCGATGGTGCACTGGGATGAGGCCGACGGGCCGACTGAGTGTCTTTTCGTGCAGAACCAGGACTTCAAGGCATACCTGTGGGAGGCGTACATGCCGACATCGGCGTACGCGGACTGGTTGTCGCACGCCGACATGTCGAGCGCCTACGAGTATCAGCGGACGGTATTGCAGATGCTGCAGTCGCGCGCACCGGGGGTGTGGTCGCTGAAGATGCCGTCACACGCAGTGCACATCGAGACGCTGCTGGCGACGTACCCCGACGTGCGGATCGTGTGGGCGCACCGCGACCCGTTCAAGTCGACTGCGTCGTTCCTGCGGCTGAATTACCTGTCTCGAGCGGTGCTTGGTGCCGAGGTTGACGTGGATGTGATCGTGCCGAACGTGTTGCAGCAGTTGAGGGAACACGTCGACCGTCCGCTGGCGACGCGGCGCCGGATCGGCGACGAGAGATTCTTCGACCTGCACTATGCGGATTTGATGCGTGATCCGATCGCCGTGATGCAGTCGCTGTACGAATGGGATGGGGACCCACTGACGAACGCCACGGAACACGCGATGCTCGACTGGCTCGATGCTCATCCGCAGGATCGCTTCGGTGTTGCGCCCTACTCGCTGGACGGCTCCGGGGTGACCCGCGCCGACCTCGAGCCCCTCTTCGACGAGTACCTGTCGCTGTTCGACATTGAATTGGAAAGTGACGCGCGATGAAGGCGGCGGTGACGACCGAGGATCACGGCTTCGAGGTTGTCGAGCTCCCCGACCCCGCGCCAGCTGCTGACCAGGTGGTCATCCGCGTTGCCGCCTGCGGCGTATGCGGGTCCGACCTCAAGGCGCAGCCCTTCGCGCCTGCGGGCATGGTCATGGGACATGAACTCGGTGGTGAAATCGTCGCTGTCGGCTCGGCGGCCGACGGATGGAAGCAAGGCACGAATATCGCTGTGCTGCCTGTCATCTCGTGTGGTTGGTGTCGATACTGCCTGACCGGGTCGGTCTCCCACTGCCCGTCGGCAAGCTACATCGGCATGGGGCCGGCAGGCGGATTCGCCGAGTTCGCCGCTGTACCCGCGCGACACGCATTCGCAGTCCCCGCGGAGTTGCCGACCGCCTGCTCGGCATTGGTGGAACCGTTCGCGGTGGGTCTGCACGGTGTGCACAGTGCGGAGATCTCCGCCGGTGACGACGTTCTCATCGTCGGTGCGGGCGGTGTCGGGTTGACCACCCTGGTGTGGGCGCTGCGGAAGGGCGCCGGTCGAGTCAGCGTGGCCGACCCCGACAGGGGTCGGCGTCAGGTGGCCGGCGTGCTTGGCGCCACGGATGGGTTCGCGTCAGCGGCGCAAGCCGACCCCGGCGCATACGACGCGGTGATTGAATGCGTCGGGCGGCCCGAACTGCTCCAAGCCTGCCAGCCCGCGCTGCGCCCGCGCGGCCGCATCGTCATTTCCGGAGCGTGCGCGGAGCCGACGGCGATCGAGCCCATCACCGCGCTACTCAAGGAGATCACCGTCCGTTACTCCGTCGCATACACAATCGACGAGTTCCGCGAGGTGATCACCGCTTTCAGCTGCGGCGACGTCGATCCCGTCGCGACCGCAGGTCCCACATTCGAACTCGCCCGCATAGCGGACGCTTTCGACGCGGTGCGTGAAGCCCGGGTGCTGGGCAGGGTCTCGGTCATCCCGTGACCTCGTCACGTCGCGTGTTCGGCTGCGACGCCGGTGATCACGGATCGCAGATAGCGTTCGAGATGTTCGGCGCTGTCCATCTCGGCCAGGCCGTACGCGAGCCGGAAGAGGAACCCGCCGAGGAAGGTGACAACGGCGAAGGCCTGCTCCTTGATGAGCTCCTCATCAATCGGTGCGCCGACTGGCTGGACCTGGGCGACGGCCGCTTCACTGATCGTGACGAATTGTGCCGTGAGGCTGTCGAACACCGCCCCCAGTTCAGCGTCGCGTGACGCGATCATCATCAGCTCGAATCGGGCCCGTGCGCGTGCACGTTCCGGCTCGACCGCCGTGCGCATGGCTTGTTCGGCGAGGCGCGACAGCAGGGAGTCGACCTCGCCTTGACTCGTCGCGTTCAACGCCTCGGTGAAGTCGGCGACGTCGAGCTCGATCACCCGGTCGATCGCACCGCGCAGCAGCGCCGCTCGCGTTTGGTAATAGAAGGATGTGGTGCCGTCGGCAAGTCCCGCGTGTCGGTCGACGCGAAGATGGGTCACCCCGCGCGCTCCGCCCGCAGCGAGTAATTCGATCGCTGCGTCGCAGAGGTCGCGGCGTCGCTGCTCGACGTTGGGTTTTCTTCTCATCGCGGTGGCGACAGTGTATCGACCACGGCAAACCCCAGCGCGGCATCAATCGGGTCGGTGGAGGAAGCCGTAGAGCGTCGCCTGAACGAGCTCGTCGACGATCGCCTCGCGTGAGGGCGGGTTGGGTCCGAAGAACGTCGAACGCATCGCCACCATGCCGACGATCATCGCGACCGTCGAGTGCGCCGGTAGGTCAGGTTGGTTCGACCGCATCCCGCGGATCTGCATGCCCTCCGCGCTGATCTGGCTGAGCACCGTGAGCGCTCGTCGGATGTCGGCGATGCCGGCGCCCTCGATTTCCTCCTCGCTGAGCCCATCTGATGCGACAAGTGTCAACAAGAGCCCCCGATGCTCAACGAGTACGTCGTAGAGCTGCCCTACGAACTGCCGAGACAGCTCCTCTTCGTCGGTTTCCTCGGGCACGACGGCCTGCCACGTCCTGCCGAAGTCGTCGACGAAGTTCGTGAAGGGCAGTACGAGGGCTTCCCGGAACAGGCCGGCCTTGGAGCCGAAGTGGCGGAACAGCAGATATTCGCTCACCCCTGCGGCCTCGGCGATCTCGCGCGTCGTGGTGCTGCGGTAGTCCCGCCGGGCGAACAGCTCGCGGGCGGCGTCGAGCAGTAGTCGTCGCGGCTCCCCTCGGGCTCGACGGGTCGTCGGCGCCGACGCGCCTTGCCTGTTGGGTGATCGTCGCTGGGGCACGGCTTTTCACTCCTCGAACCGCGCTGAGCGGTTGACGGCATTCACGATAGCCCGGCCTTGACCGAACTCTTAGAATAGTGTGCACTATTAGTCGTGGGCCAACTCATCATGCTCGGCACCCTGTTCGGGCTGATCGCCCTGATCTTCGGTCTGGTGATCTACTTCGACCCCGAGGCCCTGGGACCCTCAAGTGACGAGCGCGACCGATGAACACCGAGTTGACGCCGTTGCTGACCGCCGCCGTTGCCTTCGGCTGGATCAGCGGCATCGTGTTCACCGTCGCCGGCATCTACCTGAGCGTTCGGCATCGCCGCATGCATCCACTGCTTCTTCTGTGCATCTCGGCGATCTCGTTCTCCTGGATCGAGGCGCCTTACGACTGGGCGATGTACGCGCAGTTTCCGCCCGCACTTCCACGCATGCCCTCATGGTGGCCGCTGAACATGACCTGGGGCGGGCTGCCGTCGTCGGTGCCCGTCGGCTACATCGGCTACTTCTGCCTGCCTGCTGTGATCGGCGCCGCGCTCGGGCGGCGGTTGAGCGCACGGTTCGGATGGCGAAGGCCGATCACGCTCCTGACTGTCGGCCTGATGGTCGGCTTCTGCTGGGCCTTGGTGTTCAACGCCGGTCTCGGCGCCCGGCTGGGAGTCTTCTACTACGCCTACGTCATTCCCGGACTGGGACTGTTCGAGGGGACTTTGCACCAGTACCCGATCTACGACGCCATCGCGATGGGCATACAGATGATGGTCTTCACCTACCTGCTGGGCCGGACGGATTCGCAAGGCCGGAATGTCATCGAGATGTGGGCGGACAAAATGTCGACGACCCGCGTCCAGTCGGCGGTGCTTTCCGTCATCGCCGTCATCGTCATCGGAAACGTGCTCTACGGCGCCGTTTTCGCGCCCCATCTTGTGACGAAGCTTGGTGGTTATGTGATCTCAGGTCCGACGGCGCAGTTGTTTCCCGGCGTACCGAACCAACCCAGATGACCAATTGTGCTTGTAGTTTCGCTCGGGAGGAGGTCGACTACCACAATGCCTGTCGAGCGCGTACCCCCGTAGGTGGTTGGGCAAAGTTGCCCGTCAAGACCTGACAGGTATCAGCCGCTTAGGTCGCACCGGCAGTACAATTCGGCTGGTGGCGACTCGGCGTGGACGGCCCACCCAGGCAGAGGCGAAAAAGCTCGACCTCGCGGTGCGTGAGGCCGCAGTCGCGACTTTCCTCGAATTGGGTTATGCCGGAGCCAGTATGGAGGCCATCGCCAAGGCCGCAGGCGTCACTCGGCGCTCGCTGTACACCCGCTACGCGGATAAGCGCGCGCTGTTTGCGAGCGTGATCCCCTGGGCCCTTGCGCGTTTCGTCGATGACGAAGTGGTCGCCGACGTCGATGGAGACGATCTGGAGGCGGCGCTGCTCGCCGTCGGCCGGGCAGCGGTAACCAGAGCTGTGCATCCACAGAATGTGCGCCTCAAACAGATCGCGATGAGCGAGGCCGCGATGTTCCCGGAGTTCAAAGTCTCAGCCGAGTCGATGATGTGGGCCGGCAGACAGCGCGCCGTCACCGAGTTGCTTCGTCGGCACGCGGAGCTCGGCAACATCGACGTGGGAGACCCCGAACTGGCGGCCGAGCACTTCCTGGCGATGGTCGAGGCGGTCCCTGCGCGCATGGCCGACTTCGGCGTGTTCCGCTCCAAGAAGCAGCAGGAGCGTCACCTTCAATACGCGGTTCGGCTGTTCCTGCGCGGCGTCACGCCCCGCTAGCAACGGAGATCGACCGGCTCGCCCTATTGCGAGGTGCAGCGCCCGCCGTTGACGCCGAGGATCTGCCCCGTGATGTATCCGGCCTCCTCGGAGATCAGAAACGCGCACGCGGCGGCGATGTCTTGAGGCTGTCCCACCCTGCCGACGGGAACCTTCGCGATGTTTTCCTCGATCGATCCGCCGAGTAGCCCTTTGGCTTCGGCGTCACGCAGCATCGGGGTGTCGATGAAGCCCGGCGGCACCACGTTGGCGGTGATGCCATGCGAGCCATATTCCAGCGCAAGGGTTTTCGTCAGACCATTGACCGCTGACTTGGCCGCAACGTAGTGCGACTGGTACGGCGAGCCGGAGTGGGTGCTCGACGATGAAATGTTGACGATGCGGCCCCAGCCGGCATCGAGCATGTCGGGCAGTACCGCTTGCGTGCAGTGGAAAACGCCGTTGAGGTTGACGTCGACGACTTTCGACCACTCCTCGAGCGTGATGTTCGTGAAGCGCCGAAACCCGGAAAGACCTGCGGCATTCACCAGAATCGTGACAGGGCCCAACACGGCGCGGATCGCGGCAAGGGAGGTGTCGATCTGCTCCCTGTCAGTGACGTCGGCGAGGTAGCTGAAGTCGGTGTCGGATTCGGTGAGATCGATGGTCGCGACATGTTTGCCGTCGGCACGGAGCCTGTCTGCGATCGCACGGCCGATCCCGGACGCGCCACCGGTGACGAGTGCAGTTTTCACGTACACGAGCAAAAATATACAGCGTGTGTACTTTCATCGGCTACGGCGATACGCTCGACACGTGGACAGGCAGCCGTTCCGCTTCGCGGTCCAGGCGACGAACGCCGCCAGCGCGCGCGAGTGGCGCGAACTCGTCTGCAAGATAGAAGAGCTTGGCTACTCGTCGCTGATGCTTGCCGACCACTATCTCGGGCCCGGCACCGCTCAGGTGGCGGCGCGCACGCCGCGCCAGGACCTCGCGCCGATCGCTGCTATCGCGACGGCCGCGGCGCATACCTCTTCGCTGCGACTCGGTTGTCGGGTGTTCTGTATCGACTATCACGTGCCCGCCGCGCTTGCCAAGGAGGTGGCGACGCTCGACCTGCTGTCGGACGGCCGGCTCGAGGTCGGCATCGGCGCAGGCTGGAGCGGAGTCGAGTACGACGCTATGGGTTTGGCCTTCGACACCCCGGGCCGGCGCATCGCCAAGCTCAAGGAGGTTGTGGCCCTCATCAAGGCGCACTGCGCGGGTGACGACCTCGCCTGCATCGGCGATTACGTGAATATCCACGGGTACAAGGGAACTCCGCAGCCGGTGCAGCGGCCGCATCCACCCATCATGATCGGCGGTGGGGGGCCGCGCGTGCTGTCCTACGCCGCACGCGAAGCCGACATCGTCAGCATAAATACAGTGCCATTCACGGCGCGCAACGGCGACGGCCTCACGCCGCGGGAGGAGGCCGAGCGCCGCTTCGAGTACGTCAGGGCCGCCGCAGGCATTCGAATCGGTGACCTCGACATCGAGAGCTCGCCGTACTTCGTCGTGATATCCGATGACATCGCGGCCGCCTGTGAACGCATTGCCGGCAAGACAGGGGTAGCGCTCGACGTGCTGCGTGACCACCCGAACGTGCTCATCGGGCCCGAAGGCGCCGTCGTCGAGACCCTGCAGGAGCGCCGCGAGAGCTTCGGCGTCAACTACGTCACCGTGCAGCAGTCGCAGGCCGAGAGATTTGCGCACATCGTCGCTCGTTTGACGGGAACCTGAGAGGACCGAGCGAACAGCATGGCCAAACGAACGCGGTTCAGCGAGTACGAGAACAGCTACGCCAACTACAAATTCGAGCTCACCGACGACGGAATCCTGTTCATGCAGTGCCACACCGACGGCGACAGCCTGGTGTGGAGCTGGCAGGCCCACGACGACATGTCCGACGCCTTTGCAGACATCGCAGGCGACCGTGAGATCAAGGTGCTGATCCACACCGGGACGGGCGCAAACTACAACGCGAACTGGGGCCGGATGCCCAACGGCGATCCGGTCGAGACACCCGTGTATCAGCTGATGCCAGACACCCGCGGTCTACTCAAGCTCGACGAGAAGGCCTGGTATGCCCGTCATCTGGTCTTCAACGTGCTCGACGTCGACGTTCCGATGATCAGCGCCGTCAACGGCCCGTGCAACATGCACTCCGAAGTCCCGCTGATGGGCGACATCGTGCTGGCGTCCGAGGACGCCTACTTCCAGGACGCCTCGCACTTTCCCCGCGGTCAGGTTCCCGGCGACGGCCAGCATGTCATCTGGAGCTATCTCGCCGGCCACACCAGGGCGCGCTACTTCCTGCTGACCGGCATGAAACTCGGCGCAGGAGGCCAAGGAGTGGGGGGTCGTCAACGAGGTGCTGCCCAAGGACCAATTGCTGGATCGCGCATGGGAATTGGCCCGTGAACTGGTCAAGCGGCCACCGCTGACGCTGCGTTACTCGAGGCAGTTGTTCACCAACCCGCTCAAACGCGCATTCCTCGACGAACTCGGCCACGGCCTGGCGCGCGAGACCTACGCGCAGCGCGCGTTCTTTCCGCTCGGCGGCGAGAT
>Ga0207686_10002159_pt1 | contig 10830 bp, 6 predicted proteins | sample KBSM24metaG_FD_184396 | JGI IMG/M metagenome (GOLD analysis project Ga0207686, IMG submission 184396) | Miscanthus rhizosphere microbial communities from Kellogg Biological Station, Michigan, USA - KBS M2-4 metaG (SPAdes) (version 2) | ecosystem: Host-associated > Plants > Roots > Rhizosphere >...
CCTCCAGTTGAACGACACGCCCCCTGCAGGCGCCGTGTTCGCGGGCTGGAACGCCAACCCTGGCGCGCTTAACAGCGCCGCGATCGGCGTGCATCATCCCAAGGGCGACCTGCTGAAGGTCAGCTTCGGCCAGCTCTATACGACCCTCAACTGCCAGAGCACGGGGGGCACCGGTTTCTCGTGCAGCACTGCTTCCGGCACGCAGGGAAGCTATTACGGCGTATCGTGGACGCAAGGCCTGACCGAAGGCGGAAGCAGTGGCTCGGGTCTGTTCCAGGGCAATTATCTGGTCGGCACGCTTTATGGTGGTACCAGCTCGTCATCCTGCAGCGTATCGACAATGTCGGTCTATGGCCGTTTCGATCTTGCGTACCAAGCTGCAATCAGCCAGTGGCTGGCCCCGCCCGGGCCGATCAGCACGCCACGCGCTGCTGTCTACCGCTTCTATAACCAAGTGAGCCGTGCGCATTTCTTCACGGCCAGTTCGCAAGAACGCGACTATGTCATCAGCACGCTCCCATCCTTCAACTACGAAGGCGTTGCCTTTTACGTGTACAGCGCGCCCACTGTCGGGCAGACACCCGTTTTCCGTTTCTACAACGGCAACACGGGGGCGCACTTCTACACCATCAGCCAGAGCGAACGCGATTCTGTCGTCGCCAATCTCCCGGTGTTCCAGTACGAGGGGGTGAGGTGGTATGCCCAGACCACTTCGGGCAATGCCTCCATTCCCATCTACCGTTTCTATAACCAGAGAACCGGCGCGCACTTCTATACCGTCAGCGCTGCAGAGCGCGACTTCGTGATCGCCAACTACGCAGAGTTCAAGTACGAAGGCATCGCCTACAACGCGTGGTCCAGCAGCCTCTGAGGCCGGCCGCGTGCTTTCCCCTGGGTGCCGCCTTGCGCGTCGCCCTTTATTGCCATCCATGAGCATCCAGACCGACGACTTCGCCCCCGTTCCTCCACCCAAGCGGGTGGTGTCCGCAGCCCCCGTATCCCCGCAGGAAGAAGCGCTGGAGCGCGCCCTGCGCCCCAAGCTGCTGCAGGAATACGTGGGCCAGGCCAAGGCGCGGGAGCAACTGGAGATCTTCATCGGCGCCGCCCGCAAGCGGTCCGAGGCGCTGGACCACGTCCTGCTCTTCGGGCCGCCCGGGCTGGGCAAGACCACGCTCAGCCACATCATCGCGGCCGAACTGGGGGTGAACCTGCGCCAGACCAGCGGCCCGGTGCTCGAAAAGCCCAAGGACCTGGCGGCGCTGCTGACCAACCTGGAAAAGAACGACGTCCTCTTCATCGACGAGATCCACCGCCTCTCGCCCGTGGTCGAGGAAATCCTCTACCCCGCGCTGGAGGACTACCAGATCGACATCATGATCGGCGAGGGGCCGGCCGCGCGCAGCATCAAGCTCGACCTGCAGCCCTTCACCCTGGTGGGCGCCACCACCCGCGCCGGCATGCTCACCAACCCGCTGCGCGACCGTTTCGGCATCGTCGCCCGGCTGGAGTTCTATACGCCCGAAGAACTGTCCCGCATCGTCATGCGCAGCGCCGGGCTGCTGAACACCCCCATCGACCCCGAAGGCGGCTTCGAGATCGCCCGCCGCTCGCGCGGCACGCCCCGCATCGCCAACCGCCTGCTGCGCCGCGTGCGCGACTATGCCGACGTGAAGGGCGATGGGCGCATCACGCTGGACATCGCCCAGCGCGCCCTGACCATGCTCGACGTGGACCCCCAGGGCTTCGACGTGATGGACCGCAAGCTGCTCGAAGCCGTCATCCACCGCTTCGACGGCGGCCCCGTGGGGCTGGACAACATCGCCGCCAGCATCGGCGAAGAGTCCGGCACCATCGAAGACGTGATCGAGCCCTATCTCATCCAGCAGGGCTACCTGCAGCGCACCCCGCGCGGCCGCGTGGCGACGCTGGCGGCCTTCCGGCACCTGGGGGTGACGCCACCCAAGACGGGTGGGGTGGATTTGTTCGGGGCCTAGCGGCGTAGTTGCTGTTGGGCTTTCCGGGCTTGCTGTTAGCTGCCTATGCGGCAGTGAAATTGGCTCAGTTGGTAGAGCATCGTCTTGATCATTTCTGAGCTGCCTACACGGCAGTGAAGTGGCGAACTGCGTCTGTTCCCATTGGCGTGATCCTGCGCCCAATCAACCTCCCTCTCTTTTTTCCAGTTCGCTGTGGCGGCAGGTCCGAATACCATGGCAGAAAGGAGGAGCCATGACGTCACCGCCCCGGACCAATGCATCTTGGCAATCGGAGATTGCCTCTTTCATAGACCAACGTCGGCAGGCAAAGCTCGACAAGCTGGCAGATGAAGATCCTCGCAGAGCGGAAGTGCTGGAACAGCACGAACCAACGGCCTGGCTGGCCGACGCTGCAAGGCGCGTCGCTCAGATCCAGGCCGTCACCCACTCCCTCAAACCCATCCATCCCGACGCGCGAGGCACCAACCTCTACGTGGATCCCACCACCTTGCCCACGCTGGCCGAGTTGGGCAGCCATGCGCTGGGATCTCACTTCGCTGGTGACGTGGTGGGCAATGCCGCTGCGCTGGATGTCTATAAGCTGCTCAAGCTGGAGGTGAACGGGCGCAGCCTGCTCGCCGCCTTGCTGGCGGAGGATGCCGATGCCATCGCCGCGCTGCACACCGATCCAGTTCAGGCCCAGGCGCTGCGCGATGCCTTCATCTCGCTGACCCAGCCACGCGCCGAAGGTCCCAGCAGCCACACGCTAGCCAAGCAGCTGTACTGGCTGACGGGGTACGACGCCTGCGACGATGCCGCCTACACGCTGCTGGCGCCGCTATATGCCACGTCGCTGGCCCATGCCGTGCATGCGCAGGTGCAGCAAGACCGCTTCGGCGACGTCAACAAGGCCGCCCGCCAGGCTCGGCGCGATCGCAAGGCGCATGACGGCGTGTTTCATGACTACCCGGGCCTGGCCGTGCAGAACATGGGCGGCACCAAACCCCAGAACATCAGCCAGCTCAATAGCGAGCGGCGGGGCATGAACTATCTGCTGTCATCCCTGCCGCCGCAGTGGCAGACCAGCTCCCTGCGGATGCCCGTCCACGCGGAATCCGTGTTCGATCGGCTGTTCATCGCCCGGCCGGAGGTACGCCGTACCTTGCGGGCGCTGCGGCAGTTCCTGGAATCCGCGCCCGAACCCAACCTGGCCACGCGTCAGCGCCGCGAGGCCCTAATGGACACGTTGCTGGACGAACTCGTCGCCCTGGCCGCCGAGCTCCAGCAGCAGCTGCCGCCAGGGTGGAGCTGCGATGACGAGCGATTCGAAAAGCTCGACGAGAACCAAAAGCTCTGGCTGGACCCATTGCGGGCAGAGCGCCTGGAAGAGACCGATTTCGCATCCCGGTGGCTGCGAATGGATTGGCCGGCCGCCATCGGCCAAGCCTTCGCCAACTGGCTCAACGACCAGCTACGCGGCAAGCTACCTGTGGGCGATGCCGAAGCACGCGAGTGGAAGAAGGTGCTGCTCACCGACGAAGACGGTTTCAAGCAGCAACTGCGCGAGTTGCGTGACAAGCTGGATGCGCCGCACTACATCCCCATCCGCAAGACCCATGCGGAGCTGGTCGCCTTGCGGGAGGACAACCCATGAGCCGGCCCCAACCCCAAGCCATTCTCGTCCTGCCCCACCTGCGCATCCAGAACGCCAATGCCATCGCCAGCCCGCTCACGCACGGCTTTCCCTCCATCACGGCCTTCACCGGCCTGATGTGGGCGCTGGAGCGGCAACTCGCGCAGGCCGGCGTACCGCTGCGGCTGCACGGTGTGGGCGTGGTGTGCCACCGCCATCAGGAGCAGGTCACGCAAGGCTATGTGCGCAGCTTCAACCTCACGCGCAACCCGGTGGACAAGGACGGCAGCACCGCCGCCATCGTGGAAGAAGGCCGCATGCACCTGCAGATCACCTTGGTGCTGGCCGTGTCCGAAAAGCGCGAGCCCCACGCGCCGGCCGCGCTGGTGCAAGGCAACCAAGCCACGCTGGATGGGTGGGCCGCGCAGGCCGGCCACATCCTGGGCGGCATGCGCGTGGCGGGAGGCAGCGTGCTGCCCTCGCGCCCCGTGCCGGGCAAGCGTGTGCGGCCCTGGATGGCCCTCGTCCCCGAAGACCCCGTGGAGGCCGAAAAGGAGTTTCGCCAGTGGCGGCGGCATTGGTTGCCGGGCTTTGCCCTGGTGGGGCGCGACGACCTGCTGACCCAGCGGCTGCAGGACCTGCGCGCGACCACCCAGCCTGATGCCACGCTGCTGAACGCCTGGCTGCATGCCGCACGTTTCAACTACGAGCCCGTCGCGTCCGACAGCGGCACACCTGCGGTGGATGGAAAGGTGCAGTGGGCCGACCCGTGGCGGCCCAAAGGCAGCGGCTGGGTGGTGCCCATCCCCGTGGGCTATGCCGCGCTGACGCCCCCGCATGGCCCGGGCACCGTACGCAACGCACGCGATACCCGGGTGCCGCTGCGATTCGTGGAGTCGGTCTATTCGCTGGGCGAATGGATCAGCCCGCATCGCTTGAGCCACCTGGACCAGTTGCTCTGGCATGCCGAAGCCCAAGCCGAAGTGGAGACCGGCGCAGCTCCGGCTCTGTATCGCTGCCGCAATGGCTACCAGCCTGCGCAAGCAGGCGATGCCGAGAAAGGTGCCAGGCCCCACCCAGACATGCAGGACGACTGGGACGACGCCGAGGCCTATGACTACACCTGAGCCACGCCTGCCGACTCCTTCGCATCCGACACACACCCATTTTTGAAAGATCCACACCATGACCGAAAAACTCACCACCGCTTCCGTCCTGGCTTTCGAACGCAAGCTGGACCCCTCCGACGCCGTATTCCACGCAGGCCCTTGGGGCGACCGCGAACAGTCGCACGCCTGGAAGCCTGTCGTGATCCGTGCGAAGTCCGTGCGCGGCACCATCAGCAATCGGCTCAAGGCCAAGGACCAGGACCCGGCCAAGCTCGACGCCGCCATCGAGAAACCCAACCTGCAGACCGTGGACGTGGCGGCGCTGCCCGCCGAAGCCGACACGCTCAAGGTGCAGTTCACCTTGCGCGTGCTGGGCGGGGCGGGCACGCCGTCGGCCTGCAACAGCGCCGCCTATCAGGCCAAGCTGCAGGCCACCGTGCAGGGCTACAGGCAGCAGCACGGCTTTGGCGAGCTGGCACGGCGCTACGCGGCCAACCTGGCCAATGGCCGCTTTCTGTGGCGCAACCGCGCGGGGGCCGAGCAGGTGGACGTGGTCGTGGAACAAATGCAAGGCGGCCAGCCTGCGAAGACATGGCGTTTCGATGCCCTGGCCCTCAATACACGCGCGGTAGGTGCTATTGATTCCGGAGCGCATGCCGACAGCCTGAAAGAGCTGGGCCAGGCCATCGCCGAAGGCCTGGCAGGCTCTGCCCATGTGCTGCTGCGCGTGACGGCGTTCGTTCGCCAGGGGGCGGGGCAAGAGGTGTTCCCCTCGCAGGAACTGATCCTGGACAAGGAAAGTGCAGGCAAGAGCAAGACGCTCTACCATGTGGACGGCGTCGCCGCCATCCATTCGCAGAAGGTCGGCAACGCCATCCGCACCATCGACACCTGGTACGAGGGCGCCGAAGAACTCGGCCCCATCGCCGTGGAACCCTACGGCTCCGTCACCACCCAGGGCAAGGCCTATCGCCAGCCCAAGCAGAAGCTGGACTTCTACACCCTGCTGGACAACTGGCTGCTGAAAGACCAGGTGCCGCCCGTGGAGCAGCAGCATTTCGTGATGGCCGTGCTGATCCGTGGCGGCGTGTTCGGCGACGCCAGCTGACCCGCGAGGTGCCATGACCACGCACTACATCGACATCACCCTGCTGCCCGACCCCGAGTTCAGCCACGCGCACCTGCTGGGCGCGCTGGTGGCCAAGCTGCACCGGGCGCTGGCGCTGGGGCAGACCACCGACATCGGCACGAGCTACCCACGGCATGTCAGCCAGCCTCGATCACGCCGCACGCTGGGCCCCTTGCTGCGGCTGCACGGCACGCCCGATGCGCTCCAGCGCCTGATGGGGCAGCACTGGCTGCAAGGCATGCGCGACCACACCGAGGTCAGCGAACCGCGCCCGGCCCCTGCCGATGCGCAGCACATCACGGTGCGCCGCCGCCAGTTCAAGACCAATGCCGACCGCCTGCGCCGCCGCCGCATGCAGCGCAAGGGCGAAACCGCAGAACAGGCCGCGGCGGCCATCCCCGACACCGTGGAGCGCCAGCCAGATCTGCCATTCGTGCAACTGCGCAGCAGCAGCACCGGCCAGCCCTTCTGCCTGTGCATAGAGCACGGCACCCCGCAGCCCCAGGCGATTTCCGGAGCCTTCAACGCCTATGGCCTGGCGCTCGAGGCCACGGTGCCCTGGTTTTGACCCTTTTTCTGCAGGGTACAGCCGAGTCCTTGTAAATCAAGGACTTACGAGAAGCCCCAGGAATTGGGGTTTTGGGGCGTGCGGGGCATTTGTTCTTTAAGAATCAGGTACTTGTGAGATTGGGCTGATAGTTCACTGCCGCATAGGCAGCTCAGAAATCTTGGATGGCCTTTCGCGCGGCGGTCTTCTTGTTCACTGCCGCATAGGCAGCTCAGAAATTTAGGTGATCCACATGGGCGCACTCCTCAAGGTTCACTGCCGCATAGGCAGCTCAGAAACGTCCCCCGTCTGACGGCATCCCACCAACCACAGTTCACTGCCGCATAGGCAGCTCAGAAAAGCGCGGCGGCGTGGCGGTCCTGGGCTTCGTAGTTCACTGCCGCATAGGCAGCTCAGAAATTTGCAGCTTGTAGGTGCTGGCCAGGGTGCGGGTTCACTGCCGCATAGGCAGCTCAGAAATCGATGCGCTGCAGCACCCGCACCTGATTGTTGTTCACTGCCGCATAGGCAGCTCAGAAAAGCTCGGCAGCCTCGGCCATCGTGGCCTCGATGTTCACTGCCGCATAGGCAGCTCAGAAATCAATCCTAGAGCCCGCCGCGTGCGGGCTTTCGTTCACTGCCGCATAGGCAGCTCAGAAATCTCCGCTGATCCACTCGTTCTCGCGGCGCTCGTTCACTGCCGCATAGGCAGCTCAGAAAGCCTACGCAGCGCATGCCGAGACTGGCTTCCCGTTCACTGCCGCATAGGCAGCTCAGAAAGGTGCGCTCTTCGTAGCCGCCCGCCATCGAGAGTTCACTGCCGCATAGGCAGCTCAGAAAGAGAACCCCGCCGAGCCGGGCCACGGTTGGCACGTTCACTGCCGCATAGGCAGCTCAGAAAGTTCAAATTCCGCGCGTCTAGCCTGGGCCGGAGTTCACTGCCGCATAGGCAGCTCAGAAACGCACGGAGATTCCGACAGTCTTCGGCCAACGAGTTCACTGCCGCATAGGCAGCTCAGAAATACACGGAGGACGCGATGGCGAAGTGGGACGCGTTCACTGCCGCATAGGCAGCTCAGAAAGTAGCCCGTACCTTCAGGGCCACCCAAGGCATGTTCACTGCCGCATAGGCAGCTCAGAAATGGTGCTGCGGCAAGACGGCCTGCCCCGCTCTGTTCACTGCCGCATAGGCAGCTCAGAAATTCCAGATTTCGGAGACAGGCTTTTCGCTGGGGTTCACTGCCGCATAGGCAGCTCAGAAATATCAGAATTGGCTGCGGAGGGGCGCCTGCATGTTCACTGCCGCATAGGCAGCTCAGAAAAACAGTTCAACGCTGGAGCCTACTTCGATGTCGTTCACTGCCGCATAGGCAGCTCAGAAAAGGAACGTGGCGAAGTTGTCTCGTAGCATTCTGTTCACTGCCGCATAGGCAGCTCAGAAAACAGAGCATCGCGGAGATCGGCGAGACGATCAGTTCACTGCCGCATAGGCAGCTCAGAAAACTCCACCATTTCCACCCCGATGCGCTCGATCGTTCACTGCCGCATAGGCAGCTCAGAAACAGTACACCGGGCAACCGTTTCTTTGAGATCAGTTCACTGCCGCATAGGCAGCTCAGAAAGCATCGACGTCGAAACGTTGACGGCGATGTGGGTTCACTGCCGCATAGGCAGCTCAGAAACACTCGGTGTCTCCCGGTCAAGTTGTTGTAGCGTTCACTGCCGCATAGGCAGCTCAGAAAAGGCAGCGCATCAGGAGCGCGGCGCCAGAGGTGTTCACTGCCGCATAGGCAGCTCAGAAAGACGCGGAAGGTCATATCGACCGGCTCCGCCACGTTCACTGCCGCATAGGCAGCTCAGAAAAGCGCGGCCGATGCGTTGCCCCGGTCGGTGTTGTTCACTGCCGCATAGGCAGCTCAGAAACATTTCCGGTGCCTGCACGCCCACTGCGCCGGGTTCACTGCCGCATAGGCAGCTCAGAAATATCAGGTGTGGGTGCGCGTCTGCGGCCAGTGGTTCACTGCCGCATAGGCAGCTCAGAAAACCAGCGAGCCGCTGGACTGGAAGGGGGCCACCGTTCACTGCCGCATAGGCAGCTCAGAAAAGGTGGAAGGCCTGGCCGAACGCCGGGTGCTCGTTCACTGCCGCATAGGCAGCTCAGAAAACAGCCGGGTCGTAGGCCTGGCCGGTGACGGCGTTCACTGCCGCATAGGCAGCTCAGAAATGAGTAGGTCTTCTGCCAGCTCTATTTCATCGGTTCACTGCCGCATAGGCAGCTCAGAAACGCGCGCAGATGGCGCCTACGAGATCGGCAACGTTCACTGCCGCATAGGCAGCTCAGAAATGCACGAAGGCTCAGAAGGCACTGATCCAAGCGTTCACTGCCGCATAGGCAGCTCAGAAATGCGCGCTGGCAGCGTTGGCTTGCGCATTCGGGTTCACTGCCGCATAGGCAGCTCAGAAAAGCACACGATCACCATCGTTCAGGCGCGGCTGCGTTCACTGCCGCATAGGCAGCTCAGAAAGGTCGAAAAGACACCGCCAGGCAGTGTGCGTGGTTCACTGCCGCATAGGCAGCTCAGAAAATTTCCACGGGAAGGGCCTGGGCCTTGAGGTAGTTCACTGCCGCATAGGCAGCTCAGAAAACATACACGGCGGGCGTGACCTGCATTTCCTCGTTCACTGCCGCATAGGCAGCTCAGAAATCCACGTCGCTCGGTGCGGCCGGCGCGGCTGGGTTCACTGCCGCATAGGCAACTCAGAAAAAGCCGAACAAGTACCAATACAAGGGCTCGGGGTTCACTGCCGCATAGGCAGCTCAGAAATGGAACTCCGTCATGCTCAGCGCCTCGGCATCGTTCACTGCCGCATAGGCAGCTCAGAAATGACGAACCAGCGCCTCGACAGCCTGAGTGCTGTTCACTGCCGCATAGGCAGTTCAGAAAAGAGGGCAATGCCTCGGCGCCGCGCTTGGTCGGTTCACTGCCGCATAGGCAGCTCAGAAAAGATCCAGGTCGCCAACACGCTGGAGCGCTTCGTTCACTGCCGCATAGGCAGCTCAGAAACGCTCTGGCTGGTGATCTGCTCGCCCTGTTGCGTTCACTGCCGCATAGGCAGCTCAGACAGCCCGTGCTCGGCGCGCAGCATTTCCGGCGTCGTTCACTGCCGCATAGGCAGCTCAGAAAAATTACGGGCGGCTGGTCATGTGCCACATGCTGTTCACTGCCGCATAGGCAGCATCAGAAATGCCCAGCGTAACCGTCGAGCCCGGCGCCATGGTTCACTGCCGCATAGGAAGCTCAGACTACTGCCGTGCTCCCAATCGTTGCCGCCCCGCAAAATGCCAACGACCTGCGCATGCCCCAACAGGGCGAATAGCCTCACGCCGCCGTGGTACCCGCCCATCCCTTGCAAGCGCACACGGCTTGGACTCAGCTCTTTTTGACCGTGAAGCCCAGTGTGGGGTGGAATCGCCAGCCCTGGGCGTTGCGGGGCAGGCTGGCCGTGGCATAGCGCTCCGCGCATTGCTGCAGCGGCAGGCCCCGTGCCTGGGCCAGTGCGGCGAGTTCCTCCATCAGATCCACCGGCGGCCATGCCGACACGCTGGTGGATTGCAGCAGCGTGGGCGGCACGGGGTGGCACTGGCTTGCATGCACGGGCACGTACAGCCTGTCGTTGCGCCGCTCCCCGTCTTCCACGCGGTGCAGTTGCAGCGTCGCTTCGTCCTCGTCGGGCAGCAGGGCCACGTCGTCGCGTGGTTGCGTGTCGTAGCGAAAGCGCTGGAACTGCGGCAGCAGCCCGGTCAGCCACAGGGAGCGGGGGGCTTCGGGCTGGGGTTCGTGCCAGTGGGCATACGCCGCGTCGGTGGGGGTGGGGCCACCGTGGGAACTCGGCAGCATGCAGCTGTGCATGCGGGCGTGCTCCAGGTCAATCAGGCGGCGGGCCGGGTAGAGCTTGCCGGGCGGCAGGGCGATGCGTGGCTGTGCGTCGATGGCCCAGGCATCGGCGCTGTTCCCCTCCCGGGCCAGCAGCTGCTGCAGCGAGTGGGTCTTGAGCGCGAATGGCGCGTGCGCGGTTTCGAAGCCGGGCTTGCAGTAGGCGGGTTCGTTCGCCTGCTCGTAATGGCGCAGGTTGCTGTCCAGCACTGCCATGTTGACTCCGCCCACGTTGCCGGGACGGTGGCGCCGCACGCGCCCGGCGAGCTGGATCAGCGAGCGCATGGACGAGGGTTCCACCACGGCCCAGTCGTAGTCGTGGTCCCGGCCCACTTCCGTGACGGGGCTGCCCAGCACGATGAACAGGTGGTGTGCTTCGGGGTGTGCGTCGATCAGGGCTCGCAGCGCGGTGCGCTGCAAGGCAGGGTCGTGGCCCTCGCGGGTGCCGCGACGGTTGAGCAGCGTGTCGAGCTGCTGTTCGATGGCCGAGCGCAGCAGCAAGGG
>Ga0207686_10002160_pt1 | contig 10829 bp, 12 predicted proteins | sample KBSM24metaG_FD_184396 | JGI IMG/M metagenome (GOLD analysis project Ga0207686, IMG submission 184396) | Miscanthus rhizosphere microbial communities from Kellogg Biological Station, Michigan, USA - KBS M2-4 metaG (SPAdes) (version 2) | ecosystem: Host-associated > Plants > Roots > Rhizosphere >...
GAGAAAAAAAGTGTTTGTCTTTTTGAAGGTAATCTTGTGATGATACGTTTTACATCATGCACAAAACCCATATCGAGCATTCTGTCTGCCTCATCAAGGACGAAGAATTGAATATCTCGTAAACTAATATATCCTTGTTGCATCAGATCGAGTAATCGACCCGGTGTTGCTACCAAAATATCAACGCCACGGCGAATTGCCTGCACCTGGCTATGTTGAGAAACGCCACCGAAAACTACATGATGACGTAAAGGCAAGTAGTGACCATAAGCACGGATGCTTTCGCCAATTTGTATTGCTAACTCTCTTGTTGGAGTAAGTATGAGTGCTTTTATCTTATGATCTGGCTGATCGGCATTTTGTTTTCCTTCATACATCAATTGAAGTATAGGAAGAACAAAAGCGGCTGTTTTACCAGTACCAGTTTGTGCACAACCAAGCAGGTCTCTTTTTTGTAAAATGACAGGAATAGATTTCTCCTGTATGGGTGTAGGATTGGTGTATCCTTCTTTGCCAAGGGCCTGTAATACAGGCTCTATGAGCTGTAAATCGTTAAATGACACTAAAAAATATTTTATTTAAAAATGTGGTAAGGCTATCAATAGTTAAATGATACTTTACCTGCCTTACGTTAAAGCCTTCACGCTTTTTGGAGGAGAAATTAAACTACACCAGAAGAGAGAGCACTAACATCAAGAACAACAAAGCTACGATTAATAAACCAGACTTTATAGTTTATTTGAGATAACTTAAAAGAAGTGAATGACAATTACAATTATGAGAATGATCAGTTGATGATCTTAACATTGACCGCCATTGGGCCACGTTGTCCCATTTCTATTTCAAAACTTACTTTATCATTTTCTTTTATTGGAGCAGTAAGATTATTAGCATGTACAAAAAGGCTTTGTTGTGATTGCAGGTCTTTAATAAAACCAAATCCTTTTTCATTATTAAAAAAGGTCACTTTTCCTTTGTGTGTAAGCTCTTCTTCTGTTGGAGGAACGTATTCGGGAACACCGATCTGGATATCTTCCAGTTTTACTTCAACTCTTTTTCTTGGATCGGGTGGGGTAGAACTTAAATTTCCATTTTCATCAAGATAAGCGATCATGTCATCGAAGTTGTTCTTCTTTGCATTTTCTTTTCGTTCTTGCATTTTTTCAGCCTTATCTTTTCTTTCTTTCTGTTTCTTTTTTTCTCTTTCTTTTTTATTCCATGATTCACTCATGTATGTTTCTTTTTAGTTTAAAATGACCGCATTTGACAAAGAAGCTTTTTGAAGTAAAAAATAAAAACCACTTTTCTCTGCGAATAGTTGGTGAAGATACGGCTTTAAAATCAGATGATATTTATTAATATAAACGATCAATGGCTGAGGAAAATACATGAGTAAATCAATGAAATCTGAAACTTATTATTAGTTATGAACATTTAGTTTTTGTACAGGCGATATGAATAAATGCAGGTAATAAGGATCACTACTGAGAGTACTGCAAATAATGTGATCAGGGAAAACGTGAAAGGAGCAAAAAGGCAGATAACTGCGATCAACAGGCCGCCTCCAAAAAGTAACTTTCCCCCCAACAAATGGGTCTTCTTCCAATTTTCATCGTTATTTAAAGTCCAGGGTAAGCGGATACCTGCAAAATAATTGGGCTTGATGTTATAAATATAATTACCAACGACCGCAAGCATCAATCCTACTCCTGCGAGAATAAATCTCATCGTGAATTTTATATTTCCATGAAGGCTGCTGTAAATGATAAGGCAAAGAACCGCAGAAGTGAATATAGCAACAGCAAATGCAATGCGAAATAACCTGCCTTTATTTTCTGCGGCGTATCTTTTGGGATCGATCCTGTACACTTGAGGTAATGATAAATAAATGACTGCATTCACTGCTATTAAGATCATAATCATAGTGATCAGTTCATTTTTACTGCCATATCGGTCAATATCACCTTTTAAATTAAAGTGCATTGCTATTGTTTCAGGAAGTGTATTCCAAACAATAGCTAAGTAAATAGCAGGAGCTATGATGAATAGCCAAACGATCTTTTTCATATACTTATCCATAATTATTTCTTTTTTGATTTGAATTGAAGTAACCATGTCATGATCTCGTCTACAACAGTTGTATTAAGTGAATAGTAAATAAACTGTCCTTCTTTTTCAGCGATCACCAATTTGGCCTGTTTCAACAGGTCCAGGTGATGAGATATGCTGGGGCCTGAGATACGGAACTTTTCTACTATCTCTCCGGCTGTCATATCCTTTTTGCGGAGCAATTCCAATATTTCCCGCCGGGTAGGATCATTCAGGGCTTTAAATACATTATTCATATTTGATAATTCAATGATTGTATATTTAGACAAATATCTAAATACTATTTTAAATTGACAAATTTATTTTTCGCAGAAAAACAAGTCTCTGATGGAGAGCATTCCGGGTCACTGAATATCACTACATAAAAGGAGTTAACATTCCCGAATTTTCATTAACCTTAAATAACAATGGCATTAACGATTCCTTCTCAAATTTTTGGCACGATGGCACTTGCTTTGAATAGTAGTAAGAACCGGAAATAATAAAATGGTTTTGCAGGCTTCCGGTTGCAATGCAAGACAAAACAATAAAACTTAATACAATGAAAAAGATCTTTACAATGTGTTTGGGCTTAGTTCTTACTGCAGCTGTTTTTGCGGCTGACAGAAAACCTGATGTAACCATTATTTCGATGAAAAAATATGAAATTGTGGTTGATGGCAGAACTTATTACAGCAACAGCAGGATGCTGAATATTGACAACCTCCGCAATGGCCGTCATACTATACAAGTATATGACATGAGTAGCAATCGGGGATTTTCAATATTCCAAAGAAAGCGCTTGGTTGCAAGCAAGGCATTCCAACTTAGGAACAATGATGTAAAAATCACCATTAGTCAGTTTGGTCAACTTACAATTACCGAAGACAGGTTTGATCGTGATGGCAGATACGGTAATGATAACAGGGGTTGGGATGATCATAACGGCGTAGATCAAAGAGATGATCATAGTGGAAAAAACAGCCGTGATAGGAACTTTTAATTAAAGAAGAAAACCTGGATTTATAAAGCCACTCCGATTTTCGGAGTGGCTTTTCATATTAATCTTTATTTGTAGAGGAATTCATTAAAGATTTTAGCTTGAAGGTGCAAGATCAAATCTTATAAGCTATTTGGTAGCTTATACCTTTAACATTTGGGAAAAAATTATTCACCACCCGGTTGTGGTATTTCCGGTTCTGAAGATCTGTATCCCCATCTGCGGCTGCGGCTTTTCCATTCTTCTTTAAATCTTTCCTTTTGTTCCGGGGTCATGCTATTCCACATCATTCTTTGTTTTTTAAAATAATGACCTGACCCGCCTCTACCTCCGAAACTCCCAAAAAGAATTTTCGCTAAAACTAAAATGCCAAGGCCCTGCCAGAATGTGATCTCTGAAACATGCAGTACTGGAGTAAGTATATTATTCCATAACAACATGATCAGTTTTCCAAAAAGGAAGATGGCAACAGGAGCTACAAGAATAAAAAGTAAAATAAATTTTGCCCAACGTGACCGTTTCATAATTTTAATTTTATTGTTCAAGAATATCTTTACGTAATTGTTCTAACCTTTTTCTTAAATGCAAAACTGCATATCGTTTCCGGCTAATCAGTGTATTGATCTTTTCTCCTGTTCGCTCAGCGATCTCGTTAAAAGAGATATCTTCCAATTCATTCCACACAAAAACCTGTTTCTGTTCTTCGGGTAATTCATCCAATGCCGCAAAGAGTTGTTCCCAAAAAAAATTTCGAAGATGTTCGGTTTCAGGATCATCTACTGCGAGCAATAGCTCCCTGAAATTAAATTCGTTGTTTTCATCATCAGCAAACATTGCTTCAAGTGAATCTGGTTCTTGTCTCCGATACTTGTCAATGATCCTGTTTCTTGCTACACGGTATAACCAGGCACTTGTTTGCTCGATAAACTCACTGTTCATCAAATTGCTGAATTGGTACCACACATCCTGTAAAATATCTTCCGCATCTTCATCAGTATTCACTCTTCCACGAATGAAATAAAATAATCGCTTGCCGTAATCACGAACGGCCTGGATAATATTTTGCTTTGTCTTGTCTGTCACTGATATGGTCATCGTCAGACCCATTTATACAGGTAGACGCAGCAGCAAAGGAAATATTTTAAATGGAGAAAGAATTTTATTAAAACGGCTGAATGCTACTATCTGCTTTGTTGTGACGCACAACCTACGCTGAGTGAATTGAAAAATGTTCATCTTTTATTTTTTTAGTTAGTAAAAACATTGTCACGCTGCTATTTTATTTTTAAAACCTTTGTTTATTCCAGAATTGACCAGCACTGTCATTGTCATTAAGAGAGCGCAAGATTATTTTTTCATGTTGTAGCATAATCTTTTTTTGCAAAATTAAGTTTATGAAAATTTCGTTTATCACTGAATAATGAAACTTTTTGAGTATTTAGTATTCATTTTTTAACAGCAAGTACCAGGCAGATCAAAAAATAGTAAAAAAATAAAATGCCCCTGGGTGAAGGGGCAATAGATTGTTTGGATCGACATAGCGATCCTGTAGTTAATTAATTCACAGGGTAAAAATTATTTACCCCAGGTGATGATGCTTAAGACAATGATTACGGCAAAAATAGTTACCGTAACCAGCTTGCCCTGTACATCCACGTTGTGAAGTAGGGTGTTGAGTTTTTTCATAACCTGAATTTTGTTTTCAAAAATGGTTTACATCAGGTTTTCAAGGGGGCGGAAGTCGCAGGCACCTTTACAAGGTGCAATTCAAAAGGAGTACGGAGATTAAAATCGAGCGGTCTAACTATTCCAACTTTGAAACATTGATTGGGTAGTTATTATTGTTTCAGAGACCGTGGATATTTTTTAAAATCGTATAACTCCTAATAAAAGCTCGAAAGTTTATCATTGTAACCGTGCAGTATCAAAAGAAAATTTTTGCAAAACCTTCTCCAATGCTTTGCCATACACCGGAATAACGGTAGTTCCAGGTCAGGTGTAATAAAATAAAAATGGAAAGCACAACAGCAAAAGCTGTATAAGATCTTTTTTTAATTATATCATTGATCATTAGCCCGCCAGCAATAGCAAAGACTAAATAATTGCTGTAGTTCACTGCATCTTGCAAAGAATTATTATAATAAACAATTAAACCCCTGCCGAAACCCGGGGCGATCATCAAAAACGAGGTTCCGATCATATATCGCATATGCATGTAGGTGTTTTTCCTGTTGATGATAGCTAACGAGTATAATATAGCAAAACCAACCAGGAAAGGTATACTTAATGCGATGCCGGCAATCTTTTCTTCATGTGGTAAAACGGGTTCAGTTCTTTGATAAACCATACGGCTTGCTAAAAAAATTGAAACGATCAGTAAAGGAGCGATCACATAAGATAATTTCCCAATGGCCCTATGGATCGTCACTTTATCCGACCTGATAAGCAGGGGTTGAACAATAAGAAATATCATCCATGTCATCATCATTGCTCCATGAAAATGCTGAACATTATTAAACCCGGTAAATGACGGAAAAAAAATAATATACGTTTTATAAAAGCCCCATGTTATAAGAGCTAAGATGAAAATAAAAAAAAGGCTGATGCCCCGATAGGGGATAGTTTGAGTACTTTCCATTGCAGTTGGTTTTAGTTCGTGTTAAAAGAAATGTTGGTGGAATTAGTAGATAGGGTAACTAAATATAGAAAATTTTTTAGACAATGGATGAGTTGAACAAGTTTCAATCATTTTCAGGAAACTTGCCAGTAGATAGATAGCTTTTTGGGTAAACTCGTTGGGAAAAAAAATATCCTGAGGCAATACCTCAGGACAATGAATTTATTTTTTATCTGCGGAACACAATAGGTGCCGTTGAGCAGGGAAGTTCGGATTATCCGGCAAAGCAGTATGAACAACCATGTTCTTGTGCACGATTGATCGCCCAAATACCTGCAGGCACTACCTGTACGCCGGGAAGTAATCCGCTTACCCAATCTTTTTTTACTTCCTTGGGGTCGAGATTTAATGATTGCGCAACAACACCGCTATACACTGTTAAAGCCATATCGCATACACAAAACAAAACACCGCTTTCCTGTAGCTCATTAATACCAATGGGCACTACACCGACTCCGGGAATATTAAAATCACCCTGCTTAGGTTTCCAAAAGGGATTGCGAGTTGAAGGTTTTTTGGTTTTAGGATCATCGGCTTTAAATGTTTCGCCAAAATTATATTTCGACCACAAACGATCTTCCATTGCATAAGGTATGGCGGTGTGACGAAGTACTACAACAATACTGCAATCTTTTTCTGCAGTACCAGTGGCTGCATTTGTTGCGAGAAATATTCTTGGCCAGGCAAAAGGAAAAATTTCATTGGGATGAGGAACGTCGAACACAATACGATGTTTTCCTTTTATCTGTTTAAACCATTCATCAGGGTCGTCGGGACGACGTGAAAAATTTGTTTCTGAAAACCCGGATAAAGGAGAAATTACAGAAGATAGGCCGATTGCCGCGACTCCGCCTGCGATCTTTCCAAGAAATTGTCGGCGATCATTGTAGTCAACACTGTTGTTTTTCATAAATTGTTTTTTAGTGGTTAATGGTTTTTGTGCTTTATCATTTGGGAATGGTTGGATGCCAAATGATTTTTTTATTTAAGGCTGAAATTAGTTTGTGTGAAAAAAGAAAAGAAGAGAAAATGATCCAATATGTCCTGATCATGAGTAAAACATGACTCTAATTGAGTAGAAGAATTTATCCGACATTTTTTATTCCTAGTAAATATAAACTTGCCTGGGTTATACGTTGACTGATCATTTAGGCAAAGAGCACTCTACTTCCCATACACTATTTAAACTTTAATTCTTTTTTTACTGTATCCACAATATACGGGATTGAGCTTTCAGGAAAAGGCGATACACAGCTTGCATTTATTTCACACAGTGAATATTTTTCGACCGCATTTTCACTATTGATCTTATTGATAAAAAAATCGGCATCCCATATCACCGGTAGCTCTTCGTTACTGAGGCCGGTGAGTTTTTGTAATTGTGATACCCATTTATTTTCCATTATTTCTTTTAGGTCTCTAAACAATCCACAGTCTTCGGTATAATAAAAACGTTGGCTTGGTTTTTTATAGATCCCGTTTATTATAGGATATAATGCATTTATTTCCTGATATCCAAAGCCTGTAACTCGTGAGCCAGATAAATAGCATCGCACCATGCCATTAATAATGTTAGGGTTCCATTTTTGGTCGATAAGCATACCGCCATCGTTAAAGTAAGATTCAAACTGCAGAAAGAAATCATCTAAGATCATCGTCATTTCTTCATTTCCACTTTTTGCATGTGTTAGAATGACTTTCTCATTTTTTAAATAGGTAGCATCAACTTTATAAACGCCATCTCCACCATTGCCTCGATACTGCTTCAATATTCTTTCCCCGGTTACCTCTTTCAAAAAATGTTTTTTAAATTCTTCGAATGAATTATAAAGGTTAATATCACCACCGAATTCTGTGTCCTTAACCTTGTATAAAATTTCCTTAGTCCCTAATTTTAATATTGTATGGGGATGTGCTGAAACAAAGCAGCCCTGTGAAGAAAGCTGTGCTAATAAAGCATCAAGAATTTTTCTATCGCCCTGCTGCTCGATAGGGTTGACCCAAACAAGGATCGCATTATACTTTAAAAGTTCTCTTGCAAGATTGCCGGATATGGAATTATGATATGAAACGGAGTCCACCTCAAACCCGTTTTCAATAAAATGAGCTGCCAGCTTTTTATACTTTTCTTCTGTAAGTGCATTCCTTGTTGAACCAGGTTCTCCAAAGATCAATAGCGCAATTGAGTTTTTTTTCATGTTCATCAAAGATCAGCTATGGGTTTTTTTCATAGAAATTTAGCTTATTTCTAAGTACAGTAATTTCATTTTGCATATTTTCAATTCGCTTAAGTAAATTAATAATAGCATCAACACCTTCCGAATTTATATTCAATTCCTGGTGAAGTCGTAGGATCTGTTCCAGTTTGGACAATTCATTTTCTTGTATGTACAATGTCTCATTTACAATAATGGTTTCTATTAATCCATGTTCTTCAAGAGTCCGGACAAATGAGACCTCGACATGGTGACTGGTACAAAACTCATCTAGAACTATCATATCGGTTGTTTCCATTTAAATTATTTTTTAGGTTGATAATTTTGACAACTGTTCAAACAGTTCCTTTTGCTTATCTGTCAGGTTTGTTGGTGTTTTAATTTGAAATGTAATAACGAGATCACCAAACTCGCCTTCTTTTTTATATACAGGAAATCCTTTTCCTTTTAATTTTATCTTGCTTCCATTCTGTGTTTCTGGTTTTACTTTTAGTTTTACTTTTCCATCAAGTGTGTCAATAATTATTTCGCCTCCAAGTACAGCAGTGTACAAATCAAGATCAACAATAGTGTGAAGATCATTCCCATCCCTCCGGAATTTTGTATTATTAATAATTTGGAAACTTATATACAGGTCTCCATTTGGGCCACCATTAATACCCGGGCCACCATGTCCCTTTATCTTTATTTTCTGACCATTTTCAACCCCGGCCGGAATAGTGATGCGTATGCTTTTATTGTTAACCGTCAGTACCTGCTGTTGAGTTTTGTAAACATCTGTAAGGTTCAAGTGCAGCTCAGCATGATGATCTTCACCACGGAATTTTGTTTGTCGTTGCCGGAAACCACCGCCTCCAGTGTCGCCAAACATGGATGAAAAAAAATCAGAGAATTCGCGTTCGCTAAAATCACCTGAAAATTTTTCGTTACCATGACGCTGTTGTTGTGATTGTCTTGCCTGCTCAAATTGTTCGGCATGCTGCCAGTCTTTTCCATACTGGTCATATTTTTTTCTTTTTTCGGGATCACTCAATACTTCATTGGCCTCATTGAGTTGCTGGAATTTTTTGTGTGCTTCCTTGTCATTTGGATTAAGATCGGGATGATGTTTTCTTGCGAGTTTGCGATAGGCTTTTTTGATATCTTCCTGCGTTGCATTTTTATCAACACCCAGCGCTTTGTAATAATCTATGAACTCCATTAGATCCAGGTTAAAAATTAGCCGGTTTCAGCTAATAAAATTAAGAAAAAGAAAAGAACGATTATTTTTCGCATGGCGAAAGACGACAACATGGTATCCTCTTAGAAAAATTTTACGTCATCTCTGAAAAGGTAGCCAACGCCGGCGTTATTAATAATCAGCTTTGATGTTTCATAATAATTCGTTATCGTAAAAGAATATATATTTCCCTCTGTCTGTTTAAAGGAGATCGAAATTCCCTGGAAATTCATCCTGATAATTTTAATCGGTTTGCCGTCCTCATTTTTCTGGATCGCTTCTTCGTATTTTATGGTTGGAAATTTATTTTTCAGTTGATCAATAAGTGAGCTCATTTCTTTTTCATTCATGTCTTTTTGGACTGCTGTAATAATTCTGTCAGTTGAATTATTGAACTGGATGGTTTCAACCAGTATCGAGTCATTCTCACTCCATTTTTGCCGGGAAACTTCATCATTCCTTGGGTCTATTTCCACATATTTGGCCCCGAGCTTTTCATATTCATCTTTGAATTTTGCAGCAGGATAGGGGACATTTAATTGGATACCCCACAATGGAATTAAAGCGGGAATTTTTCTTCTTCGCAAATTAGTATCAACGCTATTATTACTTTGAAGAACTGTTATATATTCTCCAATGACAAACAAGTATTTTTTGCCTTTTATGCTATCGATAAATATTTCAAGGGTATCTTTTTTGCAGCAAATTTTTTGGCCATTTTCCCGGTAATTATCAAAGAATATGATAATGGAGTCAGTGAGTATTGGTTTTTTATCTTGATTTGAGAAAAAACTTTCCAATGATACGAATCGTAAAGAATCCGGGAATGGGAATTTTTTAATGTCGGGATAAAAGGACATGTCAGGGGAAAAGAAATCGATGATAGGAGCCCATAACTCTTTTTTCTCCTGGCTTTGTTTACAGGAAATGAAAAGAAAGAAGAAACACATAACGTATAGCAATATCAAAATTATTCGCTTCAAAATCTTAGAATAATTATAAAAACAAATTTAATTGAATCCCGTAGTTTACTGTTATCTATCTTCCAATGGACACAATTGAGAGATTACTTTTCCGGTTTAATAGAAGCGGAAAGATATAACCAACATATCCATATCAAAACGTTTACAACAAGAGCCACATGGGGAAACCACCACGCCAGTACGGCAATTGCGATGTAAAGAAAAAGACCATACTTAGCTCCCTGGGAAAGTTTTTTTATATGAACCGCCCCAATTGTTTCTTTCACCAGCGATGTGGGCTTGAGTATATATCTATATAAGATGTTCCATCCAATATTGTGTAAAAGGGCAGCGAGGCAGTATAAAACAATTGCAGGTTGTGAATACGGAGTATCGAGATATTCAGCCATAAATGAGGTTGGGAATGGAATGATAATAACAGTAAACAAAAAAAATCCGTTGGCAATTTGAAACTGAGGAGATGTTTTATCAAGCATTCTTAATAAATTATGATGACCAACCCAGCTAATAAGGATAATGATAAAACTAAAAGTGAGTGCAAAAAAGGATGGCCACAATTCGCCAACCCGGTGCCAGACATCAGTTACAGAATGAACTGAATCCAACGGAGGGACTTTTATCTCAAGAATTAGAAGTGTAATTGCAA
>Ga0207686_10002163_pt1 | contig 10822 bp, 11 predicted proteins | sample KBSM24metaG_FD_184396 | JGI IMG/M metagenome (GOLD analysis project Ga0207686, IMG submission 184396) | Miscanthus rhizosphere microbial communities from Kellogg Biological Station, Michigan, USA - KBS M2-4 metaG (SPAdes) (version 2) | ecosystem: Host-associated > Plants > Roots > Rhizosphere >...
GGCGACCATCCGGAAGGCGTCATTCACCCCGGCCGGGCATCGTCCGATACCTGCCGCGGGATGGATGACGCCTTCCGGATGGTCGCCGCGCGCATGCCGCGGACCCGACGCCTCACGCCGTTCGCCGCGCGCGCCACGGCGTTGCTCGTGGTGATCGGGACCCTCGTGATCGTCTTCGCGATCTTCGTCACGTCCGCGCAGCACACGGCGGACGCGCGCCGAGCGCAGCTCGCCGCCGCCCAGCGGGCCCAGGCTGAGGCCGACGCACAGGCCGCCGCACGGATCCCCACGGCCGACCCCGGCGCGCCCGACGAGGCCGCGGTGGGGAACATGCTCGACGCCCGCGCGCAGGAGGCCGCCACCACGGCGCTGGACGCCGCGCATCAGGTGGCTGCCAACGGGTCGATCGGCGACGCCACGCCGAACGCGCTCACCGCGGTGGCCCCGACGGTGCTGTTCGTCGACGCCCCGTCGACGGGTCCGTCGGTGGTCAGCGTCTACGCCGGCGCCGCGGGGTGGGCGGCGGCCGTGCAGGGGGCGCACGCGACCTGCTATTGGGTCGCCGTCGCCGCCGACGGCCGCACCCGGTACGGCACCGGCTCGGCGTGCACCGGGATGTCGGCGCTGGCCGCCGACCGTCCGGCCTGGTAGCTCCGGCCCGCGTTCGCCAGCCGTATTACCCTCGGCTCTGCGCGCACACGGAGGCGAGGGTTCCCTGACGCAGGTATCGATCACGGTCAACGGCACGTCGCACACCGATGACGTCGAACCCCGAACCTTGCTCGTCTACTACCTTCGTGAGCACCTGCGGCTGACCGGCACGAACGTCGGCTGCGACACATCGTCGTGTGGCTCCTGCACCGTGCACGTCGATGGGGAGTCCGTGAAGTCGTGCACGATGCTCGCCCTCCAAGCGGACGGCCGTGCCGTGACGACGATCGAGGGGATGACCTCCGACGGCGAGCTGCATCCGCTCCAGGACGCGTTCCATCGGAACCATGGCCTGCAGTGCGGCTTCTGCACGCCGGGCATGATCATGGCTGCCGCGAGCTACCTGGACGAGAACCCGGATCCCACCGAGGAAGAGGTCCGCGAGTCGCTCGAGGGCAACCTCTGCCGGTGCACCGGCTACCAGAACATCGTGGCGTCGATCCTGGACGCCGCGCGAGGCGATGCATGATCCCCGCCCCGTTCGAGTACGTGCGCGTCGGATCGGTGGACGAGGCGATCGCGGCGTTGGCCGCCGACGAGGAGGCGAAGCTGTTGGCCGGAGGACACTCGCTGCTGCCGGCGATGCGGCTGCGCATCGCGCGGCCTTCGACGTTGATCGACATCGGGCGGATCGAGGGCCTCTCGGCGATCCGCAAGGAGGGCGACGCGATCGTGATCGGCGCGCTGGCCCGGCATCACGACGTCGCGAACAGCGAGCTGCTCCAGCGGTCGTGCCCGATCGTTGCGTTCGCCGCCGCGCAGATCGGCGACCCGCAGGTCCGGCACGTCGGTACGATCGGTGGCTCGGTCGCCCACGGCGACCCCGCCGGCGACATGCCGGCGGTCCTGCTCGCGCTCGATGCCACATTCGTCGTCGCCGGATCCGGCGGCGCGACCCGAACGATCGACGCCGCGTCGTTCTTCACGGGCTTGTTCGAGACGGCGCTCGCACCGACCGAGGTACTCACCGAGATCCGGGTGCCTCGGGCAACAGACGGGTGGAGCTTCCTGAAGTTCAACCGGCGCGCCCAGGACTGGGCTCTCGTGGGGGTTTCGGCGGTGCGCGTCGCTGGCGGTGTGCACGTCGCGCTCACGAACATGGGTCTCACCCCGTTGCGAGCGACCGCGGTCGAGGAGGCGCTCGCGGGCGGCGCGGACGCGGTCGCCGCCGCGACCGGGGCCGATGAGGGCACGGCGCCGCCCGACGACGCGTTCGCGTCGTCGGACTATCGCCGTGCCCTGGTCAAGGTCCTCACGCAACGGGCCCTCCAGGAAGCGATGGCCTGAGCCTCGGTCGTCGCTCGGCCGCTGCTAGGGTCGCCTGATGCTGCTGCTCCGCGGGCTGTCGCTGCTCGCCCAGAGCGAGACCGAGCCGACGCCGTTCACCGTGGACTGGTTCCAGCTCCACAAGTGGGACCTGGGCGCCACGATCGTCGTTGCGATCGTTCTGACGATCGTCGGCCGTCGGTGGTCACGGCACTACCGGCGCCGTGCCCGAGGCGGTGGCGATGACGCAGAGGGCCGCCGCCGGCGCCGGGTCGCGACCGTGATCGGGCTGCTGTCGGGCGTCGTGATCGTGATCGTCTGGTTCGTGTTCTTGCTGACCCTGTTGAAGGACCTCGGGGTCGACATAACGCCGATCGTCGCGTCGGCCGGGATCGTCGGGATCGCGCTGGGGTTCGGCGCGCAGTCGATCGTGCGCGACTCGTTGAGCGGCCTGTTCATCTTCCTCGAGGGGCAGTACGACGTCGGCGACACGGTCGACCTGACGACGTCGGCGGGGACGGTGTCTGGGACGATCGAGCGCCTCAACCTGCGGACGACGTCGGTTCGGCAGTACGACGGGACGTTGTCGACCGTGCCCAACGGGCTGATCGAGGTTACGAACAACCGCACCCGCGGGTGGGGCCGTGCCGTCGTCGACGTGCCGGTCTCGCTCGACGAGGATCCCGAGCACGTCCGGACGGTGCTCGAGGAACTGGTCGAGGAGGTGGTGTCGCAGCCGCCGTTCGACGCGTGGGTCCGCCAGCCACCGCAGGTGCTTGGCGTGACACAGCTCACGAACGTTGCGCAGGTGATGCGGGTCGCGGTCGAGACCGAGCCGAGCCATCGCGTCGACGTCGAGCGGCTTCTGCGCGCGAAGGTCGTCGCGCGGATGAGCGAGCGCGGTATCAAGGCGCCGCCGGTCGTGCCGGGCATGCCGAGGCCGCCCGAGTAGCGCCGGGCCTTCCGCCTGCCGGTAGGCTGCCGGGATGCAACCGATCCCCGGCAGCGTCGAGGACCTCACCGCCGCCCTCGGCGAGCACGCGTACCTCGCCGACCGCGGCCTGTCGACCGCGATCTATCTGTCCCTTTCGCTTGGGAAGCCGTTGCTGCTCGAAGGCGAGGCCGGGGTCGGGAAGACCGAGGTCGCCAAGGTGCTCGCGGAGCTGCTCGACCGCGAGCTGATCCGGTTGCAGTGCTACGAGGGGATCGACGCGTCCCAGGCGCTCTACGAGTGGAACTACTCCCGGCAGTTGATCGCCGTGCGCGCGATGGACGCGGTCGACGCCGACACCGACGTGCAGGACCTATTCGGACCGGAGTTCCTCGTGGAGCGGCCGTTGCTCTCGGCGATCCGGCGCGGCGATCGTGCGGTGTTACTCGTCGACGAGCTCGACCGGGCGGACGACGAGTTCGAGGCGTTCCTGCTGGAGATCTTGTCGGAGTTCGCCGTGACGATCCCCGAGGTCGGACGGGTCGCCGCCGACACACCGCCCGCCGTCGTCGTTACCTCGAACCGGACCCGGGAGCTGCACGACGCGTTGAAGCGGCGATGCCTCTACCACTGGATCGACCACCCCGATCTCGACCGCGAGGTCGCCATCGTGCGCACCCGCGCGCCCCAGGTCGGCGCGGCCCTCGCGCGCGACGTCGCGGGCGCCGTGGAACGGCTGCGAGCGCTCGACCTGGCGAAGGTCCCGGGCGTCGCTGAAACCATCGACTGGGCGAATGCCCTCGCGTTCCTCGGAGCCGAGCGGCTCGACGCAGCGATCGCGGGCGACACGCTCGGCGCCGTCGTGAAGGATCACGAGGACCAGGCACTGGTCGCGCCTCGCCTGGCCGAGGTGGTCGGGGAGGATGCCTGACGGCCCGCTTCCGCCGCTGGTCGCGCTCGGCCGCGACCTCCGCGCCAAGGGGCTGCCCGTCGGGACCGGCAGGATCCTCACGTTCGTGCGCGGCGTCGCCGCGATCGGCCTGACCGATCGGACGTCGCTGTACTGGACGGCCCGCGCCTCGTTGGTCGCGAGCCGCGCCGACCTCGACACGTTCGACGCGACGTTCGACGCGTGGTTCCGGTCGCTCCGGCTGGACGACGGCGACGAGCTGTCGTTCGAGTTCGACCTCCCGCCAGACCCTGAGGCGCTCGAGCCGGGCGAGGACGCGCTCGCCGACGTCGAGGGCGTGTCGACCGCCGCCACCTGGCACCACGCCGACGAAGACGACGAGCCGGCCGAGGGCGAGGACTCGGCGCTCCGCCTCGTGGCGTCGGCGGTCGAGATCCTCCGCTCGAAATCGTTCGCCTACCTGAACGAGGAGGAGCGCCAGCGCGTGGCGAAGCTGATCCGCGAGCTGCGGGTCCACGTGCCGATCGAGCGCACCCGTCGGATGCGCTCGGCCAACAAAGGCGCCACGCTCGATGTCCGCCGGACGCTCCGGCGATCATTACGTACGCAGGGAGAGCCGTTCGACCGCGCGTGGCGTGCCCGCCGGACGCGGACGCGGCCGCTCGTGTTGATCCTCGACGTCTCCGGATCGATGGCGCCGTATTCGCGCGCGCTGCTGCAGTTCGGGTACGCGGCGATGGCGGCGGGGCGCCGGGTCGAGGTCTTCTGCTTCGGCACGAGGCTCACCCGCGTGACGCGCGTCCTGCGGTCCAAGGACCCCGACCGGGCGATGCACGAGATCGGGCGGATCGTCGCCGACTGGGAGGGCGGCACCCGGATCGGCGAATCACTCAAGAGCCTGCTGGACGGGTGGAGCCAGCGCGCGGCCCTCCGGGGCGCGGTGGTCGTCCTGTGCTCCGACGGCCTGGAGCGCGGCGATCCGGAGCTCCTCCGCGCGCAGATGGCGCGGCTCCGCCGCCTGGCGTACCGGGTGATCTGGGCGAACCCGTTGAAGGGGTCGCCCCGGTACGAGCCGCTGGCCCGTGGGATGGCGGCGGCGCTGCCGAGCGTCGACGTGTTCCTGTCGGGACACAACCTCGAGAGCCTCGAGGCCCTGGCCGCCGCACTGGCTCCCTAGTGCGCCACGGCGGTACGCTGGGCCGATGCCGGTGGACGACACCCTCACGCTCGACGAGCTGACCGACGACGGCGCGCCGATGCCGCGTGGCCGCGGGAGGAGCTCCTGGATCGTGTTCGCGGCGCTCGGGTTCGCCTGCGTCTTCGTCGTGGTCGAGATCTTCGCGAACCTCGCGATCAAGGACTCGATCGGGCACGCGGAGCAGACGCTGACGGTCGCCCAGGCGGCCGCCGGGCGCGTCGCGGCTGCCGACGGCAGCTACCGCGGTGCCGACCACATCCGGCTCGAGGCGGTGGAGCCGTCGTTGCAGTGGATCGGAGGCGGCGACCAGGCCACCGGGATCGACGAGGTCAGCGTGGCGACCGCGAACGGCGACTGGGGCGCGGCGGTCGAAGCCCGGCCCGGCGCATGCTTCTACCTGCACCTGACGGGCGACGGCGCAACGTTCTACGGCGTCGGCACCTCGTGCACCGGCCAGCAAGCGTTGCAGGCGATCGACCCTCGCTGGTGAACGCGGACGGGGTAGCCCGTCCTACCGACATTCAAGTATCGGCCCTCCGGATGCCGACACCTCCCCCATGCGGACGACACGGGTGTGGCGGAACCGGGGGGCAGTGGCGGTGGTGGCGGCGAGCCTGTTGGTCGTGCTCGGCATGCAGGGAGCCCAGGCGGCCGGGCGGACGGTCACGAAGCGGACCCTCGCGCCGGGCGTCGTCTACGAGACGATCACCGACACGTCCTACCCGGCGCGGGAGTACGTCCTGCTCTACGACGGCGCCGCGGCGACGGCCGCACTGGATGAGGTCCTGTCGTCGCAGCAGATCGGCACGTTCCAGAAGACCAGCGTGATGTCGGCCAACGCCGGCGCGATCGCGGGCATCAACGGCGACCTGAACGACTGGCCGGCCCGCCCGACCCACCAGTACGTCAGCAACGGGATGCCGATCCAGACGTCGACGCCGCCGGGGATCTCCCTCGGGTTCCGCCAGGACAAGCGCGGCGCGACGATCAACCGCAGCGCGCTGAAGATCGCCGCAACCAACGTCGCCGCGAGGACCACGTTCGCGGTCTCGAGCTGGAACACGGGCCTTCCCACGACGGATCAGGTCGTCGGGTACAGCTGGTACGGCGGCAGGTACGAGAAGCCTCAGGCGAACCAGTGCAGCGCACGGCTCAGCGCGCCGGGCATGGTGCGGTGGAACACCGGGAAGGACGGGACCGGCCGCGACTACACGGTCGACGCCGTGAAGTGCAGCACGTCGACGCCGATGGCGGTGACCAGCGCGAGCACCGTCGTGCTCAGCTCGAAGCTCGTCGGGAAAGGTGCGACCTGGATCAAGACGCTCAAGGTCGGTTCGACCGTGCACGTCGGGTGGACGGACGGCACACCCGACGCGGTCGACGTCGTGAGCGGAAGCGCCGACATCCTCGAGAACGGCGTGATCCAGTACTCGGCGAACTGCAACGACGACCTCTGCCTGAAGAACCCGCGCACGGCGGTGGGCATCACCGCGACCGGCGGCATCATCCTCATGGTCGTCGACGGACGGTCCTCGGGTTCGAACGGGCTCACGCTCTACCAGCTCGGCAAGGAGCTGAAGGCGCTCGGCGCCGTCAACGCGGTGAACCTCGACGGGGGCGGCTCGGCGACGATGTGGATCAAGGGGATGGGCGTCGTGAACCATCCGACCGATTCCACCGGCGAGCGCCCGGTCTCCAACGCGATCGTGATCTTGCCGCGAGCCAACCCGAGCGAACCGGTCCCGGCCGCGCCCCGTTAGGCCTCAGTCGGCGAGCGCCCGATCGAGCAGCTCGATCGGATGCACCACCTCGACCTCGCGCTCGCCGAGATGATGCGCGATCTGGACCGAGCACCCCGGGTTGGCCGAGGCGACCACCGTCGCGCCCGTCGAGGCGATCGCCGTCGCCTTCTGGGCGCCGAGCGGTTCGGCGAGCTCGGGCTGCGTTGCCGCATAGATCCCGGCCGCGCCGCAGCACCGGTCGCCGTCTGCGATCTCGACGACGGCGAGGCCGGGGATCTGCCGAAGGAGGGCTCGCGGCGCGTCATGGATGTGCTGCGCGCGGAGCGCATGACAGGCGTCGTGATACGCGACGGTCAGGGTCAGCGGCCGAAGCTCCACGTCGCCCAGCCCCTGCTCTTCGAGGAAGGCCATCAGGTCGACGACCGGGAGCTCGCTGCCGGGTCGGAGCTCGTCGTACGTCCCCATATGGGCGCTGCAGCCGGCGGCGTTGACGACGACGACGTCGGCGGACCGGAACGCGTGGCGCGCCCGTCCGGCGAGCCGCCGCGCGACGCCAAGCCGGCCGTTGTGCGCGGCGAGCGCGCCGCAGCACGCCTGACCGCCCGGGACCGTCACGCGCCAGCCCACCCGGGTGAGGACCCGGATCGTCGCCAGGTTGACCTGGTGGAACCAGCGGTCCTGGACGCAGCCGGCGAGCAGCGCGACGGTGCCGCGGGTGTCGACGCCGGCGGGCGGGTCGCTCACCGAGGGCAGCGACGCGAACGGCCGGCCGCGAGCGGGCACCATCGCCCGGACGCGCCGGGGCAGGAGCGGACGGACGATCGGCTGCACCAGCGTCGCCGCCCGGATCATCGTCGGGTGCGGCAACACCCAATGGAACCCGAGCCAATGCAGCAGGCGGGTCCGCCAAGGGCGCGTCGGCTCGACCTGCTCGCGCGCCGCCTCCATCATCCGGCCGAACGGCACGTGCGAGGGGCAGACGTCCTCGCACGCGCGGCAGACCAGGCATCGGTCCATGAACGCGGTGAACGACGCGTCCACGCCGGCGCCGTCGGTCACGGCGCGCATCGCCGCGATACGGCCGCGCGGTGAGGCGGACTCCTCACCGGTGAGGCGGTAGGTCGGGCAGTGCGGCAGGCAGAGGCCGCAGGCGACGCACGACGAGAGGTCGGCGACGGTCGGCGCGTCTCGGCCGGGGCGCCAGCCCGTTTCCGCGGAGCCCGTCGGGCGGACGAACCGCGCGCCCGAAGGGAGGTCGGTTCCGATCGGGGAGGGCTCGGTCGTCATACCGCGGATGCTACGGCGCATCGTCACGCAACCGGTGTTGTCGTGGTAGAACCGCGTCGCCATCCCGACGGGAGAGGGGCCGATGGACGAGTTGCCGCCGCCACCCGGCGGGCCCCAGGGTCTGCCGGCGTCGCCGAGCGTCGCGCCGCCGCAGAGCGCCCCAGGCCGACCGAACGCGCCGCCACGACGGCGGAGCCGATGGCCGATCGTGCTGATCGTCGTCGGCGCCGTGATCGTCGTGCTCGCCGCCGCGTTCGCGACGACCAACGCCTCCTCGGATACGGCGACCCCGTCTGTCGCGGCGCCGAGCCCCACGGTTGCGCCGCCCGGCGCGCCGTCGAACGTCCATGCGGCTGCGGGCGCGTTCCAGGTCGTGATCCGGTGGCACGCGGCATCGAGCGGTTCGGCGCCGACGCGCTACGACATCCGTCGCAACGGCAACTTCGTCGGGCAGGCGAAGGCGTCGGCGACCTCGTTCACCGACAAGGATCCGGTGCCGGGGACGCACTACACGTACACGGTGACCGCCGTCGGGACGGATGAGCAACGCAGCGCCGCCAGCGTGTCGGTGACCACCAAGGCGGCGCCCCCCGGCACCGCTCCGCTGGTCGGGACCTTCAACGTGCGCCTACACAACACGTCGAACTCGGGGTTCTCCTCGTTCGGCAAGACCGACTTCAGCAACGGCTGGCGGTTCCAACCACAGTGCAACGAGCCCCCGTGCAACACACAGCTGCGCAACATCAACGCCAAGAAGATGATCGTGCCGTTGAAACAGAACGGCGGCTCGTACAGCGGGTCGGCGTCGGTTCCGGGGCTCGTGACGTGCCAGGGGCATGACGTGACGACGAGCGTCACCGTGACGATCCACGCGACGCGGGCGGATGCCGTCCGCGATGCGTGGCGGGTGACGAAGTTCGCCGGGACGATGACGCAGTCGGCGAGCGCGCAGCTCGGGTGCACGTCCTCGAGTGCGAGCTTCACCCTCACGGGGACGTCGCTCAAGGGCTAGCCGCGGCTACGCTGCAGGGCATGGACCTCGCCTCGCGCCTGCGGGCGTCGCGTGCCGCGTCGTCGTTCACCGAGTCGGTGATCCGCGAGATGACGCGGCTCGCGCAGCTGCACGACGCGATCAACCTGGGACAGGGGTTCCCCGACTTCCCGGCTCCGGCGGAGGTCAAGCAGGCCGCGATCGAGGCGATAGCAGCCGACCACAACCAGTACCCGATCACGTGGGGCGTGCCCGCGTTCCGCGAGGCGATCGCGTCGGTCTACGCGCGCGACTACGGCATGCGGGTCGATCCGGGAACCGAGATCTGCGTCACGTGCGGGGCGACGGAGGCGATGTCGTCGACGTTCCTGGGATTGCTCGACCCCGGCGACGAGGTCGTGGTGTTCGAGCCGTTCTACGAGAGCTACGGACCCGACGCGATCTTGTCGGGCGCGCGTCTGCGGTACGTGACGCTTCGTCCGCCCGACTGGAGGTTCGATCCGGCCGAGCTGCAGGCGGCGTTCGGCCCGGGCACGCGGGCGATCGTGGTCGGGTCGCCCCACAACCCCACCGGGAAGGTCTTTTCGCGGGAGGAGCTCGGGCAGATCGCCGAGCTCTGTGTTCGGCACGACGCGATCGCGATCACCGACGAGATCTACGAGCACATCACCTACGACGGCGCGGCGCATGTGCCCATCGCCACGCTGCCCGGGATGGACGAGCGAACCGTCACGATCAGCGCGCTGTCGAAGACCTACGCGGTGACCGGCTGGCGGGTGGGATGGGCGATCGCGGCGCCGCCCCTGATGGCTGGGATCCGCGCGACGCACGACTTCCTGACCGTCGCGGCCGCCACGCCGCTCCAGCTGGCGGGCGTCGCGGCGCTGGCGCTGCCCCGTGACTACTACGAGCGCACACGCGTCGAGTATCAGGAGCGGCGCGACGTGATGCTTCGAGTGCTGCGCGATGCTGGGTTCGTCGCCGATCCACCGCAGGGCGCGTACTACGTGATGGCGGACGTCTCATCGCTCGGGTTCGACGACGACACCGCGGCGGCACGGCATCTGGTCGAGGACGTGGGCGTGGCGGCGGTCCCCGGCTCGTCGTTCTTCTCCGAGCCGGCGCTCGGGGCGCATCTGGTGCGGTTCGCGTTCCCCAAGCGGATCGAGACGCTGGAAGAGGCCGGACGCCGCCTGATGACGGCGACCGAACGGCTCTAGCTGCCCCAGGCGCGACCGGGCGCGAGGATGTTCGCGGGGTCGAACGCGGCCTTGAGCCGAGCGCCGAGCGCGGTCGTCGCCGGATCGGCCGTGCCGGGGCCACCGGGGCCGCGGATCACCGGTGCGAAACCGCCGAGCGTTGCGACGCGCTCTCGGAGCCGGACGAGCGCCGCATCGTCGGCGCACGGGATCCAGGCGTAGCCGACCCCGAGCAGCGCGCGGTACCGGTCCTGGCCGGCGACGCAATCCGCGAGCTTGGACGGCACGACCGCGGCGTGCGCCACGATGGCCGCATCGGGGAATGCAGGCTCGAGCCACGTCGACGGATCCGCGTCGGCGAGGACCACCACCGCGTTCGCGAGGCGCGCCTGTTCGGCCACCTCCTCGGGCCATCCTTCGAGCCGGACGAGGACCCGGTCGTGCTCCGCGATGACGGCGGTGGGCAGGGGAACGGCTTCGAGCCTGTGGTGGTCCGTACCGGCGGTTCCCACGAGACGCCGTCGTTGATCTCGTCACCAGCGCCGCCGGTTCGCACCGTCGCGTGGCTGCCCGCCAGCACGTTGACG
>Ga0207686_10002166_pt1 | contig 10818 bp, 9 predicted proteins | sample KBSM24metaG_FD_184396 | JGI IMG/M metagenome (GOLD analysis project Ga0207686, IMG submission 184396) | Miscanthus rhizosphere microbial communities from Kellogg Biological Station, Michigan, USA - KBS M2-4 metaG (SPAdes) (version 2) | ecosystem: Host-associated > Plants > Roots > Rhizosphere >...
GTAAGGAATATAGAGATAACCAACTACACCAATAAAGATCGAGCTTAGAAAGGCTGTTCCAAAACTAGAGTTTTGTTTCATCAATATCCAACAAACTAAAAATGCAGCAATAATGGAAACGAGCAAGCCACGAATGATATTCATGGTCATGTCCATTTTGTAAGATTTGTGATAAGTAACAATTGCCCAGGGTTTGCCTTCAATAGTTTTTTCAAAATCCTGCATTTCCTTCATTGAGGCATTGACATTTGCTCTTGGAACCAGGTATTGTCCTTCTTCCAGTTGTCCAAGAGAACCGATCACTGCATCCTGGTTTGATGCTTGTTTGTATTCGGGATCATGTAAATGAAGAACTGTCCATGAAAGAGTTTGCCATGCAAACACGAGAATGCCACCTACGATGGCGCCAAGTAAGAGCTTTTTCATAATAGCTAATTTTGGTTAAGAAATAAAAGGTAGAAACTTATTTCATCTTTTGCAAGTTGATTTGTTAACCGGCTTTTGAGCCCTGTTTGATCGTTCCTTGCGACGCTCCGTTCGAGTGCAGGAATTCAATTATGCATCGTGAATAGTGAATGGTCAATGGTGAGTATGAGGTTTCAATAGATTCACCACTCACAATTCACCATTGACAACTTTAGTCGTATATTCGCTGTCCATTTTTATAAAGTATGTTTGAAAACTACAAGTTCACCGCAGCAGAAAGGTTTTTGCGTTATGTTCAAATAGATACCCAAAGCGATCCTCTTTCAAAGACTAATCCCTCCACAGAAAAGCAAAAAGATCTGAGTAAGATCTTAGCAGAAGAATTAAAACAGCTTGGTATTGCTGATGCTCATATGGACGAATGGGGTTATGTATATGCAACGATCCCGTCGAATACTGAAAAGAAAGTTCCCGTTATTTGTTTCTGTGCCCATGTGGATACGGCGCCTGATTGCAGTGGTAAGGATGTAAAACCTATCGTTCATAATAATTACCAGGGGCATGATATCGTTTTACCTGATGATACGACACAGATTTTAAAAACTACTGATTATCCATACCTGCAAACACAAATTGGAAATGATATTATCACAGCATCGGGAAAAACATTATTAGGAAGTGATGATAAGGCCGGAGTTGCAGAGATCATGGACCTGGCAAATTTTTTAATGACAAATAAGGAATTAAAGCACGGAGAAATAAAGATCCTGTTTACACCTGATGAAGAAGTGGGAAGAGGAACAGAGAAAGTTGATCTGAAAAAATTGGGTGCTGACTTTGCATATACTTTAGATGGCGGTGATGCTGGTAATCTTGAAGATGAGACATTCAGTGCAGATGGAGTAGAAGTTATGATTCATGGAGTAATTGCGCATCCTGGATATGCGAAAGGTAAAATGATAAATGCAATGAAAATTGCCGGAGAAATTTTAGCGGCCCTTCCTAAAGACAGACTATCACCAGAATCAACAGAAGGTAAAAGAGGATTTATTCACCCGGTGAGATTGGTTGGGATTGCAGAAAAGTGCTCTATTGATTTTATCATTCGTGATTTTGATACAAAAGGACTACAGAAAAAAGAAGATTACCTGCGTACACAAATTGAAGAGTTGATGCGGCTTTACCCCAAAGCATCTTTTGAGTATAAGGTGACAGAGCAATATCGCAACATGAAAGAAATATTAATGCTGCATCCACAAGTTGTGGATCATGCAAAAGAAGCGATCAAAAGAGCGGGTTTAAAATTAAAGATGGAAAGTATTCGAGGGGGTACCGATGGCAGTCGGTTATCATTTATGGGATTGCCTTGTCCAAATTTATTTGTCGGTGAGCAGGCAATACATTCAAAACTTGAATTCATTAGTGTGCAGGACATGAATAAAGCAGTAGAAACAATGATACATTTAGTTAGCATCTGGAATGAGGAATCCTGATGACTAAATATCATCCTTCCAAATTCTCATATACCAATAGATAGGATACCCAACGATCCCTGCAAATAAGAAAACAAGTATCCAGATAATTCTTTCAGTTGAATCCAATGCTTTGTGTCTTAACAGATGCATGATAAAGAAAATGAGCAGGCCAATTGAAAGTATGCCCATTCCAAATCCAAGAATAAAGAGAGGAGCGAAGGCACTGAACACTTCCTGCGGCGCCGGTTCATATTTATCCCATTGAAAAAAAGTGGGAAACATACTGAAGATCATAAATAGAAAAACCAGGAGCAGGATGATCGGTAAAAAACTAAGTATGCCAATAAATAGTTTTGAGCTGCGTGACATAAAAAAGATTTCCGTAAAGTTAGTTCTATTCCTTTCTGCTTGTTAACGGTTGTAAAATAATTCCCTGACCAATGAAATTCTTGGTACTTTAGCTCCCTTAAAAAATTTATATATGCAACAGTTTTGGTCACAATATTGGTGGACGTTAATTATACTTTTCATTTTCTTCAGTTCTTTTTACACCATCAACCAGGGTTTCATAGGAGTTATCACAATCTTCGGCAGATACCAGCGTATTGCAAGACCGGGTTTGCGGATGAAGCTCCCGTTAATTGAATCGGTTCATAAAAGAGTTTCTATTCAAAACCGGTCAGTGGAACTGGAGTTCCAGGCGGTAACACAGGACCAGGCTAATGTTTATTTTAAAAGCATGCTTTTATATTCCGTGCAAAATGCCGATGAAGAGACTATAAAAAAAGTAGCGTTTAAATTCATTGCAGACAGGGACCTGATGCAGGCATTGATAAGAACGATCGAAGGTAATATCCGTTCATTTGTTGCTACAAAAAAGCAAGCAGAAGTACTGGGCCTTCGCAAAGAGATCGTTGAATATGTAAAAGAGCAGGTTGATCATTCCCTGGAAAATTGGGGTTATCACTTACAGGATCTGCAGATAAACGATATCACATTTGACAAAGTTATTCTTGATTCAATGAGCAAAGTAGTGGCAAGTAATAACCTGAAAGCTGCAGCGGAAAATGAAGGTCAGGCTTTATTGATAACGAAAACAAAAGCTGCCGAGGCAGAAGGTAATGCAATAAAAATATCAGCAGAAGCGGAGAAAGAAGCGGCAAGACTACGTGGACAAGGTGTTGCCTTGTTTCGTATGGAAGTAGCGCAGGGTATGACCGAAGCTGCAGAGCAAATGAAACAAGCCAATCTTGATACCAATGTAATTTTATTCAGCATGTGGACAGAGGCGATCAAGAACTTCGCAGAGTTTGGTAAGGGCAATGTTATCTTCCTTGACGGCAGTGCACAAGGAATGGAAAATACCATGAAGCAAATACAGGCAATGATGATGAAGCCAATCGGGCAGGGAAAATAAGGGATTAGGAATTTGGACTTAGTAATTTGGCCTAATATCGAATATTACTTAGCAATGATTTATGTACTATCGTATAAAAAATTAACAACTCAAATAACCTAATTCCCAATTCCTAATTACTAATTACATTTAGCTTGTTAAAGAACTCCAAAACTTTACCTCCTCACACAACGTGGCATTATTTTTCTCGTTTCATCCACAGTTGTTGAAAAGTTATCTATTCATTAGGATTACGTAGCATTACTTTTACGAACCAAAGAAAAAAGAAATGATTGATCTTTTACAGATTTCCGACTCGTTGACCCAGATTGCAGGTCATATGAATGTTGATCGCAATAATGATGGCAGTATAAGTTTTATGGAGCTTCTTTTTATGGGCGGCTGGATCATGGTCCCGCTTGCCATTATGTTGCTATTGGCCATCTATGTATTTACAGAAAGATATATAGCCATTCGCAATGCCTCCAGGATCGATCAGAATTTCATGAATATAATTCGCGATCATATTGTGAGCGGTAATCTTACGGCAGCAAGAAGCTTTGCAAAAAACTCAAACAATCCTGTTGCCCGCATCATTGATAAAGGTTTGCAACGTGTGGGCAAACCAATTGAGAACATTGAGAAGAGTATGGATAATGTAGGACAATTGGAAATGTATAAACTGGAAAAGAACCTCGGTATTCTTTCTGTTGTTTCCAAAGCGGCGCCTATTTTCGGCTTTGTGGGAACGCTGATCGGATTGATGCAGTTGTTTGCAAACATTCAAAAAGCAAATGAAGTAGAGATCAATGTTGTGTCGCAAGGTATTTATACAAAACTTATTACTTCGATCTCGGGTTTGGTCATTGGATTGATCGCCTATTTTGCATACAGCTATCTCAATACACAAATAGATAAGACATCAAACAAAATGGAAGGAGCTGCCGCTGATTTCCTTGATGTGTTACAAGAACCAACCCACTAATCCGTTTGAAGAATGAAGTTTAGAAAAAAACATAGAAACGAATCAGAAGTTTTTACAGATTCACTGAATGATATTCTTTTCATTTTGCTTATGTTCTTTTTGATCACCACTACACAGGCTAACCCGAATGTAAAGGCGGTGAATACTCCACATGCATCGAAAGACAGAAAAGTGAAGCAGACAGTAACAGTTTCTATTGATGCGGCACAAAAGGTTTATATCGGGCAAAGAGAAGTACCGCCGGCATTGCTTGATTCATTTTTGAAAATTGAATTGGATAAACATCGCAAATTTCCAGGTGATACACTGACCGTGGTGGTAAATGCTGATTCGATCTCTTATCATGCAGGTTTTATAAAAGTGCTGGAAGCAGCTAAAAAGAATAATGCAAAGGTTGCAGTGAACGTGAAGAACTAATTATAAGGTCGCTTTGATCATCCTGTCCTTTCCCTGCATGTCTTTTCTCAATTCAACATTTGCAAATCCAGCAGTCTGAAACAGGTTTACAACTTGTTCACCCAATGCCTCATTTATTTCGACAAATAAATTTCCTCCAGATTTTAAATGTTTTACTGCAAAGCCGGAAAGTTTTTTATAGAACAACAGGGCATCATTATCGGGAACGAACAAAGCAAGGTGAGGTTCAAATTCTTTTACACGTTCATGCATTGTATTTATTTCGCTTTGTTTTACATAAGGTGGATTACTGACGATGATATCGTATTGTGCAAGCTCTTTCCATTTTTCTTCGTCTAGGAAATCGAGTAAAAGAAAATTTACATCAGTATTTAATTCTATTGCATTTTCTGTTGCAGTAAATAAAGTTTCACTACAAACATCAATTGCTGAGACATTGGCTTCTTGTAATTTCTTTTTTATAGTAATTGGTATGCATCCACTGCCTGTACCTATATCAATAATATTTTGACTTTTAACTTTTAACTTTTGACTTTCTTTCACTATCCAATCAACTAACTCTTCCGTCTCCGGTCGTGGTATCAATACATTCTTGTTTACTTTGAATTTCATTCCTGCAAACCATGCTTCACCTAATACATATTGAACAGGTTCATTTTTCTTTAATCTTTCAGTTATTGCATCGAGGTCTTCGAGTTGTGTGCAGGTAAGATAAGGGACTTTATTTTTTACCTGTTCTACTCTTGACATATTTGTAATATGTTCTGTCACAAGCTCAATAATGTTTCTTAATTCGTCGCTTTCATAAACATTCTTAAGCTCTTTTGTCAAAACTGTCCTGGCTTCATTCAAGGTCATTGGCAAACTTAATTAATTTACTTTTGTTGGTTATGACTCCCGACTCCCAACTCCCGACTCCTGACTATTTTATGCGTCGCTGTCTTGAACTGGCAAAACAAGGAGCCGGCTATGTTGCGCCCAATCCGATGGTTGGGGCTGTTCTTGTTCAAGATGGAAAAATTATTGGTGAAGGTTTTCATCAACAATATGGCGGCCCTCATGCAGAAGTGAATTGTATAAATTCGGTAAGGGAACAAGACAAGTATAAAATTTCAAGCTCAGTTTTATATGTTTCGCTGGAGCCTTGCAGTCATTTTGGTAAAACGCCACCTTGTTCTGATCTTATTATAGCAAATAAAATTCCTGAAGTTGTTATTGGTTGTCGTGATCCTTTTAAAGAAGTTGATGGAAAGGGAATTGAAAAACTTAAAATTGCAGGAGTAACAGTTACTGTCGGAATTCTCGAAAAAAAATGTCGGCAACTCAATAAACGTTTTTTTACATTTCATACAAAGCACCGGCCTTATATAATTTTAAAATGGGCCGAAACAGCAGATGGAAAGATTGCCGGTGATGGGACAACTCGTTTATTGATATCAAATGAACAAACAAATCGACTTGTTCATAAATGGAGAAGTGAAGAAGCGTCGATACTGGTAGGTACGAATACTGCTTTGCTTGATGATCCGGAACTTACTACAAGGAACTGGCCAGGACCTTCGCCGGTAAGACTAGTAGTTGATATGGATCTGAAATTGCCGGCACCTTTAAAGATATTTAATGACAAACAAAGAACAGTTATATTTAATAAGATAACACATGAAGAGAAAGGTCATCTGATTTACTACCAGGTAACCGAAGATGTTAATCTTGTTCATCAAATTGTGAATGCACTGAATCAAATGAATATTCAAAGTGTGATCGTTGAAGGCGGCGCAAGATTATTACAGTCTTTTATTGACGAAGAAATGTGGGATGAGGTCCGTGTAATTAAGAATGAAAAATTAATAATTAATAATGGACTTAATGCACCGTCATTTATAGATGGGAACGCAGATGAAGAGATAAAGATATTAGGTGATTCTATTAAAATTTATAATCATGAACTGGGTTGAATGGTTGGGATATTTTGCAGCTGGACTTGTCGTACTTAGCTTTTTAGTTGGCCAAAAAGTAAGAAGGATCCGTTTTATAAATATGCTGGGTGCTGTTGCCTTTTTGATCTATGGTATCTTATTAGACGTTAATTTTCCGATCATTATTCCCAATGCCTTTATCATCTGCATACAGTTTTATTATCTCTTTATAAAAAAAGAACAAACACCTGGCAAACAGTAACAGCGATACCAATTTTTACCAGACAATAGAAAAGGAATCCGTAGCTGAGTTTAAAGACCGGGGTAGTCGCTTTCTTGCTTATGCTTTCCCGATCTCATCAGCTGATGATTTTAAACGACGATTAAAAGAATTAAAAGAAGAACATTCGAAAGCTGTACACCATTGTTTTGCTTATAGAATCGGTACTGACGGAAATAATTTTCGCAGCAGCGATGATGGAGAACCTTCTGGCAGTGCAGGTAAACCCATTCTAGGACAAATAGACAGCAAGGAGTTAACAAATGCCGCTATTGTTGTTGTTCGATATTTCGGGGGCACATTATTAGGGGTGCCGGGTTTGATCAATGCTTATAAAACGTCTGCATCTTTTGCATTGCAGCTGAACCCGATCATAAAAAAAGCTGTTTTGATAAATTACAGGCTGCAATTCGATTATACTATTCTGAATGACGTAATGAGGATCATTAAAAAGAATGACTGTGTAATTTTAAAACAAGAGTTGCAACTTTTTTGTATGATAGAAGCGTCTATTCCAAGATCACAACTTGAGCTGAGCATTCTCCAGTTGAAAAGTCTTAAGAGCATGGAAATGTTAGCTATTTGAAAATTTATTTTTCATCATCATTTTCGCCCTTAAAATAATTTAACTTCATCGCCTAATCTAATACTTACGTTATGCTTGCAAGATTTTTTGTTCTAATTACTTTTTTTGTATCAATTGTTTTTCCTTCTTTTTCCCAGCTTTCAATTATTCCCGAGCCTGTTTCTCTTCAGCAAAAAGAAGGAGTTTATACTTTTAAAACTCAAATTGTGATAGAAGAAGGATCCACAAATTTGGCGGTCAAAAAAATTGCAGATGGGTTAAAAGAAAAGTTATCAGTTACTGGTTTGCCCGTTTCAGTTGCTTCTTCTGCGGAAAAGGCAGATATTCATTTTTCCCTGAATAAAAATGCAAACAATGCAATCGGCAAAGAGGGTTATCAACTTAGCGTATCTGCAAATAATGGGATAACCATTACTGCCAACGAGCCTGCTGGTTTGTTTTATGGTGTGCAAACTCTTATTCAGCTTTTACCTCCGGCTATTGAAAGCAAATCTGTTGTTAAAAATACTTCATGGTCAGTTCCGCTGGTTGATGTTACTGATTATCCACGTTTCGGCTGGCGTGGTTTGATGTTTGATATCTCCCGTCATTTTTTTAATAAAGAGCAGGTAAAGCAATACATTGATGCAATGGTGAAGTACAAGTATAATTTACTTCACCTTACATTAGCTAATGACGAAGGCTGGAGAGTTGAGATAAAGGCATTGCCAAAACTTACTTCAGTTGGCGCATGGAATGTAAAACGTGTTGGTACATTCGGCAATTTTATTCCACCTACAGATGACGAGCCAAGAGATAACGGTGGGTTCTTGTCGCAAAACGACATTAAAGAACTTGTGCAGTATGCAAAAGACAGGTTCATAAATATTTTACCTGAAATAGATGTGCCCGGTCATAGTCTTGCTGCTATTGCTTCTTATCCTGAATTATCATGTACGCCGGGAGCAGATAAGTACAGAGTTCGTTCTGGTGAAAAGATCATGGAGTGGCCGGCTAACGGACACTTTTATGCTTTAGTCGATAACACCATGTGTCCAGCCAATGAAAAAGTGTACACATTCCTTGATAAAGTTTTCACAGAAGTAGCTCAACTGTTTCCTTTTGAATATATACATGTTGGAGGTGATGAGTGTGCAAAAAACTTTTGGGAAAAAAATCCACAGATCCTGGCGTTGATGAAAAAGGAGAACTTAAAAACAATGGATGAAGTACAAAGTTATTTTGAGAAAAGAGTGGAGAAGATCGTTGAATCAAAAGGAAAAAAAGTTATTGGATGGGATGAAATACTGGAAGGTGGTTTAGCGCCAAATGCAGCAGTAATGAGTTGGCGGGGAATTAAAGGAGGAATAGAAGCAGCAAAACAGGGGCATGAAGTAGTAATGAGCCCTACTACATTCGCTTATCTTGATTATATGCAGAGCGATGTAATGACCGAGCCTCCGGTATATGCGTCATTGCGCTTAAGTAAATCATACGAGTTTGAACCTGTACCTGATGGTGTAAATGCAAAATATATAAAAGGTGGACAAGCAAATTTATGGACAGAGCAGGTTTATAATATGCGACAAGCAGAATACATGACATGGCCAAGGGCATTTGCTATTGCAGAATCAGTCTGGTCGCCAAAAGAAAAAAAGAATTGGAATACTTTTATTCCCAAAGTGGAAGAGCATTTTAAACGTTTTGATTTCGCACAAACAAAATATGCTCCTGCTATGTATGATCCGGACTTTAAGTTCAAAAAGAATGATAAGAATGAGATCACTGTTGAAATGAAGACGGAAGTGCCGGGTCTTGCCATTCATTATACATTTGATAATTCTATCCCAGATAATTTTTATCCTCATTATTCAGGCCCGGTAACAGTACCTAAAGATGCAGCAACTATGAAAGTTGTTACTTATCGTGGCGGTAAGCAGATCGGAAGACTAATTATTTTCCCAATTGCTGAAATGAAGAAAAGAGCCGGTGTAAAAGATAAGACGTAGTTTTTTAAAATTGTTGCTGAATCGTATTTATACGGCTAAGGGATTTGAATTTGTTTTATTCCTTATCTTTCGAATTACTTACTGACCCCGTATATATTCATCAGCAAAAATTTTTTATGAAAGCAGGGAAAATTATTTTATCAGTTATTACATTAACGACTTTATTTTTTATTCAATCTTGTCAAAAAGGAATAAAGACTGAGCCATTAGTGGAAGAATTGCAATCTAGACCGCCGCCGCCGCCGCCACCCACAGGCGATACAAAAACACCGATCCAGGTATATGGTGCATGGCATGCTGGCAATGATCTCTGTACATGGACAACAGTAAGAACGGTGGATGAGTTTGATTCAAAAAATCACTGGCTTATTGACAGGGGTAATGGTCAACCCTCGGTTAATATTGTAATACTAAGTTTTGTAAATCCATTGAAGCTATTGAATAAAACGACTGATGCCGGAACACTTAATGGTATTCCCCGTGGAATGACGCTTGATATCGTTAATTATTTTAAGAGCCATGGCATTCGTGTCATGCTTTCAATTGGCGGTATAACTTATACGGACTTTTGGAACACTGCTCTAAGTACCAATGCAGCACAGTTAGGATCAAATGCAGCAGAAGTGGCTCAGCAATTAGGTGTGGGTATTGAAATTGATTATGAAGAGAATTCGAACCCGAATCTTACCGGTTTGCAAGCTTTCATCAATGCTTATCGTGCACAATTACCTTATGATGCAACTGGAAATAATCACGCAGCACGGTTAACAATTGATCTCGCCGCTGGTGACCGCTGGCTGATCGATATTTGCAAAAAAGCAACAGCTGATTGGCTAACTACTTCCAATCCTGTTTTGGATTATGCAAATGCGATGGTTCCCGCCCGTCAGCCTAGTACGTCTGACGCTATTGCAAACTGGCAGGAACATGTGGATGGTAAACCTCAGTATGCACCACCAATTCCTCCTTTGGCCCCGGCTAAATTCACCGGTGGTTTATATTTAGTGGGGAGTAGGCCAATCGCAGAGTGTACCAGTTTTAGTAGCTCCTTACAAAACACCACATCAAGCTTTGTTCAATCAGTTTTATCTAAAGTAACTGGAGGAACACCGGGCATGCTTGGCTATATGTTCTGGGCTGCAGAATGCTCTGGGACAAGATCTGTGTGTACTACACCACCAAATAGTTGCCAAGGTGGGATGGGAACTGGTGCATCTTTTTTCAATATCCCGATACCAATGACGCCATTACGACAGCAGTAACATAAAATGATTCGTTTAAGTGAATGTTTTATTTAAATACGTTATCGCATTTAAATAAAACATTTTTCTTTTCTCTGAAAAACAAAT
>Ga0207686_10002171_pt1 | contig 10800 bp, 6 predicted proteins | sample KBSM24metaG_FD_184396 | JGI IMG/M metagenome (GOLD analysis project Ga0207686, IMG submission 184396) | Miscanthus rhizosphere microbial communities from Kellogg Biological Station, Michigan, USA - KBS M2-4 metaG (SPAdes) (version 2) | ecosystem: Host-associated > Plants > Roots > Rhizosphere >...
AGTGTCTTCGTTGGTGGCTGAGGTGATTCAGCGAGCGATGGCCCTGAGTCGCCGCAACCGTTTCAGCAGTGCCGCCGAAATGCGCGACGCTCTGCAACGCGCGAAACAGACCATCGCGGATCTCGAAGTTGCGCGTAACGCTGCGGCAAAGGCTCTGGATAACAACCGCGCCGGTTCTCAAATCGACACGGACAAACCAATGGTCATCGACAGCAACGTCGAATTCACGGTTTACTCGCCCCGGCAGATCAAGCCAGAGAAGAATTACACCATGCTCGCGTTTGCGCACCTGGCGAAGAAGCGTGATGACGCCCCTGCCGACGAACCTGATCCAATCGCAGAAATGAAAGATCAGGCGGCGCGCATTCTGGGTAAACAGCAAGCCGATTATGACAACGCGAACGAGCCCAGCGGCCAGCCCGTCCCGCGCCAGGGTGAAATTACTTTTGTGCCGATGGTGCCCGGCGTTACCTTCAGTCCCCCGAGTCGCAGCTTCACCTGGCGCAAGAGTGTTCATCGCGAAGAGTTCGATCTTTGGGCTGCGCCTGACATGGATGGCCAGAACCTGTCGGGACAGATGACGGTCTTTCTCGGGAGCCTCGTGATCTCTGAAGTTCCTTTACGAATCTCAGTAAACAGCAGGGCTGAACCGTCCTCTGAAAAAATCTCTTTGGATGAGCGGCAGAGCAGCCGGCGGCTGCGCCAGATTTATGCTTCGTATTCACATCAGGACGAACAAGTGGTGGCCGAGTTGGCCCAGGTCGCTCCGCTTTTCGGCTCGCGCTTTCTAATGGATCAAACTCATCTTGAGCCTGGCGAAGATCGGCGCGCAGGATTGCAACGGCTGATTCGCGGCGCCGACATGTTTCAACTCTTCTGGTCCACGAATGCGATGCGATCGGCCGACACCGTCGATGAAATAAATTACGCGGTATCGCTGGAGCGCCCCGGATTCATTCTCCCAACTTATTGGGAAGAGCCTCTGCCGCGGAGCCCGGCTGAGCAGTTGCCCCCACCCGCGATCGATCGCCTGCAATTTCATCGCATCTATCCAGGCGCAATTTCGCACGCTGTTCAGACGCAGTTTCGATCAGCAGAGACGTTCGCCGCGGCGCCTTCGAGCGGCTTTGAAACATCCGACGACGTTCGGCCCACGGCAGAACTCGCTCCGATTGATTCGATTGACGAGGCAGTGGCCGACACGGCACCGCTCGAGCCTCTGCCGTTAATTCAAGCGCAGCTCCAATCGATCGATTCACCCTCTTCGTTTGCGGCAGCGCCGCCGGGCCTTTCGACCGTCGCGGCTCCGACGCCTGGTGAAAAATGTTCGAGATGCGGAATGCTTTGGACCGCGGGCCAAAAATTCTGCGGCCGTTGTGGGCATTCAGTGCATGAGCCGTTGGTTCAGCGCCGGCCTACCACGCAATCATTGCCGGCGACAGCGCCGCCGGCGACCTCTCCAACGATATTGTCTCAGCCATTGGAAACCACCGCCCTGCCACCGCAACCATTGGCCGCCCAGTTTTCCCCGCCACCGCAAATGCCGGCTGCCCTGGTCAAACGCAAGTTTCCGATGACGCCTGTCTATGCCGGTGCAGCGCTGATGCTTTTGGTAGTTCTGGTCGCTCCGGCCTGGATTATGTTGACGATGAATTCCGCGACGAAGAGTGCTTCGACAGCTCCGAGTGCAACCCCAGTGTTTAGCCGGAATCTAAACAGCTCGAACTCAAACACGAACGCAGTGTCTAATCCTGGCAACGGCCTGCCTCGTGGCATTTGGGTGGGCCGGTCTCGGACTATTGATCAGGGAACGACGCGTGAGTTTCCGATGACGATAGACTTCGATCAAAAGATCGCCAGTGATGGTGAGTGTCCGAATGAGGGTAGAGTCACCAGCATTAGCAGGGAGCACATCTCGCTGGATTGGTCGCAGTGCGGACGCGAGACGGTGAAGTACTCCATCACAAACGGCACCTTGACCGCTGAAGGTTCAACTATAGACATCGCGGGTAACAAAAATCGCCCACAGGGCATTCTGAGGAGTTGGAAGCTGGAGCATCAATAATTTGAAAGCTTCCACCGTTGTACTAAAAAGTTTCGGAAAATTACGATTTTTGCCGGTTGTGACCATGAGAAAACCTTACGCCGTCCGCTTAATCGCGTCAGTATTCGGGCTCCTTTCTTTCCTGCTTCCCGTGCTCGCGCAACGGGACACACAGGCAGGGCAAGGATCCAAATCCCTGCCGGCGAAGTTCACCAATCAATACCGCATAGAATTTGTCTTAATCCCCGGAGGAAAATTCACAATGGGATCGGCGACCGCGGACAATGAAAAGCCGGCCCACGGTGTGACGCTCAGTCAGCCCTTCTACATTGGTCGTTATGAAGTGACACAATGGCAGTGGCGCGCCGTGATGTCGACCACCGTCGATGAACAGCGACGCAAAATCAAAAACGACGCCAAGAGTTTAGTGGCCAGTCCGATGGCCGGCGAGAGCGATGATCGCGCGACCTACTATGCGAGCTGGCAAGAGGCCCACACGTTCGTAGACCGTTTGAATGCTTTGAAAGACGGCCGAACCTACCGCCTGCCTTCCGAAGCGGAATGGGAATACGTTTGCCGCGCCGGAGCTACGGAAGATCGGCCCGCCGACCTCAACTTAATCGCCCAGTACAAGAATAATTCCAATAACTATGTCCAACCGGTCGGCATGAGGCGGCCCAACGGGTTTCAGATTTACGACATGATCGGCAACGTCTGGGAGTGGTGTGAAGACGTCTTTCATCTGAACTATGACGGCGCGCCGGCAGACGGCAGCGCGTGGCTGACGAACGACGAACTGGGCCAGAAAATTAAGCGAGGTGGTTCGTTCACCACACGAAATTTCGACTTCCTGCGTTGCGCAGCACGTGCATCTGAGAGTGCCGATGCTCGCGATGTCGAGACGGGCTTTCGGGTGGTGGCGACGGTGAAGAGTCAGTAAGAATTTGTGGCGATACCAGATTTCACCCCGTCGAGGCGAGATGTTCATAGAGACAAAACGCCTCTTCCCCAAAACCGAGCTCCTTTAGGAGCTTAATGTAATGAAAAGCGCTGTGCACGTTCCGCTCCTAAAGGAGCTGAGAGTTCCTGGGAGAGTGGGTGCTATAAACATCTCGCTTCCTAACGGAGCGATGGCGGGTGGGCTCATGCCGCCGGCAATTTCCCTTTACCATTCGATTGCGCCAGATGCGCTTTCAAATATCTTCCCGTATACGACTCTTTCACCTTCATAATCTCTTCCGGCGTCCCGGTCGCCACCACGTAACCACCCGCATCGCCACCTTCCGGTCCTAAATCAACAATGTAGTCCGCAGTCTTGATCACATCGAGGTTGTGCTCGATTACCAAAAGTGAACCGCCCGCATCGATCAGGGCGCGAAATGCGGAGAGCAGTTTGTTGATGTCGTCAAAGTGCAGGCCTGTGGTCGGTTCGTCGAAGATGTAGAGCGTTCGCACGCCGCCACGCTTCGAAAGATGCGCCGCCAGCTTCACGCGCTGAGCTTCACCGCCTGACAGCGTCGTGGCTGATTGTCCGAGGCGCAGGTAACCAAGGCCGACTTCATCCAGGACTTTCAAGCGATTCGTGATCTTGTTGACTTCGCGAAAGAAGGTGATCGCCTCGCGCACGGTCATGTTCAGCACGTCGTGAATGTTCTTGCCGCGATAACGCACGTCGAGGATCTGCTGCTTGAAGCGCGTGCCTTTGCACTCTTCGCAAACCAGTTCCACGTCGGCGAGAAACTGCATCTCGACGGTGACGGTGCCGTCGCCCTGGCAAACTTCGCAGCGGCCGCCGGGCACGTTGAATGAAAAGTGCGAGGGATCGAGACCACGGGCCTGGGCTTCGCGGGTATCAGCAAACGTTTCGCGAATCGCATCGTAAACTTTGATGTAAGTGACGGGATTCGATCGCGGCGTGCGGCCGATGGGCGATTGATCGACGAGGATCACGTCATCGACATGTTGCGTGCCTTCCAGTTTCTGAAAGGCGCCGACATGCCCCTGCCATTCACCCCTTTGTTTCTTGATGCCGGCATAAATACAATCGTGAATCAAAGTCGATTTGCCGGAACCGCTTACGCCCGTCACACAAACCAGCATATCCAGCGGGATATCGACGTCGATGCCTTTCAGGTTGTGCTCGCCGGCCCCCCGCACCTTCAAGCGTTTCAATTGCAGAGGGCGGCGATGTTTTGGCTCTTTGATTTCAGCTTCGCCCCGCAGATATTTCCCGGTCAGCGATTTTGAATCAGCGAGCAGCCCCGGGAAATCACCTTCATAAATCAGGCGTCCTCCCAACTCTCCGGCGGCCGGTCCAATATCGAGAATGTGATCGGCGGAGCGCATCATTTCGGCGTCGTGCTCGACCACCAGCACAGTGTTTCCGATGTCGCGCAGGTTGTGCAGTAATCGAATCAAGCGATCGTTATCGCGCGGATGCAGTCCAATCGACGGCTCGTCCAGAACGTAAAGCGCTCCGACCAGAGACGATCCCAAATTCGTCGCCAACTGAATCCGTTGCGCCTCGCCGCCCGACAAAGTCGAGGCCAGACGATCCAGCGTCAGATAGTCCAATCCGACGTCCAACATAAATCGCAAACGCCGTCGCACTTCGGAAAGCACGCGGTCGGCAATTGCTGACTGTTCCGGCGTAAGTTCGAGCGCGTCGAAAAACACAGCCGCGTCCTTGATTGACAGCGCCGAAACTTCCGGCAGAGTTCGATTGCCAACGCGTACGTCGCGGGCTTCCTGCCGCAGGCGCCCGCCTTCACAATCAGGGCAAAGCGCGTACCCGCGATACTTCGAAAGAAAAACGCGCACATGCAGCTTGTATTTTTTCGTCTCGAGCCAATCAAAGAACCCGCGTACGCCGGCCCAATCGCCTTTGCCGTTGATGATCGTTCGTTGTTGCTGCCGCGTCAGATCATTGAACGGCGAGTTCATCGGAATGCGTTCGGATTTGGCGAAGTGTTTCAACTCCGTCTGCGCCCAATCGAACTGCGGTTTGGTCCATGGTTCGATGGCGCCTTCGCCCAGGGTCAGACCGGGATTGGGAACGACCAGGTTAAGATCGAGACCAATCGTGTTGCCGAATCCCTGACAGGTTGGGCAAGCGCCGAAGGGATTGTTAAAGCTGAACAGGCGGGGCTCAGGCGTTTCGTAAGTCGTGCGGTCGTACTTGCATTCAAAGCGCTCTGAGAAGCGGAGGGTACGCGCTCCTCCGGAGCGCTCTTCTGGCGGCACGCCGGAGGCGTGCGTACCGATCGCGTGCGTACCGGACACTTCAATTACCGCTTGTCCGTGGCCTTCCCGAAAACACGTTTCCAGCGAGTCAACTAATCGCTGACGGATGTCAGCGCGAGCGACCAGGCGATCGACCAGCACATAGACGTTCTCAAAATCGTCGCGCTGATAATCGTCGGGCGAAGAAAGATCGATCTGCTGTCCTTCGTGGACCAGCCGGGTAAAGCCGCGTTGCATCAAGCTCATCAGATGAGCCGTGATCAAGTGGCGACCTGGTCCGGCACCCGTGATCGTTTGCTTCTTTCGAGAAGAGGATTTCGAACCATTGCGCGCGATCGAGGCCCTCCCTGACCGCCCCACCCCATCCGGGCTGCCCGGCTGGGGACCCCGGGGTCCTGCTTCTGACACCTGCAATCCGGCCTGGGCTGGAAACAAGACAAAGAACCGCGAGCCTTCGTTCAGCTGACTCAGGACTTCATCGGCGGCCGACTCGGGAGAATCGCGCTGGACTTCGCGGCCGCACACGCGACAGATGGTCGTCCCTACCCTCGCGTACAGCAGACGCAGGTAATCGTAGATCTCAGTCTGAGTTGAAACTGTCGAGCGGGGATTGCGGGTCGTGTTCTTCTGGCGGATGGCGATCGCTGGTGCAATCCCGCGGATTTCATCCACGTCAGGTTTGTCCATACGTTCGAGGAACTGCCGCGCGTACGCGGACAACGATTCGACATAGCGGCGCTGTCCTTCCGCATAGATTGTGTCGAATGCCAGCGACGATTTCCCCGAGCCACTCACGCCGGTGACGACAGTCAACTGGTTGATAGGGATCGAGAACGAAATGTTCTTGAGATTGTTGACGCGAGCGCCCCGTACTTCGATAGCTTCCTGGGTCATACTGATTTCAGTGGCACAGACTTCAGTCTGTGTAGATTTCTGGACTGCCCGAATCACAGACTGAAGTCTGTGCCACTACGGTCGGGCTTCTGACACCACACAGATAAGAATCTGTTGCCCCTCGCAAACCACACATCTTAACTCGAAAGCTCAGGCAAGATGAAATGCACCACACAATCGACGACCGATTCCGCCAAATCCGGAGACTTGGCGCGCATCAGAATGGCAAAGCCACCGGAAAACGATGGCAACAACTCGCCGATTTCTCTCATCTGAATGGCATGTTGCCTCGGATCGGCTGCTATAATTTCTGAAATTCGCCAGATTCTTTCATTTGACCGGAAGGAACCGAATATGAGTCGTATCGTCAAAACCTGTCCCGGATTCGCGCTTTCCACGCTGATCCTGATTTGCGCCGCCGCCTCTTTGGCCTGGGGCCAACAAACCACTGCCGATGCCAAGGCACCTTCGATCACCGGCTCAGCCAGTCTCAGCCAGGCGCAAATTGACGAGATTATTCGAAAGTTCGCCGCCAAGGAGACTGAGTTTCGGCAAGCCTTGAACTCGTATGCCTTTAAGCGAGACGCGCGAATGCAGGAAATTGGTATGGGCGGTCAGGTGGTCGGCGAATACCACCGCGTATCCAGTTTCACCTTTGACGACAGAGGCAACCGCTTTGAAAAGATTGGCTTTTTCCCCATGCCGAGTCTCCAGGGTATCTCAGTTACCAGCGAAGATCTCGAAGATCTTGGAGGGGTGAACCCATTTGCGCTCGAAGCGGCAAGCATTGCTCAGTACAACTTCAAGTATGTCGGCAAGGAACGGATCGATGAGCTCGATCTTTATGTGTTTGAGGTAACTCCGAAAGTAATGCCCAGTCCGAAATCCAAGCAAAGGGTCTTTGTCGGCCGGATCTGGGTTGATGATCACGACTTACAAATTGTTAAGGCGAAGGGCAAGGCCGGACCGGAAACAAAACAGAATAAGTTTCCGATCGTCGAGACCTACCGCGAAATGATCGATGGGAAGTACTGGTTTCCCACCTATGTCTATGCTGATGACGATTTGATTTTTGACAACGGCACTGATGTCCGTATCCGGATGCAGGTCAAGTACTCTGACTTCGTTGTCGGCCGCGGCCGCGTCACGATTACGGAAGTTGGCGAAGCCCCCGAACAGATCAAGCCGGAAAGGCCGACGCCTGATAAAACTCGACCAGACAAGCCTCAACCTGATAAGCCTAAGCCACAAACTGCGGCATCGCCTACGTTGTCGACAACTCCGCCCAAACCCGGCAAGGCCAACGCCGATGAGGCACCCTTAAGCGACGCCGGAATTCTAAACACTCTGGCCATCGATCTGCCGAAGCCCGTGTACCCTGCGGCCGCGAAAAAAGACCGCATTTCGGGACAGGTGCAGGTAAAAGTTGTGCTTGATGAAACGGGTAAGGTCGTTTCTGCCGAAGCGATGTTTGGACCTGAGCAGCTGCGGGCGGCGGCGGTGGAAGCTGCCAAACGTGCTCGCTTCAAACCAACTCTGAGTGGTGGCGTTCCGCAAAAAGTTTTCGGCATCGTGCTGTATGACTTTGTGGCGCCGCAGGATTAGGCCATTTTCTCTAAGAGAGTTGACTGGAGCGCAACCGTCTCGGTTGCCTATTCGGGCGAGTAATGACGATGGCAAGCGAGACGCTTGCGCTCCAGTCGGTACGCACGGCTCAGGCGTGCCGAGCAGGAACCGATCAATCTCGCTAAAGCACGCCAGCGGCGTGCGTACCGTCATTTCTTTCGTTCTGACAGCTTCTCGATTCCGATCTCGTTCATAATCATTTGCTGGACGCTGGCTACGAGCTCATCCAGATCTTCATCCGTCTTTACCTGTGAAGCATCAACCGGTGGCAGCAGGACCATCTCGATCGTTCCCGGCCAGGCTTCGCCTGTTCCCTTGCCCATCAACACGTCTGAATTCTTTAGAGCGATTGGCGCAATCGGCACGCCGGCCTGGACCGCGATGTGAAAGGCGCCCTTCTTGAACGGCAGCATTTCGCCCGGACGGGCGCGCGTGCCCTCCGGACAAACAACAAACGAAACACCTGAGCGCAACAGGTCCGTAGCGATTTTTAAGGTCTCAACCGCGCGTTCGCGATTTGAGCGATCGATGGCAATCACGTTCACAAAACCCATTCCGTAACCAAGGATCGGCGCGTTCAAGAGCTCTTTTTTTGCTACTGCTCCCACGCGTCGTCCGGTGAAAGCGAAGAGCGGCGAGGCGTCGAGATAAGACTGATGGTTCGAGACAAAAACGTAGGTTTGATTCGGATCAAGATGCTCGCGGCCTTTGACCCTGACTTTAACCCCGGTTAACCGCAGCCAATTGCGCGCTCCCCAATTAGCCCACCAATAGATCCAGTCCTGGCGTTTGAAGAGGTTCCCGATTAGCAACGCCGGCACCGCGAAAAACAGGAGCAACGCGCCGGCCACGATCCACGACCAGGCAAAGAGCAACATTCCGATCAGATGGGGCCCCGGTCTTATGCTAGACTTCGCCGCGTTCTTGTCAGGCATATCCTGCCCGCTTATTTCTTGAGAGGTTACGTCAGAATGCATCGTGAAAGATGGCGGCTTTGCCGCATGGCCCTGCGGAAAACTGGCTTTTCGTCCTGCCCGCAAAGAGATCTGCGAGGCTACTCCTCGCTGACATCCCTCGTGATTCTGATCGGAATTCTGATCCTGGCGACATCGGCCTCTGCTCAGCGCCAACGTGCCACGGCGCCCGCCAATTCGCTCCCTTCGCCGCGCTCTGTCTTCGGGTTCGATCCCGGCGACGATCGCACGATTATCGATTGGAAGCAGATTACGGATTATCTGACGCGACTCGATAAAGCGAGCGATCGAGTGTCTCTGCAAAACATCGGCACCTCAACGCTGGGCCGTACGATGATCGCTGCATTCATTAGCGCGCCCGAGAATATACGAAGCCTCGAGAAGTACCAAGCAATTCAGGCGCGATTGGCAGATCCGCGCAAGGTACGGAACGATACGGAACGCGATCAACTGGTTCGGGACGGAAAAACTGTGGTGGTCATCTCGTGCTCGATCCACTCCACCGAAATTGTGGCGTCGCAAATGTCCACGCAACTGGCTTATGACCTGGCGAGCGCCACCGACGCCGACACGCTGGCAATCCTGCGGAACACGATCCTGATTCTGATTCCTTCACCGAATCCTGACGGCGTCGACATCGTCGCCAACTGGTATCGGAAGACGCTGGGCACTGCCACCGAAGGACGCGAACCGCCGGAGCTTTATCACCACTATGCAGGACATGACGACAATCGCGACTGGTTCATGCTGAATCTAAAAGAGACGAAGGCCGTCACCCGCCTGCTGTGGAAAGAATGGTTTCCGCAAATTGTCTACGACGTGCATCAGCAGGGATCGAACGGGTCTCGATTCTTCGTGCCGCCTTTTTATGATCCGCCGAACCCACACATCGAGCCGCTTTTGTTGCGCGAGGTCGGATTGATCGGCCACAAGATGGCCGCGGACGTCACGGCCGCGGGCTTCAAAGGAATTCTGACCAACGCGCTCTACGACACATGGTGGCACGGCGGCTTTCGCACGGCACCCTACTTTCATAATTCGATTGGAATTCTCACTGAGGCGTCGAGCGCACGTCTGATGACGCCCACGACCGTCACGCGCGAGCAACTGGCGCGTTCCAGCACGCGCGGCATGCGCAGCGCTTTGGAAGCCACCACGAATTTTCCCAATCCATGGCCGGGTGGCGCATGGCGGCCGCGCGACATCATGCAGATGGAGATGACCGCCTGTCATTCACTGCTATCGCTGGCAGCGAATTATCGCGCTGACTATTTGCGCAATTTTTTTGAACTCGGAAAAGCAAACCTGTCTGCATCAGCAGAGCAGAGTGCTCCGCTTGCCTATCTGATCCCGGCCGGCCTGGGCCGCGATGAAAACGTCGCCAAGATGGTGGGCGCACTGATCGAGCAAGGGGTGGAAGTCCATCGCCTCGACCAGGAATTACATGGCGTGACCGGCCCGCAGGTTTTGCCCAAATCGAATGACGCAACGACACGTTCCGGGACTGCGCCCGGAATCGCAATCGCGGTAGGCACGCCGCCCGTACCACCCGTCGAAATTCCGGCCGGCAGTTACATCGTCTTTGTGAATCAACCTTACCGCGACAACGTGCTGACGTTATTTGAGCCGCAAGCCTATCCCGATCGAGTCACGGCGACTGGCGAAGCTGAGCGGCCGTACGACGTGGCCGGTTGGACTTTGCCACTGACGATGGGTTTGGACTGTCCGGCAGTGGTCACGATTCAGGAGAACGAAGGCCAAAGAAAACTGACCCTGATCAAATCTGAGAACGAGGTGCGGCGCGATCTCGGTCTCGCGCTGTGGACGACCGACAAGTCGCCAATCACCAATCCGGTTAAAACGGGAGTCAGAATCGGGATCTACAAAAACTCGCGCGCCGGCAACATGGACGAGGGTTGGACCCGATTCGTGTTCGATACCTTCAACGTGCCGTTTCAGTCCTTGAGCGAGACCGAGCTCTCCAGCGCCAGCCCGCGCGGGAAATTCGATGTACTCGTG
>Ga0207686_10002173_pt1 | contig 10795 bp, 9 predicted proteins | sample KBSM24metaG_FD_184396 | JGI IMG/M metagenome (GOLD analysis project Ga0207686, IMG submission 184396) | Miscanthus rhizosphere microbial communities from Kellogg Biological Station, Michigan, USA - KBS M2-4 metaG (SPAdes) (version 2) | ecosystem: Host-associated > Plants > Roots > Rhizosphere >...
AAGCCCGGCGAGCTTCGCGATCTCATCGAGAGAAAGCTCGGTGAACAGCTTGAGGAACCGCTCGACGTCGGCATCCTCGGTGTTCCGCCAATATTGCCAATAGTCGTATGAGGACAGCATGTCGGCATTGAGCCACACCGCGCCTGAGGCCGTCTTGCCCATCTTCGCGCCTGATGCCGTGGTGAGGAGAGGGGAGGTCAGCCCGAACAGCTCCACTCCTTCGGCACGGCGCGCGAGCTCGATGCCGCTTACGATGTTGCCCCACTGGTCCGACCCGCCCAACTGCAAACGACAGCCGAGACGCCGGTAGAGCTCAAGGAAGTCATAGGCCTGCAGCACCATGTAATTGAACTCGATGAAGCTCAAGGGCTGCTCGCGCTCGAGCCTGAGCTTGACCGAGTCGTAGGTCAGCATGCGGTTGACGCTGAAATGGCGCCCGTAGTCGCGCAGGAAGTCGATGTAGTTGAGCGAGCCAAGCCAATCGGCGTTGTTGACCATGACCGCGCCGCTGTCCCCGCCGCCGAAGCTTAGGAACTTGGTAAAAATCGACTCGATGCCGGCAATGTTCGCGGCGATCTCGGCATCACTCAGCAGCTTGCGCGACTCGTCCTTGCCGGACGGATCGCCGACCTTGGTTGTGCCGCCGCCGATCAGAACGATCGAGCGGTGCCCGGCCTGTTGCAGCTTGCGCAGCATCATGATGCCGAGCAGGTTGCCGACGTGGAGGCTTGGAGCGGTGCAGTCGAAGCCGATATAGCCGGTTACACGCTCGCTCCGCAGCAGCTTGTCCAGGCCGGCTTCGTCGGTCGTCTGGTGAACGAAGCCGCGCGCCTTCAGCTCGCGCTGGAAATCCGATTTGACGGTGCTCATGTGCGGGGGCCGGCGAAGTTTCGCATTTCGCGAGAGCCTGTATCAGGTTTGCGCCGCGAATGCACGGGAGCGGAGAGCCCGCTTAGGCTGCCGACTCTTTCTTCTTCTTGATCTTGCCGAGCCGCTTGTCGAGATAGGCGTCAACCACTTCCATCAGCCCATCCATACGGCCCTCGAAGAAATGGTTGGCGTCGGGCACCGTGGCATGGTCGATGACGATGCCCTTTTGCGTCTTGAGACGATCGACCAACCCGCGCACGGCTTCAGTTGGCACAACGCGATCCTTCGCGCCGTTGACCATGAGGCCAGAAGAGGGGCAGGGGGCGAGGAAAGTGAAGTCGTAGAGATTGGCAGGAGGGGCCACCGAGATGAAGCCCTCGATCTCAGGCCGCCGCATGAGCAGCTGCATGGCAATCCAGGCACCGAACGACACGCCGGCGATCCAGCAGGTTTGGGCATCGGCGTTATAGGCTTGCAGCCAATCGAGGGCGGTGGCGGCGTCGGCCAGCTCCCCAGGCCCGTTGTCGAATAGACCTTCGCTCCGCCCCACGCCGCGGAAATTGAAGCGCAGCACCGAGAACCCGCGCCGCTGAAAGGCGTAATACAGGTGATACACCACCTGATTATTCATGGTGCCGCCGAATTGCGGATGGGGATGGAGGATGAGCGCTACGGGGGAGTTTGGGCCGCGCTCGTGGTGGTAGCGGGCCTCGATTCTGCCGGCGGGGCCGCTGATATTGACTTCAGGCATGTAGGTTTGGCCTCAACACCACTCTCTCACCGTGTCCTGGGACGGCACCTGCTCGCACCAGCCAAAGGGAAGCGCGAACCATCGCTGCAAAACTTGACTCTGCCGCTCTGGAATCCTATACCGAACTTGAGATTAGAATTGTTCCAAACAAGATCGCGCCGACACAGCTGGGCGTTTGGCGCGGTTCAATGTCAGGCCGCGTTTCATAGCACGCGCGATGGGGGCTCGTGCAAGCGCTAACGGGCGGCATCGGGCCGCAAGCTTCGGCAGAGCATGAACCAGCGCTCCTATCTTGATTACAACGCCACCGCGCCGCTTAGGCCCGAGGTGCGCGAAGCCGTCATCGAAGCGCTTGCGCTCTACGGCAATCCTTCATCGGTGCACGCGGAGGGAAGGGCCGCGCGGGCGGCCATCGAGGTCGCACGAGTCAAGGTAGCCAAGCTCGTCGGCGCGCGGGCCGAGGACGTGATTTTCACGAGCGGCGGCACCGAAGCGAACGCGCTCGCGCTGGCGGCACAAGCGGGAGAAGCGTGGCATTGCTACATGTCCGCGGTGGAGCATCCTTCAGTCCTGTCAGGCGGGAGGTTCTACCGCGAGACCACGACGACCATTCCTGTCACCTCTCAGGGGGTGGTGGACCTCGATGCGCTTGCCAGCGAGTTGGAGAAGCATCGCCCAGGCGGCTGGCGTCCCCTCGTCTCTCTGATGGCCGCAAACAACGAGACAGGTGCGATCCAGCCTGTCGCCGAGGCGGCAAAGATCGTTCATGTGGCCGGTGGACTGTTGCATAGCGACGCCGTTCAGGCGGCTGGACGCGTGCCACTCGATATTTGCGCGCTTGGCTCGGACATGCTGAGTCTCTCGGCCCACAAGATCGGAGGGCCAAAGGGCGTCGGCGCGCTGGTGCTCCGCGAGAGAGTTCATGTCGAGCCTCTACTCAAGGGCGGAGGCCAGGAGCGCCGCAGGCGCGCCGGAACCGAAAATGCCAGTGGCATCGTGGGCTTCGGCGTGGCGGCTGAGCTTGCTGCGGCAGATCTCGCCGAGGTCCCTGAAATCGCCAAGCTCCGCGATGAACTAGAGGCTGGCGCGCTGGCCTCAGCCCCCGATGCCGTCGTGCTTTCGTCACGCGTGCCGAGGCTCCCGAATACCACATCCCTAGCCGTTCCCGGTGCCAAGGCCGAGACGCTGGTGATCGGGCTCGATCTGGCGGGTGTTGCCGTCAGCTCAGGCTCGGCCTGCTCGTCGGGAAAAGTCGAGGCCTCCCACGTGTTGAGCGCCATGGGCGTCGCGCCTGAGCTTGCGCAAGGAGCGATCCGCGTAAGCCTTGGTTTTGCGACCTCGAATACCGATATACAGGCTTTCCTCCGGGCCTTCGGTGAGTTGATCAATCGGCTCAAGCAGAGCCGGAAGGTGGCAGCTTAACCCGCTGCTAGAGAAAGGAACTTGGAGTAGAAATGCCCGCAGTGCAGGAAACCGTCGCCCGCGTTAAGGCGATCGACGTCGATAAGTATAAGTACGGCTTCTTCACCGATATCGAGTCGGTGAAGGCCCCTAGGGGCCTCAACGAGGACATCGTCCGCTTCATCTCGGCCAAGAAGGGCGAGCCCGAGTGGCCGACCGAGTGGCGGCTCGAAGCCTATCGCCGCTGGCTCACCATGCAGGAGCCGAAATGGGCGAACGTGAAGTACCCCAAGATCGACTTCCAAGAGCTTTATTACTATTCCGCGCCGAAGAGCACCGAAGGGCCGAAGAGCCTGGCCGAGGTCGATCCAGAGCTGCTCAGGACCTATGAGCGCCTAGGCATCCCTCTGTCGGAGCAGAAGGTTCTCGCTGGCGTCGATGGCGCGCGAGTCGCGGTCGATGCCGTGTTCGACTCGGTTTCCGTGGTCACCACCTTCAAGGAGGAGCTGGCCAAGGCCGGCGTGATCTTCACTTCGGTCTCCGAGGCGGTGAAGACGCATCCCGAGCTCGTGCGCAAATATCTCGGCTCGGTCGTGCCCAGTACCGACAATTTCTATGCCACGCTGAACTCCGCAGTGTTCTCGGACGGCTCGTTCGTCTACGTGCCGCCCGGTGTGCGCTGCCCGATGGAGCTTTCCACCTATTTCCGCATCAACGAGCGTCAGACCGGCCAGTTCGAGCGAACGCTGATCATCGCCGACAAGGGCGCCTATGTGAGCTACCTCGAAGGCTGCACGGCGCCGATGCGCGACGAGAACCAGCTGCACGCGGCCGTAGTCGAGCTGGTCGCCCTCGACGATGCCGAGATCAAATACTCGACGGTGCAGAACTGGTATCCGGGCGATGCCGCGGGCAAGGGCGGCGTCTACAACTTCGTCACCAAGCGGGGCGATTGCCGCGGTCCGCGCTCCAAGATTTCCTGGACGCAGGTCGAGACCGGCTCTGCCATCACCTGGAAATACCCGAGCTGCATCCTGCGCGGCGACGGCTCGCGCGGCGAGTTCTACTCGATCGCCATCTCAAACGGCCACCAGCAGGTCGATTCAGGGACCAAGATGGTGCATCTCGGCCGCGACACGTCGAGCCGCATCATCTCCAAGGGCATCGCCGCAGGTCATTCCAATAATACCTATCGCGGGCTTGTCTCGGCGCATCGCAAGGCAAGCAATGCGCGGAACTTCACCAACTGCGACTCGCTGCTCATCGGCGACAAGTGCGGGGCGCATACCGTGCCCTATATCGAGGCGAAGAACGCGTCGGCGACGTTCGAGCACGAGGCAACAACTTCCAAGATCTCCGACGACCAGCTGTTCTACTGCCTGCAGCGCGGACTCTCGGCTGAGGAAGCGGTAGCGCTTATCGTCAACGGCTTCGTGCGCGACGTGCTCCAGCAACTCCCCATGGAGTTCATGGCCGAGACGCAGAAGCTGATCGGCATCAGCCTGGAGGGAAGCGTCGGCTAACGTCGAGCCTGCCGACTACGGCGAGGACGTGAAACCAAAGTCATCATCAGAGGCTTAGAGAAGAGCCCTAATGCTTGAGATCAAGAATCTGCACGTCAATGTCGAAGGTCGCGAGATCCTAAGAGGCCTCGACCTCATTCTGCCGCAAGGCGAGGTGCACGCCATCATGGGCCCAAACGGCTCTGGCAAATCGACTCTTGCCTACGTGCTTGCCGGCAAGGAGGAGTACGAAGTCACGGCCGGCACCGTCACTTGGAAGGGCGAGGATCTGCTCGCCATGGATCCGTCGGAGCGTGCCGCGTCGGGCGTCTTCCTCGCCTTCCAATATCCGATGGAGATCCCCGGCGTCGCCACCATGACTTTCCTGCGCACGGCGGTGAATACGGTGCGCAAAGCGCGCGGCGAGACCGAGCTGTCCACGCCCGATTTCCTAAGATTCGTGCGTGAGAAGGCCAAGCTCCTCAAGATCGATCCCGAGATGCTGAAGCGCCCGCTGAATGTCGGCTTCTCCGGCGGCGAGAAGAAGCGCAACGAAATCCTGCAAATGGCTCTGCTTGAACCGGCCCTTTGCGTGCTCGACGAGACGGATTCCGGCCTCGACATCGATGCCGTACGCATCGTGGCCGAGGGCGTGAACGCGCTGCGCACTCCTGACCGCGCCATGCTCGTCATCACGCACTATCAGCGACTCCTGAACTACATCGTGCCTGATCGTGTGCATGTGCTATCGGATGGCAGGGTAGCGCGCTCTGGCGGACCCGAGCTTGCGCTCGAGCTTGAAGAGTCCGGCTATGCCGAGTTTGAGGCCGCGTAAGGGAGCAACGCCACATGGAGTTGCCGGTCCAGCAGTTCCGCACCAAGGGGGAGCAGGGCTATCTCGACATGTTCGAGGCAGCCGCGGATGCGCTCCCCGGCGCGCGCGAGTCCTTTGTGTCCGGCTTGCGGCGCAAAGCCATCGAGGCATACGGCCGGCTCGGCCTGCCGCATCGACGCATCGAGGCCTGGAAATACACCGACCTCCGTTCGCGGCTGACTGACGCTTATCCGCTGCTCAGTCCGACGGGCGTAGCCCTTGGCGAGGCGGAGCTGAGCAAAGCCATCGGCAGCGATTTCGCTGCACTTCCTGCCTATCGCCTGGTCGTCGTCGAGGGCGACCTCCGAGCCGATTTGTCGGACCTTTCGGGACTGAAGACTGCCGGTATCGAGGTGGTCTCCCTGGCCCAGGCCCTTGAGAAGCCGCCTGCTTGGTTGAAAAAGACATTGGGTCAGGTCAATCCCCGCGAAGACGACCCCGTCGTTGCGGTCAACACGGCGCTGATGACGGGGGGAGTCGCCCTGCGCATCGCAGAAGGCCTCACGCTCGACAAGCCCATTCATCTCATCCAGCTCGACGGCAAGGGCGAGTACGTCTCTGCCCTGACGCGCAATGTCGTAGTCGCCGAGCCTGGAAGCTCCGTTATGCTCCTGGAGAGCTATGGCAGCCTCGGCATGAAGGGTTTGCAACGCAATGCGGTGACCGAGGTCGTGATCAAGGACAAGGCAGCCGTCAATCACGTCAAGCTGCAGCTTGAGGCAGGCGACGCCCTCCACCTCACGACATGGCTGGTGAAGATTGGCGCCGACGCCCGATATGAAGCCTTTCAGTTCTCGCTCGGCGCGGCACTTGCCCGCAATCAGATCTATGCGCAGTTCACAGGCGAAGGCTCGCAAGCCAATATTTCCGGCGCCTTTCTCCTGCGCGACCGCCAGCATTGCGATACGACGATCCTGGTGGAGCACTTGGTGCCGCATTGCGGCACCCGCGAGCTGCTCAAGGCCGTGCTCGATGAGGAGTCGCGCGGCGTGTTTCAGGGCAAGATCGTCGTGGCGCGAGGCGCGCAGAAGACCGACTCCAAGCAGATGGCGCAGGCCCTGCTCCTGTCGGAAAGTGCAGAGTTCGATTCAAAGCCCGAGCTCGAGATCTTCGCCGACGACGTGGTGTGCGGCCACGGCTCGACGTCGGGCCAGATCGATGAGGACCTTCTATTCTACCTCGAGGCCCGAGGTATTCCTGAGCCTGAGGCCCGGGCGCTCCTTATTCAGGCGTTTGTCGGCGAGGCGCTCGAGCGCATCGAGGACGAGCGGCTGCGGGAAGCATTTACGAACGCCTCTGTGGAATGGCTCGGCGCCAAGGCCGGCTGAAGGAGCAGGCAATGACCGTGCTCACCCCTTCCCCAAAGGATCTCAAGGCGGTTAAGGCTTACGACCTTGAGGCAATCCGTGCCGAGTTCCCGGTCCTGTCGCAGAAGGTGCACGGCAAGCCGCTCGTCTATCTAGACAATGGCGCCTCGGCGCAGAAGCCCAAGGTCGTGCTGGACACCATCCAGCGCGCCTACGCCGAGGAATACGCGAACGTCCATCGCGGGCTGCATTATCTGAGCAACCTATCGACTGCCAATTTCGAGAAGGCGCGCGAGACTGTGCGGCGCTTCATCAACGCCCGCTTCGATGAAGAGATTATCTTCACTCGCAACGCCACTGAGGCGATCAACCTGGTCGCTTCGTCCTATGGCGCTCCCAATATCGGCGAGGGGGACGAGATCCTGCTAACCATCATGGAGCACCACTCCAACGTCGTGCCCTGGCATTTCCTGCGCGAGCGCCAAGGAGCCGTGTTGAAATGGGCACCGATATCAGACTCTGGCGAGTTCCTGCTCGATGAGTTCGAGCGGCTTATCAGCCCGCGCACCAAAATGATCGCCCTGACGCACATGTCCAATGTGCTGGGCACCATTGTGCCGCTGAAAGAGGTGGTACAGATCGCGCATGAGCGCAGCATTCCGGTGCTCGCCGACGGCGCGCAGGGCGCGGTGCACCTTCCTATCGACGTCCAGGACCTCGACATCGATTTCTATGCCTTCACAGGTCATAAGCTTTACGGCCCGACCGGCATCGGCGTGCTCTACGGCAAGAAGGACCACCTGGAGGCCATGCGGCCCTACCAGGGCGGCGGCGAGATGATCGGCTATGTGACCAAGGATGAGGTGACCTACGCCGTCCCGCCGCACCGGTTCGAGGCCGGCACGCCGGCTATCGTGCAGGCGATCGGGCTTGGCGCCGCCATAGACTACGTCGAGAGTGTGGGACGCGAGCGCATCAAAGCCCACGAGGATGTGCTGCTCGACTATGCCATGGGGCGCCTCGGTGAGCTCAATTGGCTCCGAATCTTCGGTCATGCCAAGAACAAGGGCAGCATCGTCGCTTTCAACGTGGACGGCGCGCATCCGCATGACGTGAGCACCATCCTCGATCGCTATGGCGTGGCCGTCAGGGCCGGAACTCATTGCGCCGAGCCGCTGCTAGCGCGCTATGGGGTCACCTCGACATGCAGGGCGTCGTTCGCCATGTATAATACGGTCGAAGAGGTCGACCGGTTGGTCGAGGCGCTGCATAAAGCGCGCGAGATGTTCGCTTAATGTGTTGAGCCAAATGACTGAGAAGACTCAAAAAGAGGATATTGCCCGGAGCGGCGGCGAGCCTGAAACGGCAGCGGCCGAGGAGCGTGCCGAGATAAAGGCCTGCGTCGGCGCGGCCAGAGGCGGTGAGGGGACCCTTGCTCCTATCGAAGGTCCTAAGGGTGACGGTTCGGCCATTCCTGAGGAAGAGCTGGAGCGGCTCCGGACCGATCTCATCGCCGCGCTCAAGACGGTGTTCGATCCTGAGATTCCAGTCGATATCTACGAGCTTGGTCTGATTTACCGGCTCGATGTGGACGACGAGCGCAATATCGAGATCGACATGACGCTGACGGCGCCCGGCTGCCCAGTGGCCGGCGACATGCCGGGCTGGGTCGAGAACGCCGTCTCTGCAGTGCCCGGCGTCGGCCAGGTGAAGGTCAATCTCGTGTTCGACCCGCCCTGGGACATGAGCCGCATGTCGGACGAGGCGAAACTCGAGCTCAACATGTTCTAGTCAAGTCTTGCAGCGCCTCCCAATCTGCCCCAACTTCACATCATTACCATGACCGCACGTCCCCGCCCGCAAGTGATGAGCCTGACCGAAGCCGCCGCAACGCGCATTCGCGCGCTGACCGCTGCGTCGGGCAAGGAAGTCGAAGGCGTGCGCATCGGCGTGAAGAACGGCGGCTGCGCCGGCATGGAATACACCATGGAGTATGCGCAAACCGCGGGCCCGCACGACGAGGTCGTCGAGGACAAGGGGGTCAAGCTCCTGATCGATCCGACTGCCGTGCTGTTCCTGCTCGGCACCGAGATGGATTACCGCACCGACCGCCTGCGATCAGGCTTCGTCTTCAACAATCCGAACCAGACGAGCGCCTGCGGCTGCGGCGAATCGGTCTCGCTAAAGCCTGCCGGCACCGAGAGCGCTGCCACTCCCGAGAAGACGTCGTAGTTCTTCCCGCCTCAAACGATCACTTTGTCATGCCCGGCCTTGGTCCGCGCATCCATGATTTAGAGCTTGGTTTTGAGGTCTAATCGTGGATGGCCAAGCCAAGCCGGCCATGACGGAATCAAAGGGATAGAACCTAAGTCACTCGCACCGGGCGCATCATGAAGGCGGGGACATGGTCCCCCATACCTTGCTGCTTCGGTCGCGCGGGCTGATGCTGATGGGTTGCCTCGCTCACTGGCCGGTCGGCTGGAGTGGCATGGGCCACGTGCGCCGGCTTTGGCGTGTTGTGGTGCTTGTGCTGATGCTGGTGGTCGTGCCGGAAATCCCTCCGCCGGTCTTCCCTTGGTTTGCCGCCGTTACTTCCCCCATTGCCGTTCTGCGGCGCCCCATTCGCCTGAGGACCCTGTGCCTGCCCGTTGAATTGCTTGTTAGGTTTCGATCTGCCGCCCCTGCGACGCCGCCCGTTGGATCTTTGCTCGTTTCCGGCCTCACTCGCCTCTGAGAGCTCCGGCGCGCCGTCGAGCCACGGGATGTCCTGGCGCAGCATCTTCTCGATGGCCTTGATCGCCTTGAAATCCTTGGGCGTCACCAGCGTAGCTGCGAAGCCCTCGCGTCCCGCCCGTCCCGTGCGCCCGATGCGATGCACATAGTCCTCGGGATGAATTGGCACGTCGTAATTGAAGATGTGGCTGACTTCGGGAATGTCGAGGCCGCGCGCCGCTACGTCGCTTGCGGCAAGGAAAGCGATGGTGCCGGCCCTGAAAGCATCGAGCGTCGCCGTGCGCTGATGCTGGTCCATGTCGCCATGCAAGGCTCCGACATTGAAGCCATGGCGCTGCAGCGAGCGATAGAGGATGCCGACGTCCTTCTTGCGGTTGCAGAAGATGATGGCGTTCTTGACGTCGATCTCACGCATCAGGCTCCTCAGTGCCTCGCGCTTGCCGGCGGGATCATCAGGGGCCTTCTTGAGCCGCTGCACGATGGTCGCCGCGGCAGTTGCCTGCGGTGCGACCTCGATGCGTTCGGGGCTGTGCAGGAACTTGTCGGCAAGGCGCTGGATCTCTGGAGGCATGGTGGCCGAAAAGAACAGCGTCTGCCGGGTGAAGGGGAGAAGTTTGCAGATGCGCTCGATGTCGGGAATGAAGCCCATGTCGAGCATGCGGTCCGCCTCGTCGATCACCACGATTTCCACGCCATTGAGCAGGAGCTTGCCGCGCTGGAAATGGTCGAGCAGGCGGCCCGGAGTCGCGATCACCACGTCGGCGCCGCGATCAAGCTTGCGGTCCTGATCCTCGTAGGAGACGCCGCCTATCAGGAGAGCCACGGTCAGCTTGTGGTTCTTGCCAAGGGTTTCGAAATGGTCGGCGACCTGGGCGGCAAGCTCGCGGGTCGGTGCCAAGATCAGCGAGCGCGGCATGCGCGCTCTGGCGCGCCCTCTTTCGAGCCGCGTCAGCATCGGCAGGACGAAGGAGGCGGTCTTTCCGGTCCCAGTCTGGGCGATGCCGAGAACGTCGCGGCCGGCGACGGCGGCGGGGATGGCTTTGACTTGAATTGGGGTCGGAGTTTCGAAGCCTGCCGATTCAACGGCAGACAAAACTTTTGGGCTTAAGCCAAGATGTGAAAAGGTCATGCGTTAGCAAAAATTCCGCGAGGCCCGAAGCGCCTCGCGTCTCTTTTTTAGGCGCAGAGATTTGCTGCAACGATTCGCAGGTCTTGCGCAAGACTCGACTACAAAGCACCGCTGCGAATGGCCCTGCAATGCTTTCCACTCAAATAGGCGGCATCGCGCATCAGCGCAAGGGGCAAATGCACTCGGGAGGGTGACGAGGAGATGACGATTAGCCTTCTATTCCCGGTT
>Ga0207686_10002180_pt1 | contig 10776 bp, 9 predicted proteins | sample KBSM24metaG_FD_184396 | JGI IMG/M metagenome (GOLD analysis project Ga0207686, IMG submission 184396) | Miscanthus rhizosphere microbial communities from Kellogg Biological Station, Michigan, USA - KBS M2-4 metaG (SPAdes) (version 2) | ecosystem: Host-associated > Plants > Roots > Rhizosphere >...
ATCGTTTACATAGGAAATCAGCTCCGCCTTGGCGCTCGCGTGGGCATCCCAGATTTCGGACTTGGCGATGCCGAGCACGTGACGCAGGCTGGCATTGTCCTGCTCCCAATCGGGAATGTGCCGGTCGAGCATCGTCTTTATCGCCGGTGCGGCCCACGTCGCCGCATGCACACCGTTGGTAATCGAATCGATTTCGTGCTGGGCGAACATCGTCCGGGCGACCTCGCCGTGCCTTTTTGCCACGCCGTTCACGTAGTGACTGTGGTCGAGCGCGAGATACGTCATGTTCAGCACGTCATTGAGGCAAAACTCCCGCGCGCGCTCGTCGAACGCATGGTTGTAGCCGGTGATGATGCTCGCGACCAAGTCCAGCGGGAACTGGTCGTGCCCCGCGGCCACCGGCGTGTGTGTCGTGAACACACACAGCGGCTTGATGGCCTGCACGGCCTCACGACTGATGGTTTCCTCGCCCCGCTCGCGCGACTTCTCGAACGCCAGCTCTACGGTGAGCAGCGCCGCGTGGCCCTCGTTCATGTGAAAGCGCCGCAGATTGTGGTAGCCGAGGGCGCGCAACATGCGGACACCACCAATGCCGAGGATAACTTCCTGGCATAGACGGTAGCGTGTGTCGCCGCCATAGAGATGGTCGGTCAGGCGGCGATCTTCCGGCGCATTCGCCGGCAGGTCTGCGTCGAGCAGCAGAACCGGAACGATATGACCCGAGCTGCCGCGCATGTCGTACCGCCACGCACGGAGGTCGACGGTGCGATGTTCGATCTCGACGCTGACCCTCGGCGAAAGCTCGGCCAGCGTCTCGGATACCGGCCACTCGAGTTGATCTTCGGTCTGATTGCCCTGCTCGTCCAGCTTCTGCCGGAAATACCCTTTCCGATGCAGCAAAGACACCGCAACCAGCGGCAGCGAAACGTCCGCCGCAGAGCGCAGGGTATCGCCGGCCAGAACGCCAAGTCCCCCGGAATAGGTCGGGATCGAGTCTTCGAGGCCCACTTCCATGGAGAAGTAGGCCACGGTCGCCTGGACGTCGGTAGCGGAATCGCCGGTAGAGGGAGAAGCTGTAGCCATTCCGCTTTCGCCGCGGCGCGCTATCGCAGCCGGGAATATTCGGGGTGAGACTTCATCCACCCCGCTGATCTAGTGAGTGCCAGATTTTGCTTGACCGGGCGCGACGAAACGTCGAATTACGGCGCATAGATTATCAAGAAAAAGCGCCGGTACCAAGAGCCGGAAAAACGCGCGGCGGGCGTGTGCGGATGACATGGCGTGGTGCTCGCAATTTTGGAAAATCAATTCGACTGTAGTCTGCAAGGCACGCTCACGCGAGCGACGACGAATATGTCCATTGATGACGAGGGAGAAGTGCACTACCGTATCCGCCTTGTGTTTGTGGATGTAACCAATGCGCGAGTCAAAGCGTAGCGCTAACGGATTTAGGTTGCTCGCTGCAATTGCGGTCGTCGCGACCTTGGCTGCATGGATTTTCCTGTTTCGACTCTACGACGAAAAGTTCGGCTCCGCTCTGTCCGGAAACCAAGCGACGTGGGGAGCGTTTGGCCAATATATCGGAGGCCTTCTGACTCCGATCGTGGGAATTTTCGTGCTGGTGGGCGTTCTCTATATCGCTCATCTCCAGAGAGACGCCCTGGCGGAGGCTCGGCGAACCCAAAGAGGCCAACGGCGAGACTATCGACGGAAGAACTTCCAGCGGGTCTTTTTCCGCATGCTCGACACGATTGATGCACGCTTCGAGCAGACCGCCATCAGATTCAGGCCTGGAGAATTGCAGAAGGAGGTCACGGCCGCCGACATTCGCCAGCCGCAGCCAGAGAAGGACGGCGAAGACGAAATAAGAGGCCCCAAGGCATTTGCGCAGTTCATGAAAATATTTGGCGCACGAGCGCTGCTGCCAATTCGCCGCGGCGACTATCCTGGCCGCGACCACAACGTGGTGCTACGGGCAAAGGCACGCGAGCTCATCGCGGAATACGACCACGTCGTCGGCCCGCCGCTGCGCCTGATGTGCGACCTGTTGATTTTTCTCGATGACTTTGACGCCCGTTATTGTCGACGCAACGATGCGGATGAAGCGCGCCCGGCCAAAGATGAGTTGCGGCGCCCTCAGTTTTATGCGCGGATCGCTATGAATGCGCGCACGCGTTACGAGCTGAAGGTCTTTGCGATGTATACCGGCAGCGATCTCGCGCCTCCTGAGGTCGTGCGAATCGCCCGTGCCTACGGCGTCTTCGAGATCATCGAGCCGACGTGGTGGGGGCGCGAGGCCTTTTTGAGCGACTGATACCGCGGCTGGGCCCCCCGTCCCTGTGCGCCAGGCGAATTTTCTGCCGCTGCGGAAGAGCGCACAATTTGTATGATTCAGGGCCCGAAGGTATGCTGACGGCAGTCGGTTCCGGCGTCGTCTCGCGGTGGAGAAAAAGACGCCAGTTTGCGTTCGCCGCCGGTCGGCCGCGGTGGTCGCAGTCAACTGTCGTAAAAAGGAGGATTTGATGCCATACCGTACCCGTATTGCCGCGGCGGTTATTGCCTTGCTGTCCGCCGGAGTCGCGACGGCTGCGCCGCCGAAGGTCGTGTCGGCGCCCAACTCCGATCCGCAGTGCTTCGCGCCGTGGGCGACCAACACCAAGATGTTCCAGTATCCGGCGAAGAAGGGCCCGTACCGGATCGCGCTGGCCAATGGCTACATTGCCAACACCTGGCGCATCCAGATGATCAAGACGGCCAAGGCGTATGCCGCGCAGCCGGAAGTGGCCGCGAAGCTGAAGGAGTTCAAGGTCGTTTCCACCGGCGAAGACGTCGCGGCGCAAATTGCGGCAATCAACAACTTCATCGACTCGGGCTACGACGCGATCGTCGTGAACGCGCAGAATCCTGCGGCCTTCAAGCCGGTGATCAAGCGCGCCAACGATGCGGGTGTCGTGCTGGTGGCGTTCGACAACATCCTCGATACCGAAGAGGCGATCAACGTCAACGTCGACCAGAAGGGACTCGGCAAATACTGGGCCGAATGGCTGGTGAAAAACGTCCCCAACGGCGGCAAGGTGCTCGAGGTCCGTGGGGTGTCCGGCACGTCGGTCGACCGCGACCGTCATGAGGGCATCCAGGAAACCTTCAAAGCTTCCGGCAAGAAGTGGGAGACCGTTGAAGTGATCGGCAAATGGGACGATCCGACGGCGCAAAAAGTGACGGCCGATGCGATCGCCGTGCACAAGAAGTTCGATGCGATCACCGCGCAGGGCGGCGACACTGGCGTCGTGCAGGCGATGATCGACGCCAAGCACCCGTTCGTGCCGTTCGGTGGCGAAACCGAAAACGGCTTTCGCAAGTTCTGCGGCAAATACGGCGCGCAAGGCCTGAAGTGTTCGTCGGCGGGGACAGGACCGGCCCAAGTAGCGGTAGCGATCAAGACAGCGATTGCGGCGCTCGAAGGCAAGGTCGTGCCGCAGTCGGTCAAGCTTCCTCTGGCGCGCGCCGAATATCCAAATATGAAGGAAGGCACCGACTACTACCCCGCGCAGAGCGACAACTTCTTCGTCGGCAACTCGTTCCCAACCTGCGGCATCAATTTCACTGCGCAGGAAATCATGGGGCAGACCGAAGCGAACAAGTAAGCATTGGTGCGGGGACTCCGGTCCCCGCATTCGTTCATGAGCGCCGGAAGCCGGCCCGGGGCGCGGATAGCGCCCCTTGGGTCGGCGCAACGGCCGCTCTGACCAACCCGGCCGCAAGCGTGGGGGTCATTTGAGCCTGTTCGTCATGCAGGGCGTCTCCAAGCGCTACGGCGGCGTGCGCGCGCTTCAGGACGCCGAACTGACAATCGAAGCCGGACGCATTCATGCGGTCCTGGGTGAGAACGGCGCAGGAAAGTCGACGCTGATCAAGATCATGGCCGGCGTCGTCGCACCCGACGAGGGCCGCATGCTGCTCGACGGCGAGCCGGTTTCCTTCGCATCGCCAGCCGCGGCGAACGAAGCGGGCATCGCCTGTATCTTCCAGGAATTGTCGCTGATCCCCGATCTCTCGGTCGCCGACAACATCGCGATCAGCAACCCACCGCGCCGCTTCGGTCTGATCGACCGCAGGGCGCAACGCCGCATGGCTGAGGAGGCGCTGGCTCGCGCCGGCGCCGACAACATCCATCCGCTGGCGCTGGTCAAGGACCTGCCGCTGTCGCGGCGGCAGATGGTGGAGATCGCCAAGGCGCTCGCCCGCAGGCCGCGCATCCTGATTCTCGACGAAGCCACCTCGGCGCTGACCGCCGCCGACGTGACCAGGGTCTATAGCGTCCTGAAGCGACTGCGCGCGGAAGGACTCGCTCTGGTCTACATTTCGCACCGTATGCACGAGATCGCAGAACTGGCCGACGAGTGCACGGTGTTCTGCAACGGACGCAGCGTCTCGAGCTTTGCCGCGGGCACCAAGACCGACAATGAGATCGTCGAGCTGATGATCGGCCGCGAATACAACGCCGCGTTTCCGGCAAGGGTGGCGCGCGCGGCCAGCGATGCGCCGCCGCTGCTCGAAGTGCGGCACCTTTGCTGGACTGACAGGTTGAACGATATCTCGCTTCGACTATCTGCAGGCGAAGTGATCGGCCTGGGCGGCCTTGACGGCCAGGGTCAGCGCGAGCTGCTGCTGGCGCTGTTCGGCGTGCTGCTCGGCGCGACCGGCGAGGTGCTGATCGACGGCCGGCCCGTCGCGATCACCGGTCCCCATGCGGCCAAGGGGAAGCAGATCGGCATGGCGCTGATCCCGGAAGACCGCAAGACCGAGGGCCTGATGTTGCCGATGTCGGTACGCGATAACCTGTCCTTCGCCGCACTCGATAGCTTGTCCCGCTGGGGCATCATCGACAGGGCGTCCGAACGCGACGCGGTGGAGCGCATCGTGCGGCTGCTCGGGGTGCGCACCGATGGCACCGACCTTCCGGCAGGGTCGCTTTCCGGCGGCAACCAGCAGAAGCTGGTCATCGGCAAGTGGCTGATGATGGCGCCGCGCATCCTCCTGCTGAACGATCCGACGCGCGGCATCGATGTCGGCACCAAGCAGGAGATGTATCAGCTGCTGCGCCAGCTGGCTGTCGCGGGAGCGGCCATCCTCTTCTATTCGACCGACTACGACGAGCTCGTCGGCTGTTGCGATCGCGTGCTTGTAATGTACGACGGCGCGATCAAGCGCGAATTGATTGGGGCTGAAGTCACCGAACGCGCTTTGATAAGCAGTGCCTTGAACATCGGCGTCGAAGGCCGCACGTCCGGCGCGCCGCAGGCGACGCTGTCGTGACAGGCGACTGGTCGTACTGGCTGCGCGAGCACAAAGGCACGCTGCTCGCTTTCGCGGGTTTTGTGGTCATGTTCACGATCTACGCTGCCAACCATCCGATGGGACTCAATGCCAATGTCGCGACGACGGCGGCCAACAAGGGCGTGCTGCTCGCGATCGTCGCGATGGCGCAAACACTGGTCGTACTTACGTCGGGCATCGACCTGTCGGTGGGCATGGTGATGGTGCTCGCCAATTGCCTGGCCTCGAGCATCGTCGTCGGCTCACCGCTTGCGACGGCGCTGGGTGTTGCCGGCGTGTTGCTCACCGGTTGCGTGTGCGGCGCGATCAACGGACTGATCGTCATCTACGGACGTCTACAGCCGATCGTCACCACAATCGCCACCGGCGCGGTGTACTACGGAATCGCGCTGGCGCTAAGACCGGTTCCCGGTGGCGACGTCAACGCCTCGCTGGCCGATGCGCTGACCGGCCAGCTGCTCGGTGGCGTGCCGGCGAGTCTCGCGGTGCTGCTGGCGCTGGTAGCGATCGCATGGCTGCCATTCCGGCGGTCGGCGATCGGACGTGCCGCTTATGCATTGGGATCGTCCGAGATCGCGGCATACATGTCGGGCGTGCCGATCCGCCGGGCCAAGTTCGTCGCGTATACGCTGTCGGGTCTGCTCGCGTCGGTAGGCGGGCTGTTCCTCACCTTCATCACCTATACCGGCGAGGCCTCGGCTGCCAACGGCGGCGCTTATACGCTGTATTCGATCGCTGCGGTGGTGCTGGGCGGGGTATCGCTGTTCGGCGGGTCGGGCAGCGCGATCGGCGCGATCTTCGGCGCGCTGATGTTTCGCACCATCGGCGACCTGCTGTTCGTGTTCAACGTCGAGCCTTTGTGGCAGCCGTTGTTCCAGGGGATGGTGCTGCTCGCGGCGGTCTGCCTGGGCTCGGTCCGGTTGCTGCGCGTACGCAACCGGCTCGACTTGTATGGCTGAGGCTCCCGCTCCCGTCAACCGGCTGGGCAGCATGCGGCGGCGCATCGACCCTGCGATCGCGTGGGCCTTCGGCTGCATCATCGTCGTCCTGCTTATCGGCAGCCTCTATTCGAGCAGCTTCCTGTCGCCGGAATACCTGCTGCAGCAACTGAAGGTCGCATCGTTCCTCGGCGTCATCGCCACCGGCATGATGATCGTCATCCTCCTCGGGCAGATCGACCTGTCGGTGCCGTGGGTCGTCGCCGTCGGGGGGATGATGGCGACCGCGGCGACCGGCTGGGGGCCGCTCGGCGAGGCGCTGGCGATTCCGGTGGGCATCGGCTGCGGTATCGCCCTGGGTCTGGTCAGCGGCGCCGGCGTGGCGTTCCTTCGCATTCCGTCGATGGTCGTCACGCTGGCGGTGAACGCCGTGGCGCAGGGGCTGATGGTCGTGCACACCGGCGGCTTTTCGCCGCAGGATTCATCGTCGCCGGCGATGCGATTCATCGCCACAGGCCACAGCTTGTTCGGCATCCCCAATGCGCTGCTTGTGTGGGCAGCGGTCGGCGTCGCGGCGGTTTTCCTGCTGACCCGGACGACTTTCGGCCGCACCGTCTATGCGATCGGCAACCGCGAGCGAGCGGCTTATCTCTCGGGTGCGCGCACCCGCACCGTCGTGATGGCGGCGTTCGCACTCTCCGGCGGTCTGTCGGCCTTCGGCGGGGTGCTGCTCGCCGGTTACGCGAGCAAGGCGGCGCAGGCAATGGGCGACCCCTACCTGCTGCCCGCAATTGCCGCAGTGGTGCTCGGCGGCACGTCGATCCTCGGCGGCCGCGGCAGTTACCTCGGCACGGTGGCCGGCGTGATCCTGATCACGTTGCTGCAGTCGATCCTGTCGGTGATGCAGATGGAGGAATTCGGCCGCCACGTCACCTACGGCGTGGTGATCGTCGCGATGCTGTTGATCTATGGCCGAGGCAAGCGGTATTCGGAATAGGGCGACACTTCCATTCGAACGGAGCGACAGTATGGCCCTCGAACTCACGTCCAGCTTCGAAGTCGTCGATCGCCGCTTTCGCAGGCTGGCGCTACCGTATATCCACGTCGAGAAGCTGTACACCGGCTGCCGCTGGGCAGAGGGACCGGCGTGGTTCGCCGCCGGCCGCTACCTGGTGTGGTCCGACATTCCGAACGACCGCATGCTGCGCTGGGACGAAACCGACGGATCGGTCTCGGTATTCCGCCAACCGTCGATGAACAGCAACGGTCACACCGTCGATCTTCAGGGACGTCTGGTCTCGTGCGAACACTTGAGCCGCTGCGTGTCGCGCACCGAGTTCGACGGCCAGCGCACGGTGCTGGCCGACCGCTACGACGGCAGGCGCCTGAACTCGCCCAACGATGTGGTGGTAAGGAGCGACGGCAGCGTCTGGTTCACCGACCCGAGTTACGGCATCGACTCGGACTACGAAGGCGACGCGTCGCCCAGCGAGATCGGCGCCAACAACGTCTACCGCATCGACCCCGCGAACGGCCGCGTCACCATCGTAGCGTCGGACTTCGTTCAGCCCAACGGGCTCGCCTTCTCTCCCGACGAATCGCTGCTTTACGTCGCCGATACCGGGGTGACGCACAAGGCGGATGGCCCGCATCATGTGCGCCGCTTCACGGTCGCGGTCGACGGTTGCTCGGTCTCTGGCGGCGAGGTATTCGCCGTCTGCCCCGTGGGCGTGTACGACGGCTTTCGGGTCGACGTGCATGGCAATCTGTGGCTGTCGGCCGGCGACGGCGTGCACTGCAACGCCAGCGACGGTTCGCTGCTCGGAAAGATCCTGATTCCCGAATCCGTGGCCAACGTGTGTTTCGGCGGCCGTAAGCTCAATCGCCTGTTCATTTGCGGGACGACGTCGCTGTATTCGGTATTCCTGAACACACGCGCAGCGCCGCGCGCCTGACATCGGGCACGGTTTGGCGCGCAGCGGGCTTCGAATGCGATGGCGATGAACGACGTCTATGCCTCGGTCGAGCCATCGCGTGCAGCGATCGATAGTTTGGATGGCCCGACGTTGATCGAATTCGGAACGCCATGGTGCGGCTATTGCCGGGCGGCGCAGCCGCGGCTTGCCGCCGCGCTCGCCGATCACCCGCACGTGCGACACATCAAGATCGCCGACGGCAGCGGCCGGCCGCTGGGTCGTTCGTTCAGGGTCAGGCTATGGCCCACATTGATCTTCATGCGCGACGGCAAGGAGATCGCGCGCCTGGTCCGGCCCGCCGATCGCGGCGAGATCAGCCAAGGATTGCAGCAGATCGACGCTCGATAGCATCGGTCGCCGCATTGTCATATCATCGTCATCGCTCAGGGAGAACGCACGACGTCCGGTCGAGAGAGAAAGAGCGGACGTCGGTCCATCGTCACAACATCGGGGGTTCGAATGTCTACAGCACGCGATGCATTGGCCCGCCTTGCCGCGGGCCTCCTGGCCAGCGCAGCATTTGCCGCTGCAGCGCTCGCGCAGGGCACCAGCGGGGCCCACACCTTCATCACTCCAACCGACATCAAGTGGGGTGACGCGCCGCCGTCGCTTCCCAAGGGGGCGAAAATCGCCGTGCTCCAGGGCGATCCGGGCAAGGCCGAACCCTTCGTGATCAGGATGTTGGTGCCCGCCGGGGGGTATAAGATTGCACCGCACTGGCATACGCAGGATGAGCAACTGACGGTGATTTCCGGGATGCTCTATATCGGTCTGGGCGACAAGTTCTCCAAGCGCGCTGCGCGCGCGCTGCCGCGCGGCGGGTTCCATTTCCTGCCAGGCAAAGAGCATCACTACGCATTTACGACCGGCCGCACTATCGTCCAGATCAACGGCAACGGGCCATTCGACATCAACTACATCAATCCCGCCGACGATCCGCAAAAGGCGAAGATGTAGCGTCCGTCGCCGATCAGCGTGCACCGCGTGTCTGGGTGCGCCGAAGCCGCAAAGCGACGACACGGCCGATCCCCATCAGGAGATCGCACGCCTGCCGCGGGTGCGCGTCCGCGTACCGCAGGAAGGCGTCGTAGTCCAGGCGATACAGCTCGCTGTCGGCGACCGACCAGACTTTCGCCGACCGAGGCTGGCCATCGAAAAAAGAAAGCTCGCCGACGACGGATCCAGGATGAACCTTGGCAAGGGTTCCCATGCTTTGGCTGCTCATCACCGACGTGACTTCCAGCAGACCGGACGATACGAAGTAAATCACTCGCTCGGACGCATCTTCCTGGATCAGCACCTTGCCGCGCGCGACCTTCAGAGGCTGCGCATGGGATAGAAATGTCGCCCAGTCGGCCTCCTGCCATTGCGGTACCACGAGTAACTGGCGGTCCGGACGCTCCTCCGCGGCCGCATGAACAAATGCTGCAACTCCAGCCGCGGGCATTGCCATGCTATCGTCCTCCGTCGGCGAATTTGGATCGCGCCAATTGGATGAGCCAGGATGTTCGATGGCGGTACAAGATACCCCCGCACTGAAGACTGGACAAGCCGCCGACGTTCGATGTGAGTGTGTGGGAGCTCGTCCGCCACGACTGGCACGAAGTAGCGGGCCGGAACGAGCCTGAGCCGGGGGGAAATCGGCATGGATAACTACATTCTGCTGGTTGCGTGCTTTGTCATAGGCATGCTTCTGCGCCGTAGCGGCCGCCTTCCCGAGAACGCGCATGCCGCGCTGAACGGTTTCGTGATCCATGTATCGCTGCCGGCGCTCACGCTGCTCTACGTCCACGACCTCAAGCTCGATATGTCATTGCTGTTCCCGGTGGCGATGGCATGGGTGATGTTTGGCGTCGGGTTCGTATTCTTCAGGATGGTAGGAAAGATCTGGGCGTTGCCCGCCGCAACTGTCGGGGCGCTGACGCTGACGGGGTCGCTTGCCAATACATCCTTCATCGGCCTTCCGATGATCGAAACGTTCTACGGGCAGCAAGGCCTCGCGCTCGGAATCCTGATCGACCAGATGGGCACCTACATGGTGCTATCGACCCTGGGCATCGTGGTTGCGGCCATGTACGGGCAGGGCGCCGGAATAAGCACGCGAGCGGTGGTGATAAAGGTCCTGACGTTTGCCCCGTTTGTCGCCTTCCTGATCGCGTTGTTGCTCATACCCGTGCACTACCCCGATTGGTTCACCGGACTTTTGCGGCGGCTCGGAACCACGTTGGTACCTCTGGCCCTCGTGTCGGTCGGATACCAGATTCAATGGAGCGCGGTTCGCGGCAAGCTCGGCGAGCTCACCATGGGACTCGGGTTCAAGCTTCTTATCGCACCTGCAATCATTGCCGTACTCTTTGCGGGGCTGCTCGGGGGTCGCGGCGAGAACGTTCAAATCACTATTTTCGAGGCGGCGATGGCGCCGCAGATCGGGGCCGCAATCGTCGCGGTCGACCATGAGCTCGATCCGCCACTCGTCACGCTAATGGTGGGGATCGGCATTCCCCTGTCTTTTCTTACGCTGCCGT
>Ga0207686_10002181_pt1 | contig 10774 bp, 8 predicted proteins | sample KBSM24metaG_FD_184396 | JGI IMG/M metagenome (GOLD analysis project Ga0207686, IMG submission 184396) | Miscanthus rhizosphere microbial communities from Kellogg Biological Station, Michigan, USA - KBS M2-4 metaG (SPAdes) (version 2) | ecosystem: Host-associated > Plants > Roots > Rhizosphere >...
TTCGGGGTAGGCGCCCTTGATGAAGAATTCGTGCGTGAAGCGATCCGGGAACGCGTGGAGAAGGAAGCACACCGCGGGCAGGCCATCGCGCCCGGCGCGCCCCGCTTCCTGATAGTACGCTTCCAGGGTGCCGGGCATCGCGTAGTGAATGACGAGACGGACGTTCGGCTTGTCGATGCCCATGCCGAACGCGTTCGTCGCGACGATCGCCCGGACGTCCTCGTGCATGAAGGCGTCCTGCACCCGATGGCGATGCTCGTCGTCGAGACCGGCGTGATACGCCGCGGCGGGAATCCGGGCCTTCTCCAGCAGCAGCGTGATGCGCTCGACGGCGCGCCGTGTCGACGCATAGACGACGGCCAGGCCCTCGTGCTTGCGCAGCAGGTGTACGAGCGCGTCGTCCTTGTCGCGATCCGTCTTCGTCGGCACGACGTGATAGCTCAGATTTTTCCGATCGAATCCGGTGATGATCGTCGTCGGATTGTCGAGCTTGAGTTGCGCGACGATGTCGGTTCGCACATGCGGCGTCGCCGTTGCCGTCAGCGCGACAGTCGGTGGCCAGCCGAGCCGCTCACGCACGCTCGCGATGCGCAGGTAGCTGGGCCGGAAATCGTGTCCCCATTCGCTGATGCAGTGGGCCTCGTCCACGGCGAGCAGAGAGACGCCGGCGTCGCGCAGCCGCTCGGCGGTCGTGCCGAAATCGAAGCGCTCGGGTGCGACGTAGAGCAGTTTGACGTCACCGCGAACCGCGCGCGACAACCGGTCGGAGACTTGCGATGGCGTCAGCGTGCTGTTCACGAACGTCGCGGGAAGGCCGCGTGCCTCGAGGGCGTCGACCTGGTCCTTCATCAGCGAGATGAGCGGCGAGATGACGACGGTCAGTTTGGGGAGGATCAGCGCGGGGACTTGATAGCAGAGCGACTTGCCGCCGCCCGTGGGCAGCACGACGAGCGTGTCGTGCGCCGCGAGGACCGACTCGACCGCTGCCTCCTGACCCGGCCTGAATGCTGGATATCCGAAGTGCTCTTGAAGCGCCGCGCGTGCCTGTTCGATGGTGATCGCACTTGTCATGCGACTAGCGTGCGGATCAGTGATCGCGGGCGCGTCATCGACTCGACGCATGGCGGTGCATTACACCGCGCGCGCGAAGTGACCGCGCGTGAACTCCGATCCGAACAGCGCGCGCACCGATGCGACGTCGGGCGTCGAACCGCTCGCCAGAGCATCCAACACGGCGCGATACCGTGCGACGATCGCTGCGACGTCGTCTTGTGGAACGTTGAACAGCAGGTGAAATCCGCGTATGCCCGAAGACCAGAGCGCCGGAAGGAATTCCGATCCATCGATCGGACGCGAATGAAGCAGCCGGTTCCGGCAGGCGGAATCCGTCGCCACCGGGAAGGTGTAGCCGGTGGGATCGGTCAGCTCGACGTTTGTGTGCTTCTGCACGCACAGATCGCGACACGTCGTCGGCTCGCGCTCGAACGCGGCCGAGAGCGTGCAATGTTCGATCGTCATGCCCTCGGGTCGGCCGTAGAGGACGACGTCGAAGCCGTCGCCGTGCCATGGCCCGGCGAGCGCCGCGATCTCGTGCGTCGTGAGCTCGACCGACGCGACGATGCGCGACGCGCCGATCCGGAACAGCTGCGCGGCGGTGTGGGCGTTGAACACGTTCGTCGCGTAGTCGGCGATCACGTCGCGGCCGTCGCGTGAGAGCTCCGCCACGAGGCCGAGGTGACCCGACAGCACCGGCAACCCGAGGTCGAGCCACTTATTGAGCGTGCGCCGTTCTTCCGGACGAACAATCGTCGGGGTGCGAAGGCGCAGCGCGACTCCCCGCTCCGTCAGGCGCTCGCGCAACGCACGAATGCGGGCCAACGGCGGCGCCGGATGGCGCAGGAACGGATCGAAGCAGATCTCGGTCGCTCCGGCGTTGGCCGCGGCGTCCGCATCCTCGATGCGATAGACCTGCGCCGTCAACGCAACTACGTCGCCGATCGTGCCGGGCGTCCGGGACTCGACGTCGAGCGCATCGACCGTGTCGCGGACACGCATCTCGCGTTCGGCCAGCGACGCATGCCGCGCCCAATCGCGCTTGACCGTCAACTGCTCGACCGCCTGCTGCCGAAGATGATTCTGTTCGCTAACCGGCAGGAAGAGCCCTGCTGCCAACCCATCGACATCGAGCGAGCCAAGCACGAACGGCGTCTCGCCGAGTCGAGAGAACTGTTCGCGCAGCGCCGGAACATCGAGCGCGCGTTTCGTAGCGGGTGCCAGCGTGAGCTCGGTGCGCACGGTGACGGACTCGCCGTCCGCCGTGAAGACCGCTTTCAGCGGCGTTCCCGCCGCGCCGAACAGCCGCACGTCGAGCCGGGTTTTGCGCGCGCGGATCTCGCTCGGAAGCTTGGCATAGCTTGCCCGCGCGCGCTCGAGTAGTTGCGCCTCCGACGTTCGCACGACGCGCCATCCCGTCTGCACCCGCGTGCGCGTTTCGATCGCCTGCCGCACGATTCCGCGCGACGCCAACGTCCGCACGGCGCTCACCGCGAAACCAACCGTCGGTCCGCCGACAGACTCCGGCGCCTCGAAGCCGAGCCCATCGCCCACCTGCAACGGTTGCGAGACTTCGACGATGAGAGCGCCGCGCTCGTACCCGACCACGGTCCCGAGGACCGTGCCCTTGTTGTCCGGCTGGGTGCGCGTCACATAGTCCCGTCCCTGACGCCCGCCATACATGCCACCGGTGAATCCACGGCTGTAGATCTGGACGAGGGGTTGAATCTCCTGCTCGCTCGGCGTTGCGTCCTCACCGCGTTCGACGCGATCGAGCAAATCGCGGTACGTCTTGGTGACCGTCGCGACGTATTCGGGCTTCTTCTTTCGGCCTTCGACCTTGAGACAGACGATGCCGACATCCGCGATCGCGGGCAAATGCTCGTATGCGCCGAGATCCCTGGCCGAAATGAGATAGCCTCGATCGAGCTCCGCGCCGGACGCGACGTCCGTCAGCACATAGTCCTTGCGGCACGACTGCGCGCACGAGCCGCGGTTCGCGCTGCGCTCCGAGATCATCCCGGACATGAAACACTGCCCGGAGTACGAGATACACAGCGCCCCGTGCACAAAGCTCTCGAGTCCGAGGTTGGGCACGGCCGCGCGAATCTCGCGGATGTCGTCGAGGGTGTTCTCACGGGCCAGTACGATGCGGTGCACGCCGAGCGACTCGGCGACCGCGGCCCCCGCCCCGTCGTGCACCGTCATCTGCGTCGAGCCATGCACTTCGAGTGACGGATACAGCTTTCGGATCAGCGTGATGAGGCCGATGTCCTGGACGATCACAGCGTCAATCCCAAGGTCGACCGCCTCACCCAGGAACATGAGCGCGTCGACGACTTCGCTCGGCTTGATGAGAACGTTGAGGGTCAGGTAGATCCGGCGCCCGCGCTCGTGGGCGATGCGGCAGGCCTCTCCGAGCTCCTCGAGGCTGAGCTGCGCGCCCTCGTCCCGGGCATTGAAGCGCGACGCTCCGAGGTAGACGGCGTCAGCGCCGTTCGCCACCGCCGCGCGAACTGCATCCAAGGACCCTGCCGGGGCGAGTAGCTCCGGTATCTGCCGACGCACCATAAGCCTTGAAATATAACGGCTTAGGCCACTCGATTGGAGTCTCGGTCTAGCCTTACTTATCGGGTTCCTGCTCGGGCCGCTTTTTAACGAAACGCAGCAACGTCGCCACGGCGAAGAACCCCACGCCGATCCAGGTAAGGCGCGGATCGTCAATGCGCTGACCGTAGCCCCAAACGATCAGCCCCATCAACAAGAGCGCGAGTTGGATCTCGGTCCGTCGCTTCATTCCTTGGGCGAGCGCTGATACGTCGGCCATTGCTTCGAGCCGGGAATCCTCAACGCCTTCGCTTCCTCGTCGGGAATCTCCAGCACCATGCGCAGCATGGCGGTCGAGAAAACCTTCCCCTGTGCGTCAGTCTTGAGCGACAGGGTGCCGCCGCCGTCCAGCGCTCCGTGAAGGAGAAAGTTGAGCGCATTGAGGTTGGGTAATTCGTATCGCTCGACGGCGCCCGTGATGATGCCGCGGAAATGCGCCGCGACGCGGTCTCTCGTGACGTAACGCTCGAGCACGGGATACCACGCCGGCTCGATCGCGATCAGACCGACGTTGGCAGTGTCACCCTTGTCGCCCGAGCGCGCGTGGGCGATGTCGAGAAGGCGAACGTTCATCCGAGCACCTCCACGCGCGTCTGAACGACGGTTTTGTCGACCAGCGCGGGCCAATACGCCACGATTTCCTCGACTTTGGGCCGACCACCGGCGAAGCCCGTCACGCTCGGCGGGCCGTTGAGAACCAGCGGGGCAATCTCGCGCGTGAATCGCTCGACGGCCGCCTTGTCCTCGCCGCGCACGCCGAAGCGCAACTGAACCTCCGGCGGATCACCGGGGTCGCCGACGAGCGGTCCATGCGTCGCCGACGCGCCCACGAATTCGCTCAACACTTTGTCGAACTTGAGGCCGAGGTTGTCGAGGCGCTCGCGGAGCACGCGATCGGCCAGTTGCGCCTTGGGAAGCGCATCCGGCCACGAATACACGAGCGTCCCAACGGCCTTGAATCCGGCGCGATACGCGATCGACACCTTGAGCTTGTCTGTCGGCGGACGCCCCTTGATGCCGAACACACGCACGCGGTTCTCGCCCGCGTCCTCGAGAAGAATGCTCGTGAAGTCGGCGATGACATCCGGCGTGATGTACGAGTGCGGGTCGCCCATCTCGTAGACGAGCTGCTCGGTGACGGAGCGAATCGAGATTCGGCCGCCGGTATTCGGATGCTTGGCGACGACGAACGTCCCATCCGCCGATCCTTCGACGATGGGATAGCCGACGTTCGCCAGATCGGGAATGTTCTGCCAATCGTACAGGCAATTCCCGCCCGAGCACTGAGCGCCGCATTCGATGATGTGCCCGGCGATGATTCCCGCCGCGAGGCGATCCCAGTCTTCGTCGCCCCAGCCAAACTCGAAGCGCAGCGGCGCCATCGTCAGCGCGGTGTCAGTTGAGCGTCCGGTAATGACGATGTTCGCCTTCTTGGACAGCGCTTCGACGATTGGCGTCGAGCCGATATAGGCGTTCGCCGACAGTACTCGATCACGAACCGTGGACAGCGGCTCGCCCGTTTCCATGTTGGCGAGCGCGTGGCCGCCGGCGATAAGCTCGTCGAGACGAGGCAGCAAATCGTCGCCGGTGACGACACCGATACGCACGGACTTCGACACCCCCGCCCGCTCGGCGGACTGCCGGACCGCCTCGGCGCATGCGGGAGGGTTGACCCCGCCGGCATTGGCGACGACGCGCACCCCGCGCTCGGCGATTGCCGGCCAGATGCTCTCGACCGCGCCGATGAAGTCGCGCGCGTAGCCCATCTTCGGATCGCGCTCTTTCTGCTTTTGCAGAATGCTCATCGTGACTTCGGCGAGATAGTCGAGCATCAGGTAGTCGATTGGACCACCTTCCGCCTGACGACGCGGCGCCTCGAGCCAGTCGCCCCAAAATCCCTGTCCTGCCGCGACCCGTACGAGGCGGCCCGACTTATCCGATGAGCTCATGCGTCGTCAAAGTGCGCTGGTAGCACGAACGGTCCAAGATGAGGGCCGTTATTCTGCAATGCGGCCGTCAGAGCGATGTGCAGCACGTCACGCGTGTCTTCAGGGTATACGATGGAATCGATGTAACCTCGCGCTCCGGCAAAGCGGGCATCGAGCTGGTGTTCGTAGTCGGCGCGCATTTCGTCGACAGCGGTCGCCACGTCGGCCGACAGCGGCTGTTTCTTCGCCTTCGCCGCGTCGATGGCCGGACCGTGAACGGCTTGCACCGCGGATTCGCCCTCCATCACCGCCATGCGCCCCGTCGGCCAGCTGAAGATGAAATCGGGGTCGAATCCCTGCCCCGCCATTGCATAGTAGCCCGCGCCGGATGCGTGGTTCACCGTCAGGACGATCTTCGGGACGCGCGCCGTGGCCATCGCCTCGACGAAGCGCGCGCCGGCGCGAATGATTCCTTCGTGCTCCGCCTCCGATCCCACCATGAACCCGGAGACGTCCTGCACGAACAACAGCGGAATACGTTCGCGATCGCAGCGGTCTATGAAGTAGGCGACTTTGTCGGCGCTCTCCGTGTAGACGATGCCGCCGAAGCGAGGCTTTTCTCCGGCGCGCCCTTTGATCAGGCCGCGTTGGTTCGCGATCACTCCGACGGGAATGCCCCTGATTCGCGCATCGCCGCAGATCATCTCGCGCGCCAGGTTCGCCTGAAACTCGTCGAGCGCGCCGTCGTCCACGATCGCACGCAGCAGCTCGTGCATGTCATACGACATGCGGTGATCGCCCGGCAACAGGTCGTACAGCCGCTCGGCGTTGCCGGCGGCGCCGCTGTACGCCGTCGGCGCGGTGGGCCACGTCTGCTCGGGCAAACGAGCAATCAGATCGCGCAGCTTCGCGATGCAGCTTTCGTCGTCGTCCGCCGCGTAGTGCGCGACGCCACTGACCTCGGTGTGCGTCACCGCCCCGCCGAGCGTCTCGCCGTCGATCGTCTGCCCGGTGGCGCCCTTCACGAGGTTCGGCCCGCCGAGCCCCATGAACGACGTCCCCTTGACCATGACGATGAGATCGGACAGCGCCGGCAAGTACGCGCCGCCGGCGATGCACGGACCCATCACTGCCGCCAGCTGCGGGATTCGCAGATAGCGACGCATGATCGAGTTGTAGTAGAACAACCGGCTCGCGCCGTACTGGCCGGGAAAAACACCGCCCTGATACGGCAGATTGACCCCGGCCGAATCGACGAGATAGATGATCGGGATGCGGCAGCGCATCGCGATCTCCTGGGCGCGCAGCATCTTCTTGATCGTTTCAGGCCACCACGAACCGGCCTTGACGGTTGCGTCGTTCGCGACGACGACGACGCGTCGTCGCTCGACGGTCGCGACTCCGATTACCACGCCCGCGGCAGGCGCTTGACCGTCGTACTCGTCGTAGGCCACGAGCAGCCCGATCTCGAGAAAGCGCGTCTCCTTGTCGCAGAGGAGCTCGATGCGCTCGCGCGCCGTCAGCTTTCCCTGCTTGTGCTGTCGCGCGATCTTCTCGTCACCGCCGCCCCGCTTCAGTCGTGCCTCGAGCTGCCGGACTTCGTCGCTCAGCTCGCGAAGCCGGCTGCTCACGCTTCCTGCCGCTCGCGCTCGGCGAACCAGTGGCGGATGTATTCAATCAGGTCGGTCGTGCGAGTGCCTGGACCAAATAACTGGCCGATACCCTTCTCGCGCAGCACGTCCATGTCCTCTTTCGGAATGATCCCGCCACCCGTGATCAGGATGTCGTCGCGTCCCTGCTCGTGGAGGAGCTCCCGAACCCGCGGAAAGAGCGTCATGTGCGCACCGCTGAGGATCGACAGCCCGACGACGTCCACGTCCTCCTGGACGGCCGCGGCGGCGATCATCTCGGGCGTCTGGTGCAGCCCCGTGTATATGACTTCCATACCGGCATCGCGGAGCGCCGCGGCGACGACTTTCGCGCCGCGGTCATGGCCGTCGAGACCGGGCTTGGCAACGAGCACGCGAATTGGACGCATAGCGCTCACAAGCTAGCGGGATCGCCGCGAGCCGGGCAACGGATTTGTCTTTCGCGCGACGAGCATCATTTCGCCCGACATTCGCGATAACGGCTTATCGCTGAACCCATCAAAGGCCTGTTCGACGATGAGACCGGCGTCCGCACAGAGCTCGGCCAAGTGCGTCGGTGAATACAGTCGAATGCGATGCTCGCGGCGTCCCCCCCCCACGGCCCGCGGTCCACGCCAAACCGATTCCACCGTGAGCTGACCGGACAACGGATCGAACGTTCGTTCTTGCGCGACCAACGTCCGATTGCGCGTCGTCCACCAATCCCTTCCGAGGAACCGAGCCATCACGCCGTCGCGACTGGCGCCGTGCCACACGAGGACTCCGCCCGGTCGCAGCACGCGCGCGAATTCCCGGATCACCAGACGATCGTCGGGCGGGTTGACGAAAAATCCGAACGACGTGAACAGGTTCACCACTGCGTCGAAGCGGCCCCGCCAGGGCGCAGGCAGCTTACGCATGTCGCCCCTCCGATAGCGAAGGCGCGGCCCTGTCCCGCGCTTCCGCGCCCGAGCGAGCAGCTCCGCCGAGTAATCGAGTCCAACGACGTCGAACCCTGCTTCGGCGAGAAGATGCGCGTGCCGTCCCTGACCGCAGGGGACATCGAGCACCCGGCTTCCCGACGGGAGCCCAAGGAGGTCGAGCAGCCGCGCGACTTCCAATCGATCGCGTTCGAGGGAAAACAACGGCTCGTATTCGAGCAGATACTGCGCGTCGAAGTAGTTCTTCCACCACTCGGTCGGTTGCGCGCGCTTCGGCATGCGATGAAGATAAGGCTACCACCCCACCCTCTCGTTGCCCGGAGCCCATGTGTCCCACGATCAACCAATCAGCCGTCGTGACGCGCTCAAGCTGGGACTCGGCGCCGGGGCGCTGCTGACCCTTTCGCGCAGCCAAGCCTTGGCTCTTCCCTCGCCGTGGGGGTACGGCGAACAGGCGGGCGCGCTCATTCAACGACCGATCCCATCGAGCGGCGAGAAGCTGCCGATCATCGGCATCGGCACGGCGGTGATCTATCAGAACCCCACGCCCGACCAGATACCGCCGTTGCGCGACACGCTGCGCGCCTTTCCTGACCTCGGCGGGCGGATCATCGATACCGCGCCATCATACGGGCGCGCCGAATCCGTGGTCGGTGATCTCCTCGCGGAGCTGAAGAACCGCGACAAGTACTTCATTGCCACGAAGGTCTCCGTTCGCGGTGGCGGCGACCGGGCGGCGGCGACGGCGCAAATGGACAACTCGTTCAAGGCGCTCAAGACCGACAAGATCGATTTGATGCAGATCTGGAACGTGTCCAACCCGGAACTGCTCGCGCCGGTGCTCGAGGAAATGAAGAAGGCCGGCCGGATTCGCTACACGGGAATCACGAGCAGCTTCAAGGGACAGTACGCCGATCTCGAAGCAGCGATGAGGAAATACAAGTACGACGTCGTGCAGATCGATTTGGCGATCGACAATCGCAGCGCCGAAGAGCGCATCATCCCGCTCGCCAAAGACCTCGGCATGGGCGTGTTGGTGAACAGCCCGTTCGGCCGAAACCGCGTCCTCTCCAAGGTGATGAGCAAGCCGCTTCCCGATTGGGCCAAGGAATTCGACGCCGCCACATGGCCGCAATTCTGCCTCAAGTGGATCGTATCGAATCCCGCCGTCACCGCCGCGATCCCGGGCGTTGGCCGCGTCGACTACCTCACCGATGACATGGCTGCCGCGCGCGGTCGGCTGCCGGACGAGAAGATGCGCGCGCGGATGGTGGCGTATGTTGAGGGGCTGAGCTAGAAGAATACGGGCTCGCGATACGCCCCAAAGACACTCTCCAACGCCGCGCGAATCTCGTACAGCGTGCAATAGCGCCGCGCCGCCTCGAGGATGAACGGGAAGACGTTCTCCTCGCCGCGCGCCGCTTGCTTCAACCGATCGAGGGCGGCGTCGCACGCGGCCTGATCGCGCTCGCCGCGCAGCTGGCCGAGCCGCGCCCGCTGAGACTCTTCAGCGTCCTGGCCAACTTTGAGAATCGGGATCGTGAGCTCCGGCTCGTCGGTGACGAACTCGTTGACGCCCACGATCACGCGCCGATGCTGCTCGATTTCCCACTGCTGGCGCGCCGCCGACTCGGCGATCTTGCGTTGGAGCCAGCCGGTCTCGAGCCCGCGCACCACGCCTCCGACACCGTCGATCTCCTCGAACAGCGCCTCGGCATCGCGCTCGAGCTGGTCGGTGAGAGCCTCGATGTAATAAGCGCCGCCCAGCGGATCGATCACATTTGGCACACCGGTCTCATAGGCGAGCACTTGCTGCGTGCGAAGCGCGACCTGCACGGCCTCCTCGGTCGGCAGGGCGAGCGTCTCGTCCATCGAGTTGGTGTGCAGCGACTGCGTGCCGCCGAGGACCGCGGCCAGCGCCTGATACGCGACGCGCACGACGTTGTTCATCGGCTGCTGCGCCGTGAGCGTCACGCCGGCCGTCTGCGAGTGGAAGCGCATGATCCACGAGCGCGGACTTTTTGCTCCGTAACGCTCCTTCATGTGTCGCGCCCAGATGCGGCGCGCGGCCCGCAGCTTGGCGATCTCCTCGAAGAAATCGTTGTGGATATCCCAGAAGAACGAGAGACGCGGCGCGAATTCGTCGACGTCCAACCCGCGCGCGATCCCGCGCTCCACGTAGGTGAATCCATCGGCGAGCGTGAACGCCAGCTCCTGCGCAGCCGTCGCTCCGGCCTCGCGAATGTGGTAGCCGGAGATCGAGATCGTGTTCCAGAGCGGCGCGTTCTTCGCGCCCCACTCGAAGCAATCGACGATCAGACGCAGCGCGGGCTCGATCGGGAAGCACCACGCGTGCTGCGCCATGTATTCCTTCAGGATGTCGTTCTGGATCGTGCCGCGCAGCTTGTCGGCGGAAACGCCCTGCTTCTCCGCCGCCGCGATGTAGAACGCCCAGATGATGATCGCCGGTCCGTTGATCGTCATCGACGTCGAGACTTCGTCGAGCGGAATGCCGTCGAACAGCACTTCCATGTCGGCCAGGCTCGAGATCGCGACGCCCGTCTTGCCAACTTCGCCCTCGGATCGTGGATGGTCCGAGTCGTAGCCCATCAGCGTC
>Ga0207686_10002183_pt1 | contig 10769 bp, 10 predicted proteins | sample KBSM24metaG_FD_184396 | JGI IMG/M metagenome (GOLD analysis project Ga0207686, IMG submission 184396) | Miscanthus rhizosphere microbial communities from Kellogg Biological Station, Michigan, USA - KBS M2-4 metaG (SPAdes) (version 2) | ecosystem: Host-associated > Plants > Roots > Rhizosphere >...
TCCGCACCACCTTTTCCCAGGTCGCCGCCTGCGGGGCCACGTTGGAGACGTCGAGCGTGTCGAGCGCCAACTCGCCGCTGCGCACGCGCTGGTTGTGACAGGTGACGCAGTAACGGTCGAGGGTGGCACGGGCAACAGGGGCCGCTGGGCCGGACGCGGTGGGCGCGGGAGCCTGTCGCGGAGCAGCCGACGAGGAGATCGGTGCGACCACGGCGAGCCCGAAGCACAGGGCCGCTCGCGTCAGGTGCCGTCTCGGCCTACGATTGGCCCGCGGGCCTGGCGCATTCCGCATCAATGGAAAGTGGCTTGTTTATAGCATCTTAGCTGGCATCTCGCATCCCCAGGACAGGTGACCGCCACGGCAGGCGGTATCATCGGATCTCGCTCATCTATAGACACTTCCCAAGGCTCCGATGCTCATGCCCGGATTCGTCGAACGGATTGCCGCCGCCCACGGATGTTCCCCGGACGCGGCCCGCGCCCTGATCACCGACTGTCTCGCCGCCCTCCACGAGACCAGCTACAAGCGTGGCACGCCCACCAGCGTCGCCGCTGCCCATGCCGAGCTCGGCGGGCTCGCAGCGTGGCACCTGATGGGCCTCGTCGTGGATGCCGCCGACAGCGGCAATCCCGGCGCGCTGGTCGCGGCGTACATGAAGGTCGAGCCCGAGCCCTCCCAGTACGACTCGATCTGGGCGGGGTGGGACGACGAGAAGGCGCGCGGGAATTAGACGGACGGGACGAGCCGCGCCTTACTTGGCGTGGTCGATCCCCTCCGCACAGGCGAACTCGCGGAGCTGGTCGTCGCCCTTGTCGGCCTTGCGATAGGTCTTCACGGTCTCCCACGGCTCGAGGAGCGCCACGGGATCGGTCACCGTGATCCGATCCTCGAGCATGCCATTGGGCAGGAAGCGGATGCGCTCCTTGACCGTCATCTTGTCGCTGTGCGGCGTGAACCCTTCGATGTAGCTGTTGTCCTTCAGCGCCACCGTGTCCACGACGAGCGTGTCGCCCTCCCAGTGGCCGGTCGAGAAGCCCGCGTAGGTCGGGTCGTCGAGCACGAGCTGCGTCGGCTTGCGGCCGTCGAGATACACGCGGCGCAGCGCGTCGTTGAGCTCGCTGAAGAAGGTGATCTTGTCCTTCGTCTGCATCACCTCCATGCCGTACGCCATGTTCATCATGGCGGGCATGCCGGGCGGCAGGCACTTGGCCGTGTTGTCCGACGACGAGTCGCCGGCCACGCGCGCCTTCGAGATCGCCTGCCACTTCGCCATGTATTCCGGCTTCAGTTTGGGCGCGTTCGGGGCGCGGCCGCGCGAGCCGTCCGAGAGCGGCGCAGTGCGCGTGGGCGGCGGCAAGGTCTGCCCCGGCGCCGGTGGTCCTCCGGCACGCGCACCTGGAGGCGGACCGCCGTCACGGCCGCCCGGCGGCGGACCAAAGGCGTTGACCGGACGGTAGACGCCGGAGAAGTCCGGCGGCGACTGCGCCTGCATCGAAACCGACGCCAGCGACATCGCGCACGCGACGACGGCTGCACGTGACCTCATACGAGCTCCTAGTCGTTCGGCGGCGCGTTGGGCAGCACGCGGCCGTCGGGCAGCGTGACGCGCGCGATCATCCCCACTTTGCTGCCATCCTTCGACGGGCTGTAGTAGACCTGGACCTCGTCGCCCGGTTTGACCACCTTGGGGGTCCAGCCGGCTCGGAGCAGCACTCCCGGCGCACGCCCTTCCATCGCCCATTCCACCTTGTTCCCCTTTCCGTCGTCCACCGTGACGTAGAGCCAGGTGTGGGGATTGGACCAGCGGAACTCCTTCACGACGCCCTTGGCGAGCAGCACCGTTTCCACGGCGAAGGCGACGTTACTGTGGTGGGAAAAGGCGGGCGGAACCTCGAACGGCAGCGCGGCGAGCGCGGTCAGCAGGACCAGCACGCGTAGCCTCATGACCCCTCCAGTGCTTGTCCACCGTAGCCTGAGGCGAAGGTGGAAATTGACGCCGGCACTATAGCACCGGCTTACGGCTTCTGGGCGCGTACCGTGACGAGCAGCGGATAGTGCGGATCGTGGTCGTCGAGCGTCGCCCGATCGAGCTCGTGCACAGCGAGGCCGTACAGGAAGCCCGCCGCCGCCGCCGCGTTGCCCCACGACTCGACCCGGATGCGCGGGCCGAACTGATCGCCGAAGAGGCGACGCGCCGACGGCACGGTCACTCGCCAATGGTCGTGCGCCGGACCGTAGTCGTTGGCCACCCGGCTGACGCACGGCATCGTGACGAGCAGCACCCCGCCCGGCTGCAGCATGCGCGCGCACTCGGCGACGACGGCCGGCATGTCGTCCACGAGGTGCAGGGTCTGCGTCAGCACGATGCAGTCGTACGACGCCGCCGGCACGTTGGGCGCGCATCGGAGGTCGGCCACGACGGTCGCGCGCGGGTTGCGTCCATCGACATCGATCACGTCCACGCGCGTGACGCGGTCGCCGCCGATCCTGCGCGCGTTGTCGGGCTCCTGCACGTCGAGGACCACGCCGCGCACGTCGGCGGCGCACGACTCCAGGAACGCGTTGATGTAGTAGCGGTCCACCGGCGTGCCGCGCGAGAAGCCCCAGTCGCGCGCCACCGGCGTCGTGCGCGCGTCTCTTCCCACCTGCACCGGGACCAGCGGAGCGGCGGCGGCGCCGAGCAGCTCGCGGAGACGCGCACCGACGCCCTCGACCTCCGCCACCATCGCATCGCGGCCCGCCAGCAGGGGGCGGAAGCGGTCCGCCATGGGCAGGAGCCGTGCTTCGCGCTCGGCCAGGACGCCGGCGACGTGGGTGTCGAACAGGGCGCGGTGCTTGTGCAGCAGGCGCGTCATCGCCTCGGCGCGGACATCAGCGTCCCATTCCCGTCTGTACAAGGCGCCGCGCTCCACGACGTAGCTGGCCAGCGGTTCGGGCACCATCGCGATCGCGCGCCCTTGCGCCAGGAGCCGCAGCCACAGGTCGAGCCCCTCGAGCGCGTCGAGCGACTCGTCGAAGCCGCCGGCGTCTTTCCAGTCGTGCCTGCGGACGACCACCGGATCGCTGACCGCGCCGGAATTCGCCAGGCAGCCGGCCAGGGTGACCGGCGGGAGCTCCTCGACGACGACGCGCGTGCCCGGCCCCAGCCACTCCACCCAGGCCGCCGCGGCCGCCGTCGCGCGGTCTTCGAAGCAGGACATCGTCTGCGCCAGGAACGGGGGCTGAAGCTCGCAACCCGCGTCGACGCAGGCCACGACGTCCGCCGTCGTCGCGCGAATGCCGGCGTTCTTCACCACGGCGGGTCGTTCGCCCTCCGCCTGGACGAACCGGTGCCCGCGCGATTCGGCCACGGCCCGCAGCCAGGCGACGGTGGGCGCCGGCGTGGACGGATCCGCCACCAGTGCAATGTCGGCGCGGACGGTTTGACGCTCCGCGCTGCGGAGCGTCGTCCACACGCGAGCGCTGGCGTCGGCGCAGCGGATGACGACGGCGGCGTTCATCGGCGCGATCCCTTCGACGGACGCACCAGTTCGAGCGCCGCACGCAGCGGCGACGTCAGCCGCCAGCTCCACGACCGGCGCAATGCCCCCACTTCGGCCATCGCCTGATGCGCCGCCGCTTCCGCCGCGCGATAGCGCGACTCGGCGTCGGCGTGCTCACGCCGGATCGCCGCCTGCTCTTCGGCCAGGCGCCCAGCCGCCGCCACTGCGGCGTCGCGCTCGACGCGCGCCTCCTGCGCGGCAGCCTCGAGCGCAAGGCGCGCTTCTTCCTTGACGGCGGCGTCGCGTGCGCGCGCGGCAGCGTCGTCCTCGGCCTGCCGCCAGCGTTCGACGTCGCGGAGGTCGTCGCGCGCGCTCGTCACCTGCGGCGTCAGCAGCAGGTATTCGTCGAGCTCGAGGTCATGAATCTGACCCCGAAGGTGGGCTTCTTCGCGCTCCCGCCGCACGAGCAGCGGCTCGAGGTGCGCGCGATAGGACGCGGTGTGCTTGGAAACCAGGCGGCGATAGAGGGCCGGATGTTTGTCCTCCATCATCACGCGGCTCATCGAACCGGTGCGGCGGCGGTAGCGGAACAGGAACTCCGGGATGATCGTGCCGGGATGCCCCTGCTCCACCATCGTGATCCAGAAATCCCAGTCTTCGCAGCCGTCGAGGAAGGTCTCGTCGAATCCGCCAACCGATTCGACCGCCGAGCGCCGGACCAGCGCCGATCCGTTCACGGTGTTCATGTCGAGCAGCGCCGGAAAGGCGCAGCTCGACGGGGTCCAGTCCCACTGTTCGTCGCCGAACGTGCGCAGCCAATGCGAGGCAAAGGCGATCGAGGGGGCGGCATCAAGCGCCGCCACCGAGCGCGCCAGCATCTGCGGCTCCAGCAGATCGTCGGCGTCGAGCATGCACAGCAGATCGCCGCTGGTGTGGGCGATGCCGAAGTTCTTGGCTCCTGGCAGCCCGCGATTCTCGGACCGCAGCACCCGCGTCTTCGGACGGCTGAACGTGTCGAGAATCGCGCGTGTCTCGGGATCGGTGGAGCCATCGTCCACCACGACAATCTCGATGTCGGCGAAGGTCTGGCCGAGGGCGCTGTCCACTGCCTCGGCCAGATAGGGTCCGAGGTTGTAGCAGGGCACGACGACCGACACCCGCGGGGCGGCCAAGGCTCTAGGCCACCAGAGAAGCGAGGCGGGAGCTCAGCGAGACGCCGCTTTCCTCGCAGGTGGCCACGCGCGGCACCCGCAACGGGTGTTCGCGCCGCCTGAGGGGACGCTCCTCGCAGGTGACCGCGGACTCGAAGCCCGCCGCTTCGACCGTCCGTACCGCGGCCGGCGACAACGCGCCATAGGGATACGCGAAGTGCCGCACCGGCCGTCCGATGATGCGCTCGAGCGCGGACCGGCTTTCGAAGACGTCGCGGAAGAGGTCGTCGGGCGCCGCCGTCGAGAGCGCCAGATGATGCACGGTGTGGGCCCCGATCTCGATCAACGGATGGCTGGCGACGCGGCGCACCTCGTCGAGCAGCAGCGGCCGCGCCATCCGATCGAAGCGATCGTCGGGCACGAGCGCCGCGAGCTGGTCCACCAGCGCATCACGTGACGCCGGGCCGCGAGCCTGAATCATGCCGTAGAGAGTATCGTGCGTCGCGCGCCGCGTGATGGCATCGTGCACGGCGAAGGTGTGCGGACGGCCGTCGATGTCGAGCGTCACCTCACGTTCGAGCCGCGGGTTGTCGAGCACCGCTGCTTCGAGCGTGTCCCACCAATAGCGCCGCGGCCGGTCGAGCGCCGCGGTGGTCAGGAAGAACGTGGCCGGCGCCGAGAACTCCTCGAGGATCGGCAGCACCACGTCGAGATTGTCCAGATAGCCGTCGTCGAAGGTCAGCGCCACGCGCCCCTCGGGTGCGCGCCCGCCGGCGGCGGCCGGCGCCAGCTCTCCGAGCGGCACCACCTGCCAGTCGCGCTTCAGCGTCTCCAGCTGCGAACGGAATGCGGCGGGGGTCACGGCCAGGCGGTGGACGTCGCGAGGCGGCGACGCCACCCGGTGGTACAGCAGGACCGCCGACGGGCGTCCTTCCGGAACCGCCACAGCCGCAGGCGCCTCCGCCTTGCGGGCCCGCACCGTGATCAACATCGGATACGCCGGGTCGTGCTCCTCGAGCTCGCGGGCGTCGAGGTCGTCGCACCCGAGTCCGTAGAGAAACGCCGTCGTCGTGAGGACGTTGCCGTACGCCCGGACGTCGACCGACGACGGATCGAACGCCGTTTCGGTCAGCGCCCGCGCGCCGGCCTCGGTGACCCGCCAGTGATCGCCTCGTGGCCCGTACTCCACCGCCACCATGCTCGCGCACGGCAGCGTCATCAGCAGCACGCCCCCCGGCTTCAACGCACGGTGAGCGTTGGCGAGCACGCTCGCCATGTCGTCGATCAGGTGGATCGTCTGGGTCAGGATGAAGCAGTCGTAGGCGTTCTCCGGCATCTGCGCGGCGGCGCGCAGGTCCGCCACGACCGTCGCGCGGTGATTGCCTGGATCGATGTCGAGAATGTCGGATCGCCGCACGCGCTCGCGGCCGTAGCTGGTCGTGAGCTCGGCGTCGAGCATCTCCAGCACGTCGCCGTGGACGTCGGCGGCCTGCCGGGCCATGAAGGTGTGGATGTAGTGGCGGTCGATCGGCATGCCGCGATCGAGCCCCCAGTTCCGGCTGATCGGCGTCGTGCGCCGCAGATCCTCGAGCTCCAGGGTGCGCCGGCCGTACACGGCCAGATCGCGAGACAGGCCGGAGAGCGCCTGCCGCGCCGCGCCAAGATCCGTTTCCGCCTGGCTTCGGGCGGCGCGCAGCCCTGCCTCTTTCACGCGCAGATCTGCGATCACCTGTTCGCGCGCGGCCACGGCATCGCCCGCGTGCCTGGTGAAGAACGCGTGATGGCGGCCGACGATCTGGCGCATCGCCGGGAGGTGTCGCTCGGTGCGGAGCGATTCCCGCAGGCGCACGTCGTCCTCGGACCACCGACTGGCGCCTTCGGGTGCAGAGCGCACCTCTTCGCCGGCGCTCACGGCTCGCACCAGCCATTCCCATTCCACGAACTCGGGCAGCGCTTCGTCGAAGCCGCCCAGGCGATCGAATGCGGCGCGTGCCAGCATCACCGACGAGCCGAACGGCCACGGGCCCGCAACCGCGTCGCGCGCCGTCACCGGCGTCCACGCGGGCTGGGCCGGGTTGGCCCGGCGCACCGGCAGCACCAGCGCGACCCCCGGCATGCCGGCCAGACGTTCGACGATTGACGCCGCGTAACCCGGCGCCATTGCTTCTCCACCGTCGGCGAGCAACAGGTAGGGTGCGCGCGCGGCGCGCACGGCCGCATTGCGCACGACTCCAGGCTTGGGCGAATCGCTTTCGACCCAGCGAACCTGCGCGGGCGCCGTGTTCAAGGCGTCCACAAGCTGGCGCGCCCGTCGAAGCGCATTCGGGTCGCCCGCGACCACGAGCTCCACTCCAGGCGTCAGCTGACCAAGCGCGGCGCGCAGCGCGTGCTCCGCCAGCCGTTCGGGGCCGCGCGCCAGCGCGAGCACGGACAGCTGCGGTGTGGACGGCACGTCCAACGTCACGCGCGACCGCCTTTCGCGCGCGCGAGCACCGCCAGGTACCAGTCGTAGAGACGCCGTGCGGGCGCCGTGGCGCACCAGCTCAAAGAGGAGGTCAAGGCCGCGACGCGAGCCCTGGTGGCGTCCTGTTCGCGATGCGACGCCAGCCGCTCGCCGGCCCGCGCGATCTCGTCGTGACGTGCGGCAAGCGCCGGCCGCAACTCGATCGCCAGCGCCTGTTCGTGCTCGTCGATCGCCGACAACAGCCGGCCGATCTCGCGCTCGTGCCACAGCACGTGGTCGAGGACGTCCGGAGGGCAGGCCTGAAGGCCTGCAGCCACGTGGGCCTGTTCTTCCGGCGCGGCGCGTCCCGGCCGCCGATCGGTCGCCACGGCCTGCATGCTACCCGGTCTTTACGAGGCTCGCGAGGTACTCGTCAGCCACGTCCGACGCGGTGCCTTCGGCGACGATGCGGCCGTCGCGCAGCATCAGGGCGCGATCGCAGAACGCGCGAATGATGTAGGGTTCGTGGCTGACCACGAGCGTGGTGTGGCCGGCGGCGCGGATTTCACGGTAGCGCGCCTCGCATCGCTGCTTGAAGCCGGCGTCGCCCACCGCCAGCACTTCGTCGAGCACCAGCACCTCGCGCACGGCCTGAAAGGCGACGGCGTACGCCAGCCGCGCCGCCATGCCGCTCGAGAAGTGCTTCAGGTGCATGCGTGCGAACGGCCGCAGCTCGGCGAAGTCGAGGATGGCGTCGAGGCTGCGCGCGATCTCCTGCAGCGACAGCCCCATCAGACCGCCGATCAGGTAGACGTTGTCGACGGCATCGAGCTCGGGGTTCCAGCCGACCCCCAGGTCGAGGATTGGCGTGATGGCGGCGTTCGTCGTAATGGTGCCCTCGTCTGGCAGGTAGATGCCGCATATCAGCTTGAGCAGCGTGCTCTTGCCGCACCCGTTGGCGCCCATCACGCCCAGCGCCTCACCCTTGCGCAGCTGCAGCGACACCGAATCGAGCACCGGCAGCCGGCGCCGCGGGCGCGGCGCGAAGCCCGCCATCACGTGCTCGCGGATGGTGTGCCGCGGTTCGTCGGGGATCCAGAACGACTTCGAAACCGATTCGACTTCGATCAGCGTGGGGTTCATCGGGTTGCCCTAGACGAGCTCGGCGGCGCGCGGCCCCATCCGTTTGAGGATGTAGGTGCCAATCGCGAGCACCACCGCGACCTCGAGCAGCAGGTAGACGTTCGCCAGCAGGCTCGGCGCATGCCCGGATACGAGCACCGTCCGGGAGAACTCGATGATCGGGGTCGGCGGCCAGATGTAGAAGTAGAAGTGGAACTTCTCAGGGACGATGCCGAGCGGATAGATGATCGGCGCCAGGAAGAATCCCGCCTGCGTCACCATGTCCCACACCTGGTTGAGATCGCGGTATTTCAGGAACAGCACGCTGGTGGCGAGCGAGAACCCGACCACGATGAGCGCCAGCGCCAGGCAGTACAGCGTAAACAGGCCGATCGCCGCGAGCGACGGCGCCTGCCCCACCGCCGTGAGGAACAGCACGATCACCACCGTGAAGACGGCCAGCGTGATGAACGGGTTGGCGATCGCGGCGACCACCAGGATCCATAGCGGCACGCGCAGCTTGCGAAAGAGGAACGACTTCGAGTGCAGCGCCGCGAGCCCGTTCTTCGTGCCTTCGGCGAAGAAGTCCCAGAGGAACAGGCCCACCACGAGCTGCAGCTTGTAGGCGGGATCCTTGAACAGGAACGAGAACACGCTCATCAGCACCAGGAACATCGCCGCCGGCTTCAGCAGCGCCCAGACGAAGCCGCTGAACGTGCCGTGGAAGCGCGTCTTGAAATCCGTACGGACGAGTGTCCACGCGAGGCCGATCGAGTTCGAGCTCAGGGGCATTGGCTTCCAGGGACGACGCCGCACAGCGCGCGGCGATCCGGTTCGGGCAGTTCCAGCAGCACCGTCCTGGCGTCCGCGACCTGATCCGTCTGCAGCAAGCAGCCGAGCAGCTTCCGGCGCGTGAACGTCTCGAGGCCGTGCTGTGCGAGCACGGCGCGATACTCCGGCACCGCCTCGACGCAGCGGCCGGCCTGGCGGAGCGTCTCGCCGAGCAGGAGCCGCGGCACCCAGTTGCCCGGCGACAGCGTCACGGCTTCCTCCGCTAAGGTGACCGGACTGTCCCACACCGCGTTGCGCATGATCGTCAGCCCCGCGAACTGCAGGGCGACCACCGCGCCAGAAACGCCAAGGAGCCACGTGCCGCGCCCACGTGAGACCGCCCAATGCCAGGCCATCCCTGACATGGCGCCGCACGCGAGAAAGAACCCCATGGCCGAGATGTAGGCGCGGTGTTCGGCCATCGGCTCGCCGATGCCGGCCATGAAGAGCAGGCTGCCCGGCAGGAGGAGCACCGCCATGACCATGAGCCCGAGGCTGACCAGCCCCTGAACTCTCCGCAGGCTCCAGATGAGTGCCGCGAGCGCCACCAGGCCGGCGGCGCCGGCGGCGATGCGCGGCGGCACACCGGCCACGACCGGGACCGTGTGCATGAGCGTCTGTCCGTGCGGCCGGACGAACAGCGCCAGGTACTGCCAGAACGCATCGATCGAGGCGAACGCGTGCGGCCAGTCGAAGCCCACACCGCCAGAATATTCGGACGCCAGCAGCGCCAGCCGCGCGCCGGCGGCGAGCAGCACCACGGCAAGCATCGGGGCATAGAGCCCCTTCACGCGGCGCCAGCGTGCGTCGCGGTCGCCGCCGATCAGCCAGGCGTCGTAGCACCACAGCACCACCGGCAGCATCCCCGCCGTTTCCTTCGACAAGAGCGCCAGCAGCCACAGCGGGATGACGATCGCGCGCCACCGGCCGCTGTCGCGCATCCACTTTCGCGCCGCCAGCAGCGCCGCCAGGAAGAACGCACCGTAGAGCAGCTCGGACCGCGCCGTGATGTAGCCCACCGCCTGCGTCATCACCGGGTGCGCGGCCGTCAGTACGCTCATCACCGTGGCGGCGACCTTCGGCGACGGGGCGAAGCCGTAGGTGCCGCCGCCGCTCCGGCGCCAGTCGTCGGCCGCGAAGAACGCCACCCAGTACGCCAGGAAGACGTTCAGCGCGTGCAGCAGGACGTTGGTGAGGTGATAGCCGAAGGGGCTCGTGCCCCAGATCGCGGTGTCGGCGACGTAGCTGAGAGACACGACGGGCCTCGTGGCGTCGCGCGCGAGAACCGTCAGTACGCTCGACAGATTCTGAAGTGTCGGGTTCTCGACAATCAGGCGGAAGTCGTCGTACACGAACGGGTTATCGAGCGTACTTGCATAGAGCATCACAGCCAGGGCCGCGGAGGCACTGGCTGGCACGGGTGCAATCCTGCGCAGCGACACCAGCCAGGAACCGTGAAGCGTGTTTTGGAACGGCATGTGAAGCCGATAAAGGTATCGGCAGGTCCACGTTGCAAGAGCTGTGCATCCTCCACGTGACGCCGTACTCCGGGGACGCATGGGCCTACGGCGGCATTCCCAGGCTGTCGCACGCCATGGCGCGCTCTCTTGCCGATCGCGGCCATCGTGTGACGATCTGTACAACCGACGCCTGCGACGCCGAGCATCGCCTCACCGCGCCTGACGGTACGTCGGCCTTCGGCGCCTGGCGGGCCGCGCCGTCCGAGCGCATCACCGTCC
>Ga0207686_10002185_pt1 | contig 10765 bp, 11 predicted proteins | sample KBSM24metaG_FD_184396 | JGI IMG/M metagenome (GOLD analysis project Ga0207686, IMG submission 184396) | Miscanthus rhizosphere microbial communities from Kellogg Biological Station, Michigan, USA - KBS M2-4 metaG (SPAdes) (version 2) | ecosystem: Host-associated > Plants > Roots > Rhizosphere >...
GCCGTACTTTTGAATGGCGGGATCGAAGACCTCGTCGGATTCCTTGCCGTCGGCGATACGCTTGGCTTTCGCCAGCGACGGAAGGTCGATGCTGATGGAATGGCTGATCACGGTGATGGGGCCAGGCTGCATGCCGGCGCGTTCGGCGACAAAGCGCTGGACGGCGATCAGGCCGTAGACGTTCTCGGGCCAGGCCTCCATGGCGTTGTGCGAGCGGAAGGTCGCCGTCAAAGTGAGATGGCCTTCGAAGCGGCGGAAGAATGCGGTGACGAAGCAGGGGCAGTCATGGGCTTCCGAGAGATCGCGCGAGTTGTCCCATAGGGTCACGTAGGCGTGGCGCGATTCTGGCTTTTCTTTGAGGCGGTCGGCGGCGATAATCAGGGAATCGACCACGTGGCCTTCGTATTGGAAGTAGCCGCGCAGGCGGTTTCCGTAGGTATAGCCGAGGTCGGGAGGCTTGACGGGGTCGAGGATGCGGCGCTGGTAGCCTTGGAATTTCTCGAGGCTGAAGCCGTATTGCTTCAGAGTTTCGTCGGACTCTTCCACGGGCTGCTGGATGATGATCTTGACGTTTTGCAGCTCCATGCGGCCTTCCTGCACGCCCTTCTTCGCGACCATGTTGCGGTGGCCGAAGCGGTGCAGGCGGAAGATGAGCTCGGCCCAACCTTCCATGGGAGTTGCGCGCACGATCGTATGCGCGCGGGCTTCCGATGGGTAGCGTGTGACGGCGGGCTCGGGGATGGGCGGCGGATCGATACGCTCGGTTTCGCAGGGCTCGACCGGCGTGAGAGCGTCGAAATACTCTTTAAGCGCGGTTTTGGTGGCGGGGTCGCCAAGGTCGCCGAGCACGGTGAAGGCGATGGGGTGCGGAAAGTTGTGAGGTTCGATGCAACCGTCGATGGTACGCGTCGTGTTGCGGATGCGGTTGGCTTTTGCTCCTAGGAACTCGACTTCTTCCAGGCCGTGTTCGAAGAAGTTGAGAAGCCATTCGCGGGAGCCGGAGAGGTTTTTACCTACGATCACGATGTGGCGGATTTGCGGGTTATGCAGGAGATTGCGCAGCATCTGCGGGAGGCCGTTGCCGTATAGGTTCGCGATGATGGCTATGCGCGAAGAGGCGGGGGCCAGGTCGACGGCCGATTCTTCGAGAATTTTTTGGGTGGATTCGACTTTCGACCAGAGCGTACAGATGCCGACGTCGCCTGAAGGGTTGATGACGGTCAGGCGGTCGGCGTAATAGAGCGGCTCAAAAGGAAGACTCAACCGGGTATTTTACCACCCTGGTGTTATGCGCCTGCTTTGACGATTTGAGACGGGTCGGCGCCGACGCGACCGGATTCGGAGGCGGCTGCCTTTACGATTTGGAAATCGAAATGGATCGCCGGGAGATTCGGGATCGGGGAGTTCGGGTCTTTGTGATTTACATCCACAACCAGGGAACCTGCTGAGCCGAAGACTGTGTCGGAATCGATGTGCTCGTCGCCGGAGAGGTAGAGGGCGGTGGCTAACTCGCGGTAACCAGGAGCGCCGATCAGGAAGTGGATGTGAGCGGGACGGAAGCCGTGGCGCTTCTGGGCTCGGATCATGTCGCCGACGGGGCCATCCATCGGGATCATGTAACCCAGAGGAGCGACGGTCCGCATCCAGTACTTTCCTTCGGCGTTGCAATGGAAGTGGCCGCGCAGGTCCATCTCAGAAGGATCGTGGAGCTGCAGATCGTAGTTGCCGGTCTCATCGGGCTGCCAGATTTCGACCGATGCGTTGGGGATGCCTTTGCCTGCGGCATCGACGACGCGGCCGTAGATGACTACCTCCAGGCCCTTGCTGGGCTTGGTGACGATGGATGCGCCGAGCTCCATTTTCGGCGAGTCCTGGCGATAGAACGGGCCTAGCAGGCTGGTCTGTGTGCCTTTCTCGTTGGCCCGGCGATCGTAAAGTGTATTCACCAGCGAGCTGAAGCCCAGCGTGTCTGAGAGCAGGATAAATTCCTGGCGGAATTGGTCCGACTTGTGGCCCACCGCTGTGAGGAACTTGATGCCCTCCAGCCATTCTTCGGGAGTGATGTCGATCTCCCGGCCCCAGTTGTGGAGGTGCTTCACCAGGGATTCCATGATCTGCTTGAGACGCGGGTTGGGCGTCGTGGCCATTTGGTCAATGGTTGCTTCAGTGATGGTGTTGTGGTCGATGGCTCGCATGATTATTGCTTTCTAAAGAGATTTTCGTTCTTCAAGAGAGATTCAAAGCGCAGGATATCTTCGTTGTTCTCGCCGCATTCGTATTCTCGCACGCGATCTTCAGGGCGCAGGCGGATGGTCGCGTGCTGGTTCCAGGGTTTCGTCAATACTTCGGGATCTTCCATTTTGACGTCGTACAAAATAGTATCGTAGTCGACACGAGTGAAGCGCTCGGTAATGTGCAGCTTTTCGGTGTGGAAGGTGCCGACGCCGTTCAACCAGGTTTTGTCGTTGAAGCCCACGATGTCGACTACCAGAGTGTCACCTTCCCAATGCGCTACTGAGTCGCCCATGAAGCTCGGGGTGATGTCGTCAGGATGCGGGCGGCCGTCGGTGGGGATGATGCGGAAGGTGTGGAAGGCTTCGTACAGGAATAGGACCTGAGTGGCGGTCTGCGTGATCTGGAACGGCATGGGCATGCCGGTGATGCGCGGGATGCCGACCAGCAGGCAGCGGGCGGCAGGATCGTCAATGCCGCGGCGGTCGCGGTACTGCTGGACGATCTTCATGGCGGCTTCGGTGTAGGGAGGCGGCTCGGGCTTGGCGGGGGCGGCTGGGGCTCCGCCTGGGGCGCTGACGCGGGCGGCGTTCTGTTCGCCGATGGCGAAGGAGAGGTTGCCGCCTTGCCACACTCCGGAGAGATCGGGCTTGCCGGCGGCGGTGCGCGGGACGGGGGGCTTGGACGGAGTCTGAGAATACAGAGGCACCGCGGCGAGGATGCAGATCGCAAGCGAGCGCGCGGTCATTCGTTTAGTTTCCTCCCGTACCAGCTGGGGGGCCTGAGAGGAGCTTCTTGCCGTCGTCCCAGGTGATCTCACGGGAGTGCGCGAGCTTGGAGCCGTCACGAGCCAGCCAGCCAGTTACGGTGATATGGTCGCCGGCCTTCAGGCTCACGTCTTTTTTCCAGCCTTGGCGGACCAGCATGTTGGGTGGGAAGCCTTCGAACTTCCATTGTTCGACCTCACCTTTGGCGGTGGTGACGTCCACGTAGAAATGGAGGTGCGGGTTCTGCCAGTCGATTTTGGTGACCACGCCCTTCATGGTCACGAACTTTTCCCCATCGTACTCGGCCGCGAACGAGTGGTGGGCCCATGCGGGAAGACCCAGCACCAGCAGGACGGCGGACAGAAGAACAGTCTTCATTCGTGGAAGACCTCCTTCATGAAATTTTGGCACACTTCGCGGGGCGGGTGTGCCGCTGTGCTGAATTAAGCGGCTCGCCGGCGGCGCAAGGCTGCGGCCAGGCCGACCAGCCCGACGCCCAGCAGGGCGATGGTTCCGGGCTCCGGCACTGCTGCCGCGCCGACCTGAACGCTAAGGCTGCTGGGGAGCGTGAGGGTTTGGCCATTGGCCAAGGTCAACCCAAACGACCCGTTGATTGTGACCGAGCCAGCGGAGGGCACGACATTGTTAATGATTTGGATGTTGAAAGCTCCGGTGCTAATACCGAAATTTGTGTTGACCGACACTGGAGACGTGATGGTGATGTTTCCTCCGGCAGGCGTGGCTCCACTCAGGGTGCCATCCATGTTGACCTGGATCGGCGATGTGGGTGTTGTGAGGCCGCTGGCAGTCAGCACGAAGGTCAGGACATTCCCCGTACATCCAGCCACATTGGCGCAACTGACGGAGGAACTGGTGACGCTCGCGACGTTGCCCACAATGGTGGTGTTCAACACGACCGAGGAGAAAATACCCCCTCCGACCGGGGTGATGACGAACGAGTCGACTTGCGGAAAGATGACTGCTCCGGATGCGATTGTGGCCATCAGGAGGGACCCGATAGCGAAGAAGAGTTTCATGTAACGCCTTTGAACCAACGGCTCAATGGCGTCAGCGCCAAGAGTGACCCAAGTGTACCTTAATCCGTGGCGGGGTGGGACGTTCATCACCGCAAGACGGTGAAGCGGGTGATCGAATAACCCAGCGCCGCCCCCATGAAGACATCCGATGGGAAGTGTGCCGCCAGCGAGATTCGCGAGAACCCCACCAGTCCGGCCAAGCCATAGCCACGTAAGGAACCCAGCGATGCTGCGTCCCGTAGCGGCGTGAAACGACGGTAGCGACTGAAAACGCCGCGATGGTGTGGCCGGAGGGGAAACTCCCATTCGATCGAAACTTATGGGTGTTGTCGCGAAACCAAGTGTCGTCGAAGTCGCCAGGGGGCGGTACGGCGATGGGGCGCAGGCGGCGGTCCACGTCCTTCATGACGACCGTCAGGATTTCAGCGTCGACCACCGCCTCCCCTGCGAACAACGCGGTCTGCTGCATCTTGGAATCTTTTCGAGTCAGGCCGGCGAGGTACAGCGCCACCGGCGCTGCGATGATCCCATAGGAGGTATTGCTTCCGCTGAAGGCCCGATTGAATCCATGAAAGGATGTCGAGTGGGGGAAAAAAGGGGTGTCAACCGGGTCCAGAGCTACCAGTCCGGCGGTGATTCCTAGCACCACCGCGGTCGGAACTAGAACATCCTTGCGTCCCAGTTTGCGAGGGAATGTCCAGATCTGCTTTTGGTCGCTGGCCAAATTGGGAAGCAGGCGCCCCCATGAGACCATCCGCTCTTTGGGTGCCGGCGGCTGGAGTGCTGGAGCTTGCGCCAGCGTCTGCCTCGCACCCGCCAGCACCACAATCAGCGCCAATCCCATCGGCAGGAATTTCTTCTCACTGCGCATGGCGACTTCAGTTGCAGGATAGCTGGCGCCGCTATCGTGCGCAACGATCCGTTACTTCTTGCGCTCGACGACCCATTCGCAATGCGAGTCGCCTCGGACCATATTCTTGGTCAGTTTGAAAGTGAAATTTGGGTTTAGACTTTCGGTAGCTCCGGCACCCCACGCCTGATGCCCCGCCCCGCAGGTATCCATGTCGAGACCCTGCTCCTTCCATCTCTTGTGCCACGGACACTCGGTGGTCGTTCCGACGCATCTGTCTTTGGTGGATTCGACGATTTCGAATTCAAACTCCGGCCCCATGGACGTTTTGGCGAGCAGGTGCGTGACTGCTTCGATGTCGCCGGCGGTCTCTGTCGGCAGGCCGAGGGAATTCGCGAATTCCTTAGCGCCTTTTCCGGCCTGATACCAGAGCGGCCCGTTGAACTCCTCGAATTTCTGCTGTCCTACAGCCTGCTTTAAGGCGTTGGAGATCGCAATGTAGGCGCCGGTCAGTCCCTTCGTTGCAACTTCCCATCTGGTTTTCTCGGGAATCGTTTCAATCATGTCAGCCATTTAGAGTTCCTCTTTCGTGGGAAACGTTTTTGACAGGTTATGAGTATATCAGCCCGGCGCCTGCCGATCCGAAACGATTCTCAGTGCTTCGCTGAATCGTGGCAAGTGCGCGTTCCGTAGGAGCTGTTCCCAATGAACCCTGCCATAGAGGGCTCTCATGGGCTTGTCGGCCAGGTTGACCTCGCCCGCCCAGATGCTCCGATGAAAGGCCTTGAATGCGGGCACCTTCTCAGTCAGATCCAGCGGCTCGCCGGAGGAGTCCCACAAGAGGAAGCCTATGGTGTAGAAGACGTGGGTAACCTGTTGCATGAGGAAGAGTCGGGCGAGCTGGTTCTCATCAGGCGGTTGTCCGAAATATTCCTGAAGATACATCTGTTCCTCTGCGTCGTTGTCCACAACGAAATTCGCAACCACTGCCAGGTCGGCATAGCGGTCGTTCAGGAAAGCAGCTTCCCAGTCCACCAGCCATACGCGGTGTCCATCGAAGAGGACATTTTCCGGCCTCAACAAGTCGTTGTGACTCGACACCATGTCCGCATCCTGACGCCGGTAAACCGCAGCCACTTGCTCATACAGGCCGAGAAGTTCTTCGGTTTTGCCGTGAGGGAGGAGCTTCGCTTCCTTGAATCTCTGGATGACTCCGTCTACCGCCGGGCCTTTGTTCAGGAGGAACACGCAGGAGGTGTTGATGTGATTCGCCCTTCCGGGAAACGGCGGGAGCGCATGCAGGGCCCGCAGTGTAGCCGGCATCCGAACCAGCGCGTCCGTGATTGGAAAGGAGACGGCCTCCACGAAATCAGTGATCGCAATCTTATCTTCTATGCTGGAGTACCGCACTCGCGGCGCCAGACCTGCCTCCGCCGCCGCCCGCATGCAGGTGTAGTGGACGGCGGGATCGTCCGTACGCATGATGATCCGCAATACGTAAGGAGATCCTCGTACCACGATGCGAAAGACGAGGGACGAAGTAAGACCTCCGGTCAGCACCCGAATGTCTTCTAACTCTGTTACTCCGAAAGCCTCGCTCAGACCGCGGGTCACTGCCGCCAGCTTCTCTTGCGTAATCATGCAAGCCTCCCTTCTATCAATTAAAAAGATTCAGCACCAGCCAAATGCAAGTCACAATGAGGGGAGTCCAAATGATCGCGTATAGGAAAGCTTTCAGGATCGGAATTTGATGATCGATATCCCGCTTGGCGTTCTTCCTCAGTACCACCGCGTAGCAAAGCACACAGGCCGGCACAAAAGCCAGTAGTCCCAGGATTGCGAGGAAACCTCCAGGGGCATAACCCATCCGTTCCTTTACTTGCCGGCCGGCACGCGGCGGCGGAGTTCGTCGAAGAAATTTTCGAGAAACACGACGGTGTGATCGGCGGCTGGAGCTTGTGCCGTTTCCACAGGCGTCAGCAGCGCGATGCGGCCGTCGGGAGCTACGTCCCACTGCGTGCCGCCGAGCTTCTCAATCCGCACGCGCGGTTTGTCCGCGACGAAGGAATCTCCGTTGACCGTGTAGCCGACGGCCATGAGGTGGTCGCCTTCGTGATACAGCAGCTCGCGACTGTTGCGCGACCAGCGCACAAGCCCTCCGCCGTTGGTCGAGACCTGCCACTTGCCGCCCTGACCGGAAGCGGGCGCAGGAAACGCTCGCACCACCACTTCACTCCGGCCCGATTCGTTGGTCTGATAGGCGATCCAGCGGCCATCGGGAGAAAACTCGGGGACGACCTCGGTGAACTTGGATTCGAAGAACCGCTGCGGTTTCCCGGCCTTCAACGCGCCGCCGTCTTCGGTCACCTCGACGGTGTGGAGCCACCCATCGGCCGCCCCCACCTCAAAAAATGCCAGCCGCTTGCCATCGGGTGACATGGACCAAGGGACCAGAATGCCCTTGCTCTCGATGAGTTGCTGGGGTTGACCGGAACCGTCTGCCCGGGTCCACAAGATGCCCCCACCAGCCTTGGAAAAAATGACAACGCGGCCGTCCGGACTCCAAACTGGGTTAGCGAAGAGCCCTCCACCGAAAGTGAGTTTGGTCATGGCGTCCCGCTGCGGATCGTAAACCCACATCTCCTGGCTGCCTCCCTCGCTTACCTGCACCGCCAGCCGCTTCGCGTCTGGTGAGAGACGGGGCGTGTTATAGACACCGGCTTTGGCCATCAACGGCGAACGTTTGCCCGCAGCGTCAATCCACTGCATGGTCGTCTGGTTGGAGGCCACACCGGCGCCACCCTTGCGGTACACCAGGGTACCGTTGTGGGAAAAAGAAAGGTCCGTAGAGTTGGTGTTTGGACTAAATTTGACGTCGTCCAGGATCGGAATCGGGTTGCCGCCGGTCTGGAGTTTGCCGGCGTCGAACGGAATCGCGAACAAGGTGCTCTTATTGACAAACACCAGATGGCCGCTGGAACCGCCGGGACCTGTAGGAAGATACAATGGCTGCACTCCGCCCCGGGCCACTACTCTTCGCTTGCCGTCGGCAAGCGAGATGGCCTCGATGGTGCCAGTATCCACATTGAGTGCCTGCTGGGCGACGGCAAACAACGCAAACTTGCCTCCCGGCAGGAACTGCGGGTACAGGTGCGCGATTTCCCCGCTTCCCAGATCCGTGAACTTCGCCGCCTGGCCGCCGGAGGGAGGCAGCAGGCGCATGCCATTGTTGAGAACGCCGGGGAGAAGAATACTGCCGTCCTCGCCCCAGGCCCCGGCCCCGGTAATGAGGCCGTCGGCGAGCGGGACCACTGCGCCTCCCTCCACGGAGATTTTATTGTATTTGTTTCCAACTCCGAATCCGATCCATTGGCCGTCCGGCGAAAAAAATGGCCCTTGGGCGCCTTGCGTGCCGGGGAGTTCAGTGGCCTTGGCCTGGTCCAGACGGCGGGTGTAGAGGCGGCTGGGAGCGCCTGCGACGCTGGCGACGTAGACCAGCCGCGTGCCATCGGGGGAAAGGATGATATTGGTCCCTGGGTCCGCAGATGCCGGCAAGGCGACGTCGGCTCCGAGATCGACCTCCAGGCGGACCAGCGGCTTCAGCGGCTCGCTGCGCCAGGGAGCCCACAGGACCAGCGCCACGGCTGCGGCGGCGGCGAACACGGCGGCTGCGATCCAAGGGAGTTTCGATGCGGGAGCGATCACCTGCGGCAGAGCGGCAGTATCCTCGGCAACGAGAAGATGACGCCAGTCCGCGATCGACTGCAGGCGCTGTTTGACGTCTTTCGCCAGACATGCCTGCAAGAGCCGCAGCACGCGGGCGGGCACTTGCGTCCAATCCGGCTCATCCTTCAGCACCGATGCCAGTGTGTGCGCGATGGTATCGCCGCCGAACAATCGCTTTCCGGTCAGCACCTCAAACAGGACGACGCCGAAGGCCCAAATGTCGGTGCGCTTGTCAACGGGCCGCCCGCTGGCTTGCTCCGGACTCATGTACGGCGCGGTGCCGAGAATCGTCCCGGCCTGGGTGGGCGACATGGTGAGTGTCGCCGCGGTGGCCGCGTCTTCGGAATCTCCGGAAGGTTGGGTTACAGCGGCGAGACCGAAGTCCAAAACTTTGATGACGCCATCCCGCGTTAGCATGATGTTGGCGGGTTTCAGATCGCGATGCGTGATCCCTTTTTCGTGCGCCGCCTCCAGCGCGCTGGCGATCTGCGCCGAGTACTTCAGCGCCGTTTCGAGATCGACCGGCCCCTTCAGCGTGTCACCCTCGACCAACTCCATCACCAGAGCTTTTCCTGCCGGAGATTCTTCGACCGCGTAGATGGTGGCGATGTTGGGATGATTCAGCGACGCCAGAACTTTGGCTTCACGCTCGAAACGCGCCAGCCGCTCCGACTGCAGCGCAAACGCGGCAGGCAGAACTTTGATCGCCACGTCGCGGCCCAGCTTGGTGTCTTTGGCTCGATACACCTCGCCCATGCCACCCTTGCCGAGCGGTCCGACGATCTGGTAACTGCCCAAAGAATGACCGATAGGGAGCGGCATGTGCGCGACTCAGATCAGTTTATCGCATCAAATAACCGGGAGCCGCTTCGCCATCCGTACATGCGTTCCACCTGGCGAATTCCTATCTACTGAAAACTCATCCATAATGGCCAGCGCCATCGTGACTCCGCGGCCTGACCGGCGCCCCAGGTTTTCGGGCAGGCGCGGATCCGGCACGCTCTCCAGTTGGAAGCCTTCCCCGTGGTCCGTGACCTCGATGATTAAATCGTTGTGGCTGGTGGACACGCTCAGGCCGACCTTCTTGTTCGGATCGAAGCGGTTGCCATGCTGGATGGCGTTGATCAGGATTTCGCGGGTCGCCAGGCCAATGAAGTACTGGTCGGATTCCTCGAAGCCGGCGTCGTGCGCGAACCGGCGAACGGATTCTTCCGCGCCGTCCGCCGATTCCACTACCGAATCCAGCGTCGAGGAGAAGGCAGGCAGGGAGTTCAAGATAGCTCCTGCCCTAAGCGCCCGCGGAGAGTGCCGAAACAGAATCGTCCCTGGTCTGGTCTATGCTGAGAACCTTATCGACTCCGGTCATTTTGAAAACCGTGCTGACCCGGGCATTGACTCCCGCCAAGCGCAATTGGCCGCCGGAGTTCTTCATGTTACTGTGGCACGCGACCAGGGCCCCGATGGCGGAACTGTCGAGGTAGGAGATCTTGGACATGTCCACGACAATCCGGTTCTGATTCTTCTTGATCAGCTCCTGGATGGCCCCTTCCAACTCCAGGAGCTGGCTCCCCATGGTCATGGACCCGGACAACGCAAGCACCATCACTCCGGAATCCAGAGCAGTGCGCACAACATCGAATGGCATCTTATCTCCCTATATTGTCTTGGCTGAAAAGTATAGCACCCTGATCGGAAATTATTTCCCGAGTGGCGCTTTACGCCGCAGCTCGTCGAAGAAATTCAAGAGCATCACGACTTCGTGGTCCTGTTGCGGGCCTTGCGTGGCTTCGCCGGTTTCGAGCGCGATCACCCGCTTGCCGTCCGGCGACAGATCCCACAAAGTGCTGCCGATGCCTTGGATCCATACGCGGGGTCTCCCGGCCGTGAACGTGTCGCCCTGCACCGTGTAACTCGCGGTCATAAGCTGGTCGCCGGATTGGTACACAAGTTCATGGCCGGTGCGCGACCAGCGCGGCACTGTGCCTCCGGTGTTCGAGATCTGCCACTTGCCGCCCTGTCCGGAGGAAGGCGGCGGAAAAGCGCGGACATACACTTCAGGGCCTCCCGACTCGGTGGACTGATACGCCAGCCAGCGGCCGTCTGGGGAGAATTGCGGTTCTGTATCAATGAAATTGCTCTTCAGAAACTGCTCG
>Ga0207686_10002190_pt1 | contig 10754 bp, 9 predicted proteins | sample KBSM24metaG_FD_184396 | JGI IMG/M metagenome (GOLD analysis project Ga0207686, IMG submission 184396) | Miscanthus rhizosphere microbial communities from Kellogg Biological Station, Michigan, USA - KBS M2-4 metaG (SPAdes) (version 2) | ecosystem: Host-associated > Plants > Roots > Rhizosphere >...
TGAGTTTTTCGGGGCCAGTCCAGTCGGGGACTTTCGGTAGCGGGTGCTCGGCGGCCGGCTGCTCGGCGGTGAGCATGGCGAAGAGGCCGGATTGTCCGCTGGCGCGATCTTTCCACACACGCGTGCCGTTTTCCATGGCGCTATCGATCACCGCCATGAGCTGTGCGCGGGTGCCTTCGAGCGTATCCATGGCGCCGGCCTTGATGAAGCTTTCGATCATGCGGCGGTTGACGGCACCCAGATCGACGCGCTCGCAGAAATCGTAGAGCGAGGTGAACGGGCCCGATTCAGTGCGGGCTTTTGCGATCGATTCGACTGCGTTCGCGCCTACGTTCTTGATGGCGCCGAGGCCGAAGCGGATGCCTTCGTCTGGTCCTGAAACCACAGGCGTGAAATCGAGATCGGAGGAATTCACATCCGGCGGAAGCACGCGGATGCGCATTTCGCGGCACTCGTTAATGTACTTGACCACCTTTGCGGTGTTGCCGGTTTCCGAGGTCAGCAGGGCGGACATGAACTCGATGGGATAGTGCGCTTTGAGATACCCGGTCACGCACGCCAGGTACGCGTAAGCGGCCGAGTGCGACTTGTTGAAGCCGTAACCGGCGAACTTCTCCATCTGATCGAAAATGCGTTCTGCCTTCTTGGGCGGGTGGCCGTTTTTCTTGGCGCCGGCGACGAAGAGTTCGCGGTGCTTGGCCATTTCCTCGACTTTCTTCTTACCCATCGCCCGGCGCAGCAAGTCAGCGTCGCCTAGCGAATAGCCGGCGATGCGGTTGGAGATCTGCATCACCTGCTCCTGATAAACCATGACGCCGTAGGTTTCTTCTAGAATTTCTTTCAGTTCGGGAACGTCGTAGACAACTTCCTTGCGGCCGTGTTTGCGATCGACGAAATCGTCGATCATGTCCATGGGTCCGGGGCGGTAGAGGGCGTTCAAAGCGATCAGGTCTTCGACGCGGTCGGGCTTATAGCGGCGCAGGACATCGCGCATCCCGGGCGATTCAAACTGGAACACGCCGCTGGTCAGCGCCTTGCTGAAAATCTGCGTGTAGGTGTGCGGATCGTCCATCGGGATTTCTTCAACCGTCAGCTTGACCCCCCGATGGCGTTCGATCAGCTTGAGGGCATCCGCGATGATGGTGAGCGTGGTCAGGCCCAAGAAATCCATCTTGAGGAGCGACAGTTTTTCCAGGCCGTTCATGTCGTACTGCGTGACAATTTCGTCTTTGTTGGTCTTGTAGAGCGGGACGATCTCACGCAGCGGCAGTGGCGAAATCACCACGCCGGCGGCGTGGACGCTGGCGTTGCGCGCCATGCCTTCCAGGCGTTCTGCTACCTCCAAAACCTCTTTGACTTTGGGGTCGGTGCGGGCGAGCGCATCAAGCTGCGGCTCCATCTGACGCGCCTGCTTCAACTTGATGTTGAGCGGCATCGTCGGGATCAGCTTGGTGATGCGGTCCACTTCGCCGAATCCCATGTCGAGCACGCGGCCCACGTCTTTGATAGCGGCGCGCGCGCCCATGGTGCCGAAGGTAATGATCTGGGCGACTTGCTCGCGCCCGTATTTTTCAGTGACGTACTGAATCACTTCGCCACGCCCGCGCGTGCAGAAATCGATGTCGATATCGGGCATGGAGATGCGCTCGGGGTTCAAGAAGCGCTCGAACAGCAAGCCGTAGGCGAGGGGATCAATGTCGGTGATCTCCATGGCGTAACTGACTAGGCTGCCGGCGGCCGAACCGCGGCCGGGGCCCACGGGGATGTTGCGCTGCTTGGCGAAGCGGATGAAATCCCAGACGATCAGGAAGTAGCCCGAGAATTTCATGGACTGGATCATCTTGATTTCGCGATCCAGGCGCTCGGCGTACTCGGCGAGATCGTGCTTCAAATTGCCTTGCGCGGCGAGTGCTTCCAGGCGTCCGCGGCGCTTCTCGAAACCCTGGCGCGCGACGTATTCGAAGAAGCTGTCGGTCGAGTGATCCTGCGGAATCGGGAATCGCGGGAAGGGCTCGGCTACCTTTTCGAGTTTGAGCTGGCAGCGCTGGGCTATATCGTAAGTCCGGTCGAGCGCGTGCTCGACTTCGCCGAACAGCGTCATCATCTCTTCGCGCGTCTTGATATAGAAGGCTTCCTGCTCGAAGCGCATGCGGTTCAGGTCCGACATCGACTTGCCGGTCTGAATGCACAACAGGATTTCGTGAGCGCGGGCGTCGGTCTTGCGCAGGTAGTGCGAATCGTTGGTAGCCACCAGCGGGATGCCGGTGTCGGACGCCAGGCGATGCACCAGCGGCATGACCTTGGCGTCGGGCTCCAGGCCGTGATCCTGCAATTCGAGGAAGAAATTCTTGGGGCCGAACAGGTCCGTGTATTCGTAGGCGATGCGGCGCGCGTCTTCGTAGCGGTCCTGCAGCAGGGTTTCGTTGATGTCGCCGCGCAGGCAGGCGGAAAGCGCGATCAGGCCCTTGGAGTGGCGCGAGAGCAGGTCTTTATCGATGCGCGGTTTGTAGTAGAAGCCGTCGAGATAGCCGGTGGAAACCAGTTGGATCAGGTTGCGGTAGCCTTCCTGGTTTTCGCACAGCAGCACCAGGTGGTTGTAGCGGTTGGATTCGCTGCGTACGCCGATGCCCTGTTGGGCGACGTAGACTTCGCAGCCGATGACGGGGTGGACGCCGTTTTCCTTGGCCTGGTTATAGAATTCGACGGCGCCGAAGAGGTTGCCGTGATCGGTCATGGCGACGGCGGGCATTTTCTGCTCGGCCACCATCTTCATGAGCTGCGAGATCTCGCAGGCTCCATCGAGCAGCGAGTAGTCGGTGTGGCAGTGAAGATGAACGAACGGGTTCGCCATACGATTACCCGGGGGAGACTTTTAGTATAGCGGGAGTGGAGAAAGCGGTGTGATTTTCATTCTCACGTATTTCGCACGTCACGGTAAGGATCTATTAGATAGTCGCTTGGATCAGATGGGTTGTAGCGAACGTAGAGTGGCCCTTTTTGCAGACTCGTCATCAACTGCTCGGCATCACGTCGATAAATCGATGTCTTGGAATAGCGGCCTCTATATTCTTGGTCCGCAATCACGTAAGAGAACATAAGATCCAACCGCCCTCCCCCTTCCACATCTTCGCTGACGCCTATTGCGTCTATGTTCGCCGGTACCATCGGCCATCCAAGGGACGCTTCGCTCCGTCGTCGCTTCACACGCCAAGCGCTGGCCAAGGCTAGGTCAAAACCGCAAACGGAAGCGCGACCGCTAGCCAAGGAACGTTCCACATGTGGGCCATTTTATCTAGATATTCGTTCGTCGACGAACGGTTATGCAAAAGGTACACTCAAGAAGTGGGAACGAAACTCACTCGCGTCAGCATGGGAACAAAGAAGCCTGCCGCGAAGAAGCGCTAGTCGGAATTAGTCTTCTGGACTTGGGCAGCGATCCAGGGGGACAGCGCCAGCACCACCATCCCTATCGAGAGCAAGCCGCCGCGGGTGAGATCGTAGTCGGCGAGCAGCGAGTCCCAAGAACGTCCCAACGCGTGGCCCAAGCCGAATTCGAACGCTAATGTGAGAACCAGCCACAGTGCTCCTATCGCCAGAAGCGCGCGTTCCGAGGTCGGACGAATCCAGCCAATCAATAAAACCGCGATACCCAGAATGATCGCGGAGCCGATGAGCACGCCGATTTGGCGGGCGCCCACGTCTCCGAGGACCGGAACCAGGAAGCGATTTCGCAGCATCCCGTGAATGGTTTCGACGGCCATCATCAGCAGCCACACCAGCAACGCCCGTCGGATCATCAGTAGCGCGCCAATTTCGTGATCCGGCCGCCGCGCTTGCGGTTCGACGAGGGCTGGCCGTTTGCCAACACCACTGTCGCGGCGAGGAGCGGCTTACTCATAGGTACAGGATCGGCGGCACGCCTTCATCAGTTTACGCCTTGTTGTACACTGAAGGTGTCAGTGGAGGTGGGTCTTCTCGAGTAGCCTGCTCCGTACCACAGGCGACTGGCTGTTTACGCCTGATAGCATGCTCCGCGCCGCGGGGAGGGGATTTCGCGGCCTTGCTGAGCTGGCGTTCCCCCTGGTTTTTCCCGATGAGTGCCGCGTCTGCGGCGCAGTTCTGCGCGGAGTCTCGCGCGTTCCGGTGTGTGCGCGATGCCTGTGCGATCCGCAGCCTCTGTTGGCCGAGTTTTTCTGCATCGCCTGTCGCACGCCCTTCCTGAATCGCTTTCCGCTGGATGAAACCGGCCGCTGCCCGCTGTGCCGGCTGGGGCTCACCGGGTTCGACGCGGTGTATTCGTACGGGTCGTACGAAGGGTCGCTGCGCAAGCTGATTCATCTGTTCAAATACGACAAGATCTATACCTTGGCGCGGCCGCTGGGCGGATTTCTGGCGCGCGTGCTCCCGCGCGAGGAGCGCTTCGATGCCATCGTGCCGATGCCGTTGCATTGGCGGCGGCGCTGGGAGCGCGGGTTCAATCAATCCGAGATGCTGGCGCGCGAGATCGCCAGGAAGTGGAACGTGCCGATGAGGCAGGCGGTCCGCCGCGTGAAAGCGACGGCGCCGCAGGCGGGATTGACGAACGCCAAACGGCGCTCTAACGTCGGCGGGGCGTTTGCCGTCAAAGGGAATGTGCGGTTGGATGGCGCGCGCGTGTTGCTGGTGGACGATGTGTTGACCACTGGGTCGACCGCGGCGGCGTGCGCGCGGGTGTTGAAGCGCGCCGGAGCGGCGCATGTGGCGCTGCTGGCACTGGCGCGGACCGACCGGCGGCTGGCGCTTTCAAGTTTCGAAATGACCATGAATGCGGAAGCAGGGGGCACAACGTGATTGCAAACCATCACCAGGAACGCTTGCATCGACCGGTCCTGGTATTGAACTCTAGTTACGAACCCATCAACGTGTGCGCGGCGCGGCGCGCCCTGGTGCTGGTGCTGAAGGGCGTGGCGTCGACCGAGGAGCATTCGAGCTCGCACGTGCATTCGGCGCGGCAGGCGGTGCCCGTGCCCAGCGTCATTCGCTTGCTCGAATACCGCCGCATTCCCATGCAGGCGCGGTCGCTGTCGCGCAAGAACATTCTGATGCGCGATCGCTATACGTGTCAGTACTGCCACAAGACTTTCAATACGAATGAGTTGACGCTCGACCACGTGATCCCGCGCTCGCGCGCCGGGGAAACGACCTGGGAAAATCTGGTGGCTTGCTGCCACGCTTGCAATAACCGCAAAGGGAGCCGGACTCCCGACGAAGCAGGCATGCGTCTCGCGCGCACGCCGCGACCGTTTAGCCTCCATACCAGCCGGCACCTGATGCGATTGCTGGGTAAGAGCGACGACCAGTGGCGCAAGTATTTGTTCTATTGAGTGAGGCGCTCGCGTGCCGCTTTAGCGATGTCTTCCAAATCATCCGTACTGAGCTTTCGCAAGACGTCAATGGAAGCGTTTTTGTTGTAGACGATTCTTCGGCGAACTTCTTCTTCTTCTTCATCGTCGGCAAGCTTCATCATTAGCTCTGCAGGAAGCTTGTTTTTCATCGCTACGCTAAGTCGTACACTTGGATCTGCATCACGAGCCAGTATCGTCAGTATTTCAACGGGCACGGTTTTGTTGTGCGCGACCGACGAGCGCATGTCGGGATGGTGCTGAATGATTTCATGCCATACCTCGATTGGAACCTCGTCGGTTGCTGCCCTTTGGTAATCGGCAGGTGTATCGCTTGTGCGAAGTCGTATGAACTCTTCTGCGTCGCGTATCATGCCGATCGCGGGGCTCGCGTTATTTCCGGCAGGTAAATACCAGAGCGGGCGGCAGATTCAGAAGCACTCGGCCGACGCTCACTTCAGCGAAAAACCTGCGTAAAAAGCGGGCCTCATTGAATCCGCCCAGCTTGAGCTTCGCGATCTCGAAGTGGCCAGCGTATTGATATTGCGTCATGGTGCCATGCGAGGCCAGGCACGCTCCGATCTGGCGCATGATGAACATGCGGGATCGGTGTTCCATGCCGGTTAGACCTAAAGAGGACACTACGGCATCCACGGGCCCGACATCGTGTGGCGTCAGGAGTGAAAGCAAGTCGGTTGCGCTTCCGTGGAGTGGAACCAGGCGAGGATCTTGGCAGGTGGCGCTTAGGTGATCGATAAAGATCGGATTGATATCGATGGCGAAGAGTTTCGCATCGGGGCGTAAGCGCTTCAGGATTTCGTTGGTGACGGCGCCGGTTCCCGGTCCCAGTTCCACCACAGTGCGCGCGCGTCTAAAGTCGATCGGGCGGGTCAGGGCATTCGCCAGGTAGCGCGAACTCGGAAACATCGACGCAGTCGGACCTAAGGACCGCATGGATTCCTGGAAGAATAATCGATAAGCGTTGGGGATGTCCGGATTCGATCCGCGCGTCGAATGACCCGGCCCGCGGGTCTTGTGTTCGTAATGGCTCAGGACTCGATGCTTCATGCTGGCAAAATTCAGCTCGTTCAAAATGGCCTCTTTCGGTCTTTACAACGATTCGCTGCCTACCAGTGCGTCTGCTGCCCGTTCCGGCGCGCGCTCGGGGGTGCCGCCGGTTTGTTCGGGAATTTCGATGCCGGTGCTGGTTCCTTCTCCCAACCGGCTATCGATCCACATTTTATAATCTTCGCCGAAAAGAACCTTCAGGCGCTCGTTCACATTGCTGACGCCGATGCCTTGCTCGAACAGGCGCGCCAGCTTTTCTTCAGGGATGCCCACTCCGTCGTCTTCCACCATGATTTGCAGGCGGCCCTCGCTGAGGCGGCTGCGCACGCGGATGGTGCCGCCGTCGATTTTGCTCGAAAGCCCGTGGCGGATGCTGTTTTCGACCAGCGGCTGCAGCAGCATGCTGGGGACCAGCATGTCCAGCGTGACCGGATCGATTTCGCGGACGAAGCACAGCTTGTCGCCGAAGCGGACCATTTCGATGGCTAAGTAAGCATCGATGAAAGAAAGCTCTTCGCGAAGTGGCGTCAGGTTCTCCTGTTGGCGCAGCAGGCGGCGCAGGATCTTGGAGAGTTTGTAGACCACTTGGCGGGCTTCTTCCGGATTTTGACGAATGAGGGAGGCGACGGAATTCAGCGTGTTGAACAGAAAGTGCGGATTGATCTGGCGGCTGAGCGCGGCCAGGCGGGCTTCGTTGAGGCTCAACTGCTGCAGTTCCAGTTTGCGCTCGTAGCGCTTGCTGTTCCAGATTTTGATAGGCAGCATGACGGCGAGAAGCGTAGTAGCGTACACCGCCACCACTAGCCAGGGGCCTTCGCCGGTCCACTTTCCCTGTAGCGCGAAGACTCGGCCAGGGAAAAGTTGCGCCATGGTGGAGCGCAGGAATTCGGCGAGCAGGATCATCATCACGCACACCAGGCTGAAGGCGGCGGGGCGCAGATCGCGTTTGCGCATCAGGCGGAATAACGCCTGGTCGGGGAAAGTCAGCTTCCAGATGGCTTCTTTGTCGGGTCCGACGTCGCGGATCAGACCGCCGAGCACGCCGGCCGCGGCGAACAGGACCATCGACATCAATTCGCCGTTGAACATGGCGGGGATGGAGATCAGCACTCCGGCTAAGAGGCCGGTGACGTAGCCGCCGAGCATGCCCATCACCAGGCTGCCTTCGAGTCCCAGGTCGACGGCTTGGTAAGAGCTGCCGGTCACCACGCGCGCCGCGACGCCAGAAGCGAAGATAGCCGCGCTTACCAGCGCCATTTGCACGCGGTGCATCAGCGTGCGTTCTTCCCGCATCAGCATCTGGGTGAAGCGTGTGCTGCGCGTAAGCACACTCGCGAGCGAGGCGGCCACGGCCAGTTTCACCATCAAGATCACTAGGTGCTGTTGGAGCATGCGCGGTCTTGGGCTCTGGCGATCATTATAATGGAGTGAGCCCCCTAGCACCGTGCCAGCCACATTTGAACTCCGCAAAATCGCCGAAGCCGATTTTCCCAGCCGTTTTGGACACTTCCGTATTCTGGGGTTCCAGGGCGTGGAGGGCGATGATTCCGAAGACGCCGTGGTGTTGCAGATGGGCGATATTTCGACGTCCGAGCCGGTGCTGGTGCGGATCCATTCGCAGTGCCTGACCGGCGACGTTTTCCACAGCCTGCGCTGCGATTGCCGGGCGCAACTGGAGCTGGCGATTGAGAGCATTGCTAAGGAAGGCCGGGGCTTACTGATCTATGAACAGCAGGAGGGCCGCGGCATCGGTTTGTTGAACAAGCTCCGCGCCTATGAGCTGCAGGATCAGGGCGCCGATACGGTGGAGGCCAATCAGCAACTCGGGTTTGAGGCGGATCTGCGCGGATACCAGATGCCGGCCGCGATTCTCAAGTTTCTAGGCGTGCGTGCGGTACGGCTAATGTCCAATAACCCTGCCAAGATCAGGGCGCTGGAGGAGGTGGGCGTGCGGGTGGCGGAGCGGATTCCGAGCATTGTCGATCCGATCGGTTCCACTGAGAACTACCTGCGAACCAAGCGCGAAAAAATGGGGCATTTGTTGGATTAGGCGTGCAATCCCCGGCAATGCCACCACGGAGGCTCCTAGATGGATGGGCCGGGGATTGAGTGTACTGTCCCTACTGGGGGCGGCGCGAGCGCACCACCGGACGAAGTTCTTCGGGGTGCTCCCGCAAATAGGCCAGCAGGCGATGCCGCTTCTGCGGTCCCCGCGTCTGGCGGTCGCCATCGTCGGTTCCTGGCAGCAACTCTGGTTTGATCTTCGCGATGTGGTGGAACAGGGCAGCCCAGCGTTTCTTGATTGCGGATAATTTCATTCCCAACACCTGGCACGTTTCTTCGTCCGTCGAGCCCCGCAGCGCGACTTCCAGCAGTTGTTGATCGGCATCGCGCAATTGCAAGATGGGCTCTCGATAATGAAACACATAGGCGGCATGCGTTCCTGCCGTGGTGAGCGCGTCAGCGGAGTCCATTACATACAACGCTCGGTCGCGGCCCCACGTTCCGGGGTTCTTCGCGTAGTATTCTTCGAAGGTACTCACACGTCGAAAAGTAACCCAGGTTCTGGCATATTCCACCATGGTTAAGTCTGTTGCCTCCATGAGTGATCGCCGGAGCCGGTAACCGGCGTGAATCTCCCTTGATGCCGCCGCGATGACGAGCAGAATGTCGGTGATCTGCTTGGGCGTCATCACTCCCTGTCTCCACGCCGTATACAGTCCCACCATATCCAGGCCGCCATAGGTATTGTCACGCCGCAACTGGGCATCGCTCAATGCCACCGGCATTCCGCTATCAATGCTGGCAATAATGCGCGAATTCAGCCCCGGCCGAGGATCGGCGATTTCGGCATCCGCGAACGCTTTTGCCACAAAAACGGTCGCGCCAAACGCCATGATCCGATGTCCCTGGATGGGTTCTTCCGACACAACTGCGATGCATTTGCAGGAACGTTTCTGCAGCATTTTTCGCCATGCCGCCAGCGCGCGATCCCAGCCCACGGCCTCATGGCCGACGCTCAGCGGATGAATGGATAAACACTCTTCCAACTCGTCTTCGTGAATGGTGCGCCAGAACACGATATTTCGCCGGGATTACCCTTTTAGGTCATTGTTGTTGCATGCGAATAGTCCTTAAAATACCATACGGAATTTCGTAAATCAGGCGCTTGACGGAGGAATCCTCGCAATGACCTTTCGCTTGGCCGCACTGCTCCTGTCTGGATTTGCCGCCGCCGCGCAGACTCCTGGCACCTTCACCGCGACTGGCAACATGAACACGGCCCGCGCGGGACACACTGCTACTCTGCTTCCCAACGGTAAAGTCTTGATCGCCGGCGGTACTGGCTTGTCGAGCGCGGAGCTTTACGATCCTGCGACGGGGGCCTTCACCGCCACCGGAAACATGACCATGCCACGAGCGGGGCACACGGCCAGCTTGCTGCCTGACGGCCGGGTTTTGATCATCGGAGGCACCTTCACAGGCGCCAGCGCGGAGATTTACGATCCCGCTACGGGTGTCTTCACTACCGCCGGCCGCACCGACAGCCTGTTGTCTGTGGTGGCGTCAGCACTCCTCAAAAATGGCAAAGTCTTAGTCCTAGGTTACGGTGTAACTCAACCAGCGCCGCATATTAACGTCATTACAGCCCAACTCTACGATCCTTCGACAGGTATATTCGCCGCGACCGGGGCAATGTCGATCGTTCATGACGGTACGCCCATGGCGACCGTGCTCCCCAACGGTAACGTCTTAATCAGCGATGGCGGATTTGGACTCACTTGTTGCGCTGGCTATCTCGGATCTCCTTTTCTCGTTAGTTGTTGTGCTTCTGAACTCTACGACACTGCCGCTGGCAGCTTCAGTCCGGCTAGCGACGCGATGTTAGCAGCCACTGCTGGACGCACAGCGACCCTACTCACAAGCGGCAACGTCTTGCTGGCGGGTGGCTATTGCGACGGCTGTGGTGCCTTTAGCAAAGCCGTCTTGTATGACTCCGCGAGCGGAACATTTAGTGTTACGCCTGGCCTGATCGAAGCCCGCTCGGCGCACACCGCCAGCCTCCTCCCCGATGGAACGGTTCTGATCGCTGGCGGCGCTGGTCTGGAATATGCGAGCAGGGCCACCACTGAGATTTACGATCCGCGCAGCGGGGCGTTCACCGTGGGTGCCAACATGACCTCACGCCGGGATGCGCATACGGCTACCCTGCTGCAGGACGGAAGGGTCTTGATCACTGGCGGCTACGACGACAGCGGGCTTCCAGAGTTCAGCCTGCCAACCCTTGACACCGCCGAGGTTTAT
>Ga0207686_10002191_pt1 | contig 10754 bp, 4 predicted proteins | sample KBSM24metaG_FD_184396 | JGI IMG/M metagenome (GOLD analysis project Ga0207686, IMG submission 184396) | Miscanthus rhizosphere microbial communities from Kellogg Biological Station, Michigan, USA - KBS M2-4 metaG (SPAdes) (version 2) | ecosystem: Host-associated > Plants > Roots > Rhizosphere >...
GCAGCATCGTCGACCTGCCGGAAGCCGTCGCCCACCATCTGCACGTCGTGCGCCAGCAGAGCGGCGACGAACTGGTGTTGTTCAACGGCGACGGCGGCCAGGCGCGCGCGCGCCTGGTCGACATCGGCAAGCGCCGTGCCAGCGCCGAAATCCTCGCGATTGACGCCATCGACGTGGAACTCCCCTTCCGCCTGACCCTGGCCCAGGGCCTGCCGGAGGGCAGCAAGATGGACTGGATCGTCGAAAAGGCCGTCGAGCTGGGCGTCGCCGCGATCGAGCCGCTGGCGGCGCAGCGCTCCGTGGTGCGGCTGTCCGGCGAACGCGCCGACAAGCGCCTGGCGCACTGGCAGGCCGTCGTCGTCAGCGCATCGGAACAGTGCGGGCGCAACCGGCTGGCCGAGGTGGCGCCGGTGCAGGACGTCAACCGCTGGCTCGCCACGCCCGGCGCCGGCACGCGCATCCTGCTCTCCCCGCGCGCGGACGCGTCGCTCGCGCAGTGGACGCGCCAGACGCCGGCGCACGACGTCACCCTGCTCGTCGGCCCGGAAGGCGGTTTTACGGACCAGGAAGAAGACGCGGCGCGGGCCGCCGGCGCGCTGGCGCTGTCGATGGGACCGCGCGTGCTGCGCACCGAGACGGCGGGACTGGCCGCGCTGGCCATCCTGGCGGCCGGCTGGGGCGGAATTTGAAATGTAGGGTGGGCAGCTTCGCTGTCCACGCGTTCAACATGCGCTGGCTGAACGCGTGGACGGCAAGCCGTCCACCCTACAAAAAACCCCGCCGGCAGCGACGCACGGCGGGGTTGGCAAACGGCGGCATCGCTGCCGCCGCGATTCACATCACATCGTCGATTAGAACGTGTAGGCCAGGCCGAGGCTGTAGAAACGGCCCACGGCGCCAGCCTGGTGCAGCGACGCGTTGTAGGCGGTCTGCGTACCGGAGTTGCCGTAGGTAGCCACGTCGATCGGCGGCTGGCGGTCGAACAGGTTCAGGATCGCACCTTTCAGCGTCAGGTTCGGGCTCAGCTTGTACTGCACGTTCAGGTTGGTCGTCGTGAACGACGCCACGTGGCAGTAGTACTGGGGCTGGTCCAGGCCGTCGAAGTACAGGCGGCCGCCGACGTCGGCTGCCGTCGTGTTGCAGTCGTTCGCCGGGATCGACGGATCCTTGGTCGAGAAGTCGCTCGTGTAGTTCATCGTCGCCGTGATGTCGAGCGGGCCGCGTGCGTAACCCAGCGTGAACTGCGCACGGTCTTTCGGGCTGCCCGTTGCACCGGACACGACCGACGGACCCTGCGTACCAGCCAACTGGAACGACGCGCCGGCCACCTCGCTGATATAGCTGAAGGTATGGGCGGCGCTCAGGTTGGCACGCACGACACCGAAGTCGCTCGGCAGTTTCCAGCGGTAGCCGACGTCCGCTTCGATACCGCTCGTCTTGGTGCCGCCCGCGTTGATGTACGGCGACAGCGCGTACTGGATCGGGCCGACGGACGGAATGCCCTGGACGGTGCCGGAGCCGACGCCGGTCGCGATGTCGACCGGGAGGGCCGGAGCACGCACCCACGTCGGCACGAACGACGGGTCGTTACCGGCCGAGGTCACGATCTGGTTGGTGACCTTGATGTTGTAGTAATCCAGGGTCATGTTCAGGCCGCGCATCGGCTCGGCGATGATGCCCAGCGTGAACGACTTCGACTTCTCGGGCTGCAGGTCCTTGGTGGTCGACTGCACGTAGATCGGCGAGATGCCGCACGCGGTCGGCACGTTGCCGGCCGTGGTCTTGCTGCCGTTGGCGCACAGGATCGGGTCGTTGATCGCGTTGAACGTGAAGATCGAACCGGCATTGCCCACCTCGGCCGGGTTCGGCGCGCGGAAGCCGCGGGCGAACGTACCGCGCACGCCGAACGAACTGACCGGCGCCCACTTGAAGCTGGCGGCCGGCGTGAACGAGTTGCCATACGTGTCGTAATGGTCGTAACGGCCCGAGACGTGCAATTCGAGGCTCTTGAGCGGGTTCGCCTGCAGTTCGCCGAAGGCCGCCGTGTTGGTTTCGTTGCCGATCACGAACGCCGTCGTGCTGGCGACGGTGCCGTTCGCCGTCAGCGCAGCCGGCGGGGCATTCTGCTCACGCTTGTGCCAGTGCACACCTGCCGCCAGGGCCAGCGGACCGGCCCCCAGCTGCATCAGCTCGCGCGAACCCACCAGGTCCAAGTAGTTCAGCTTCGACGTCAGCGAGTTGGAAAAGTGCGGCGAGATCTGGGCAACCAGGGCCGGATCGTTGCCGCCCACCGGGTTCCACGTGCCGTTTTTCAGCGCGGTGTAGAGGGCGAAGCGGTTGACGTAGCCGCTGTAGTTGATGTCCGTCTTGACCTTCGTGATGCCGCCGGCGGCGTTTACGTCCCAGCCGTACGCGCTGCCGTGCAGGTCGGCGGCGAAGCGGGTCGTCAGCGCAGTGTTGTCCAGCGTGCGGTCCGGATCCACGTCGGGGATGAAGCCGTACATGCGAGCGGGCGCCGAGAACGGATTCGTAAAGCCCTTGCCGACAGCCGCGCCCGGTGCGAACAGGGTCGAGCCGAACGCATTGACGCCCGGCGTGGCCGAACCCTGCGCGACGACGGTGTTGCCGTTGAACGCGCTCGCGCTGTAGGACAGGTAAGGCGTACCGCGGTTATTCAGGCTCTTACGCTGGAACATCGAGCCCTTCAATCCCAGTTCCCAGTCCTGGTTCAACTTCTTGGTGAAGCCGGCCAGCAGGTTGAAGTTCTCGGTCTCCGGCTGGATGTAGCCGGCATTGTTGGTGACGGCGCAAGCGCCCGACATGTACTTCTGGTAATCGCACTTGCTTGGATCCAGGAATACGAAATTGGCCGAGTTCTGGTACCTCGACGTGGTGCCGGGCAGGATCGGCCCGGTCGGGTTGTACAGGAATGGCGTATTGGTCGGCGTCAGGTGGCTGTTGACGTCGGTCGGCACGCCCAGGTTCAGGTTGTTACCGCCGCGCGACGTCCAGTCGGCGTTGTCCCAGTCGAATTGCGAACGCTGGTTGACCTTGATGTTGCCCTGGCGGCGCCATTCGGCCGTGACGAAGCCGTTGTAGCCATCGTTGTCCAGGTCGCCAAAGCCCGTGCTGATCGAGGCGCGGTTCGTCTTGCCGCCGCCGTGCTGGGTATTGCCGGTTTCGGCGGCCAGGCGGGTGCCGGTGAGATTTTTCTTGAGCTTGATGTTGACGACGCCGGCGATCGCGTCGGAGCCGTACAGCGAGGAAGCGCCGCTCTTCAGCACTTCAATGGAGTCGATTGCATCGAACGGGATCGACGAGACGTCGACGAAGGAGCGTTGCGAGTCGTCCGACAGCGGGTACGGGGCAAGGCGGTGGCCGTCGACCAGCACGAGGGTCGCGCCCACGGTCAGGCCGCGCAGCGACACGCCCGAGGCGCCGTTCGCGAATGCGCCCGAGAAGCCGCTACCGAGCGTGCCCTGGCCGTTGGCGGCAAGGTCGTTCAGCAGTTCGGCGACCGAACTCTTGCCGCTTCTCTGGATGTCCTGTGCCGTCAGCACTTGCACGGGGGTTGGCGTCTCGGTATCGGTCCGGCTGATCAGCGAACCGGTCACGACGACGCGCTGGGGGGTGGCACCTTCCTGCGTCTGGGCGCTTGCCGGTGCGGTGAGGATCGCTCCGCCGGCAATTGCGCACGAAATGGCTAATGGAATCGACTTCATTTTTAACGTCATGGATACTTCTCCTTCTTGGGTCTCTCAAGTGGTTTCTTACGTTCACCAAATGCGGACATGACGTTATGCGTGGGGGCGGCCAATACTGCGCCGCCCCCAGGGCAATGTAGTTGTCCGCATAGGCTTGTGGCCTGGTGCGTTTGAACTACTGCTGACTACCACACGGAATTACTGTGTTGTTTCATCATTCGCCCGGTAGGACGAACCCTCTCAATTAACGTTTCATCGATATCAAACGTTACTGACGTGTCGATAAAACCACGGCGAAAGCAAAAGTGTCAATAAATGCACAGTTGGTGAAATGTATAGAAACAACACATTTAGCATAAACAGGATTTGACGCTTTTTCGTGGTGCAGCGCAGCGCCAAAAAGGGTTTTCATAAAATTAAAAATGCTCCATCGGCGGGCATTTCGGCGGAGATTCGTAAATGTCAGTGGTCCCTCGCCGAAAATCGATTTCGACGCGCCGCAGCAAACGTGTGACCGAACTCATGCATACAAGATGAAAAATCGTGCCATGACCTGTAATGCACGCGTTGTCACCATGCAGGGGGAAAGCCAGGCTCGGTTGCTTGTCTACAACACAAAACCAGGGAACCTGAACAGTCCCTAACGCATGGCATACCGGCCCTTTCCTGCCGGCCCGGGAAGCTGATGCCTTATACTGGCGCCTGTACCGATCCGCCGCCGCCGGCTCGGCGCCCGTCCGGCGCCGCCGCGTGCCGGCCTACCACTCATCATGCTGCGAATTAACGAACTCAAACTTCCCCTGAACCATCCCGACCACGCCCTGCGCGACGCCATCGTCGGCCGGCTTGGCATCGAAAGCAGTGACCTGATCGATTTCACGGTCTACAAGCGCAGCTACGACGCGCGCAAGAAAAGCGCCATCGTCCTGATCTACGCGCTCGACGTCGACGTGCGCAACGAAGCGGCCGTGCTGGCCCGGCTGGCGCGCGACCCGCACATCGGCCCGGCGCCGGACACCGGCTACAAGTTCGTGACGAAGGACTTGCCGCCGGCCGGCACGCCGCGCCCGGTCGTGGTGGGCATGGGGCCGTGCGGGCTGTTCGTCGCGCTGATCCTGGCCCAGATGGGCTTCAAGCCCCTCGTGCTGGAGCGCGGCAAGATCGTGCGCGAGCGGACGGTCGACACGTTCGGTTTCTGGCGCAAGCGCAAGCTGAACACGGAGTCGAACGTGCAGTTCGGCGAAGGCGGCGCCGGTACCTTCTCGGACGGCAAACTGTATAGCCAGGTCAAGGATCCGAAGCACTATGGCCGCAAGGTGCTGAACGAATTCGTCAAGTCGGGCGCGCCGGAAGAAATCCTGTACGTCAGCAAGCCGCACATCGGCACCTTCCGCCTCGTCAAGATGGTCGAGCAGATGCGCAATGAAATCATGGCGCTGGGCGGGGAGATCCGGTTCCAGACGCGCGTCGAGGACGTGCTGGTCGAGGACGAAGGCGGACTAGCGGGGCGCCAGGTCGTCGGCGTGAAGCTGCATACCGGCGAAATCATTCCGACCCGCCACCTCGTGATGGCCGTCGGCCACAGCGCGCGCGACACGTTCCAGATGCTGTACGACCGCGGCGTCTACGTCGAGGCGAAGCCGTTCTCGATCGGCTTCCGCGTGGAACACCCGCAATCGCTGATCGACGTGTGCCGCTTCGGCCCGAACGCCGGCAACAAGATCCTCGGCGCCGCCGACTACAAGATCGTGCACCATGCCTCCAACGGACGCAGCGTGTACAGCTTCTGCATGTGCCCGGGCGGCACCGTCGTGGCCGCTTCGTCCGAGGAAGGCCGCGTCGTCACGAACGGCATGAGCCAGTATTCGCGCGCCGAGCGCAACGCCAACAGCGCGATCGTCGTCGGCATCACGCCGGCCGACTACCCGGGGCACCCGCTGGCGGGCGTCGCGTTCCAGCGCGAACTGGAATCGCGCGCCTTCGTGCTGGGCGGCAGCACCTATGACGCGCCGGGCCAGCTGATGGGCGACTTCGTACGGGGCGTGCCGTCGCAGGAGTTCGGCTCCGTGATCCCGTCGTTCAAGCCGGCCGTGCACCTGACCGACCTGGCCCCGTCCCTGCCCGACTATGCCATCGTCGCGCTGCGCGAAGCCTTCGTCGCCTTCGACAAGCAGATAAAGGGGTATTACAGGGAAGACGCCGTGCTGACCGGCGTCGAGACCCGGACCTCGTCGCCGATCCGCATCAAGCGCCATGACGACAGCCTGCAAAGCCTGAACACGCGCGGCCTGTACCCCGCCGGCGAAGGCGCCGGCTACGCGGGCGGCATCATGTCGGCCGCCATCGACGGCATCCGCGTGGCGGAGGCCGTCGCGCTGGCGATGGTCGGCTGACCGGTCATCCCGGCAGGGTGGGCATTTGAGGCCGGGGGCCTCAAATGAAACGTGCCCACCAAACGTTCGTCTTAGAACTTGTAGTTCGCGCTCACGTAAGCGGTCTGGCCGTGCGGGTCGTACCAGCTCGGATCGTAACCCGTCTGGAAATACGAACCGGCGGTGATGACATCGGTCGGCTTGCGGTTGAACAGGTTCTTGACGCCCGCGGTCAGGGTCAGGTTGCGGATGCCGCTCCAGGTCGCCTGCGCATCCCACGTCGAGAAGGCGCCGACGTGCTGGGCGATGAACGGGCCATCCGACGGCGTGTCGGCGCGCACGTTATCGTAATAACCCGACTGGAAGTTGTTGGTCAGCGAAGCGCTCCACTCGCGCAGTTTCCAGTCCAGGGTCAGCTGGTCGCGCCAGCGCATGACGATACCCGACTGCGACACCGCGTTCAGCAGGCTGCCATCGGCGTCGACGGTACGGGCCACGCTCTGCTGCACGGTGCCGTCCGGCAGCGTGAGGTCGTACTTCGACGTGTAGGTGCCGTTCAGGTGCAGGTTGAAGTTGCCGTAGGTCGGGCTCTTCAGGAAGGCCCAGCGCGCGTCGATGTCGATGCCCGAGGTTTTCACACCGCCTGCGTTGATGTCGGTGCCGATGATCGACGTGATGTTGCCCAGCGCGTCACGCGTCACGAGGCCCGTGTATTGCGGATCGCCTGCCGCAGCCTTGTCGACGGTAAATGCCGGTGCCAGCGTCGTCACCAGGTTGTTAACGTTGATCTTCCAGTAGTCGACGGCGATCGACAGGCCCTTGATCGGATCCACCACGAAGCCGAACGACGCCTGTTCGGATTTCTCCGGCTTCAGGTTCGGGTTGCCGCCGTACATCACGTTGAACTGGCCCGCCTGGTTGGTGACCGGGTCGGTGAAGATGCCGCTCGTGCCCAGCGTCTGCTGGGTGTACAGCTCGGGCAGCGAAGGCTCGCGGAAGCCCTTGCCGTAGGAAGCCCGCAGCAGCAGTTGCGAGAACGGCTGGTAGCGGAAGCTGACTTTCGGATTGGTCGCGGTGGCGTTCGGATAGCGGTCGGTGCGGACGGCCACGTCGGCTTCCAGGTGCTTGATGATCGGGATGACCGCTTCGGCGAACACGGCGGACGAATTGCGCGATGCCGACAGCGGCAGCACGGCGGTGCCGTAGCCCGAAATGTCGCCGGTCTGGTACGCCGTGCTCGGATTGATCGACAGGTTTTCGTCGACGAGCGCACCGCCCACCGCGAAACTCACGGCGCCCGCCGGCAGCTGGAACAGCTCGCCCGAGATGCGCGCGTTCAGCGCGTCGTTGCGCAGCACGGCGTTGATGATCGGGCCGATGTAATTGGTGGCGCGGATCTGGGCGGCCAGCGCCGGATCCTGGTATTGCGTGAACGGGTTGAAGGCGGGGTTGTTGCTCAGCAGTTGAATGAGCGGCACCTGGCTCTGGTATCCGCTCAGCGTACGCTCGGTCACGTCGCTCTGGTTGTGGGTGTAGGCGACGTCGTAATCGTAACCCTTGACGTTGCCGCGGAAGCCGAGCACGAGGTGCGTGTTGGTGGCGGTGTCCTCGGCCTTGCGGTCGCCGGCGTCGAACGCGCGGTAGCTGACGCTGACCGGCTGGCCATTGACATCCGGCGCGTTGGCGGCGAGCCAGGCGCCCGGGTAGTACGGGCTGTTCGGCTGGATGACGATCGACGGATAGACGTTCTGCTGCGCGAACGCCGGATCGGTCGACAGGAAGGCATTGCTGTACGGTGAAGGCTGCGACTGCTGCAGGGTCACGTTACGCGAGAAAAAACCTTCGGTGAAGAACTCGGCGTTGTCGTTCAGCTTGAAGCGGAAGCTGCCGCCGACGTTGGCGCGCTTGACCTGCGGCACCAGGTTCACGTACGGCGAGCTGTCGAAGCGGCAGGTGCCGAAATTCGCGTCGTAGGCGCTGCCGTTGGCGCCGCAATTGTCCGGCGACAGCGGGTTGCCGAGGCCCTCACCGATGGACGTCAGCGCGTTCGTGTTCGGCGTGGTCACCGGCAGGAACGTGGTCAGGGCACCGCTCGGCGTCGCGCTGGCATCGCGGAAGCCGTCGTTGCGCCAGGCATTGTTGGCGTACGCGCGCTGGCGACCGAAGATGGCGTCGTCCTTGCTGACGTCGGCCGACACGGTGAAATTGTAGCGGTCGGTGTCGAAATCGCCCCAGCCGGCGAGGATGCTGGCCTTCTTGGTCTGGCCGCCGCCATAGCGGCTGGCGCTGAGGTAGCCGTCCAGCTCCACGCCCTGGTAGTTGTTGCGGGTGATGAAGTTGATGACGCCGCCGATCGCATCGGAACCGTACACGCCCGACGCGCCATCCTTCAGCACTTCGACGTGATCGATCGACGCCAGCGGAATCGAGTTGACGTCGACGGTGGTACCGTCGGTCGCATAGTTGGCGAGACGACGGCCGTTGACCAGGACCAGCGTCTTGCTGGCACCCAGGCCGCGCAGGCTGGCCGAGGATAAGCCGTAGGTCGACAGGCCGGCACCTTCGGCCTCGTTGATCGCACCCACCATCGAGTTCGAGCTCAGCGTCGTGAGCAGTTCCGCGGTATTGGTGGCACCGCTGCGCTTGATGTCGTCACGGGTCACCATCTGGACCGGCAACGAACCTTCGACGTCGGCACGCTTGATCGACGAGCCCGTCACTTCCACGCGGGCGATCGGTTGTTGCGCATCCTGTGCCATGGCGGCGTGCGCGAACAGCCCCGCGCCGACCAGGCCGCCGGCGAAGATCACGCGCACCGAACGCGAGATAACAGTTTCCTTAAGCATTTGAGTTCCAAATGTAAATTTGTAAGTTCGACGAAATCGCCAGAATATTCATCAGCGACACCAAAAATATATCGAATGATGATCGTCAGATCGAGAAATGGTCAATATTTACATTGGTAATTACGAAAATATACAACATTACATTTTGCAACAAAATTTAACTTGTATATAGAAAAATGCTCAAAAAATGTGATTTACAGACAAGGTTTTTGGTCAATTATTACATCTATAGTATGTACGCACGCCGTCGCGGCCCCCTACCCTGGCACGGTACCGGATGCAAACATTGAATGGAATCAGGATGCGGATGCCGCAGCACGGCATCGCGGGAATAGACTAGAGCCAGCCGGCCTTCTTGAATTTGCGGTACATGTAGATGCCCACGGCCACCATGATGGCGAGCGCCGTCGGGTAACTCCACTTCCACTCCAGCTCGGGCATGTACTTGAAATTCATGCCCCACACGCCGGCGAACGCCGTGAACACGGCGAAGATGGCGGCCCAGGCGGCCAAGCGCTTGTTCACTTCGCTCTCGTCGATCGAGACCATCGACAGGTTCACCTGGATCGCGGTGCCGATCGTGTCGCGGATCGCATCCATGCGCCCGGCGATGCGGATCAGGTGGTCGTGCACGTCGCGGAAGTAATCCTGGGTGCCGATCACGAGCGGCGGCACGCGGCCGCCGTGCAGCCGGCCGATCGCTTCCATCAGCGGGAACACGGCATGGCGCAGCACGAGGCCCTTGCGCTTCAACTGGTACAAGCGCTCGACGTTCTCGCGCTGGGCGCCGTGCGTGAAGATGCGGTCCTCGACGGTCTCGAGTTCGGATTCGAGCATGTCGACGATGGGAAAATAACGGTCGACGACGGCGTCCATCAGCGCATACATGACGAAGGCCGAGCCCATCTTCAGCAGATGTGGCTCGCGCTCGGCGCGCGCACGCACGCCCAGGAAGCCCTTGATGGTATCGCGCCGCACGGACAGCACATAGTTCTTGCCGGCGAAGATCGCCAGTTCGCCGGTGGAGAGGTGGTCGCCCTCGACGAGGTCGACGGTGTGCACGACGGTGAACAGGCAGTCGCCGTATTCCTCGATCTTGGGGCGCTGGTGACCGCGCGCGGCGTCCTCGACGGCCAGCTCGTGCAGATTGAACTCCTCCTTCATCTGCGCCATCTCGGCCTCGGAAGCGTCGCGCAGCGCAACCCAGACGAAGCAGCCGGGTTTGTCCAGGTAGTCGCTGATGTCCCCGACGGGGATGTCGGAGAGCTTCCTGCCTTCCTGGTAGGCGACACAGTTGATCAGCATGTCATCGGGTGGTTGTTGCAAAGATGACAGAGCTTACACCATCGGTAGGGTGGACGGCTGCGCCGTCCACGCGTTCAACCGGCGCGTGATCGATCGTTCACGCGATAACGATCGCCGCGTGGACGGCGCCACCGTAACAGCCATTCAACCGCAGCGTGTGCAGCCGTCCACCCTACTCGTCTTTGGCGCCGTCGATGCCGAGCTCCGCAATCTTGCGCGTGATCGTATTGCGGCCGATACCCAGCCGGATGGCCGCATCGTTCTTGCGCCCGTGCGTGTGCTTCAGCGCGGTGCGGATCAGCGCGGATTCGAACTGGCGGCCCAGCACGTCCATCACCTCGACCTGCCCTTCCGACAGCATGCGCGCGGCCTGCAGTTCCAGCAGGCCGATCCAGCCGTCGGTGCCGTTCGGCAGCGCGCCCGGCTCCGCGCCGTGCATCAGGCTCGCCGACGGCGACGCCAGCGCAACCGTGCCCAGCCCGCCCACGCCCGAACTGATGCCGACCGCGATCCCGTTGCCGCCTACG
>Ga0207686_10002194_pt1 | contig 10744 bp, 10 predicted proteins | sample KBSM24metaG_FD_184396 | JGI IMG/M metagenome (GOLD analysis project Ga0207686, IMG submission 184396) | Miscanthus rhizosphere microbial communities from Kellogg Biological Station, Michigan, USA - KBS M2-4 metaG (SPAdes) (version 2) | ecosystem: Host-associated > Plants > Roots > Rhizosphere >...
AGCGCGGCGGGCGCATCCAGCGCGGCATCGATCTCGCTCAGGCTGGCGGGTGGCCGGTTCATGCCGTCGCCCGGGCGCGGCAGCAGGTTGATGCCGATGCCCACCACCACGTAGCGCGCGCCGCCCGGGGCCCTGCCGCCGGCCTGGGGCGCGACGAAGCTGGCGGTTTCGACCAGGATGCCGGCCAGCTTGCGGTCGCCGTCCAGCCACACGTCGTTGGGCCATTTCAGGCCGATGCGCGGCGTGCCGCTGCCCGGCACGGGCAGCACGGGCTGCAGGCTTTCGGCCACGCTCACGCCCACGGCCAGCGACAGGCCCGACCAATCGGCCGGCGCCAGCGGCAGGCCCAGCGAAAAGGTGAGCGAGGCCAGCGCGCCCGAGCCTTCGGCCGGCGTGCCCTGCGCCTGGCTCTGCCACGGCCGGCCCATGCGGCCCCGGCCGGCGGTCTGCGACTCGGCCACCAGCAGCGTGGGCTCGGCGCGGCCAGCGCGGGCTCGGCGCATGAGTTCGGTGCTGGTGGAGTCGATGCTGGGCAGCACCTCGACGGTGAAGCCGGGCAGCATCGGCTCCACGGCCAGCCAGATGTCTTCGGCGAGCCAGCGCACGGGGGCGGTGCCGTTCTTGTTGTTCATGTCCATGCTCACGCGCCGCGCCCCCCGGCCCGGGGCGGGTTCTTCTTCTGCCGGGCTTCGGCCTGCTTCATCGGGGGCTGAGGCGCCAGCCCCGGCGGCACCCAGCCGCGCTTGGGCGCCAGCAGCGTGCCCCGGCAGTTGGCGCTGCCGCACCAGCAGGGGTATTCCGCCTTGAGCTTGGGGGTATAGCGCTCCTCGACGATCAGGCCGTAGTCGTAGCTCAGCTCTTCGCCCGCTCGTATGTTGCGCAGCGCGGTGATGAAGATGCGGCCGCCCTGCTCGTCGGCGAAGCAGTTGGGGGCGCAGCTGTGGTTGATCCAGCGCGAGGAATTGCCGCCGTAGTTCGCGTCGATCACGCGATCTTCATCGACATGGAAATAGAAGGTATGGTTCGGCTGCGCGGGATCGTGCGGATGCCGGTCCTGCGCTTCCTGCCAGGAAATGATCTCGCCGGTGTATTCGATGATGGGCTCGCCCTCGGCGATGTCCTGCACCGCGAAGACACCCTTGCCATGCACGCCCGAGCGCCGGGTCTGGATGCGCCGCCCCGGGGCGAAGGGCGATACGGCGGACGAGGCGATGCGGGGCATGGCAAAACTCTGTTAGTTTGAATAGGCACACATGCGTGCGCATGCGCGCGTGAGGCTCACGAATTGTAGAAGCGCCTCTGGAGGCGAGACCCCAAAATGAACAAGACTCTGGTAATTGCAGAAAAACCATCGGTGGCGCAGGACATCGTGCGTGCGCTCACCCCCATTGCCGGCAAGTTCGACAAGCACGAGGACCATTTCGAAAACGACCGCTATCTGGTCACCAGCGCGGTGGGCCACCTGGTGGAGATCCAGGCGCCGGAGGAGTTCGACGTCAAGCGCGGCAAGTGGAGCTTCGCGCACCTGCCGGTGATCCCGCCGCACTTCGACCTCAAGCCGGTGGACAAGACCAAGAGCCGCCTGAACGCCGTGGTAAAGCTGGCCAAGCGCAAGGACGTGGGCGACCTGGTGAACGCCTGCGACGCGGGCCGCGAGGGTGAACTGATCTTCCGCCTGATCGAGCAGTACGCCGGCGGCGCCAAGGGGACCTTGAGCAAGCCCATCCGGCGCCTCTGGCTGCAGTCGATGACGCCCCAGGCCATCCGCGACGGCTTCGAGAACCTGCGCAGCGACCAGCAGATGCAGGGCCTGGCCAGCGCCGCGCGCAGCCGCTCGGAGGCCGACTGGCTGGTCGGCATCAACGGCACGCGGGCGATGACGGCCTTCAACTCCCAGGGTGGCGGGTTCTTTTTGACCACCGTCGGCCGGGTGCAGACGCCCACGCTGTCGCTGGTGGTGGAGCGCGAGGAGAAGATCCGCAAGTTCGTCAGCCGCGAATACTGGGAAGTCCACGGCGGCTTCCACGCCGAGGCGGGCGAATACCTGGGCAAGTGGTTCGATCCGAAGTGGAAGAAGAACAGCGACGACCCCGAGGCCCGCGCCGACCGCATCTGGGAGATCCACGAGGCCCTGGCCATCGCCGAGGCCGTGCGCGGCAAGGCCGCCACCGTCACCGAGGAGAGCAAGCCCACCAGCCAGGCATCGCCCCTGCTGTTCGACCTGACCAGCCTGCAGCGCGAGGCCAATGGCAAGTTCGGCTTCTCGGCCAAGACCACGCTGGCGCTGGCGCAGAGCCTGTATGAACGCCACAAGGCGCTGACCTATCCGCGTACCGATTCGCGCGCCCTGCCCGAAGACTATCTGCCCGTGGCCCGCGACACCTTCGGCATGCTGGCCACCAGCGGCATGCGCCACCTGGCGCCCTTCGCGCAGCAGGCGCTGGACCAGAACTACGTGCGCCCCACCAAGCGCATCTTCGACAACGCCAAGGTCAGCGATCACTTCGCCATCATCCCGACCACGCAGGCACCCAGCGGCCTCTCGGAAGCCGAACAGAAGCTCTACGACCTGGTCGTGCGCCGCTTCATGGCCGTGTTCTTCCCTAGCGCCGAGCATCTGGTCACCACCCGCATCAGCCAAGTGGTGGGCCACAGCTTCAAGACCGAGGGCAAGGTCCTGGTCAAGCCCGGCTGGCTCGCCATCTACGGCAAGGAAGCGGCGGGCGAGGTCGAGGACGGCAAGGCCGGCGACAAGGGCCAGCCGCTGGTGCCCGTGCAGCCCGGCGAGATGGTGCGCACCGAGTTCGCCGAGGCCAAGGGCCTGAAGACCAAGCCGCCCGCACGCTACTCCGAAGCCACCCTGCTGGGCGCCATGGAAAGCGCCGGCAAGCAGGTGGAAGACGAGGAACTGCGCTCCGCCATGCAGGAAAAAGGCCTGGGCACCCCGGCCACGCGCGCGGCCATCATCGAAGGCCTGCTGACCGAAAAATACATGCTGCGCGAGGGCCGCGAGCTGATCCCCACCGCCAAGGCCTTCCAGCTGATGACCCTGCTGCGCGGCCTGGAGGTGGACGAGCTCTGCCGCGCCGACCTGACCGGCGAGTGGGAGTACAAGCTCTCGCAGATGGAAAAGGGCCAGCTCAGCCGCGAAGCCTTCATGCAGCAGATCGCCGCCATGACCGAGCGCATGGTCAAGAAGGCCAAGGAATACGACCGCGACACCATCCCCGGCGACTACGCGACGCTCTCGGCCCCCTGCCCCAACTGCGGCGGCGTGGTCAAGGAGAACTACCGCCGCTACGCCTGCGTGGGCAAGTCCGGTGACGGCTCCGACGCCTGCGGTTTCTCGTTCGGCAAGTCGCCCGCCGGTCGCACCTTCGAGACCGCCGAGGCCGACCAGCTGCTGCGCGACCGCCGCATCGGCCCGCTGGAAGGCTTCCGCTCCAAGGCCGGCTGGCCGTTCACCGCCGAAGTCACCATCGTGCGCGACGAAGAAGCCGGCAACTACAAGCTCGAATTCGACTTCGGCGACGACCGCGCCGCCGAGGCATCGGGCGAGCTGGTGGACTTCGGCGAGCAGGTCAGCCTGGGCGACTGCCCTGTCTGCGGCGCGCCCGTCTACGAGCACGGCGCCAACTACGTCTGCAGCAAGTCCGTGCCCACCGCCGCCCAGCCCACGCCCAGCTGCACCTTCAAGAGCGGCAAGGTCATCCTGCAGCAGCCCGTGGAACGCTCGCAGATGAGCAAGCTGCTGGCCACCGGCAAGACCGACCTGCTCGACAAGTTCGTCAGCATGCGCACCCGCCGCAACTTCAAGGCCTTCCTGGCCTGGGACAAGGAGGCCGGCAAGGTCAACTTCGAGTTCGAGCAGAAGGCCAGCAAGTTCCCGCCGCGCAAGACCGCCGCGGGCAGCACCACCGCCGCCGCTACCAAAACCGGAGCAGCCAGCCCAGGCCGCACGGGCGCTGCCGCCAAGAAAACCACCAAGCCCGCCGCCAAGAAGGCCGCCTCTGGCGCCACCGCCGCCAAGGCCCCGCGCAAGAGCGCAGCCGGCAAACCACCCAGCCCCGCCCTGGCCGCCGTGATCGGCCCCGAACCCGTCGCCCGGCCCGAGGCGGTCAAGAAGATGTGGGAATACATCAAGGCCCACAACCTGCAGGACCCCAAGGACAAGCGCACCATCAATGCCGACGCCAAGCTGCGCGCCGTGTTCGGCAAGGACAGTGCGGGCATGTTCGAGCTGGCGGGCATCCTGGGCAAGCATCTGCAAGGAGATGGCGAATGACGACGATAACCGCGACCACCACGACCACCGGCGAGGGGCGCCCCGCCCCTTCTTCTTATGCCACCACGGCCCGCGAGGGCCAGCCCCAGGCCCCAGGGCGCGCGCGCCGCGCCGGCGCGGCGGCCTTGCTGGCCTGCTGTGCAGCCCTGGCCCTCAGCGGCTGCGGCACCATCGCCTCACGCCCCTCCAACGATCCGGCCACCAGCACCCAGGCGAGCGAAAGCGGGGTGACGGTGTTCGGGACGGTCGATGTGGGGGTGGGGGGAGTGCGGTCTTCACGGTAAATTAAATTCTAGGTTTATTAACCCGAAACGACTGGAGGGATTGTGAGAAACATTGCAACAGGCTTATTTGCTGTCAGTTTGGTTGGTTGTGCAAACATCAAGGTAGTTGAACCAGCAGAATACAGTTACGACCGCAGTCGGACCTATCAAATCCCTTTTGACAAGGCTTGGGTGCGAGCAGTCGACTGGTTTGCCGACCACAATGTCACCATCGACAAAGTAGAAAAGGGTTCAGGGTTGATAACCGCCAAGTATCTTTTAAAAGCAAGCGATGAATACTTGGATTGCGGGAAAATCGAAATAAACGGGACGCTCGGCCCTGCCCGGGTTGAAAGTTATGCAGCTCTAAACGTTACGGTTCGCGGAATCTCAGAAAAAGAAACAAAGGTCAATGCGAACGTCTTTGGCGAATATAAGATCGATGGGAAAGATGCCTGGGATGGCCGCCCTATTTCATCTAATGGCCGCTGCGTCTCCACCGGGAAAATTGAAAAGGACATCCTTAACTACATCGCCAAATAAGAGCAAAGGAATTGATCTGCAGAGAAAGCGCACTTTCAAAAAGTGCACGAGGATTCGTCCGATGAGCGATGTCGTTTGAACGCCTGCCTTCCCAAATTAGATTCACAAAAACACCTTTCCCTAGGTAGGCAGCGCATAAGGGTCTGCATTCGCCCCATCACCACGCTGGAAGCAGAGGCAGCATGCAGTGTGGTGACAACCTCGATTACCAAATGCTGTTTAGCCGATCATCAAGCCGATGTGCACGTCATAAAAAAATTGGCTAGCCAAGAAGACGCCCGGCAACTTCAGAAAATGGTTGTCACTGCCGCAGAGCATCCCGATCGGACTGGAACTCGGAAGGCCGCTGGATCGACCTTGTGGAAGCAAGAAAATCCATCTACGGCGAATAACTTCTGAAAAAACAACCCAGAAGACATCGAAATTCTTCTGAGTTAGCACCCATAAAGCGCAAACTGAAAATCCAACACCCTGGAATCTCATGGGCGTAGAACTGAACATCACCCGCGCAGAATTTTTCGCAGATAACGAAAACGCACCCATCGCTGCCGAGGAATGGCTGGCTTACGTTCATGGCGATCCAGAAATGGCATTGATTTCAGCGAATGGCCCATATCACGCTGTCTGGCTGGGCAAATCCCTTCATGAAGAACCTTGGCTCGACTGGCGCCACGGCAACATATACACAAAGTGGCCGGACACCGCGCTCTATCTGAAGATGCTGGACATTGCCAAACATTTCGGCGGAAGCGTTCAGGATGACAACGGCACGGTCTACATGCAACCCACGGACTGGAAATACGCCCCCAACACGAGGGTAGTTCTGCCTATCACCAAAAGGCCATGGTGGAAGCTCTGGTGACATAGCCTGATGGACTGACTGATCGATTGGCTGCCCCGTGTACCGCCGAGACCTTTCCCTCTACCTGGATGGGTCACGATGCATGTCTCTCCACCTCAGGCCCTTGATCCATGACCGACCTGGAAACCTCTTGGCTCCGTGCCTGGACCGACCTGCCCCTGGCACCACCCCCAGGCCTGCATGAGCAGCTCATCACCGCCTACCAGGAACCCCAGCGGAACTACCACTCGCTGCAGCACCTGAGCGAATGCCTGGCCCACTTCGCCACCGTCCGCGATCAGGCGCGGCACCCCGGCGAGGTTGCCCTCGCGCTGTGGTTCCACGATGCGGTCTATGACGTCAAAGGCTCTTCCAACGAGCGGCTGAGCGCGGACTGGGCCGTCCGCGTGCTGCAGGCGGCGGGCGCGGATGTGGCCATGCAGGGCCGCATGGAGCGGCTCATCATGGCAACACAACACGGCGCGGCGGCGCCTGCCGTCGACGAGCCCGACCACCAGTTGCTGGTGGATATCGACCTCGCCATCCTGGGCGCTGCGCCCGAGCGCTTTGCCGAATACGACCGGCAGGTGCGCGCCGAATACCGCTGGGTGCCCGGCATCATCTATCGCATGAAGCGCAAGGCCGTGCTGCAGTCGTTCCTGGCACGCCCGCGCATCTACGGCACGGCGCATTTCCAGCAGCGCTACGAGGCGCAGGCACGCCGCAATCTGGCAGCGGCCGTGACTTGAGCGGCCGCATCACCTTGCCATCCGTCAAACGACCAAGGTGTAAGCGGTATTGCGCCCCCCGCCCTCCATTCGCGCCAGCACACCTTTGCCCACCAGATCGTTGATGTCCCGCAGCGCGGTGTCCGATGAGCATTTGGCAAGGGCTGCCCACTTGGCGTTATTCAGCTTCCCCTCCATTCCGTCCAGCACACGGTTCAGCACCAGGGTCTGCCTGGCATTCATGGGCGCATCCGCCCAGCGCTGCCAGAACTGCGCCTTGGCCAGCACGTCGGCCACCAGGCCATCGGCGCCCTGTACGGCGCGCAGCAGGCAGCCCAGGAACCAGGCCAGCCAGGGCGTGACGTCGAGCGTGCCGCGCTGGGTGGTTTCCAGCTGTTCGTAGTAGTGCTTGCGTTCGCGCTGGATCTGCGCGCTCAGGCTGTAGAAGCGCTGGGCGCTGCCTTCGGCACGGGCCAGGGCCATGTCGCCCACGGCGCGGCTGATACGGCCGTTGCCGTCGTCGAAAGGGTGCAGCGTGACCAGCCACAGATGCGCCAGCGCGGCATGCACGAGGGGATCGCCCTGGGACAAGGGGTGGTTGAACCAGTCGAGGAACGCGGCGGTTTCCGCGGGCAGGCGGGCAGCGGGTGGTGCTTCGTAATGCACTGTCTCGCGCCCGATGGGGCCGGAGACGACCTGCATGGGCCCTGCGGCATCGCTGCGCCAGGCTCCGGTCTGGATGCGCAGGCGGCCGCTGTAGCCGGTGGGGAAAAGCGCTGCATGCCAGCCGAAGAGGCGTTCGGCCGTCAGCGGCTCGGCAAAGCGCTGGGTGGCATCCAGCACCATGTCCACCACACCGTCCACATGGCGGTCGGCGGGGGCCAGCGCACCGATGTCCACGCCCAGGCGGCGCGCAATGGATGAGCGAACGGCCTCACGGCTGAGCGCCTCGCCTTCGATGGCGCTGGTGGTGATGACCTCTTGCGTCAGCGCCTGCAAGGTGGCCTGGTCGCGCTGAGCCAGGCCTACGCCAGCCATGCGGCCGGCCAGGTGGCCCTGGGCGCGGTGGACTTCGGCCAGGGATGCGGCCAGCGCGGCGGCATCGAACCGCCACTGCGGCCAGTCGGCGCGTTGCCAGAGGTAGGTGCCGCGGTGGGGGGCTTTGTCTGACCACATGCGGTGATTATGCGGCGTATTCACCGCGAAAAATGCGGCGAATAAGCTCCGCATTCACCGCAGCCCGTGCGAGACAGGCCCCGCGCCGGCGCCCGGCTAATATCCCCAGCCCTGCCCACCCGGGCCTTCTTTGCTTTTCTTTCCTTCCCTCTACCCACGGAGATAGCACCTCATGTTCAGCCATGTCATGGTCGGCGTCGCGGACCTCGAACGTTCCAAGCGTTTCTACGACGCCCTGCTGGGCACCCTGGGCATCGGGCCCGGCGTTGCCAACAAGAGCCGGTTCTTCTACCGCAGCCCCACGGGCCTGTTCGGCATCACGCTGCCCATCAACGGCGAGCCGGCCACGCACGGCAACGGCAGCACCATCGGCTTCTCCATGGATTCGCCCGAGCAGGCCGACGCCTTCCACGCCGCCGGCGTGGCCCACGGCGGCACGACCTGCGAAGACCCGCCGGGCTGGCGCGATTTCGGCGGCAGCCAGATCTATCTGGCCTATCTGCGCGACCCGGACGGCAACAAGCTCTGCGCCATCTTCCGGCCGCAGCAGGCATGAGATAGCCCACTGCCCGTTGCTTCACTTTTGATAGCATCCAGCGACCATCCTTCGGGCGCTGGCGGGCGATTCCACTTCCAACCTTTTCCCCACCACATCAAGGACCTCGCATTGCAATCCGCCAGCCCCAGCACCTTCGACGCGGCCTATTACCAGCGCTTTTATTTCGACAAGAAGACCAGCGTGGTGGACCCGGCCCACATGGAGCGGCTGGGCGCGTTCGTGTGCAGCTACCTGCACTACCTGCGGGTGCCGGTGCTGCGCGTGCTGGATGTGGGCTGCGGCATCGGGCTGTGGAAGGGCATCGTGGAAAAGCACATTCCGGCCGCCCGCTACCGGGGCGTGGAATTCAGCCCCTATCTGTGCGAGCGCTTCGGCTGGCAGCAGGGCTCGGTGGTGGACTATGCAGCGCCCGAGCCGTTCGACTTCGTGATCTGCCAGGGCGTGCTGCCCTACCTGAGCGAGCCCGACCTGCAGGCCGCGCTGCGCAACCTGGGCCGCCTGTGCCACGGCGCGCTCTACATCGAGGCGGTCTCGCGCGAGGACTATGAGCGCGACATCATCGACGAGGACCTGACCGACGGCCGCGTCTTCCGCCACAGCGCCGAGCTCTACCGCAGCGGCCTGCGCGAACAATTCGTGGAGCTGGGCGGCGGGCTGTGGCTGAGCCGGGAGGCGGAGGTGCCGCTGTTCGAGCTGGAGCACGTCGGCCGCTAGGGCACTGGCTGCCGCTGACACAGCAAAAGCCAGAAAGACAACAACGACAGCGCTGGCCGCACCGGAATTCAAGGAGTTCTTGCACAAAGCCTTGTTTGAGCAACGTACCAGCCTGCTCCTGATCGGCCTGATCGCCTTGGGAAGTATGTACTTCCTCGGCGTTTCGGCACTTCGCTGCAAGAGTGCCCGCGAATTGCGCGCACGCCAGCTCAATCCCGCAATGCCCGCACAGCAGATGGAACTGGATTTCGGCAACCCGCCGTAAGCCGGGGACAAGGGCCGCAACAGCCAAGCCGGCGAAGGGAGTCGTCAGTCACAATCGCGGCCCCGATGCATTCGCCCATTCCCCCCTCCCCCCACGCCGTCTCCCGCCTGCGCGCCGCACGCCTAGCCCGCAGCGCCAAGCCCTTCCTGGCCCGGGGCGGGCCGCGGGGCGAGCGCTGCCCGGGCTGCCGGCTGCCGCCCGGCCATTGCCTGTGCGCGGCGCGGCCGCAGGTGCCGGTGGATGCGGGCATGTGCCTGCTGATGGCCGACATCGAGCCGCTCAAGCCCAGCAACACCGGCTGGCTGATCGCCGATGTGGTGGCCGACACCTTCGCCTTCGGCTGGGCGCGCACGCAGGTGGACCCGGGCCTGCTGGCGCTGCTGCGCGATCCGCAGTGGCAGCCGTATGTGGTCTTTCCGGGCGAGTTCGTCGATCCGCAGCGCGTGGTCACGCAACTGCTGCCGCCCGCAGCGGCGGCCACCGCCGCTCAGGCGGCAAGGGGCGCGCCAGCGGCAGCCCCCAGGCGCCCGCTCTTCGTGCTGCTGGACGCGACCTGGCCCGAAGCGCGCAAGATGTTCCGCAAGAGCCCCTACCTCGACGGCCTGCCGGTGCTGAGCCTGGAATCGGGCCAGCTTTCGCGCTACCGGCTGCGGCGGTCCACGCGGGGTGACCATTTCTGCACGTCGGAGGTGGCCGCGCTGTGCCTGGAGCTGGCGGGCGAGATCCGCGCCGCCCGCGTGCTGGAGGCGTATCTGGATGTCTTCACCCACCACTATCTGCAGGCCAAGCACCAGTTGCCGCCGCACTGGGACGGCGACGAACACCGGCGGCTGCGGGCGCTGGCGGCGGGCGATGCGCTGCCGGACGAGGCCGTGGAGCCACCCTCAGCCTGACCCTGCGGCCCAACAGCCGCTGAGAACGTGTTCACGATCTCGCAGGGGATCGCGTTGGAGCGCAATCGGGATGAGTGGATGCTTCGGGTGCGCCGCATGGGCTCATGCCCATGCAAGCAGCCGGGGCGTCAAAACTCGTTGCCATGGCCCGATTTCGCTCCCACCCGAAGGGCAGGGGTGTGGGCGGGCGGTCTGCGGCGTTGCGGCGCTTGTGGATAGCCGTGCTATCCACTGCGCACCGCGCCTTGCATCCCATCCCGCCCACACCCCTGCGCGACCCCTGGGAGATCGTGAACACGTTCTTACATCCGCCCCACGATCGGGCGATAGGATGGCCGGCCCGACCGTCATCGCGGCCCGACCGCCGCAGCCGCCCACTCCATGCAACGCCGCCTCCTGATCGCCACCGCCCCTGCCGCCGTCTTCGCCGCCCTGCTGGGCTGCGCCGCGACGGCGTCGGCCGGCCCGCGCTACACC
>Ga0207686_10002205_pt1 | contig 10723 bp, 9 predicted proteins | sample KBSM24metaG_FD_184396 | JGI IMG/M metagenome (GOLD analysis project Ga0207686, IMG submission 184396) | Miscanthus rhizosphere microbial communities from Kellogg Biological Station, Michigan, USA - KBS M2-4 metaG (SPAdes) (version 2) | ecosystem: Host-associated > Plants > Roots > Rhizosphere >...
GGCCTGTATGAAGTCGATCGCCAGACGATGGAGCGCCGGCCGCGCTCGTCCGTGGCCGCGTTCCGGGCGATCGGACACGAATACCTTTCACGATGACCTCGCAGCTTCTTTACCTGTTGCACAACTTCCCTTGCACTCCACCGGCGACACTGGCTAGCGCGAAAAGGAGGGGTGGGGATGCTGCTCGCAGACTTTCACATTCATACGAAATGGTCGGATGGATCGCTTTCGATTCCTGAAGTCGTCGATCTCTTCGGCCGCTCCGGACACGACGTCATCGCCATTACCGATCACGTGGTCAACAGCGACACGCTCATCGGAAAGGCCGCGCATCATTTCGGTCTGACCGTGACCGCGGAGAACTTCAACGAATACCGGGCCGAGATCGAGCGCGAGAAAAAGCGCGCCCTCGACCATTACGGAATGATCGTCATGGCCGGGTTCGAGCTGACGCAGAATTGTCTGCGCCGCAACAACTCCGCGCACGTCCTGGCCCTCGGCGTGGACGAATTCATCTCCGCCGACGGTTCTGTCGAGGAGATGCTCGAGCGCGCGCAGAGCCTGGGCAAGATCGTCGTTGCCTGTCATCCGCACGAACAGTCGGAGTGGTTCTCGAACACGTTCTATCTCTGGAACCGCCGCGAGGAAGTGGCGAATCTCGTCGACCTTTGGGAGATCGCGTGCCGGTGGGACCTCTTTCCGCCGGTGGCGCGCGCGCGGTTTCCGTACATCGGCAACAGCGACTTTCACCGTCCGGAGCATCTGTACGCGTGGAAGACGCTCGTGCCGTCGCGCAAGAATGAAGAGGCCGTGTTTCGGGCGTTGAAACAGGGACACGGCCTGGCGATCACGCGTCTTCCGGCGCTGGCGATGGCGGGGTGAATCATGACCGCGTTCCTTTTCGGCTTTTTCTCGCTTCTCGGCACGCTGATCACGTCGATTCAGGCGCTGCTGACGCTGCGCTTTCGGGGATCGCTGCGCCCTTTCGCGAACGGCCTGCGTTTCCGGCGGGCCGTTTCTTTTGTCTCGATTCTGAAGCCGGTCTGCGGTCTCGATGACGAGCTCGAAGAGAACCTCGCCTCGTTCACGCGTCTCGACGGCATTCGCTACGAAGTGATCATCTCCGCCGAGGAGGCGGACGATCCGGCGCTCGAAGTGGCGCGGCGGGTGATGCGCACCCATCCCACGGCGCCGTTCCGGATCGTCATCGACGGCGGCTCGCAAACGGGCGTCGTCAACCGCAAAGTCGAGCGCCTGATCGCCGCCGCACGCGTCGCGAAAGGCGACGTGCTGTTCATCTCGGACTCGAACGTGCGCGTGGAGCGCGACGCGCTCGCGCGCACGCTTCAGGCCTTCGACGACCCGCGCGTCGGATGCGTCTCGAATCTCTTCACCGGCGCCGGCGCGGCCTCGATCGGCGCGACGATCGAATCGCTCCACCTCCTCGGGTTCGTCGTCCCCGGAGCCGCGCTCGCCGCGGCGATTGGTGTGCCGTGTGTCGTCGGCAAATCGATGGCCGTCAGCCGCCGCGCGCTCGAGGCGATCGGCGGCTTCGAGCGATTTCGCCGCGTGCTCGCCGAGGATCAGGCCATCGGACTGGCGATGAAGGCCGCCGGCTATGACGTGGTGTTGTCGCCGGTGGTCGTTCGGAACGTGATCGTGAAGCGGAGCCTCCGCCGGGCCATCGATCGTCAGATCCGGTGGAACAAGATCCGGTATTCGTTCTCGCACCGGATGTTCGTATGCGAGCTGCTCGCGAACCCGCTGCCGTTCGCGATCGCGGCTGCCTTCGTCGCGCCGAAACTCCTCGCCGTCGTGATCCTCGCGCGTTACTTGCAGTTCTCGATTCTCAACCGCTCCACGCGCGCCGGAATGACGTGGAAGCAGCTCGCCGCCGCGCCGCTGCTCGATCTGATCATGTTGTACGCCTGGTTCATCCCGTTCTTCTCGAACGAGATCACCTGGCGCGGCTATCGCGCGCGGATTGCGCGGGACACGGAGCTGATTCAGATCGCGGCCTGAGAACGAGCGATTCGAAACCCGTAGTCGGCATATTGAAACGACGGAGGGATGCTCGAACGCGCGGCGCAGCGGCTGACCTTCACGCGATGGCGCCATGAACCGCCGCGCGACGAGCGGCGCGTTCCGGTCTCGGGCCCGCGGGGATTGCGGTCGGGCGACACGCGATAGTAGTCCGGCGCGTACCAGTCGCTGCACCATTCGTGAACGTTTTCGCACATGTCATACAGGCCGTACGCATTCGGTGTTCCGCGCGCAACCGGTTCAGGACCGTGTAGCCAGCGCGTCGCATTCACTTCGCGTAGATCGTCTCCCCACGAATAGAGCGCACCTTCGATCCCTCCGCGCGCCGCGCACTCCCACTCCGCTTCGGTGGGCAGGCGATACGGAATCCGCTCGGTGCTGCTCAACCATTCACAGTAGCGGACCGCATCGAACCACGAGACCGCGACCACCGGCTGGCTCGGATCGGCGAAGTCCGGCTCGAGCCACGACGGCGGAGGCGGATGACCGGTCGCTTCCAGGAAGGCGCCGTATTCGGCGTTCGTCACCTGGCACGCGCCGATCTCGAATCCGTCCACCCACACGCGATGGACGGGGCCTTCGTTGGCCGCGATGTCGGAACCCATATCGAACCACGTTCCCGCCACGAGCGCCATCGAAGCGATTCTACACATTCGCCTTGACAAATGTGATTGCCGGCATCATATTCACGTTCACGAATATGAAGGAGCGAACCATGGAATCGATCAAGGAAGCAGTCCGGGACAAATATGCAGAAGCGGCGAAGTCGGTGAAGAGCGGCAGCAGGAGCTCCTGTTGCTCGTCGAAGGCGTCGTGCGGCGATCCGATCACCTCCGCGCTTTACGAGGAGGGCGAAACGGCCGGCCTGCCGGAAGAGGCGGTGCTGGCGTCGCTCGGCTGCGGCAATCCGACGCTGCTCGCGCAGCTCAACGAAGGAGAGACCGTCCTCGACCTCGGCAGCGGCGGCGGCATCGACGTGCTGCTGTCGGCGCGCCGTGTCGGGCCGGCCGGGAAGGTCTACGGACTCGACATGACCGACGAGATGCTCGCGCTGGCGAACGAGAACAAGGCGAAAGCGGGCGTGGAGAACGTCGAGTTCCTCAAGGGTGAGATCGAGAACATCCCGCTGCCGGACAACTCCGTCGACGTGATCATCTCGAACTGCGTGATCAATCTCTCGGCCGACAAGGGCCGCGTGCTGCGCGAGGCCTTCCGCGTGCTCAAGCCGGGCGGCCGCTTCGCGGTGTCGGACGTGATTCGCCGCGGCGACGATCTCCCCGAGGCGATCGCGCGGAACGTCGAGCTGTGGATCGGCTGCGTCGCCGGGGCGCTCGAGGAGAACGAGTACAAGCGCCTCCTCGGCGAGGCGGGATTCAAAGACATCGACATCGAGCCGACGCGCGTCTACCGCCTCGACGACGCGCGCGGATTCCTGAGCGAAGCCGGAATCGCGATCGAGTCGCTGCCGGCCGAGATCGACGGCGCGTTCATGAGCGGATTCGTCCGCGCTCGGAAGTAATGCAGTGGAGCGGCGGGCTCTCAGCCCGCCGGTGCTTTGGGCGGCCGGCTTTCACCGGCGGGCTGAGAGCCCGCCGCTCCACGCTAGAATCTGCACTCCATGAAGGATCGTATCGACGCCATTCTGCGGCGCAACCAGGCTGAGTATCTCGAGTCCATCCTTCCGCCGCGCGACGCGCTGCTTGAAGAGATGGAGAAGTTCGCGGATGAGAACAACCATCCGATCGCCGATCCGGAGGTCGCGCAGCTCATGCGCGCGCTGGTGCGGATGAAGCGCCCGCGGCGGATGCTGGAAGTCGGTACGAACATCGGCTACTCGGTCGTCGTCCTCGGGCGCGAGAGCGATCCGGAGTCGGTGATCGAGACGATCGAGATCGATCACAACACGCTCTCCACCGCCCGCCGCTTCGTCGCCGAGGCGTCGCTGCCGTGCCGTGTGGTCTTTCACGAAGGTGCGGCGCTCGATGTGCTTCCGCGGCTCACCGGCCCGTTCGACTTCGTCTTCATCGACTGCGTGAAGACCGAGTACGAGGACTACCTCGATGCGCTTCTGCCCAAGCTCGAGCGCGACGCGGTCATCGTCTACGACAACCTGCTCTGGAAGGGCCAGGTCGCGGCGGGCGCTCACGATTCGGCGACCGACGCCTTGCGCGCGTTCAACAAACGCATCGCCGGCGATCCGCGGCTGCTCACGACCATCCTTCCGGTGGGAGACGGAACCGGGATCTCGGTCGTCGTGTAAAAACAAAAACGGCGGGCCTGGGCCCGCCGTTTTTCGTGTGGTGCGCGCCTCCGGCGCGCCTTCAAAGCGCGCCGGAGGCGCGCACCACACCACTCTTACTTCGAGCCCGTGGCGCCCGCGACGCTGGCAGTCTTCACGATGCCCTTGACCGGGACCGTCACGACCGGATTGACCTTGTCGTTGGTCTGAATCGTGACCGTGCCGTCGAGCGCGCCCGACTTCGCTTCCTTGTCGACCTGCACCAGCACCTCGAACTCGCCCTTGTTGGCGGTCGGGTTCACGGCGACGACCACGCCCGGAACGTTCGACTCGACCTTCGTCACCTGGAACGTCTCGGGGGTCTTGAGGTTGTTCGAGCGGAGGACGATGGTGCGGCTCGCGGCGGCGTCGGTCGGAGCGACTTCGCCGAAGTTGAGCATCGTCGGCTCGACGCGGAACGTCGGGCGGACGACGCCGGAGATGCTCACCCAGTACTCGGGCTGATGCTTCGAGTTCGTGAGGATGTGGATCTTCTCGGCGATCGGTCCGATGCGCGCGTCGGGGCCGCCGAGCGTGACGTCGACCTTGTACTGGTTCTGAGCGTCGCGGCCGATGTTCTGCACCAGGTCGGCGCCTTCACTCTTCTTGAACTCGACCTTGATCCAGTCCTGCGGCGACTCGATCTTGGTGATCTGGAACGGCTCGGTTTCGTCGGAGTAGAGCGTCACCGACTGCTTCTCGACGTCGCCCTGCAGCAGGTTGTAGCGGAGGAATCCGGCCGGATATGCATCGACGAACGGCTTGACCACGGCGGTGATCGTCACCTGCGCGCTCGGCGCGGTCGGATCATTCGTCTCGAGCGCGATGCTCTTGGTGATCGGGCCGGCGAAGTTGGTCGTGTCGACGTGTGCCGACACCTTCCCGGTCGCGCCCGGCTTGATGATCTTGTCGAAGTCGGCAACCGTGCAGCCGCAGGTCGGCTTCGCGGCAATGATCTCGAGATCGGACGTTCCGGTGTTCTTCACCTTGAACGACCACTCGATCTTCTCGCCCTTCGCGACCGTTCCGAAATCCTTGAGCGGCTCAAGAAGCGTGAGACGCGGCCCCTTGGCCGTCTCCGGCTCCTGAGCGACGGCGGCGAACGACGCCGTGAACATGAGAGCGATAAATGTGATGGCAGACAGTCGCTTGGACATTGCGCGAAATCCTCCTGTGGTTTAGAAGACCTGGTTGGTCAGGCCAGCGTTCCGAACAGACATGAAAAGGGGCTCATTCCCCTGAAAAGTTGGCGGTTGGCAGTTTGCTGTTGGCAGTGGATTCGCTCTCCGGCAAACTGCCAACTGCAAACTGCCGACTGAGATGCCTCACCTCACCGAACTACCAGACGTCAAACGGGTTTACCTCATCGGGATCGGCGGCACCGCGATGGCCTCGCTGGCCGGCATGCTCCAGCAGCGCGGCTACGAGGTCGGCGGTTCCGACGAGCATGTCTATCCGCCGATGTCCACGTATCTCGAACGGCTTCGCATCCCGGTGCTCGAGGGATATACGAAACAGCACCTGGAGACGTTTCGCCCCGAGCTCGTGGTCATCGGCAATGCCGCCGCGATCACGAACGCCGAAGCGGCCGCGACGCTGGAGCTCGACCTTCCTTACACTTCGATGCCCGAGGCGATCTATGAGTTGTTCATCAAGGGAAAGCACTCCATCGTCGTCACCGGAACGCACGGCAAAACGACCACGACCTCGCTGATGGCGTGGCTGCTGGAAGCGGCGGGGCGCGATCCGGGCATGGTCGTCGGCGGCATTCCGCTCAACTTCGATCAGAACTTCAAGCTCGGCTACGGTCCGGAGTTCGTGATCGAGGGCGACGAGTACAACACCGCGTTCTTCGACAAGGGTCCGAAGTTTCTCCACTACCGCGCGAACACGCTCCTGGTGAATAACATCGAGTTCGACCACGCCGACATCTACTCCGACCTCGACGCGATCATCGCCGCGTTCCGCAAGGCGGTCGAGCAGGTCTCGCCGGACGACGTGATCGTCGCGAACGGCGACGACGCGAATGTGGCCGGGTTGCGCCCTCACGCGGTTGCGCGGTGGGTGACGTTCGGGTGGGACCGTGCGCGCGACGCCTTCGCGACGGATGCGGAGGAACATCCGGAAGGAACGGAGTTCACGGCGTGGTGGGAAGGGAAGGAGTGGGCGCGGTTCAAGACCACGCTTTCCGGGCGCCACAACGTCTTGAACGCGCTCGCTGACGCGGTGATCGCGCGGCTGCGCGGCGTCTCGACGGAGGACATCCGGAAGGGCTTCGAGTCGTTCAAAGGGATCAAGCGGAGGATGGAAGTGCGCGGCGTGGAGCGCGGCGTGACGGTCATCGACGACTTCGCGCATCATCCCACCGCCATCGCCACGACGCTTCTCGGCGCGCGCCGGCGATATCCGGGACGCCGGCTGTGGGCGCTCTTCGAGCCGCGCTCGATCTCCTCGTCGCGAAAGGAATTCGAGAGCGGCTACATCGACGCGTTCCACGAAGCCGATCGCGTGATCATCGGCCCGATCTTTCATCGCGGCCGCTACGAGACGCGCTACGGTCTCGACAAGATGATGTCCGTGCCGTCGATCGTCGAGCATCTCGACACCGACGGCGTTCCCGTCGAGCAGATCGACGACTTCGACGCCATCGCCAAACGTGTGGCCGGCGATGCGCGCGAGGGCGACGTGGTGCTGGTGATGTCGTCGGGAGCGTTCGGCGGCGTCCACGAGAAGATCCTCGAGCAACTGCGCGCCGCGGGCTGACCGGTACAATTGCCGCGTGCGGATTACGGCCGCGGTCCTCTCACTACTCGCGCTCCTTCCGATTCCCGCGTTCGCGGACGACTTCTTCGTCGGCGACGGAAGTTACGGGTCCGGATCTCCGCGCAACCTGCGCTCCGTCGTTCTGGCGGCGGACGGCGACCTCTTTTACGTCTTCTCGCGCGACGGCATGAACCGCGTGCGAACCGACGGGACGATCGTCGATCGCGAAGCGTTCGGCGTCGACGGAATGTACGATGCGTTCTCCGCGGCGATCGGGCGCGGCATCGCCGTCGTGACGTTCCGCAATTACGAGGGCTTCTATCCGGAAGACGGCTACGCCGCCGCGCTGACCACCGAAGGCAAGGTCTTGTGGAACCGGCCGGTGGCGGTCAGAAGATCGTCGGTGGTCTATGACGGCCGCGATTTTCTCGTCGTCTACCGGGACAGCTACGAGAAGGTCATCCTCAACACGCTCGACGACAACGGCTACATCACTCGGACCGCGACGCTGGCCACGGCCGAGGATGCGATCTTCGGTGATCCCATCGCCGTGCGCACGGATCGCGGTCTCGTGGCCGTGTGGCGTGACGTCAACACGGTTCGCGCCGTTCCCTTCGACGCGAGCGGTGCGCTCGGCGAGCCGGTGACGATCGGAACCGGTTACTCCCGCTCGTTCGGCAATACGTCCGGCACGTTTGCCGTCGCCTCGAACGGTGCATCCGTTCTCGTCGTGTGGGTGAATACGCCGTCGGACAGCAAGCCGCTCCCGCCGATCGTCGCGCGCCAGCTCGACGCGAGCGGAGCGCCGGTGGCCGGCGCGTTTACGATTCCGCTCGGAGGGAGCGCCACGCGGCCTGCCGTCGCGTGGGACGGCACGGGCTACCGGGTCGTCTGGAGCGTACGCCTCCCGTTCGAGCAGCGGACCGCCATCGCATCGGCGAGAGTGAACGCGGAAGCGTCGGACGCGGCGGTGGAGATCGCCGCGGCGGGAAGCGAGTTGTATTCGCCGGCGCTGGCAGTCGTCGGCGGCCGGATCGCGCTCGGATGGAAGGACTACCTGCGCGGCGGCGTACGCGGAAAGATCGCGGACGTCGAGGCGACGCTCACCGTCGCACCGGAGCAATTTCTGAAGACCGAGCCGTATGACGCGGTCGAGCCGGCAGCCGTCTGGGCCGGCGATCACTACGTCGTCGCGTGGTCGCGGCTTGTCTTTTCCAACACCATTTACAAGGCCCTGGTGGTGCGGCGTCTCGATCGCCGCGGCGCGCCGCTCGACGCCGAGCCGCGCGTTCTCTCGCAGATGGACTACGCCCCGAGCTCGGTCGCTCGCATCGCATCGAACGGCGCGGAGACGGCGGTCGTGTGGGCGTACGACTCGCGCGTATTCGTCAGCCGTATCGCCGCCGATGGAACATCGATCGACTCGCAGCCGCTCGTTGCCGCGACCGGCGCGCTGAACGACACCGTCGACGTCGCGTCCGACGGTCGCGACTTCCTGGTGGCCTGGGTTTCCGGCGGCACCGCCAATGTCCGGCGTCTTTCCGCGCGCGTCGCGTTCATCGACGAGACGCCGGTCGCCGCCGGTGAGCGGATCGCCGCGCCGGCGACCGCGGTGCGCCTCGCGTTCGACGGCACGAAGTACGTCCTCGGCCTCGTCGCCGGGAGGCAGGTCTGGGCCGTTTCGCTGTCGCGCGCGGGCGCGGCCGGCGATCCCGTTCTGATCATCGACTCCGCCGGGGACGAGCTCGTGATGGCGTCGAGCGGAGCGACGACTCTCTTCATCAGTGACCCGACGTTCGCGTTGACCGACGGCAACCTCGCTCATGTGCGGAACGTACCCGGAATCTATCTGAGCTATCCGAGCGTCGTCTGGACCGGCTCGTCGTTCTTCGCCAGCGACGCATCCCGCACCGCGTGGGTATCGCCGAGCGGATCGTTCGGCTCCGCGTGGCTTCCGTCGTGGGGTCCGTATGACCTGCCCGGGACCGCGGTGGCATCGGCGAGCGACGGCACGGCCCTGCTCGTGTACACCGCCCCCACTCGCACAAACCACGCTGCCTTGTACGCGCGCATCATGACCCCTCGCCGCCGCGCGGGCGGGAACGCGGAATAGAAGCGGCGGCCTGCGCCGTTTGCCTGCACTCCAGCAATGTTTTTGTGTGGGGGAGAACTATGCCTGAGAGAAAAGCGCACGACCTGCTTCGCAAGCACAACATCAGCCTCGATGACGTGAAGGAACGCCGCACAACGCTGCACCACCTTCGCCACATCGTTCACGCGGAAGAGCTTCCGTTCGACGTGTTCAAGGCGCTTGTCAAGCTTCGCCGGTGAACCGACGGCAGACGGCGGATTGCAGAACGCAGAAGAGAACGAAAGTTTTTTCTTCCGACGTCTGCCATCTGCCATCTGCCCTCCACTACAATGCGCACCTTCTATGGGTTTTCGCGAAGATGCGCAGGGTCTGATCCAACAAAAAAAGTTTGATGACCTCGAGTCGCTCTGGATGAACCAGATCGAGAGCGACCCGAGTGACGTCGACGCGTTCCTTCACGTCGCGAAGTCCCTCCGCAAGGCCGAGCAGCGCACGCAATCCGATACGCTCATCGGTCTGCTCTCCGACGTTCTCAAGGAACGGCAGCTCTGGCCGCAGCGCCTGCAGGTGCTGAAGGAGATCGGCCGTCTTTCCAAGCATCCCACGCAACTCCGGCCGCCGATCGAAGAAGCGCTGCGCAAGAGTCTCGGCTCGCACCGCAGCTTCGAGCGCGCGTACAAATTCGCCGGCTTCTCCGATGTTCAGAGCAATCCCGTCGAGCGCGCCGAGAAGATCGAGACCTGGCTGGCCTACGACGAAGGCGAATGCTTCTTCATGACCGGCCGCGGCGCCGGATGTGTGACCGAGCTGAACCCGGAGCTCGGCATCTGCCGCCTCGACTTCGAAAAAGAAAAGCGCGTCTCCGTCCCGCTCGGCGCCGCGGCGAAGTTCCTCGTGCCGCTCCCCGTGGGGCACGTGCTGCGCGAGAAGTTCACCGACCCGGACAAGCTCAAAGCGAGCGCGAAAGCGTCGCCCTCTGATTTTTTCGCCCTGCTCCTGCAGAGCTTCGGCCGTCCGATGGGGATGGCGGAAGTGCGCGACGCGGTGATCGGAATCGTTCCGGAAGAGAAGTGGAACTCCTGGTGGACGGCGGCGCGCAAGAATCCGCGGATCATCACCAGCGGCACCGGCGCGAAGGCGGGGTACGCGTTTGCGGGATCGCAGTCGGATGCCGATGCGGCCATCCGCCGCGACTTCGAGCGCGCCGATCCGAAGACGAAGCTCGAGCTGGCGCGCAAGCACAGTGCCCGGAGCAAGGAGCTCGCGGACGCGTTCTCGTCCGCGCTCGCGGCCGAGGCGGCGAGACTGGCGCGGACCGATGCGGCGATGGCCTGGCAGATTCTCAACACTCTCGAGTCGCTGCCCGGCGCCTACACTTCCGCGATCGAGCCCGACTCCCTCCTCGGCGGCGCGATGGCGTCACGCACGATCGCCGCGATCGGCGACAAGGCCACGCGCGAGAAAGCGCTCGGCGTCGTGCGCGAGCGCCATCCCGACTGGCCGAAGGTCTACGCCGAGGCGTTCTTCCTCGATCAGGAACCGCGCAT
>Ga0207686_10002218_pt1 | contig 10681 bp, 10 predicted proteins | sample KBSM24metaG_FD_184396 | JGI IMG/M metagenome (GOLD analysis project Ga0207686, IMG submission 184396) | Miscanthus rhizosphere microbial communities from Kellogg Biological Station, Michigan, USA - KBS M2-4 metaG (SPAdes) (version 2) | ecosystem: Host-associated > Plants > Roots > Rhizosphere >...
GGCGGAGGTCGCGAGTACCGCGTCGGCACGCGTGTCGCTGTCGCCGACCCTGACGACGCCGGCAATGACACTGGCGGGGATGATCCTCGGCACCGCAGCCTACATGTCCCCTGAGCAGGCAAAGGGGAGGCCTGCCGACAAGCGGAGCGATGTGTGGGCGTTCGGCTGCGTGCTGTACGAGATGTTGACCGGCCGGCGGGCCTTCGAGGGCGAGGACGTCAGCGACACGCTTGCCGCAGTGTTACGCGGCGAACCGGACTGGACCTTGCTCCCGCGCGAGTTACCGCCGGCGATCCGCCTATTGGTCCAGCACTGCCTCGCGAAGGACCGACGGCAGCGAGTTGGCGATGTCGCGGTCGCCCAGTTTGCCTTGGCGCACGCCACCAGCCTCGCAGATCAGATCGCGCCGGCCGCCGTCGCTCCGGCGGTATCCGCATCTCCATGGATCTCAGTGGTTCGCGTCGGCGCGGGCGTACTCATCGCCGCAAGTGCCGTGGCGCTGACCGCGTGGCGCCTCAAGCCAGCTGACGTCGTCCCGCCGATTGTACGTTTTTCATTGGGGCCTACACCGAACCTGGGTGGCTATTCTCGCCATCTCCTCGCCATCTCACAGGACGGCCTGCAACTGGCGTACGTCGCCGACAATCGCCTGTTCGTCCGGGCGCTCGCCGAGTCTGAGCCTCACGCGATTTCCGGCAGTGAAGTGAGACTCGCGATGACCAGTCCAGTATTTTCGCCTGACGGCCGTTTCCTCGCTTTTCATACCGACAACGCCATCAAGAGGATTCCTGTGACGGGTGGCCCGCAGTTTACGGTCTGCCCGTCGGACAATCCTTTCGGGATCAGCTGGGATGAGACAGGTATTGTGTTTGCTCCAGCTGGCAAGCCTGGAGTGTTTCGTTGTCCGCCGGATGGCGGTACGCCCGAACAGCTGGCAATCGTGAGTGACGGCGAACAGGCGCAGAGTCCTCAGTTGGTGGCAAACGGATCGGCGCTGCTGTTTGCGATCTCCAGGACGACCGACGGACCCAACAGGTGGGACAAAGCGCAGATCGTCTTGCAGACGCTGAGGTCGGGCATGCGAAAGACGCTTGTAGCCGCTGGCAGCGATCCGCGGTACATCCCGACGGGGCATCTGATCTACGCGCTCGGCGGAATCGAGTTCGCAGTGGCATTCGACCCGGTGCATCAGGAGGTGATTGGCGCGCCGGTGCCGGTTCTCCAGGGAGTGCGCCGAACCAACGTCGGTGGAATCGGCAGCGGGGCCGCCCAACTCAGCACGTCGCGCACCGGGACTCTGATGTATCTTCCGGGTCCCGTTGATACAGCCTCAGACCAGATGGATCTCGTGATTGCCGATCGGTCGGGGGCACAGTCGCGCTTGCCGGTTCCGACAGGTCCCTACGTTCACGTTCGCGCCTCTGGCGATGGCCGCCGGCTGGCTGTCGGCAGCGAGGACGGTACGAAAGAGGCGAGCGTCTGGATTTACGAACTCTCTGGAACGAGCACCATGCGGCGGTTGACGATTGGAGACCGCAGCCGTTTTCCAATCTGGTCCGCCGACGGGGAGCGCGTCGCATTTCAATCGAATCGCGAGGGCGACCTGGGAATCTTCGCGCGTCGGGCCGACGGCGCAGGCCCGATTGAGCGTCTGACGAAGGCGCCGGAGGGTGAAGCGCACGTTCCCGAGTCGTGGTCGCCAGATGGCACGCGGATGCTGTTCTCGGTCCAGAACAGATCGAAGTACGTACTCTGGTCCGTTACGGTCGCCGACCATCAGACGGCGATGGTCGGGCATATCGAATCGGCGGAACCAATTGGCGCGGTGTTTTCTCCGGATGGTCGTTGGATCGCCTATGCGTCGAGTCCGAGTGGCGGGGGCATCAGGACGTCCGAGCGTGGAATCTTCATTCAACCGTTTCCCCCAACGGGCGCGATCTATCAGGCGCCGTTACAAGTCCTGGACTTCCATCCGCTCTGGACGTCAAAAGGCACGGAATTGATCTATACCCCCTCAGCGGCGTCTGGTCAGATGACCGTCGTCGGCGTGGTCACCCAGCCGACGGTCTCATTCGGGAAGCTCACGAACGTCGTCGCGCGTGTGACGGCGCGGCGCGGATCTTCATCTATGCGAGCGCACGACATCTTGCCTGATGGGCGGTTTGTTGGACTCGTGCAGTCTGGAGAGGCCGGCTCGACAGATTTTACTGCAGGCCAGATTCGTGTCGTTCTCAATTGGTTCGAGGAGTTGAAGGCACGCGTGCCGGCGAAATAGCGCACCAAGCGCACGCCGATCCGTCGCACTCCTTTCACGCGTCGAATACCTTCACCGTCGGCTTGCGGCTCCGCCACGGCGTGCCCTTCTGTATCTTGTCGCTCGTCGTCACGCTTTCCCCTCGACAGGGTGCGTCCCCACCATCCGCATGCCGACCAAGTCGAGGCGTCGTCGATCCATCTTTCGACTACGTCGTTCCGGCGTGCGAGGCGAGAACTCGAAGGATCACGGTTTGTCCGCATCGTCCGAGAGCTGCGCCGCGGCGACGAGGCGGTCTGTGGCGCCGGGTTCAACGCCCGGATCGTACGCACCGAAGTACTGAATGTTGCCGAAGCCGTGTCGCGCGAACAGCATATTGAGCTCTTCACGGTCCCAGCAGCGCATGACGAACTGATAGTCGCTGACGCGCTCCTCGCCCTGACCAACAAGTTCGTGGCGCTCGGATATCAGCAGGAGTCGGTGTTCAGCATCGAGCTCGGTGACGCTTGTGAAGGTCAGCTCGCCCCGATCAGTCGAGACCCGTTTTCTGAAGAGGGGTTCACGTGTCTTCCGTTCCGCAGAAGCGCCCCACTCTCGGACGTCCAGAATCAGCGCGCCGTTTGGTCGAAGCGCCCGGGCGAATGCAGCGAAGACCGCGTCGCGCCGGTCGTCGTCGACGAAGTCATTGAGCACGCCCCGGCACAGTATTGCTGCGTATCGAGTGGCAGCCGGGGCAAGGATGTCCGCAACCGCAAACGACAGGCCGCCGGTCCGGTCTCCGACCCGGTCCTTGGCAACCGCTATGAGCTCCGGCGAGAGGTCTACACCATGGACAATGTAGCCGCGGCGTGCCAGTTCGCGCGCGTATCGCCCCGTCCCGCAGCCGGCATCGAGGATCTCCGCGCCCGGCAGAATCCCGCGGCCGACAAGCCAGGCGGCAATCACGGCGCATTCCTTCTCGACCGGCCGGTCGATGATCAGATCGAACGCCCAGGCGTATTCAGCGTAGAACGGACGCGCTACTCGCAATTTGGTCATCAGGATGAGTCGGTTATCAGCGCGATGATGCCAGCTAGATTCGGAGTCGTAAGATGATCGTGCGGTGGCTGTGTCTCATCCGACTCGAGAAGGACCGGACGGAGACCGGCGTTCTGAGCACCGACGACGTCCCATCGGTGGTCGTCGCCCACGAAGAGCGCAGATGCAGCCGCGACATCAAGCAACGATAAGGCCCGATCAAACGGCGCGCGATGGGGTTTACGCCACCCGACATCCATGCAAAACACCGTGGCATCGACCTTGTCGAGCAGCCCGTGGCGAGCCAGCTCCGTGCGCCACGCGTCGGCTGGACTGCCCCATGGTGTGTTCGACACGATCGCGGTCTTGATGCCGCGGCCGCGCAGCGCTTCCAGAAGAGGAACGGCTTGCGGATCCAGCCTCGCCGTCGCGAAGATCGGCTTCAAGAACGCTGCGCCGAGCGTCGTCGCCGACGCCTCGTCGAGCGACTGGTACGCGCCGAACAATTCCCGAAGGCGGGCCCCCAGCGGCAGGACCGCGTAGTCGGATCGCTCCCGATTGAGAAGGAGCGCGCGCTCGAACAGGTCCTCGTCTCGAGCAGGATCCTCCGATTGGCCCAGCGCCCGTGCACATTCCCGTAAACATCCGCGCAGCACCGACGGAAACTCGGTCGACTTGTAATAGCCGACCAGGGTGTTTCCGAGATCGAAGAGAATCGCACGAGTCGCCACGTTGCTGTTTACCCGTCGAGTCGTAGATCTGTTGTACCAGAGCACGCGTGCACATCGATGTTCTGCGTCTCGACCTTGAGCTGACGACAACCGTGCGCAGCGGCCGGCGGTATAGTCAATCCGTTCATCGAATTGGATCAACCTCAAATCGCAGGCGGCGTCGGCAACAATCTCGCATGCGCCCCCGCAGATTGGGCGCGTTCGGAAACGATGGCCGGGCGGCGCGCAAGAAACGACCGGATTCTTCGCGGACCGTGCTCACGGGCCCGCAGATGCCCACGAACGGTGGGAGAGGAGCCACGAAATGTCGCGACGTCAGCAGAGGGTGATGGCAATGGCCCTTATCGCCTGGTTCGAGGTAGGGCTCGGGAACGCATGGGCGCAGGACCCCGCCAAGGAACCGCCGAAGCTGGGCTGGTCCGACAGCGCGGACCTCAGTCTCGTCGTCACGGCCGGCAACTCCGGCTCCCAGACCTGGGGATTCACCAACCAGGTGCGCTATGTGTGGAATGACGCCCGCTTCGTGTGCGATGTCAACGTCGTTCGCGCGAGCACGTCAGATGACCACTTCTTCATGGTCGCCCCCGGCATCGAGTTCCCTGTTGGAGGCGCGCCGGCCAACCCCCCGACGTCGCTCATCAAGCCCGAGCCCACCCTGGATGTCGCCAATGACCTCGTCAGCGCAAGCTACGAACGGAACATCACGCCCAAGTTCTTCTGGAACGCGGGCGGCAGCTGGGACCGCAACGACGATGCCGGCATCCTGAACCGGTACATCCTGCACGCCGGCGTCGGCAACAAATGGGCCGACACCGAGCGGCGGCGCTTCACCAGCAGCTACGGCATCAGCTACACCGATCGCGAGGAGGAAAATCCCGATCCGGAGAAGGACCGCCGGTTTGCCGGCGCCCGCCTGGGCTGGGACTACAAGGAGCAGTTCACGGCAGCAGCCGCGTTCACCAACACGTTCGCGACGAACGTGAATCTCTCCGATGCCGCCGACTACTCGATCAACACCACAAGTGCGCTGACGGTATCGGTCGTCAGCCACATCTCGATCAAGGTCAGTCTTCAGTGGCTGTACGAGCACGAGCCGGCGTTCGAGACCGACCTCGACGTCGTCGCCTTTGTCGAGTTGATCAACCCGGACGGAATTCCGGGCTCGGGCGACGAGCGCCTGCGGACCGTGTCTTCCGGCGCGTCGAAGCTCGTGCTCGGCACCATGGACGCGCGGAAGGACAAGCTGGATACCATCTTCCGGACGGCGCTGGTCATCAAGTTCTAGAGTCTTTCCTAGCGTCGTGTCAGGCGATAGATGGTGATCGCGGCGCGCTTGGTCTGCGACGGCAGCGTGCTCAGGTCGGCGGTCTCGCCCGGCGTGTGGTCGTCGTGTCCCATCAGGCCGACACCGTCGAGGATCATCTTCGCCTCGCCGGCGATGAACGAGACGTCGGCGGCCCCGGCCTTGTCCGGGTTGACGGCCGTCACCGGTCCAAAGCCGAGATCCCGGCTCGCGCGATCGTAGACCGCCAGCAGGCGCGCGTTGCCGTCGGTCGGCGCCAGCGGCGGGTAGCCTTCGCCGAAGGTCAGCGTCGCCTCCGTACGCGGCGACGCGCCGGCCGCCACCTCCTGCATCGCCTTCATCGCGCGATCGAGCTGCGCCGGCGACAGCGTCCGCAGGTCGCCGGAGACGACCGCCTGCGCGGCGATGACGTTGGTCTTGCCGAACGCCGTCCCACGCGCCTGCGCGGCGTCGTACTCGACCGACGTCCCGCCGAGCATGACGCCCGGGTTGAAGGTCAGGTGTTCTTCGCCCGCCATCCCCTCGCGAAACGTGTTGAGGAGCCGCGCCGCCTCGAAGATCGCGCCGTAGCCGAACTCCTCGCGGAAGATCTGCGACGAGTGGGCCGGCGTCCCCTTCACGCGCAGCTGCCAGTCGACGGTGCCGCGGCGCGCGGTGACGGCGTATCTCGGATCGCCGGGGCCGTCCTCGAAGCCGATCGCCACGTCGGCTCCTTTCGCCGCGGCGACCAGCGCCTCGCGCGACTTCGCCAGCGGACGGCCGCCATCCTCTTCGTCGCCGGTCATCACCACGGTCACGTTCAGATCCTTCAGCGCGCCGGCTGCGTCGAGCGCCGCGAGCGCCTGCAGGATGATGACGTCGCCGCCCTTCATGTCGATGATCCCGGGCCCGGTCGCCGTCTTCTCGTCGACGCGCTGGAACTTCTGAAACGGGCTGTCGCGCTCAAAGACCGTGTCGAGATGGCCGACGAGCAGCACCTTCGGGCCGGTGCCTGGATGCTCGGCGATGAGATGGCCGGCGCGCTGAAACGGCGCACCGTCGACCCAGCGCGTCTTGAAGCCGAGCCGATCGAACGACGCGAGAAAGACCGCCCCCACCTCACGCACGCCCGCGAAGTTCTGCGTGCCGCTGTTGATGTTCACCACCCGCTCGAGCAGCGCCAGCGCTTCGCCGCTGTGGGCGTCGATATATGCCACCACCGCCCGCTCGATCGGCGGGGAGGCCGTTTGCGCGGTGAGCAGCGCGGCGATCGCGAGACACGCGGATCGAATCATGATCTCCCCGCCGGATCGTCGCAAACGACGTCGAAATGCCGCACGGTGCGATCGTAGTCGATGAACAGCGCCGCGGCCTCGTCGTGCACGACGGCGCGCTCGAGATCATCGCCGGCGAAGCCGCGAATCACATCCAGCGAGTCCCACTCCGTGGCGACGACGATCTCGATGGCGCCGGCCAGGCGGCGCTGCAGCACTCGGGCGCCGCGGTACCCCGGCACCGCGGCGAGCTCAGGCATGACCACGCGCCGGAAGTACTCGGCGTAGGCGGCCGCGCCATCCGGCGAGCCTGCACGGGCGGACCAGACACGCTCCACCATTCACAGCGCCTGCGGCGCCGCCGGCTCGGCGCCGATGACCACGTTCCACGGCCGCACCTTCCAGCCGACGACGATGCCGCTGGTGACGTAGGGATCGGCGCGGGCCCACGCGTCGACCGGCGCCGGCGAATCGGCCCGGAAGATGAGCAGGCCACCGTCCGGGGGATCGCCGAGGGCGCCGGCCATCACGATCAGCCCGCGCGCGTGCGCGTCGTTGATCAGGTGGAGATGCGCCTCGCGGTACGGCTTTCGCCGCTCGATGAAGTTCTCGACCATGTCGTAGATCAGCGCAAAGTGTTTCATGTGATCCCCTGACCGTCAGTGCGCCGTACGCACGTCGTACCAGTCTTCGTGCAGCGCCCAGTCGCCGCACCGCAAACAGACCGTCCACCGCCACCGGTGCTGGCAGCCGGGACAGCGGCCGCGCGTCGTAAAGGTGTTCCACACGGTGCCGCAGCCGCTGAATCCCGGAACGGCTCCGTCCAGTCCCTCGCAGGCCCAGGTGCTCGACGGAGCAGGCTGCCAGGCGCAATGCGGACATCGGATCACCACGAACGTCGCGTCCTCATCCAGACCGGAAATGTCGACGACGATCGGCGTTTCACCGCCGCGCTTCAGCAGCCACCACGCTGGCCGCTCCTCCGGCGTGACCGCGCCCATCAATACGTCACCGGCGCCAGCCCGCGTTCGATCTCGGCGCGATGCGGCTCCTCCCAGGGCGGCAGCTTCAGGTCACGCCCCAGCTGCGCCGGCGCTTCGTCGACGGCAAAGCCCGGCTGGATGGTTGCGACCTCGAACAGCACGCCGCCCGGCTCGCGAAAGTAGATCGACTGGAAATAACAGCGGTCGCGCACCTCGGTGACCTTGCAGCCGTACTCGAGCAGCTCGCCGCGCAGGCGCAGCTGCTCCTCGGCAGTGGCGACGGCCATCGCCACGTGATGGACCGTGCCCAATCCGTTCATGGCGGGTTCGGCCTCGGGGTGGCTGGCGACATCGATGGTCTTGCCCGGTCCGCCACCGTTCACCGCCAGACGGATGCGGCTGTCCATCTCGTCGACCACGGTGTAGTCGAGCAGGCGCGTCATGAGCTCGACGGTCTTCGCCGCGTCGCGGACCACGAGCGTGACGCTGTGAAGTCCGCGCACGGCGTCCGCGCGGTCGAAGTCGCGCGCGACCCAGGGCGTGCGCGCGTCATGACCGGACGCGATCAGCTCGAAGGTGATCCCGGATCGATCGGCGAACCGGATCACCGGATCGCCGAAGCGCGGCGGAAGATCGGTAACCGCGATCGCGTGCGCGCCCAGCCGCTGCCGCCACACGTCGAGCGAGCCGTTCGGCACCGAGAACGACGTCACCGTCACCTGGCCGGCGCCCTTGTGCCCCACCGCCACGCCGCGGCCCTTGTACGGAAAGGTCGTCCAGAGCGTGCCGGGAGTGCCGGCGGCGTCGCCATAGTAGAAGTGGTAGACGTGATGGTTGTCGAAGTTGACGGTTTTCTTGACGAGCCGGAGCCCGAGGCTGTTCAGACAGAAGTCGAGATCGTCCTGGGCATCGTCGACCGTCGCCGTCACGTGATGAAGACCGAGAATGGGCATATGGGCGACTACTTGATGCCGACGACCATCGAGTCCGGCCCGACGAGATGCTCGACGTAGGCCTCTTTGAAGCCTGCTTCCTTCATCCAGCCGACGCAGTCGGCGCCGGTGTAGTCGAAGCCGCCCGGCGTTTCGATCAGCATGTTCAGGCTCATGAGCAGCCCGAACGCGTTTTTCACGCGCTCATCGTCGATGATCGACTCGTAGACGATGAACGCGCCGCCTGCCGGCACCGCGTCGTACGCCTTGCGGACCAGCGCCTGTTTCTGCGCCAGGTCCCAGTCGTGCAGGATGTGGCCCATCATCACGACGTCGGCGCCCGGCAGCGGGCCGCTGAAGAAATCGACCGCGGCGAACGACAGCCGGTCGCGCACGCCGTTCTTGGCGGCGTATTCCTCGAAGATCGGCTGCACCACAGGCAGATCGAGGCCGGTGCCCTTGAGGTGCGGGTTCGCGAGCGCCACCTGCACGGCGAGATCGCCCTGGGCCGTGCCGGCGTCCACGAACGTGTTGTACTTCCGCCACGGGAACTTCGCCGCGATCGCCATGTTCGCGCCGTGGCTGATGCCGCTCATCGCCTGGAGAAAATTCCTCAGCCGTGCCGGGTTCGCATAGATCTCCGCGAACGGGCTGCTGCCGCCTGACTTGACTTCATTCTGCGGCAAGCCGGTGCGCAGGCCCTCGGTGAGATCGTTCCAGAACCCGAAGAGGCGGAGGTTCGCCATCTCGAGGATGCCGCCGACGTACGACGGCTTGCGCTTGTCGAGAAACAGGTTGGCGTCCGCGGCGTTCGCGTAGACGCCGCCGGTGCGCGTCAGAAAGCCGAGCGCCACCAGCGCATCGAAGAAATCTCGCGCCGCACGCGGGTGGAGACCGAGGCGTTCGCGCAGACCTTCCGCCGTCGACGGCTCCTCCGCGAGCCTGGTGAAGAGCTCGAGCTCGACCGCGCTCAACAACGTCTTCGATGCCCAGAACGCGAGGCCGGTCTGGAGAATGTGTTCGGGACTGACGGGCGCTTCCGATCCTGTAGGGGTCACGCGGGGTCTCCTGACTAGTGAGGACGTGGTTGGGTTCAGATGGCGTCGCGCGTCTGCGGATGATCCAGCGGCCCAGCCGGGTCGAACAGCCGTTCGGTGTCCTTCGAGAACAGCACCCACAGCCCGTACAGACCGACGAGGGTCCCGAACGGGATCATCATCAGCCCGATGATCGAGATCACGATGCCGGCGATTCGCGCCCACGGGCGGCGCCGCAACAGACCCACGCCGATGATCACACCCGGCAGCGACGTCGCGAGCAGAAATACGACGAGCGTCATGCCGGTCAGCCCGATGATCGGGATGGCGATCGCCGCCTCCGGATCGCCGCTCGCGCCGACGATCCCGGCCGCGCCGCCGAACACGACAACCAGCAGCGCCGCCGCCAGCAGACCGAAGGCGCCGAGCGCAATCTGGAGCGCGCCGAGGACCTTGACGTGCGTATCCATGGCCGGAATTCTACAACTTTCGAGTTGACCCGCCGGCGACGGCATCGGCGCGAGGCACAATAGGGTCATGCCAACAGCAGACGAGCTCACGACTCAACAGAAAGCGCAATGGAGCGCCGCGGCCCTCAGCTGGGAGCGCCGCAGTGACTGGTTCGATTCCAACAGCGGCAACCTGGCGGAGTGGCTCTGCGATGCCGCCGGTCTGAAACCCGGACACACGGCCCTGGATCTCGCGTGCGGATCGGGCCAGCCTTCGGTGACCGCCGCCGTGCGCGTGCGTCCGGGCGGACGCGTAATTGCAACCGATCTGTCGCCAGACATGGTCGCCGTGACCAAGCGCAAGGCGGCCAAGCTGGGCCTCGACAACATCGAGGCACGGGAAATGGACATGCAGGCGCTGACGTTTCCCGACGCGACGTTCGACGGAGCGACCTGCCGCTTCGGCTTGATGTTCCCTCCCGATCCGGTGAAGGCGGCGTCGGAGATCCGGCGGGTGCTGAAGCCGGGCGCGCGCTTCGGCACGGCTGCGTGGGACGTGCCGGCGAAAAACCCGTTCTTCACGTCGATCACCGGCGTACTCGGAGAGTTCGTGCCGCTGCCGCCGATTGATTCCTCGACGCCGGGCGTGTTCCGCCTGGCGCAACCCGGCGAGCTCGAGCGCGTGCTGAAGGCCGGCGGGTTCTCCGCGGTCACTGTCGAAG
>Ga0207686_10002221_pt1 | contig 10670 bp, 9 predicted proteins | sample KBSM24metaG_FD_184396 | JGI IMG/M metagenome (GOLD analysis project Ga0207686, IMG submission 184396) | Miscanthus rhizosphere microbial communities from Kellogg Biological Station, Michigan, USA - KBS M2-4 metaG (SPAdes) (version 2) | ecosystem: Host-associated > Plants > Roots > Rhizosphere >...
CACCACGCGCGCCGGAACGCCTGCGGCGCGCATGAGCAGGGTGAAGGCGCCCGCGAAGTGCTCGCAGAATCCCTGCTTCGAGTTGAAGACGAAGTCGTCGAACGGGTTCTGGCGGTCGAGCGGCGGCGGTTCGAGGGTGTACTTGAAGTCCTTGCCGAAGAACTGTGCGGCGCGCTGCAGCAGCATCCGCGGATCCGGATTCTCCTTCGCCCATTGGCGGCCGAGCTCGACGGTCTTCGGGTTGTGGGTGTCGTCGACGCGCAGGGCCTGCTCGAGCTGCACGTCGTTGGTCCGCTCGCCGTAGCGATAGCTGAGGTACGAGGTCATCTCGTAGCGCATGCGCTCGACGATCGGGCGCCGGTAGCGCATCTGCAGGTCCGACAGGAGCTGCGCGCCGTCGGGACGCGAGCCGGGGACGTCGAGCGCGAACATCCACGTTTTCTGGTGCGGCTCGAGGATCACCGTGTACTTCGACGGCCGCTCCTGGCGGCTGTAATCCATGTGGCCCTGCGCCGCGTACGGCCGCATCTTCCATGCCACGCCGTCGAAGTCGACCAGCACCGGGCCGCGCCAGTAGAGGGAGCGGTAGGGCGGCATGCCGTTCTCGAACTGCACGCGGAAGGCGACCTGGTCCGACTTGATGAGGTTGGCGATGTTGCCCGGGCTCATCGTCTCGGACAGCCCCGTCTGCCCCGAGCGCGCGTCCTGCGGCAGCGCCCACAGGGGTCCCTGCGTGCGCGGGAAGAGGATGAAGAACGCGACCATCAGCGGCAGCGCCTGGATGAGGAGGGCGCCCGCGGGCCGCAGCCGCTCGCCGAGCGTGGGCGATCGCCCGACGCGCTGGAATCCCACCATGGTGGCGATGAAGATCCACACGCACGCCAGCATGTAGAGCCCGAGCGGGATCGCCTGCGAGAAGAGGAAGTTCGTCATCACCAGGAAGAAGCCCAGGTAGATGGCGATGGTCACGTCGCGCTGGGTGCGCATCTCGAGGAGCTTCAGCGCCGACATGATGATGAGGAGGGTCACGCCCGCCTCGCGCCCGAAGATCCGGCCGTAGGTGAGGAAGGTCCCGTAGGTCGTGGCGATCGTCACCGCCCACATGAACCAGCGCGGCGGCGAGCGCAGCGCCGACCACGAGATCCAGGCTCGCCAGGCCACCGTCACGAGGAAGAAGATCGTGACCCACGTGGGCAGGCGCAGCAGGTGGGGTCCCACGACGAACACCATCGCGGCGAGGAGCCACAGGATGTTGCGCACGTCGAGGGGTGCCGCGACGCCCGGGGCGCGGATGTCGGCGATCGCGCTCACCGCGGCGCCTCGAAGACGGCGAGCGCCTCGAGGCAGCGCGCGCGGTGCGCCTCGCCTCGTCCCGGCGGGATCTCGCGTCCCGGCAGCCTCAGCCCGTAGCTCTGGCCGAACTGCTCGGATTGCAGCACCCACTGGCAGAGGATCGACAGGCGCAGCTCCAGGTCCGGCGCGCGCGCGTCGTCGAAATCCAGCACCAGCTCGCTGGAGGCCATCGCGTTGAATTCCTTCGTGAGCAGTCCCTGCTCGCGCGCGAGCGCCTTCCACGCGATCTGCTTCGGCGTGTCGCCGGGGCGATACGCGCGCAGCATGTTGAATTCCTCGTCGCCCGCGACCGGGATGCCTTCCTCGGAGTCGCTGCGTGCCTGGGACGGCGGATTCCCCGCGTGCGGGTCGGGGCGCGGGTACACCAGCACCGTGAGCCCGAAGTCGACATACGACCACGCGTGGAAGAACCCCACCGGGTAGCGCGTGAAGACCTCGAGGCGGCCGCAGCTCATCGGGCCGCGCCGCACCGCGGGTACGGCGAGCGAGATGGCGGCGGGCTCGGCGGCCATGACGTCGGAGAACACCGGCTCGTCGCCCTTGCGGCGCACCGCGATCGAGAAGCGCGTCTGCGAGGGCGTCTCCACGCTCACGTTGAAGTGCGCCGTCTCGCCCGCGAACACCGGCTCGCAGCGCCCGGGCCTCAGGCGCAGGTGCGCGAGGTTGCGCCACGTATGCAGCATCGCGACACCCGCCATGCTCGCCAGCAGGAAGGTGAGGGTGAATCCCAGCGAGAGCGCGTAGTTGATCGAGGCGAGCAGCAGCAGCGCCACGGTCAACGCGAAGAGGTATCCCTGCTTGGTGGGCAGGATGAAGATGCGCCGCTGGACGAGGGTGACCGGCGGCGCCTCGGGCACCGAGGCGCGGAAGATCCAGTCGGAGATCGACTGGCGGAGGTTCGCGATCGCCGTTACGGCCACTACGGAATCGGCACGCCGCCGATGAGTTCCTTGGCCGGATCGAACCCGCCCTTCACGGCGTCGGCGTTGCCGTGCAGCCGGTGTCCCACGACCGCGGGCAGCACCGCCTGCACGTCCTCGGGCAGCACCTGGCGGCGGCCTTCCATCATCGCCCACGCCTGGGCGGCGCGAAGGACCGCGACTCCCGCGCGCGGCGACAGGCCCTGGGTGAAGCGCGGCGAATGGCGCGTGTAGTTGATGATCTGCTGCACGTAGTCGAGCAGCGCCTCGGAGACCTGCATCTGCGGCACCGCGCGCTGCAACTCGGTGAGCTGCGCCGCGTTCATCGCGGAGGCGAGCTGCGAGATCATGTCGCGGCGCTCCTGGCCGCGCAAAAGCTCGCGCTCCGCCTTCGCGTCCGGGTATCCCAGGTTGATGCGCATGAGGAAGCGGTCGAGCTGCGACTCGGGCAGCGGGAACGTTCCCACCTGGTGCAGCGGGTTCTGCGTCGCGATGACGAAGAAGGGCTCGGGCAGGGGGCGCGTCTCGCCTTCGGCCGTCACCTGGTGCTCCTCCATCGCCTCCAGCAGCGCGCTCTGCGCCTTCGGGCTCGCGCGGTTGATCTCGTCGGCGAGGATGATCTGCGCGAAGATCGGCCCGGGGTGGAAACGGAACGAGGAGCTGTCGCGGTCGAAGATCGACACGCCGATGATGTCGGCGGGCAGCAGGTCCGAGGTGAACTGGATGCGCTGGTAGTCGAGGCCCAGCAGGCGGGCGAGCGCGTGGCTCAAGGTCGTCTTGCCGACGCCGGGCACGTCCTCGATCAGGAGGTGGCCGCGCGCGAGGATGCAGGCCATGGCCAGGCGGATCTGGCGCTCCTTGCCGAGGATGACCTGGCCGGCGCTGGAGATGACCGCTTCGATGGGGCTCGCGGCGATGCGGCTACGGGCGTCGAGGAGCATGAAAAAACCGGAACCTTGTCAGCGAGTTACGGGTCCATCCCGTTAGGGTCTTGGAGGATAACACGCGTGCCGCGGGATCCTTGTTGCGGCGTTTGAGCTTGGAAGGTTCCTCCCCCACAATAGTTGCAACGGACACGCCATGAACATGATTCCCCGCTTCCTCGCCGCCCTTGCGACCACGGTCGCCCTCACCGCCGCCGCGCAAAGCACGCCGGCCACCAACTACACCGACCTTTGGTGGAACCCGAGCGAGTCGGGCTGGGGCGTGAGCTTCACCCAGCACGCGGGCACCAACCAGGTCTTCGCCGTCTGGTACACCTACGATCCGCGCGATACCGGCAGCACCGGCCAGAACACGCCGCTGTGGATCGTGATGCCCGGCGGCTCCTGGACCAGCCCCACGACGATCACGGGCACGGTCTACGTCGCCAACGGAATGCCGTTCAACCAGCCGGGCTCGAATCTCAAGCTGTCCCCGGTGGGCAGCTTCACGTTCAACTTCTATACGTCGGGCACGGGCGCCTTCTCGTATAGCATTGCGCCTCCCGCCGGGCTACCCTCCACGGACCCGGCGTACAACTTGCCCGCCATGTCGGGCACCAAGAACATCCAGCGCCAGAGCTTCTAGCAGCCGTGCCGACCGCCCTCATCACCCATCCCGACTGCGCGCTGCACGAGATGGGGGAGGGCCACCCGGAATCGCCGCAGCGGCTGCGTTCGGTGCTGCGGGCCATCCAGGAGTCGGGCCTCGCGGCGAAGCTCCTCGCGCGCGAGGCGCCGCTCGCCGAGCGCGAGCATCTGGAGCGCGTGCACGACCCGGAGCACGTCGACCTCGTCTTCACGTCGGCGCCCGATCGCGGCTACGCCTTCCTCGATCCCGACACCTCGATGAATCCCAAGTCGCTCTCGGCCGCGCTGCACGCCGCGGGCGCGGTGGTGAAGGCCACCGACATGGTGATGGCGGGCGAGGTCGACGGCGCCTTCTGCGCCGTGCGCCCGCCGGGCCACCACGCGACGCGCAGCCGCCCGATGGGCTTCTGCATGTTCAACAACGTGGCCGTGGGCGCGGCGCATGCGCTCGAGGCGCACGGCCTGGAGCGCGTGGCCGTCCTCGACTTCGACGTCCACCACGGCAATGGGACCGAGGACCAGTTCCACGAGGATCCGCGAGTGATGCTGTGCTCCACATTCCAGCATCCGTATTACCCGTATAGCGGCGCGGACTCGGGCAACGACCACATCATCAACGTTCCGCTCGCCGCGATGACGGATGGGCGCGGCTTCCGTGCGGCCGTGGAGAAGCACTGGCTGCCGGCGCTCGAGCGCCACCAGCCGCAGCTCGTGTTCGTCTCCGCGGGCTTCGACGCGCACAAGGAAGATCCGCTCGCCTACCTCAAGCTCGGCGACGAGGACTACCGCTGGGTCACCGAGCGCCTGGTGGAGGTCGCCGACAAGCACGCGAACGGCCGCGTGGTCTCGACGCTCGAAGGCGGGTACAACGTCGATGCGCTCGGCCGATGCGTGGTCGAGCACTTAGACGTGCTGGTAAACCGCTGAGGGGATAGTTCCCGCCGGCGCGGGCCTCGCGTGTCCCCGTCTGCACGGGGACGACCGCGACCTACTTCGCCGCCGCCTGCATCATGAGCTTCGGCGTAAGGCCGATGAGCCCCCAGTTTTGCTGGTCGATGGCGGTGTGGATCATCGCGCGGTAGCGCATGGCCTGCGTGTACGCCCAGGGCGATGCGAGGAAGTCCTGGTACAGGTCCTGGAAGCTCTGCGCGTTGCAATAGCCGCCGTAAGCGCATGCCTGCAGCAAGTCGCGGTTCGCCGCGGCCGAGGTGCAATCCTGGCCCACGTCGCACGCGACGAGGGTGAACGCGCCGAGGAATGCCGACGGTTCCGGGATCTCGCCGTGCGGGCCCACGTGCAGGTTCTGGCTCACCGCGTTCTGCGCGAGGAACTGGCCCACGGCCATGAGCGCCTCGGGATTCTTGCTCTCGAGGAGGCCCACCAGCGTGGCGAAATCGTCCTGCGGGAATTTCACCGGGCCGGAGGGACCCGCGGGGTCGCTGCTCGGCTTGCCGACGCTCTTCGTGAGCTCGGCCGTGATGATGCGGGCCTGCGCGCCCGGGTCGCCCTGCTGGGCGGCCGCGCGGTAGAGCGCGTCGATGTCCTTCTGCGAGAGCTTCGCGTTCTGGAAGCCCAGGCAGCGCTGCGTGCTGTCGGAGGCTTCGTAGGCGGCGATGCGGCGCTCGTTGTTCACGTCGCCCGCGGTGAGGCCGGCCAGGAACTGCTTCCTCTGCTTCGCGCTGTACGAGGCGAGGTCCTCGTTCACCGTGGTGGCGAAGAGGCACTCTTCCAGCGCCTTCGCGAGGTAATAGCGCTCGTCGCCGCGAAGGTTGGGCGCGCGCGCGGACAGCTCGTCGGCGAACGCCTTGAGGTCGCGCGCCTTGCGGAACTCGAGCGCGATGCCGGTGAGCCGCGGCGGTTGCTTCGCCTGCGGGATCGGGGTGGGAAACGAGGCGAGCGTCGTCTGGCGCGGTTCGGGCTTCAGCGCATGCACGCCGGAGCTGTCGCCGGCGTCGGCGGTTTTCGTCTCGCTTGGGGAAGCACGATCCTCGTGCGCGGCGGATACGACGCCCGCGTATTTGGTCGCGATGAGCAGTCCGTAGGCGACCAGCGAGGCCAGGCCAATGGCCGTAAGGCGATTCATAACCAAGGAGTTTCTGCCAAAACCATTGTTACGTCAACGATTTCTGTGTTGCAGGAGTGCCCGGATCGGTCAGAAACTGGCAAAAACGGGACGTTCCGCATAGCGGAAATTCCGTCAGTGGTGCAGGATTTTCGAGAGGAACTGCTGGGCGCGCTCGGAGCGGGGCTTGCCGAAGAACTCGTCCTTGGTGCAATCCTCGACGATCTGGCCCCGATCCATGAAGATCACGCGGTTCGCGACCGTCCTGGCGAATCCCATCTCGTGCGTGACGCACATCATCGTCATGCCCTCGTGGGCGAGCTGCACCATGACGTCCAGCACCTCGTTGATCATTTCGGGATCCAGCGCGGAGGTGGGCTCGTCGAAGAGCATCGCGATCGGGTCCATCGACAGCGCCCGGGCGATCGCCACGCGCTGCTGCTGGCCACCCGAGAGCTGGCCGGGAAATTTGTCCTTTTGCGCGATCAGGCCCACGCGGTCGAGGTACTTGAGCCCGTGCTCCCTCGCCTCGTCCTTCGAGCGTCCCAGCACCTTCATCTGGCCGATGGTGAGGTTGTCCACGATCCGCATGTGCGGGAAGAGCTCGAAGTTCTGGAACACCATGCCGATGCGCGAGCGCAGCTTCGCGAGGTTGGTCTTCTTGTCATGGACCGGCACGCCGTCGACCATGATCTCGCCCTTCTGGAAGGGCTCCAGCGCGTTCACGGTCTTGATGAGCGTGGACTTGCCCGATCCCGAGGGACCGCAGACCACGACGACCTCGCCCTTCTTCACGTCGGTGGTGCAGTCGGTGAGGACCTGGAAGGCGCCGTACCACTTGCTCACGCTTTTGATCTGGATCATCGGGTCCATATTTTCCCTATCGGATGACCGCGATCCTCTCGTTCAGCCTCTTCACCAGCCACGAGGCGCCGAAGCAGATCACGAAGTAGACGAGGGCGACGAAGATGTAGAGCTCGACGATGCGCCCGGATAGCTGCCCGCCCTTGCTCGCGGCGCCGAGGAAGTCCTTGAGGCCCACCACGTACACGAGCGAGGTGTCCTGGAAGAGGATGATCGCCTGCGTGAGCATGATCGGCGTCATGTTGCGGAAGGCCTGCGGCAGCACCACGTGGCCCATGGCCTGCCAGTAATTCATGCCGAGCGCGTAGGCCGCCCACGGCTGGCCGCGCGGGATCGACTGGATGCCGGCGCGGATGATCTCCGAGTAGTACGCGCTCTCCACCATGATGAAGGCGACGATCGCGGAGGTCATCGGGCCCACCGCCTCGCCTTGCTGGCCGGTCATCTTCTGGACCAGCATCGGCGTGAGGAAGTAGAACCAGAAGATCGCCATGATGAAGGGGATCGACCGGATGAGGTTCACGAAGCCGGTGGCCGGCATCGAGAGGATCTTCCACGACGACAGCCGCGCCATCGCGAGCAGCGTGCCGAAGAAGATGCCGCCCGCCAGCGCGATGCCGAAGAGCTGCAGCGACAGCTTCATCCCGTCCCACAGCACCTGCTTGTTCTTGGCGATGATGGCCCAGTCGAAGTCCATCAGTGGCCTCCGCCCGCCTGGGAAATGAAGCCCGGCACCGCGAGGCGCCCCTCGAGGAACCGCATGGCGTAGATCACCGTGAGGGTGATCACGATGTAGATCAGCGTGGCGGCGGTGAACGCCTCGAACGTCTTGAACGTGTACTCCGAGATCTGGCGGCTCTGCGCCGTGAGCTCGATCACGCCGATGGTGAGCGCCGTCGACGAGTTCTTGAAGATGGTGAGGAACTCCGAGGTCATCGGCGGGATGATCAGCCGGTAGGCCATCGGCAGCAGCACGAACTTGTAGACCTGGGGCAGGGTGAAGCCCATCGCGAGGCCGGCGTTGGTCTGGCCGCGCGGCAGCGACTGGATGCCCGCGCGCACCTGCTCGGCCACGCGCGAGGCGGTGTACATGCCGAGGCAGATCACCGCGGCGGTGAACTCCCACATGGAGAACTGCGCGAACGGCAGGTCCACGAGGTTCGGCAGGTCCTGCTTGAGCCAGTTGCCCAGCGACTCGGGCACCACCTCCGGCATCACGAAATACCAGAGGAACATCTGCACCAGCAGCGGGACGTTACGGAAGACCTCGACGTACGCCGTGGCGATGGCTCGCGGGATCCTTAGCGGCGTCGTGCGCAGCACGCCCAGGATCGATCCCAGCGTGAAGGCGATCACCCACGCGAAGATCGAGACCAGCAGCGTCCACATCGTGCCGGACGCGAGCCAGCCGAGGTACGTCATCCCCCCGGAGGGGGCCTTCTGGAGGAATACGCTCCAATCCATAAGAAAAGGGGGAGCCTCGCTCCCCCTTCGGTCCTATGCGCTCAGTCGGGCAACGCGTTGGAGCGGCAGATCGTCTCCAGCAGCGGGCTCATGGGCAAGCCCATGCTCTCGCCGGAGGGCAGCTTGTCCTGGAACCACTTCTTGTAGACCGCCTTGATCGGGCCGTTGCACTGGCCCGGGTCGCCGAAGAAGCGCGCCACGGCCTTGCGCACCACGACGCCGAAGTCGTCGTCGTTCTTGCGGAACATGATCCCGTACGGGTCGTACGAGAGGTAGTCGCCCACCACCTCGAAGTCCTTGGGATTCTTCGCCTTGGCCTGCAGGCCGTAGAGCAGGATGTCGTCCATCGCGAAGGCGACGGCGCGGCCGGACTCGACCGTGAGGAAGCTCTCGGCGTGGTCCTTGGCGTTCAGGAACTTGATGTTCAGGTTCTCCTTGTCCGAGAGCGCCTTGATGACGCGCTCGTTGGTCGTGCCCTGCGTCACGACCACGGTCTTGTTCCTGAGGTCCTTGTAGGTCTTGATCTTCGAGGACTTCTTCACCAGCAGCTTCGTGCCCGTCACGAACGTGATCGGCGCGAAGGCGACCTGCTTCTCGCGGGTGAGGTTGTTCGTGGTCGAGCCGCACTCGAGGTCGATGGTGCCGTTGGCCATCAGCGGGATGCGCGTCTGCGAGGTGACCGGGTTGTTCTTCACGGTGAGCGACGGCATCTGCAGCTCCTTCTTCACCTCCTCGACGATCAGCGCGCAGATGTCCATCGAGTAGCCGATGGCCTGCTGCTTGTCGTCCAGGTAGGAGAAGGGCACCGACGTCTCGCGCACACCCAGGGTGATCGCGCCGGAATCCTTGATCTTCTTGAGCGTGCCTGCCAGTTCCTGGGCAGTGGCCGGGATCGCGACGAACGCGAGCGCCAGCGCCGCGACGGCGGCCTTGGTAAACCGAATCATGAGGAAAACCTCCCGCTGGTTGAAAAGTTACCGGTGCGCGGCCTGACGGGGACTGCCGAGAGCACGGCGGCCGCTTGTGGCCGCAGGATAGCCTTTCCCGCTTTGGAGGACAATGGCGGTTTCCCGCAACGTTTCCCCTGCCATGCACTTCCCCAGCCACGAGCAAAAACAGGCCCTCCTGGAGCAGGTGCTGAGGATCGCCGACCAGCGCCTCGCCTCCGCTGCCGCAAAGGAAGCCCGGGCGTTCATCACCCACTATTACGACCAGGTCGATCCCGAGGACATGGCCAACCGCGACCCCGAGGACCTCTACGGGGCGGCGCTGGCGCACCTCGCCTTCGCCCGGCGATTCAGCACCGGCACCCCGAAGCTGCGCGTGTACAACCCGCGCACCGAGGAGCACGGCTGGTCGAGCTCGCACACGGTGATCGAGATCGTGAACGACGACATGCCGTTCCTCGTGGACTCGGTGACGATGGAGGTGAACCGGCAGGGTTACACGCTGCACCTCTTCAACCATCCGCTCTACGTCACCCAGCGCGATGCGGAAGGGCAGTTGCAGTCCTTCGGCCCGGGCGGCGAGGGCAAGCCCGAGTCGCTCATCCACGTCGAGGTGGACCGCGAGACCGACGCCGCGAAGCTGAGGGCGCTGGGCGACGGAATCCTCCACGTGCTGGCCGACGTGCGCGCGGCGTACGAGGACTGGGATTCCATGCGCGCCCGCATGGACGCGATCGTGAAGGAGCTGGAGAAGCCGCCGGGATTCCTCAAGAACGAGGAGGCCGAGGAGATCCGCGCCTTCCTCGCGTGGGCCGTCGACCATCACTTCACCTTCCTCGGCTATCGCGACTACGAGCTCTCGACCGTGAACGGCGAGGACCAGCTCAAGATCGTCCCGCGTTCCGGGCTGGGCGTGCTGCGCGAGCCCAAGCTGGGCGGCGTGTCGGCGAGCTTCAACGAATTGCCGAAGGAGCTGCGCCAGCTCGCGCGCGAGCCGCGCCTGCTCGTGCTCACCAAGGCGAACGCCCGCGCCACGGTCCACCGCCCGGGCTACCTCGATTACATCGGGGTGAAGAAATTCGACGCCAACGGCCAGGTCGTGGGCGAGCGCCGCTTCGTGGGCCTGTATACGTCGTCCGCGTACCACGCCGATCCGCGCCAGGTGCCGCTATTGCGCCGCAAGGTCGCGCGCGTGGTGGAGCGTTCCGGCTACCGCCAGTACAGCCACGCGTACAAGAACCTCCTGTCGATCCTGCAGGACTATCCGCGCGACGAGCTCTTCCAGATCGACGAGGACACGCTGCTCGACACGGCGCTGGGCATCCTGCGCCTGGGCGACCGGCGCAAGACGCGCGTCTTCGTTCGCCGCGATGTGTACGGCCGCTTCTACTCGTGCCTCGTGTACATCCCGCGCGAGAATTTCAATACCGACGTGCGCATGAAGGTGCAGGAGATCCTGCGCAGGCACCTCAACGGCACCAGCGTCGAG
>Ga0207686_10002222_pt1 | contig 10667 bp, 9 predicted proteins | sample KBSM24metaG_FD_184396 | JGI IMG/M metagenome (GOLD analysis project Ga0207686, IMG submission 184396) | Miscanthus rhizosphere microbial communities from Kellogg Biological Station, Michigan, USA - KBS M2-4 metaG (SPAdes) (version 2) | ecosystem: Host-associated > Plants > Roots > Rhizosphere >...
TCCTGAACGTGGAAAAGGCGCGCTACGAGAAGCTGCTCACCTCCAATGAAATCCTGACCCTCATCACCGCCCTGGGCACCGGCATCGGCAAGGCCGGCGGCGCCATGGACGGCAAGAGCGGCGCCGACGATTTCAACGTGGACAAGCTGCGCTACCACCGCATCATCATCATGACCGATGCCGACGTGGACGGCGCGCACATCCGCACCCTGCTGCTCACCTTCTTCTACCGGCAGATGCCCGAGCTGGTCGAACGCGGCCACATCTACATCGCCCAGCCGCCGCTCTACAAGGTCAAGAACGGCAAGGAAGAGCTCTACCTGAAGGACGGCCCCGCGCTCGACACCTTCCTGCTGCGCGTGGCCCTGCGCGACGCCAGCGTCACCACCGGCGGCGACAGCCCGCAGACGCTGGCCGGCGAGCAGCTGGCCGAACTGGCGCGCAAGCACCAGCTGGCCGAGCACGTCATCGAGCGCCTCTCGGCCTTCATGGACCTGGAAGCCCTGCGCGCCATCGCCGACGGCGTGAGCCTGAACCTGGACACCGTGGCCGATGCCGAAGCCAGCGCCGTCGCCCTGCAGGCCAAGCTGCGCGAGCTGTCCACCAACGGCATCCCCGCCGAAGTGGCCGGCGAATTCGACGCCCGCACCGACAAGCCCATCCTGCGCATCAGCCGCCGCCATCACGGCAACGTCAAGAGCAGCATCATCACGCAGGACTTCGTCCACGGCGCCGACTACGCCGCCCTGTCCGAAGCCGCCAACACCTTCCGCGACCTCATCGGCGAAGGCGCCCGCGCCCTGCGCGGCGAAGGCGACAAGCAGAAGGAAGAAAAGATCGGCGACTTCCGCCAGGCCATGTCCTGGCTCATCAGCGAAGCCGAACGCACCACCGCCCGCCAGCGCTACAAGGGCCTGGGCGAAATGAACCCCGAACAGCTCTGGGAAACCACGATGGACCCCCAGGTCCGCCGCCTGCTGCGCGTGCAGATCGACGACGCCATCGAGGCCGACCGCGTGTTCACCATGCTGATGGGCGACGAAGTGGAGCCACGTCGGGACTTCATCGAGACCAACGCCTTGCGGGCGGGGAACATCGACGTTTGAGGCTTTTTGCAGAGAAGGCACTGTGCCGCTTCGTGCAGGACGGTGCTCCTGGCCATGCACCGCGTGCCTGGGCCGATAGATGCCCGGTGAAGGAGGAGCGTTCTCGATGAGCGGAACGGCAGCGATCTACTGGATGGTGAGAGCCGGCGAAGGCGGCTTTCTCTTCGACGACTTCAAGAGCCAAAGCATCGTGGCGATCGGCTGGGAAGAAATGGACGACATGAGCGGCATGCTCAGCCGGGCAGATTTCCAGAAAGCCGCCGCAGTTGCCTACCCCAATGTTTCAGCCGGAACGCTGGGCAGCTACGCCGGCCAGACCTATCGGTTCGTGCGGGAAATGAAGATCGGCGACCACGTCGTGACCTACAGCCCCAGCGAACGCAGCTATCTGCTCGGCACGGTGGCGGGCAGCTACGAATACGTACCCGGCGGCACGAACGGATACCCCAACCGCAGGCGCATGCACTGGCGCGGCACGGTCCACCGCGACAGCCTCACCGTTTCCGCCCGGGGCAGTCTGGGCGCCATTTCCACGCTGTTCCAGCTCCCCCTCGAAGTGGGCCAGGAACTGGAGCAGCGCGCGGGCCAACCTGCCAGCACCGTCGCGCCGCAACCCGTCATGCCGCCCGAAGTCGCTGCCATCCAGGTGAGCGAGCAATACAAGGACATCCAGAACCAGGCACTGGAGTTCATCAAGGACCGCGTCAACGCGCTGGACTGGTCCGACATGCAGGAACTCGTCGCGGGCCTGCTGCGCGCCATGGGCTACAAGACGCGCATTTCGCCCAGCGGCTCCGACCGGGGCAAGGACATCGTGGCCTCGCGCGACGGGCTGGGGTTCGAAGACCCGCGCATCGTGGTCGAGGTCAAGCACCGCGCAGCCGCCATGGGGTCGCAGGAAATCCGCAGCTTTCTGGGCGGCCCCCATGAACGCGACAAGGGCTTGTACGTGAGCACCGGCGGCTTCACCAAGGACGCCCGCTACGAAGCCGAGCGCGGCCGCATTCCCGTCACCCTGATGGATCTGGACGACTTGGTCAAAGCCCTGCTGGAGCACTACGAGCAGGCGGACAGCCAGACCCAGCGGCTGGTGCCTCTGCGCAAGCTCTACTGGCCGGCCTGAGCGCCCTCCTCCCATCCCAGCCTCCCGTCTCCGCCAGGGCCTGCTCCGTCAATTGAGCAAATCCGGCGGCAGCAGGCTCTTCTTGCGATAGATGGTGTTGCGCGAGACGCCGAGCGCCTTGGCTGCGGCCGAGAGGTTGCCCTTGTGCAGGCGCAGCATCTGCGCCATGGCCTGCAGGGTCACATCCTGCAGGCAGGGGGGGGTGCTGCCGGCGGCGGCAGCACCCACAGGCGCGGCCAGGCTCCGTACGGCGGGGCGCAGCGGCACGCGCAGTTCGTCGAGGAAGTCGTCGGGCAGATGTTCCACGCGGATGACGCGGTCGTCGTCCACCATGGCGCAGGCGGTGCGCAGCAGGTTGTACAGCTGGCGCACGTTGCCCGGCCAGTGGTAGGCGCGCATCAGCGCCAGCACCTGCGGCTCGATGGTGACCTGGGCGCCGCCGTCCTGCGCGTGCAGCACTTTCTTCATCACGGCGTCGAAATCGCTGCGTTCGCGCAGCGCCGGCAGGCGCACGACCAGGCCGTTGAGGCGGTAGTAGAGGTCTTCGCGGAAGCTGCCGCTGGCGATCAGTTCCTTGAGGTTCTTGTGCGTGGCGCTGATGACGGTCACATCGACCTCCACCTCCCGGCCCGCGCCCAGCGGGCTCACCTTGCGCTCCTGCAGCACGCGCAGCAGCCGCGCCTGCAGGTGCGGGGGCATGTCGCCGATCTCGTCGAGGAACAGCGTGCCGCCGTGGGCCTGCTGGATCTTGCCGGGCGCGCCTTTCTTGCGCGCGCCGGTGAAGGCGCCCTCTTCGTAGCCGAAGAGTTCGGCTTCGATCAGCGTGTCGGGGATGGAGGCGCAGTTGACGGCCACGAAGGGCTGGGCAGCGCGGGCGGAGTCGTTGTGGATGGCCTGGGCCAGCAGGTCTTTGCCGGAGCCGGTTTCGCCCAGGATCATCACGGGGATGTCGCGGTCGGCCACCTTGCGCAGCTTGGCGATGATGGCGGCGAGCTGCGCGTCGCCCGTGTCCAGGTACTGCAGCGACGACAGCTGCGCCCGGCGCGTGGCCGCCGCTGCGGCGGCGGCATTGCTGCCGGAGCGCTGCGGCGACGCTTCGTGGGCCTTGCCGGCGAGCGGCGAGGTGGCCGGCGCGGTCCAGGGCCGGGCGGGCTGGGCTTCGGCATGGCACCAGACCATGACGCCGGTGTGCAGGCAGAACTGGCGCGGCACGGTGCTGGCGGTGCTGCCGGACAGGTCGTGCAGGGCCGAGATCGGCTGGCCGAAGAGCGAGGAAAAGGTGTGTGCCTGCAGCGCGCCGAAGGACATGCCCAGCTGCATCTGCGCGCTGCGGTTGGCCGAGATGAAGCGCCCCTCGGGCGTGAAGGCGGCGATGCCTTCGACGAGCGTGCCGAGGAATTCCACGCGCGAGTGGAAATGCACGCGCACGGCGTGGGGGAAGCTGCCCGCGAACATATGGTTTTCGATCATCTGCGCCGACATGCGCACCAGCGCCAGCGTGTGCTGGTGGTAGCTGCGGTGGTCGCCCGTCACGTCCAGCGCGCCGACGAGGCGGCCGTAGGGGTCGAGGATGGGCGCGCAGGAGCAGGTCAGGCCGTGATTGGCGTTCATGTAGTGCTGGCTGCCATGCACGGTGACGGGCTGCTGCGCCGAGAGCGCCGTGCCGACGGCGTTCGTGCCCTTGTTGCGCTCGCTCCAGTCCATGCCGGGCACCAGGGCCACGCGGTCGGCCTTTTCGAGGAAGTCGCTGTCGCCCATGGAATGCAGCACCAGGCCTTCCGCCGAGGTCAGCAGCACCATGCTGTGGGTGTTGGCGATCTGGCTGTTGAGCGCCTCCATGACCGGCACGGCGTGCTGGAACAGGAAGCGGTTCTCTTCGAGGGCGTCCTTGAGCCGGCTGGGCAGCAGGCCGGAATGGTCGGGCTCGTCGTCGGACGCGATGCCGAAGGCCCGCGAACGCAGATGGGCCTGGTCGATCAACGCGAGGATGTCGTGCTCCTGGGGCAGGCTGGCGTGCCTGGCGAGGCGTGTGTCCATGTTGTCTCCTGGGACCAGGCCTGCGCGGGCCCGGAAACGCTGTGCCCGCATGCGGCGCGCCTCTTGCCGGGCGGGCTCTGTGCCGGATCGCTTGGGCAAAATTATTAGGGCATGCCCGGGGCTTGGCAACCTGGCAGAACCCGCATACGTCCGCCGGGCCGCGTGCCTTGGCACAATCGCCCACCCATGCGCTCCCCGATCTCCATCGTCAACGTCGACAACCCCGCCACCTGGACCCGCTGGCGCGCCGGCCTGTGCGACAGCTGCGCGGCCAACTGCTGCACCATGCCGCTGGAGGTGCAGCTGCCCGACCTGGTGCGGCTGGGCCTGGTGGATGCCTTCGAGGCCGAGCACGAGGAACCCCGGCGCATCGCCAAGCGGCTGGAAAAAGCGCGGCTGATCGACCACTTCAACCACAAGAACGTGGTGTTCACCCTGGCGCGGCGTGCCAGCGGCGACTGCCACTTTCTCGATGCGCAGACGCGGCGCTGCACGGTCTATGAGCAGCGGCCGGACACCTGCCGGCTGCACCCGCGCACCAAGAGCCCCAAGCCGGGCTTCTGCGCCTATGGCGCGGCGGCTATGGCGAACCCGCAGCGCACGCCGCGCTGACGCACGGGGCGCCACCGCCACCACCGGAGCCGCGGCCACCCCTCCTGCGCTGCCTCCACCACGCCCACATCCATCCATGCCCCCCGCCGTCAAGGCCCTGCCGGTGATCGATGCCGCCCGCTGCACGGGCTGCGGCTGGTGCGTGGCCGTGTGCCCGCCGCACGTGCTGGCCCTGCAGGTGCAGAGGCCGCAGCCCTGGGGGCCGAAGCGCTCGGTGCTGCACGATCCCGCCGGCTGCACCGGGTGCGCGCTGTGCGACGTGCGCTGCCCGTTCGACGCGATCCGCATGGAGCGGCGGCACACGCCGGGCTGAGCCCCGCTGGCTCAGTCGCGGAAGGTCTGGGCGCTGCGGCCGGCCTCCCAGGTCAGGACGGGAACGGGGCGGCCGTCGATCTGGAGGGCGGCGCTCTGGTCTTCTTCGCTCAGCCGCATCTCCAGCACGCCCGGGCCGGGCTCGCCGCGCCCGAAGGCCTTGTTGACGGCCGGCCAGTCGAAGGTGGCGGTGCCCTGCAGCACGTTGCCACGGGCGGAGCGCCAGAAGACGGTGATCTCCTTCGGGATGGCGCGGGGGAAGGTGGCGGGCTGGTCCACCCAGGGGCGCAGCAGCATCTCCTTCTCTCCGTTGAAGTACTCGATCTGGGCGCGGTACAGCCGCGGGGCGCCGGGCGGCAGCACGAAGCGCGGCGTCCAGCGGTAGCGCGTCTGGTAGGCCTGCCAGCGCCGCGGCGAGGCCTCGGGGTCGAAGCGGCTGGCGCGGATCTCCTCGCGCGTCGCCGAGATGCGCGAGAACAGCCGCCGGGCATGGGCGCTGTCGTCCACGATGCGCTCGGCGCGGTATTCGCCGATCTGCACGGACACATAGCCGTACTGGAACCACACGACCACCATGCCCTGCGGGGCGAAGCCCAGCACCACCGACGACAGCGGCTTGTAGGCGTAGCCGATGCGGTTGAACTCCTCGGCGTAGCCGGGGACCTCCTGGGTGTCGATGAAGGGCTTGAGCGGCCTGTCGGACGACTGGGATTCGTTGTTGGCATAGGCGCGGCGCGCCAGGGTCTTGACCACGTCCAGCGGAAATTCCGCCTTCAGGCGATAGAAGGCGTCCTCGTAGCGCGAAAAGTACACGATGCGGGCGCCCACCGGCGTGCCGTGCTGCTCGGTGAAGTACTTGCCCGACTCGCCCCACTGCCCGGAAGAGCTGCCGTAGGGCAATTGCGCGGGCGGGCCTTCCAGCGTGGGCAGCTCGCCCTCGATGGGCGTGACCACGTAGCGGTTGTCCGGATGCGATAGCTGCACCGTGTATTCCGGCGCTGGCGGCACGCGGCCGGCGGCCTGCGCGGGGCCGGCCTGCAGGGCGGCCAGCGCGAAAGCGGCCAGGGGTGGGATGCGGGATCGGCGCATGGGCGGAAAACACCTCCAGGGTTGCCGGGCCGGCAGGCGTGCCGGGCCCGTCGTCGCGGGTTGCACTGCAGGTTAGCGCAGCACAGGCGCGGCAGCGCGCGTCAGGCCCCAGGGCGCGGCACCGTCCCACAGCGGGCGGGCCGTGGCGGATGGTCAGATGCAGGGTCCGTCACCGCGCTCCTGCCGTACCGGCGGGCGCCGCATCCCCCGCAATCATCGAAGGAGTTATCCACACCATGTCTGCAGAAAAATCCGCATCCGTGCATTGGGAAGGCGCCGGCAAGGCCGGCCTGGGCCAGATCAGCACCGAAACCGGTGCGCTGAACAAGGTCCCCTATGGCTTCGCCAGCCGCTTCGGCGACGACACGAAGAACAGCAACCCCGAGGAGATCGTGGGTGCCGCCCACGCCGCCTGCTTCACCATGGCGTTCTCGTTCGCCTGCGACAAGGCGGGCATCGCCACCGAGACGCTGGACACCACGGCCAAGGTGCGTCTGGCCAAGGAAGGCGACGGCTTCAAGATCGACCGCATCGCGCTGACGCTGAACGCCAAGGTGCCGGGCATCGACGAAGCGCAGTTCCAGAAGATCGCCAACGAGGCCAAGGCCAACTGCCCGCTTTCGAAGGCGCTGGCCGGCGTGCCGGAAGTGACGCTGACGGCCACGCTGCAGAAGTAACGGGCCGCCCCGGGCTTTGAGCCCCCCAAAGGCTGCCAGCGCTTGCAATACAAGCGCTGGCAGCTATTTTTTTGATAGTGGTGTGGCCGCAGGCCGCAGCGGTGCGGGCCTTATTGCTTCTGCTTCTGGTAGGCGTCGTGCGCGGGCTGGCCGCGGTCGGTGTCCTGCAGGCCGCGCTTCACGTCGCGGTAGGCCTGCTCGACGTTGGCGTCGGGCGCTCCGTCGGTCATGCCCACGGACTGGTCGCGCTCGTGCGGCATCAGGGGCGAGGAATGTTTCTCGTCCTTGCCACCCTCTTCGGGCGGATGGGGCGGCAGGTCGGCGCGGGTGGTGTCCACCGAACGGTGTTCGGTGCCGGCGTGCGCGTCGGGCGGCAGTTCGGAACGGGGGTTGCCGCCGGGGCGCTGGGCGGGATCGGTGGGGAGCGTGGAATGTTCGGCCATGTCGGGGGTCTCCTGGTGATTCACGTCGCCGTGGGGCGATGAGCCATCCTAGGAGCGCCGCCGCGCACGGGCTGTAGGCTGGCGCGCTGGCCGGCTGTGGCGCTGCGGCGCAACCGGCTTCCATGTCACACTACTGTATGTCTCAACAGGAGTGGGCCGCGCAGGCCCTGCAGTCTTTCGATGCGGTGGTGTCGGCCACCGAGGGTTTCCGCAGCCGCACGGGCCAGCGCCGCATGGCCGAGCAGGTGGCCCACACCTTCTCGCGCGCGCAGCTGGGCAAGCTGGAGGATGGCGAGGGCGAAGGCGCCCCGCCGCCCGCGCCGCAGCGCTCCATCGCCGTGGTGCAGGCGGGCACGGGCGTGGGCAAGTCGCTGGCCTACAGCGTGCCGGCCATCGCCATGGCGCTGGAGCGCGGCACGCGGGTGCTGATCTCCACGGCCACGGTGGCGCTGCAGGAGCAGCTGGTCAACAAGGACCTGCCGGCGCTGGCCGCGCGCATGGCCCAGCCCTTCCGCTTCGCGCTCGCCAAGGGGCGCGGGCGCTACGTGTGCAAGCTCAAGCTCGAACGGCTGGCGAGCGGTGGCTCGGCCGGCGGCGATGGCGAAGGCGGTGAGGGCGACGATCTGTTCGCCGACGAGGAAGCCGAGGAACGCGCACGCCGGCCGCGCCAGGAATCCGAAGCGCGCATGCAGTTCTACACCTCGATGGCCGACGCGCTGGCCACCGGCGGCTGGGACGGCGACCGCGACACGCTGCAGGCCCCGCCCGAATCCGAGGTCTGGAGCCCGGTGGCGGCCGAGTCCAGCTCCTGCACCGGCAAGCACTGCCCGGTGTTCAGCCAATGCACCTATTACGACCGGCGCAAGGCGCTGGTGGCCGCGCAGGTCATCGTGGCCAACCACGACCTGCTGCTCTCCTCCATCGGCGCGCGCCTGCTGCCCGAGCTGGACAACTGCCTGCTGGTGCTGGACGAGGCCCACCACCTGCCCGCCACCGCGCTGCAGCAGTTCGCCTGCGAGGCCGACCTGAGCCGCCTGAACTGGATCGACAAGCTCGCCAGCCGCGCGCTGCGCATCGGCGCGCTGGTCGAGGTCGAGGAGATCGCCGACGTGCCCAACCATGCCGCCCGCCTGCGCACCGCGCTGCAGGACGCGGCCCGGCTGGCCATGGACGTCTATGGCGAAGAGCTGCGCGCCCCGCGCCCGGCCTGGGGCGGCCGCGCCCGCCCGCAGGCGCCCGGCGTGCCCACCCGGGCACGGGTGGCCGGCGGCGTGCTGCCGCCCGAGCTCATCGAGCCGCTGTCGCAGGCCGCGCACCATGCCGAGGGCTTCCTCGACGCGCTGCGCGCCATCTCCAAGGCCCTGCGCGCCGAGATCCGCGACAAGCCCGACGAGGCGCGGCGACTGTCCACGCTCTACGCGCAGATCGGCGCGCTGGCGCCCCGGCTGGAGGCAGCGCACGCCACCGCCCAGCTGCTGCTGCAGGACGCGCCCGAAGGCGCCGTGCCCGCCGCCAAGTGGTTCACGCTGCAGGTCGACGGCGACTACATCGTCGTCAAGGCCCACGCCAGCCCGGTGCTGCCGGGCAACACGCTGCGCAACAACCTCTGGTCCACCGTGCGCGGCGCGGTGCTCACCTCGGCCACGCTCACCAGCTGCGGGCAGTTCGACTTCTTCCTGCGCGAAGCCGGCCTTTTCGGCGACGAGGCCGTGACCACGCTGGAAGTGCCCAGCCCCTTCGACTACGCGCTGCAGGGCACGCTGATCGCCACCGAGACCGCGGCCGACCCGCGCGAGGCCCAGGCCTTCACCGCCGAGATGGTCGATGCGCTGCTGAGCGACCTGGCCCTGGTCGAATCCGGCGCGCTGGTGCTGTTCACCTCGCGCGACCAGATGCGCCAGGCCGTCGACGCGCTGCCCACCGCCATGCGCGCCAGCGTGCTGGTGCAGACCGCCCTGCCCCGCCCGCAGCTGCTGGCGCAGCACCGCGAGCGCGTGGAGCGCGGCGAGCCGTCCATCATCTTCGGCATGCAATCGTTCGGCGAAGGGCTGGACCTGCCCGGCGCGCTCTGCGAATCGCTCTTCATCACCAAGCTGCCCTTCGCTCCGCCGGACGACCCGGTGGGCGAGGCCCGCGCCGAGTGGCTGCGCGCCGCCGGGCGCGACCCGTTCAGCGAGCTGGTGGTGCCGGCCACGGCCATCCGCCTGGCGCAATGGGTGGGCCGCGCCATCCGCACCGAGGAAGACCGCGCCCACGTCTATTGCTACGACAAGCGGCTGGTGCGCACCTCCTACGGCCAGCGGCTGCTCAAGGGCCTGCCGCCCTTCACGCTGGAGCGGCGCGGCGCGGCCTAGGCACAGGGAGGGCGCGGCCGACATGCGGCAGGCGCATACTCCCCGGCTTTTTGCGCCTATGCAGCGCAACGACGACCATGCCCCACACGATCCCCGCCTGCCCCCAATGCGGCCTGGAGAACACCTACCCCGACGCCGACCTCTACATCTGCCCCGACTGCGGCCATGAATGGCCCCAGGCCGGCGCCGCTGCGCAGGCCGATGACGCCGGCGATGCCGGCGACGGCACGGTGCGCGACGCCAACGGCAACCCGCTGGCCGACGGCGACGCGGTGATCCTGGTGAAGGACCTGAAGGTGAAGGGCGCGGGCGCCACGCTCAAGAAGGGCACCAAGATCAAGGGCATCCGCCTGGTGGACGGCGCCGACGGCCACAACGTGGACTGCAAGACCGACCTGGGCAGCCTGCTGCTGAAGTCGGAGTTCCTGAAGAAGGCCTGAAGCGAGCCTGTGGACAACTTCGCGAGGGAGTTGTCCACAGGCGCTCATCGCTTGGACTGTCGGACGGCCCCCACAGGCAGCGGGGCCGCTTGCCGACCCGGCGCTGCCGGAGCCCGGCCTACATTGAATGAACCGACCGAAGGCGGATCCCCCTGCCTCCGCTCTTTCCATCCTTCATTCATTCAATCCACCCAGCCGGAGACCCTCATGAGCCAGACCGAATCGAACCACGCCACGCTGTGGAAGCTGATCAAGGACATCCGTTTCGGCATGCTCACGCACCGCGCCGACAGCGGCGAACTGCATGCCCACCCGCTGACCACGCAGAACAAGGACATCGACGAGCAATCGCAGCTGTACTTCTTCATCCCCAAGAACGGCGAGCTCTACCAGCGCCTGCAGCGTGACAGACAGGTCAACGTGAACTATGCCGATCCGGGCAAGGACAGCTACGTGTCCCTCTCCGGCAATGCC
>Ga0207686_10002223_pt1 | contig 10667 bp, 9 predicted proteins | sample KBSM24metaG_FD_184396 | JGI IMG/M metagenome (GOLD analysis project Ga0207686, IMG submission 184396) | Miscanthus rhizosphere microbial communities from Kellogg Biological Station, Michigan, USA - KBS M2-4 metaG (SPAdes) (version 2) | ecosystem: Host-associated > Plants > Roots > Rhizosphere >...
GGAAGGGTGGCCTGCGTTCGAGACCTCGACGCTACGCCGCTCCATGTCGAAGTAGAGATACGTCGCGGTGACGAAGACGCGGCGCACTTCGCCGCGCAGCGTGCGATTCACTTCGCCGAGGAGCGCGGCCGGATTCGCGGCGCAGCGCGACTGCGAGGAGACCGCGATCTTCACCATCGACGCGATGAGCGCGGCCGGAACGCCGTGGCCGGAGACATCCGCGACCAACGCGCCGCAGCGCCGGCCGTCGACGCGGAGGAATTCGTAGAGATCGCCGGCAACGGACGACGCGGGATCGTAGAGCGCGTGAAAACGCAGCCCGGCGATGTCGGGCATCGAGGTCGGAAGAATCGAGCGTTGGATCTCGCGCGCGGTCTGCAGTTCATTGTCGAGCGCGACGCGCGCGCGCTCGCCGCGCAGAAAGCTGCGCGTGGCGGCGAATCCGAGCGCGCCGACGAAGGCGAGAAAGCCGATCTTCTCGTCGACGTCGCGCCACGGCAGGATGCGCAGCGATGAGAGATTGTTGGCCAGCGCGAGCAGCATGAAGATCAGCGATCCCCCGAGCATCACCCGCAGCTCGGCGCTCCACCACCGCCCGGACCGCAGCACGTTGTACTCGACCAGCAGCAGGTTGAAGACGATATTCACTCCGCCGATGACCACGAGCACGTTGTTCGCCGACTCGAGCGATCCGGCCCGGTCGAGAACGAGATCAGCGCCGATGGCGATCGGCGCGAAGACGATGAACGCGTAGAGCTGCCATCGCAGCGACGACTTCCATCCCTCGCCGATCAGCCGCCGCGCCAGCGCCCATCCGGGGATGTTGATGACGTACGTGATCCACGCGGTCGCGTAAATCGCATTGCGCGCGCGGATGCCGAGCGCGTACGGGAAGTGGCAATCGGCGAGCAGGCGCGCGCCGTAGAGCGCGGCCATGAGGCCGAAGTAGAGAAGCGTGCGCGCCTCGCCGCGGCGAACGATCTGCGACGCCGCGATCGTGATCAATCCGACGACGAGAAGGATCCCGCCGATGGCGATGTCGTCGAGATCGTCGCGCAGCGGCGTGGCCGTCTCGCGATGCAGCGCGTCCGGAAGCTCCGCCCTCGCAACGATCAATGGCCCGTCGCCGAAGTACGGATCTCCCTCGGGATGCACGACGCGCACGTAGACGCGCTTTCCGGCCGAACGCGGCGGCAGCGGCACGACGTGGACGCGCATGCGGTCGCGCGCCGTGTCGTCGTCGAAGGTGTGGATCCGCTGCTGATCGACGTAGAGCGCGAAGTGCGCGATGTATGCGCGGAAGACGATCTGCGGATCGTCCGGCAGCCTCTCCGGCAGCCGGTTGCGGTACCAGAGATCGAGCTCGCGGCGCTCGGCGACTTGCTGGCTCCAGGCGACATCATCGCCCGGCGGCGACTCGCGCGGCGCGGTGACGGCAATGCGCCAGCCGCTGTCGAGTTGAATGATCGCGAGCAGCAACAGCGCGACGCACCGCACCGCAACACGTTACCATCCGATCATGCTGAACTACATCTGGTTCGGACTCATGGCCATCGCGCTGCTGGTTGCTGCGTTCAACGGCACGGCCGACGCGGTGACGAAGGGGGCGATGGATTCGGCGAAGACGGCGGTGGAGATCGCCATCGGGCTGATCGGCATCCTCACGCTCTGGTCGGGCATGATGCGCGTGGCCGAGGCTTCCGGTCTGGTCTCGCTCCTGGGCCGCGCGCTGCGGCCGGTGCTGCGATGGCTCTTCCCCGAAGTTCCGGCCGAGCATCCCGCATCCGGCGCGATCGTGCTCTCCGTCGCCGCGAACATGCTCGGCCTCAACAACGCCGCGACGCCGCTCAGCATCAAGGCGATGGAAGAGCTGCAGACGTTGAACGATGAGAAAGAGACCGCGACGAATCCGATGGTCACGTTCATGGCCCTCAACACTTCGGGCGTGCAGCTCATCCCCGCGACGATGATCGCCGTGCTCGCCGCCGCCGGGTCGAAGAATCCGACGGCGATCATCGCGCCGTCGATCATCGCCACCGCGATCGGCACCGCCGCGGCGGTGATCGCCGCGAAAGCGCTGCAGCGGTTCTGGCCTCGTGACCCCGCCTCGCGGGGAGAGGGGCACTCGGAGGACGTGCTCGTCGAGAGCCCTTCTCCCCGCGTGCGGGGAGAAGGTGCCCGAAGGGCGGATGAGGGGCTGAGCGAATGATCCGCGCCACGCTCGACGCGATCTCGCTCTGGGCGATCCCTGTGCTCCTCGTCGTGATTCCGCTGATCGGAATCATCCGCAAGGTGAAGGTCTACGACGTTTTCGTCGACGGCGCGAAGGAAGGATTCGAAGTGGCGGTGCGCATCATCCCGTTCCTCGTCGGCATCCTCGTCGCGATCGGGATGTTCCGCGGCTCCGGCGCGATGGACCTCTTGACCAGCGCGCTCAGGCCGGTCATGAGCGCGCTCGGTTTCCCGCCCGAGCTTTTCCCCCTCGCGGTGCTGCGCACGCTCACCGGAAGCGGATCGCTCGCGTTCGCGACCGATCTCGTGAAGACGCACGGCCCCGACTCGCTGATCGGCCGCATGGCCGCGACGATGTACGGCAGCTCGGAGACGACGTTCTACGTGCTCGCCGTCTACTTCGGCGCGGTCGGCGTGAAACGCACGCGCCACGCAATCCCCGCGGCCCTCATCGGCGACGTCGTCGCCGCGATCGCGACGGTCGCGGTGTGCATGCGGATGTTCTAGGAGGATTCGATGACCGATCAAGCACCCCGCGCCGAACGTAAGCGACCGGACAAACTGGAAAGAGTGCGGCTCCGGTCCGAGATCCTCAAGAATTCTCTCGGGGCCGCTGCGGTGATCGCTGCCGGCATCTGGGGCGTATTCCTGTTCTGTCAGAAGGAATATCCCAGGCTTCAGCCAAAGGTTGGAGGTACGATTTCGATCGCGTGGCAGAAGATCGCGGAGCTGTGTATCGCTGACGCCACGCTGGAGGTCCGGAACGATGGCGGAAAGTTCGTCACCGTGAGTGATGTCACGTTCAAGGCGTGGAACTTCCCAAATTCGGTCTTCGATCGGAAGTCCTACTTCGACACGAAGGAATTACCGGGCGCACTGACAGTGCTGCCTCTCTGCAGCAGCGAAAAGCCTTGCACGCTCATCGGCTCCTACGCTCCTGGATCGAACCGGTATGAGACCTTCACCTGGAGCTTCGCGGCGGATCGCTCTCGGTCGATTTTCATCGAGGCCACGGTGACGGGAGCGGGACGGAAGTTCATCGCGGGAAACCGCAGCACGATGTGCGGCGAGGCCGGGGAGATAGGCGCTATCGCCGCGCCGCCGGCCGGGAAATGACGTAAATCAAAGCCCCGACGCTCAGCGCGATCACCGCGGCGATCGCTTTCCGTGCATCGAGCGTAACGACAAAGACCAGCGCGACGAGCGTGCCGAGGATCGGCACGATGAGGCCGGGCGTGCGGAAGCCCTCATTCAGTTTGCGGAGGCGCGGGACCGCGAGGCACGTGGCGAGATAGGTCGCGAGGCGGGCGACCGCGGAGAGAAGCGCGAGCTGGCGGAACGAGCCGCCCAGCGCCAGCGCCAGCGCGGCGATCGTGTGAATGGTGATGGCCACGGTCGGGGTGTGGAAGCGCGGATGAACGTAGGAGAGAGGGCCCATGCGCCGGTCCAGCGAGAGCGCGTAGAGCATGCGCGAGCCTTCGAGCATCGTCCCCGAATTCGTCCCGGCCATCGACAGGAGCGCGCCGATGGTCACGATCAATGCGCCGATCGGGCCGACCAGCTCCGCGGCCGCGGAGGCGATCGGCGTGTCGCTCTTCGACAAATCGGGCAGCGCCGACATCGCGCCGAGCTGCACGAGCACGTAAATCGAGGCAATCGCCAGGATCCCGATCAGCAAGGCGAACGGCAGATCGCGACGCGGATTCTTGAACTCACCCGCGGGAACGCCGAGGTTCTCGAAGCCGGCGTAGGCGAACAACATGAACAGCGCGGCGTCGATCCATTTCACGTCGCCGGTGGGCAGCGTGAATGACTGCGGCAACGGATTCGTCTTCCACGCGATCAGCGCGACGATGATGAAGCCGATGAGCGGAACGAGCTTGCCGAACGTGAAGACGTAGATCGACGCCGCGCCGTAACGCACGCCGATGAAGTGAATCGCGGCCAGGAAGAGGATCGAGCCGGTAATGATGGCCGCGCGCGGCACGCCGAGCTTCAGCGCCGGAAAGAGCAGCGCAAGCGCGAGCACGAATCCGTTCGAGAGCGACGCCAGCGAGGTCACGCGCGCGAGCCAGTTCATCCACCCGGTCTCGAATCCGACGAAGTCGCCGAACGCGGTGCGCGCGTACAGGTACGCGCCCCCCGGCTCGCTGAAGTGACTGGCCGCCTCGGCGAAGCACAACACCAGGATGAACACCGGCACCGCGAAGAGCAGCGGCGCCCACAGCGAGAACGGGCCGAGGAGAACGTACGACTCGTGCGGCAGAAGGAACACGCCCGAGCCGATGACGGCGTTGATGCACATCGCCACCAGGCCCCAGAAACCAATCGTTCTAACGAGTTTTGCGTGTGACGGTTCAGTCATCGGCTCTCCGCGCGTTCAAAGCAGAAGGCAGAAAGCAGAAGGCAGAAGTAAGAGCCCGGAGCCCTCTCATTTCTGCTTTCTGCCTTCTGCTTTCTGCCTTCTGTCTCATCGTTTCACGTACCCGCTTCCTCGAATCGTTTTGCCCGGCAGCGCGCCGGTCATGGTGCCGCCGCGCAGTACCGGAACTCCGTTCACGATGACGTCGTCGATTCCCTCGGAAAAATGATGCGGGTCTTCGAACGTCGAGACGTCGCGGACCGTGTCGGGAGAAAAGATGATGATGTCCGCCTTCATGCCTTCGCGCAGCACGCCGCGATCGTGAATGTTCGCGCGGAGCGCGGCCTGCGAGGTCATCCGCCGCACCGCGTCTTCGAGCGTCATCAGTTTCTCGTCGCGCGCGTAGCGCCCGAGGACGCGGGGGAACGTGCCGTACGCGCGCGGGTGGACGGCGGTGTTCTGCGCGCGCATGTCGGCGCCGGGGGAGGCGGCGTCGGAGCCGACCGAGATCCACGGCTGCTTCAGCGCGTAACGAACGTCGTCTTCATGGATCGAGAAGAAGATCACCCTCGGCGAGGGCGTGCTGTCCGCGAATAGCCGCATCAACGCTTCCTCGGGCGCAACCGCCATCTCGGCCGCGATCTGCTCGATGAATTTCTTCTCGTACTGCGCGAGCGCGGGGTTGTAGATCTGCGAGACATAGATCCCGCGCTCGCCGCGCTTGGCGACCTGCGCGCGCAGCGCTTCGGCGATCTTCTCGCGGTCTTCGAGATTCTTGAGCCGCAGCTGAAAATCGTCGTAGCCGCCTTCGAGCGCCCAGTTCGGCGCGAGCGTGCTCAGGCCCGTCGATGACGCCGCGTACGGATAGACGTTCGCGGCGACGTCGATGCCCGACGCGCGCGCCGCCTCGATGCGCGCGATGACCTGCGGCATGCGTCCCCAGTTCGCGCGCCCGCCGACCTTGATGTGCCAGATGTTGATCGGGATGTTCGCCTCGCGTCCGATGCGGAAGGCTTCGTCGAGCGCGTCGTCGATGTGATCGCCTTCGTCGCGGATGTGGGAGAAGTAGACGCCGCCGTATTTTGCAGCCACGCGCGAGATGTTGATCAGCTCTTCGGTGGTGGAGTACATCGCCGGGACGTAAATGAGCGACGAGCCGATGCCGATCGCGCCGTCGCGCATGGCCTGCTCGACGATCCGCTCCATCTGCTGCATCTCTTCCATGGTCGGCTGGCGGTTGACGTTGCCGATGACCATCTCACGCGGATTGGAAGCGCCGAGGAGCATGGCGAAGTTGATGGCGGAGTGCTGGCGGTCGACGGTGTCGAGATAGTCGCCGAGCGTGCGGAAGCGGCCGTCGAGCGTCGGGCCGGGCGAGTTTCCTTCGCCGTCGATCTCGGTGGTCACGCCCTGCCGCACCTTCGCCTCGAGCTGCGGATCGGTGAGGACGGTGGACTGCGACCATCCGAGGAGATCGATGAAGCCGGGAGCGGCGACGCGCTCTCCCGCGTCGATGGTGGTCTTGGCCGGCATCTCGCGCAGGTCGCCGATCGAGACGATCGTGTCGCCGCGCACGCCGACGTCGCCGCGGAACCACGGCGCGCCGGTGCCGTCGAGAATGCGGGCATTGGTGATTTTCAGATCGAGCATGTTGTTCATGGCTGGGCGGGTGGCGCAGCCGTATAGGAGTGCGGTGGCGGCAGCCACCGCTCTCAGATGCATCCAGAGCGGTGGCTGCCGCCACCGCACTCCTAGAGTCACTCCATCCCCCTTGTCAGCTCTTCGACATCCTGCCGTTGCCGGATGACGCGTGCGTCGCCGCCGTCCACCATCACCTCGGCGGGGAGGAGGCGGGCGTTGTAGTGGGAGGCCATTGAGAATCCGTAGGCGCCGGCGTCGCAGAAGGCCAGGAGGTCGCCGACGTTCACGGGATCGAGCCTGCGCGTGGCGACGCGGCCCTTCTCGCGCGTGAACACGTCGCCCGACTCGCAGAGGTTGCCGGCCACGACGACTTCCTCGCGGGGCCGCGAGTCGTCCCAGCTCGTGCGCAGCGACGCCTCGCTGCCGCGCGTGGCGTTGAGAATGTGGTGATACGCGTCGTACTTTGACGGCCGCACCAGGTGATTGAATCCGGTGTCGACGCCGACCCACTCCACGCCCGCGCTGATGCGCTTCGTCGTCACGCGCGCGAGGAGCGTGCCGGAGGGCGCGGCGATGTAGCGACCCGGCTCGAGGATCGCGGTCAGGTTCCGCGCGCGGAGAAACGGTGCGGCGAGCCGGGTGAGCTCCGCGCCGTATTCGGCGATCGGAAACTCGCGCTCGCCGGGACGGTAGGGGATCGACAGGCCGCCGCCGAAGTTGATCCAGCGGAGATGCTCAAAACCGGTCGCGAGCTGCAGCAGCCGCGACGCCGAGTTGAGCAGCGGTCCCGGCGTGTCGACGCCTGAGCCGATGTGTGCGTGCAGTCCCACGACACTGCGTCCGGAGTCTTCGACGAGCATCCGCGCCGTCTCCACTTCCGCCAGATCGATCCCGAACTTTACGCTCTCGCCGGCGGTGATCACGTCGGCGTGATGTCCGGCCCCGACATCGGGATTGATCCGCAGCGCGATCGGATTCGGCAGCGCCAGCGCGAGGCAGCGGTCGATCTCCGACATCGAGTTGACGTTGACCACGATCCGCGGATCGGGAATGGCCAGCAGGTCTTCATCGGAGACGTTCGAACAGGTAAACCAGATCTCTTCCGGCGTGAACCCGGCCCGCAGCGCGAGAAAAATCTCTCCCGGCGAGACTGCATCACACCCGAACCCGTGTTCATGGACGAGCCGCAGGATCGCGAGATTGCTGTTCGCCTTCATCGCGTAAAACGGGCGGAAGGGGAGGCCGGCGAACGCCTCGCGGACGTTCTCGATCTGCGCGCGGATCACGCTCGCGTCGTAGACATAGAGAGGGGTCCCGAAGCGCGACGCGAGGCCGGGCGCGGGAACGTTGCCGATGTGAAGAGTTCCGGAACGATACTCCATCGAAGCGGCGTGCAGTTTCCGCGATCAGAGACGGCGAATCAAGACAGGAAGTGCCAGATCATCCAGCCGATCCCACTCGCGAGCGCCAATAACACGATCAGCGCAATCACTTTTCACGGGCACTTCTTCTTCGCTTCAGGCACGAGCTGCTCCTTCTACTTTGCCCAGCAGGTCGCGCCCCTCACGACCTTCGTAAACGCCTTGCAGGTCTTCGAGACGATCCACGTCCAGGCGACGCAAACGATATTCTCGATCCACGTCTTGAGGACGCAGACGATGTTCTCGACCCACGTCTTGACGACGCAGACGAGATGCTCGATCCAGGTCTCGGCCACGCAAACGATGTTCTCGACCCACGTCTTGAGGACGCAGACGATGTTTTGGACCCATGTATAGAGGACGCAGACGATGTGCGAGACCCAGACCCACGCCTTGCAGGCCCACTTGCACGGAATCCAGCCGCAGCACTTGTTGTAGCCCTGATCCTGTTCCTGCGCGCACGTGGAGTAGCCGTGATCTTCTTCCACGGCGCAGGCCTCGTAGCCCAGATCCGCCTTCTCCGTGCATTCCATATAGCCCTGGTCCTCTTCCTGCTCGCACGCCTCGTAACCCTGATCCTCTTCCTGCGCGCACTCCTCGTAGCCGAGATCTTTTTTCTCCTTGCACTCCTTCTTCTTCGTCTTTTCCCAGAGGGCGCACTTCTCCTCGAGATTCTTTGCCCAGTCGCAGGCCTTCGCGAGCTTGCCCTTGAACCACTTCCAGATCGCTGTGAACCACTTCCAGATCTTTTCGGCGGCGCAGACGATGCCGGTGGCGACCCAGAGGAGGCCGTCGACGAACAACAGGACCAGTTCCGCGATCGGTTTGAGGATCGCGGCCAGAACGGTGAGGATCAGCGAGATGACGAACCAGAAAGGGGCCAGCCAGCGGCTGGCCGGTGAGCACGCCTTGGTCGCCTCCCAGAGCCCGAGTCCACTCGACGTGCGCACCAGATCGGGACAGCCCGCGAACATCGCGTCGAGTGCGGCCTGATTGAATACCGGCGCGCCGGAGGCGCAGTCGCAGACACGCTCCCGCCGCTGGTTACAGCAGGTGCGAAAGCGGTCCTCCTGCGCGTAGGCCGGAGTCTCGATGACGTTCTCCTCGCCGCCGCCGCCGGTGATGCCGCATCCGATGTAGGCGACGATGAACGAGCGGAGGTAGCCGAGGCCCCAGCCGCCGAGAAGGTCGCGATATTGCAGAACGTGAAAGCTCTCGTGTACCGGAACGACCATCCCTTCACACGAGCAGACGTCGAGCTCGTCCCGGAAGTAGATGTGAATCTGGTGCACGCCGAACGTGCTGGGCAGCGTGATCGCCACAGGGCTGGACAGCTTCATCACCCAGGGGATGCCGTGATGAAACGTCACGGAGTCGAAGTCGATCGTCGGATACATCCGCTCGAGCAGACGCCGCAGACATTCCGGGATCTCGATCGTCTCGGGAAAGACCCAGTGATAGACGTCTTTCGACGCCTCGACCATCCAATCGCATCCTTTTCCCATGATTGATAGTGACGAAGCACCGCCCAGCGTTTCATAATCGCCGGATGCGGCACTACCTCGATCTGATGCAACACATCCTCGATGAGGGGACGAAGAAGACCGACCGCACCGGCACCGGCACGCTGAGCATCTTCGGTCATCAGCTGCGATTCGACCTCGGGAAAGGCTTTCCGCTGGTCACGACGAAGAAGCTGCACCTTCGCTCGATCATCTATGAGCTGCTGTGGTTCCTCGCCGGCGAGACGAACGTCCGCTTCCTCAACGAGAACAAGGTCACGATCTGGGACGAGTGGGCGGATGCGAACGGCGAGCTGGGGCCGGTGTACGGATACCAGTGGCGCTCCTGGCCGGCCGCGGATGGGCGGCATATCGATCAGATCTCGAACGTGATCGCGGAGATCCAGCGCAATCCCGACTCGCGCCGTCACGTGGTCAGCGCGTGGAACGTCGGCGATCTCGAGAAGATGGCTCTCCAGCCGTGCCACGCGCTGTTCCAGTTCTACGTCGCGAACGGCCGCCTTTCCTGTCTCATGTACCAGCGCAGCGCCGACGTCTTCCTCGGCGTTCCGTTCAACATCGCCTCGTATGCGCTGCTGACGATGATGGTCGCGCAGGTCTGCGGCCTCGAGCCCGGCGAGCTGATTCTCACCCTCGGCGACGCGCATCTGTACTCGAACCATCTCGACCAGGCGCGCGAGCAGCTCGGGCGCGACCCGCGTCCGCTGCCAACAATGAAACTGAATCCCGAGGTGCGCTCGATCTTCGACTTCAAGTTCAGCGACTTCACGCTCGAGAGCTACGATCCGCATCCGGCGATCAAAGCGCCGATCGCCGTATGAGATTAGCGATCATCGCCGCCCTCTCCTCGAACAACGTCATCGGGCGCGACAACGATCTGCCGTGGCATCTCTCGGCCGATCTGAAGCATCTCAAGTCGCTGACGATGGGACATCACATGATCATGGGCCGGCGCACGTTCGACTCGATCGGCCGCGCCCTTCCCGGCCGCACGTTCGTGGTGATCACGCACGACCCGAATTTCGCCGCGGACGGCGTGCGCGTCACGCACACGCTCGAGGATGCGATTCAGATCGCCGCCGACGCCGGCGACGATGAGCCGTTCATCGCCGGCGGCGCGCAGATTTACGAGCAGGCCATTCATCGCGCCGACCGGATGTACCTCACGCGCGTGCACGCCGAGATCGAAGGCGATACGTACTTTCCCGACTTCGACGACGTCTCCGAATGGCAGCTCACCGACTCCGAACACTTCGACGCCGACGAGAAAAACGACTACCCGTACTCGTTTCTCACCTACGACCGCGTGGCCACCGAGGGACACGCGATTCCGGATGAAGGATAGAGTCCTGAGTGCTGAGTGCTGAGTCCTGAGCGGCTCTTACTCAGCACTCAGCACTCAGGACTCAGCACTTGTACCTCCGCCTTCTCCGCACCAACCGCGACTTCCGTCTCCTGTACGCCGGCACGCTGATCTCGCTCGGCGGG
>Ga0207686_10002227_pt1 | contig 10651 bp, 10 predicted proteins | sample KBSM24metaG_FD_184396 | JGI IMG/M metagenome (GOLD analysis project Ga0207686, IMG submission 184396) | Miscanthus rhizosphere microbial communities from Kellogg Biological Station, Michigan, USA - KBS M2-4 metaG (SPAdes) (version 2) | ecosystem: Host-associated > Plants > Roots > Rhizosphere >...
CTGGAGGCGTTCGCCGCGCATCCGCGGATCGGCGAAATGAAAGCCGGCTGGTCGGCGCAGGAACAGTCCGGCACGCGCGGCGCGGCGGAAGAGACGGTCAGTGCGCTCGTCCGCGAGAACCGCGTGTACCAGGAGAAGTTCGGATTCATCTACCTCGTCTGCGCGACCGGCCGCAGCGCGGACGAGATGCTCGCCAACCTGCGCGAGCGGATGCGCAACGACCGCGAGACGGAGCTCCGCGTCGCGTGCGAGGAACAGGCGAAGATCATCGCCCTGCGGCTGGAGAAGCTGGTGCTCTGATGGGAATCACGACCCACGTCCTCGACACCGCCAAAGGCCGCCCCGCCGCCGGCGTGCGCGTGATCCTCGTCAAAGACGACCAGGTCCTCTTCGACGGAGCGACGGATGCGGACGGGCGCGCGCGCCTCATCGACCGCCCGGAGCCCGGAACCTATCGCCTGACGTTCCGTACCGGCGAGTACAACCCCGACGGCTTCTTTCCCGAGGCGACGATCGTGTTTTGCATCGACGAACCGTCGCAGCACTATCACGTGCCTCTGCTCCTCAGCCCATTCGGGTACGCGACGTATCGGGGGAGTTAGCGTCCGCTCTCGCAGTGATTTTCGCCAACAGCGAACTCGCGATACGCTCGTGCGGTGAAGCCTTCGGTCTACATTGAGACGACCGTCATCAGCTACCTCGTCGGCTGGTTGAGCCGGAATGATCTCCAGGTCGCAGCGAATCAGGAGCTGACCAGAAATTGGTGGCTGTCACGTCGTGCTGAGTTCGAGCTGTTCGTGTCGGCTGCCGTTGTCGAGGAGGCGAGCGATGGCGATCCCATGCTCGCCGCGGAACGACTGCGATTCGTCGAAGATCTGACGCTCTTGCAAATCACACGTGCGGCACATCTTCTGAAAGAGGAGTTACTACGGCATGCCAAACTCCCAAAGAAGGCAGATACGGACGCTCTGCATATCGCAGTAGCTGCGGTTCACGGAATCGAATATTTGGTTACGTGGAATTGCAAACACATCGCGAATGCAGTCACTCTTCCTTCTGTTTACGCCGTGTGCAGGACGGCGGGCTACGAGCCGCCGTTTGTCTGTACACCTCAGGAGCTCATGGGAGAATGAAATGGCACCTTACGAGGATCCTATCGTTGAAGAAGTCCACGCAACCCGCGCCAAGCTCCTGAAAAAGTACGGCGGCGCCCAAGGGTATGCGCAACACCTTCGTGAGCTCGAGACGCAGCTCAAGAATCGAATCGTTACCCGCGAACCACGCCCACCTGCGAAGGTCGTCAAGAAAGTATCGTAAACCCGCTCTTCACGACGCCCCCCGCCGCCCCTGAAGGATCTTCACGAATGACCGCGAGCGCAGCTCGTCGAGCGTGAGTCCCGTCGCGAGCGCCTCGTCCTCGGTCAGGGCGCCGCTGTTCATGCCGCGGATGAAATAGTTCAGCAGGCCCTGGCCGGTGGCGGCGTCGTCGAAGACGTCGCCGACGAGGGTGGCTTGCCCGGCCTTCTGCATGAAGTTATGGAGGCGCTCGGTCGCGGCGGCGAGGCCTTCGAGGAAGAACGAATAGACGGCCGCGTAGCGCGTCGGCAGTTGGGCGGGGTGCAGGTCCCAGCCTTGATAGTACGCATGCACGAGCGAGTGGCGGATGTGATCGACGTGCAGCTTCCAGGCGCGGTGGATCGTCTCGCGGTCGCCGATCGGAAGGATGTTCGTCGCGCCGTCGGAGAGCCACAGGCCCGTCCCTGAATACGCGATCTGCATCATGTGCCGGGCGAAGTCGCAGGCCGGATGATCCATGCGCTGCTCCGCGGCGGTGATGTTGCAGCTGGCCGTGTAGTCATAGGTGCCGAAATGCGCGGCCACCGCTCGGCCGCGCGCGGCATCGAGGAACCGCGGCAGGTTCGACTCGCCGTGCTCGCTGAGGATCGACTGCGTGGTCTCGATCATGAACTCGAGCCTGAGCGTTCCGTTCGCGAGTCCCAGGCGCGGCTCGAGCGCGTCGAAGATATCGGCGAGGAGCGTGACCTGCTCCGGAAGCTGGATCTTCGGCAGCGTCACGACGAAGCCCGGCGGAAGCTGGCCGTTCGCTTCGGCGAGGAGCGTGGTGACGAAGATGTCGAGCGTACGGATGCCGCGGCGCATCAATTCCGCGGAGAACGGTTTGATGCGGATGCCGATGAACGGCGGGAGCGTTCCCGCGCGCATTCCCGCCGCGGCTTCGCGCCCGCAGCGTTCGGCGTCGCGGTCTTCCTCCTCGTCGGGGCGGTTGCCGTAGCCATCCTCGAAGTCGATGCGGAAATCCTCGACCGGCTCGCGGCCCAGTTTCTCGACGACACGTTGCCAGATCAACTCCGCATGAATATCGGCGACGCCGATCGCCCGCGCGAACGTGAACGGATCGGCGCCATGCTCGTCGAGGACGCTCATCGCCTTCTCGCCGAGCTTGCGCGTCGTGTCCGACTTGAACAGCTGCGCGCCGCCGTACACCGTGTGCACCGGCTGGCGCTCGCCGGCATTGCCGGGGAAGCGGCGCATGAAGGGAACGAGGGCGCGTTCAAGCGGCTGGGAGAGTCGGTCGAGTTCGGCGTTTGTCAGAGTTGTCGTCATATCGGTTGCTGCGTTGCTGGGTTGCTGGGTTGCTGAGGGCCTTTAGCAACCCAGCAACCTAGCAACCCAGCAACTAATGTTTCCTGATCACGTGCGCAGCCCCGAAACCCACGAGAGTCAGCACCGCCAACACGATCCACGCACGCTCGTTCCCATACGTCGTGATCGGGAAGTGACTGCTGATCATGAGGAACACGACGGGCAGCACCATGTAGGTGTTGTGTTTGGAGCGGAACTTCGCGCGGTCGGCGAGGCGCTGGTCGGGCTCGCGGCCTTCGTTCACCGCTGCGACCATTTTCTTCTGCGAGGGAATGATGCGCATCCAGACGTTCGCGGCCATCAGCGTGCCGAGGAGCGCGCCGACGTGCATGTAGGCCGAGCGCGGGCTCATCACGTGCGGCAGCCACCATCCCAGCGCGACGATCGCGTCGTACGAGACGACGATCAGCAGCGGCTCCGGCAGCGGCGACATCCAGAGGAGGTCATAGACGATCCATCCGATGAAGATCACACCCATGCCGATCGCCGCCGCGACCGCGAACGACGGCTTGCCCGGCTCGCCGTCCGTGAGCAGGCCGCCGAAATAGTAGACGAGCAGCAGCAGCGGAAAGCCGCTGAGCCACGTCAGCGCCGCTTCCCACTTGAACCAGTGCAGCGTGTGTGTGGGCGACGGCTTGCTGGTCTTGTTGACGACATAGAAGCCGCCGCTGTGAACCATCCACACCTGATCGGGATCGGTCGTGTGGAAGCGGCGGTCGAGCCAGGTGAAGTAGTACGTCGCGCCGACCCACATGATGCCGGCGAACACGTGCATCCAGCGAAGGGCGAGGTTGAGCCATTCCTGTACGACGTAGCTCAAGCGACGGCCGCCCCGCGCTTCGCGTACTGCGTCAGGCGCATCAGGATCTCCTCATTCGTGGCCGGCAGGCGCAGCTTCGCGATCTCGCCGTTCGAGACGAAGGACAGCGCGTGCTTGACCGCGCACCACACCGAGATCGCCGTCAGCAGCGGCGGCTCGCCGACGGCCTTGCTGCCGCCGACGTTGATCGGGTTCTCCTGCTCGATCCAATCCATGTTGAAGATCTCCGGCACGTCGTTGATGTTCGGGATCTTGTAGGTCGTCGGCGAATGCGCGAGGAGCACGCCTTTGTCGTCGTAGCGCAGCTCTTCGGTGGTCACCCAACCCATTCCCTGAATGAATGCGCCGACCAGCTGGCCGCGGTCGATGCCGGGGTTGATCGGCTTGCCGATGTCCATGAGCACGTCGGCGCGCAGCACTTTCATCTCGCCGGTGAAGCGATCGATGATCACTTCCGAACAAGCCGTGCCCATGGTGAAGTAGAGGAACGGATTGCCGCTGCCGCTGGTCCAGTCCCAGTCGATGCGCGGCGTGGCGTAGAACCCGCGCTCGCCGAGGGAGACGCGCTCGTGGTAGGCGAGCTTCACGAGCTGCTCCCACGACGCCGAAATCCCGTGCCGGGCCTCGACTTCATCGAGACGCGCGCGGATGCGGCGAGAGGCATCGACCGCCGCGCCGCCGTTGAGGTCCGCGGCGCTCGAGGCCGCGGTCGCGGAGGTGTTGTTGTTCTTCTCCGTCGACGTGATCATCACCGTCACGCGCTCGAGCGGCACGCGCAATTCGTCCGCCACGAGCTGGGCGATCTTCGTGTTCACGCCCTGCCCCATCTCCGTCGCGCCGGTCGAGACCTGCACGCTTCCGTCGAGGTAGATGTGCACGAGCGCGTTGGCTTGGTTGAGGAACTTCGTATTGAACGAGATCCCGAACTTCACCGCCGTCAGCGCGAGACCTTTGAGATGCGTCGCCGATGAGGCGTTGAACGAGCGGACCGCGTCCAGGCGCGCGCTGTAGCCGCAGCGCTCCGGCAGCTCGAAGAAGAGGCGCGGCAGGGTGTTGTTCGGGACGACCTGTCCGTACGGCGTGGTGTTGCGCGAGTCGACTCCGTAGCAGTTCACGCGGCGCACATCGAGCGCGTCTCTCTTCAGGTAGGCGGCGATCTCTTCGAGGATGTTCTCCATCGACGCCACGCCCTGCGGTCCGCCGAAGCCGCGGAACGCGGTGTTCGGAGGCATGTTCGTGCGGCAGACGGTGCCGCGGATCTCGATGTTCGGGATGAAGTAGGCGTTCTCGGCGTGGGTCATGGCCCGGGCCATGACCGCGGGCGAGAGATCGGCGTACGCGCCGCCGTCGGAGTAGAGGTCGACTTTCATCGCCACGATCTCGCCGGCGCGCGTGAATCCGACGCGATAGCGGTTCTGGAACGGGTGGCGCTTGCCCGTCACGTGCATGTCGCTGTCTTTGTCGTACACGATGCGCGTGGGGCGCTTCGTTTTCTGCGCGACGAGCGCCGCCATCGCCGCGGGATGCGTGGCCTGCGCTTCTTTTCCGCCGAACGCGCCGCCCATGCGCTTGGTCGTGACCACGACCTGATTCATCTGCAATCCGAGGAGGTGCGCGATGACTTCCTGCACCTCGGTCGGATGCTGCGTCGACGACAACACATGCATCGCCCCGAACTCGCCCGGCTGCACCAGCGCCGCCTGCGACTCGAGATAGAAGTGGTCCTGCCCCGCGTTCTCGAACACTCCCTCGAGCACATGCTCGGCGAACGCGAGCGCGGCGTCGGGATCGCCGCGGCGGATGAAGCGCGTCTCGCCAATGAAGCTCTGCGCGGCGATCGCGTCGTCGATCGTGAGGATCGGCTTCAGCTCTTCGAATTCGATCTTGATCGCGCCCTTCGCGGCGGCCATCGCGTCACGCGACTCAGCGGCGATCACGACGATCGGCTGGCCGCGAAACGTGCAGAGCTCTTCGACCAGCAGCGGCTCGTCGGCGATGATCGGGCCGAGGCGGTTGTGATGCAGATCGCGATGCGTGTAGATGCCGGCGACGCCCGGGATCGTGCGCGCGCCTTCGACGTCGACTGAACGGATGCGCGCGTGAGCGTGCGGACTCCAGACGAAGTCGACGAGTAGCTCGCCGTGCAGCGGCGGGATGTCATCGACGTACAGCGACTCACCGGTCACGTGACCGCGGGCGGAGTCGTGCGGAACGTCTTTGCCGACGGATGCCATCGGTGGTGGCCGCTGATTGTAAATCAGTGGCCAGCCGATCTCCGCCGCGGCGTCGCCAGCGAGGCGCGCCATTCGCCCACGACCGCGAGGAGGTTGATCGTCCCTCCGCTATCCATCCTGAAACGGGCGGCGATCAAATCGGGCGAGGCGAAGTCGATCCGTTGAACCGCGTCTCCCACCGCCGCCCAGAAACCGCTCGCGTCGGGCGTCAGAGCGAGGAACGTCGGAGCGGACGACATCAGTCTTCCGAACAAGACCGGCGCGCGATACTCCGCGACCTGTTGCCCCGCCGCGTTGAAGCGCCGGATGTCGACGGGCGTGGCGATGAGAACGTCGCCGTTTGGAAGCGCGCGGATCGCGCCGAGCTGTTCGATCTCCGGCGGCAGCGTCGTGAAGTCGGATGCGGCGCGGCCGGTGCAGATGTCGAACACGCGCACGCGGATCCCGCCGTTGCGCGCCGCCGATGGACCCGGCGTCCAGAGCAGCGTGCATTGATCCCGGAGGACGTCGAAATGCTCGGCGCCGACAAATGAATTCGGCTCTGATCCGAAATACCACGCCCGTGGAGGCGCGCCGGTCAGCTCGTAGACCCACAGGACGTCGCCGGAGGAGTTGAACCTCACGATGCGCGGCAGTCCGCCGAGGCGGTATCTCTCGGCGGTGAGCAGATCGCCCGACCGCATCTGCAGAATCTCGCCCGCGGCGTGGAGATTCAGCGGGCCGAGGAAAACCGATCGAACGCTGATGCCGTCGGTCCATGATGTCACCCCCAGAGGGCCGACATAGAGCGCCCGCTGCTGATCGAGAAACAGCAGCCCGCCGGCAAACGGAGGCAACTCGAAACGACCGTCGATCGCTTTCTCCTGACCGAACGAATCGGCGACCGACAAATCGGCGTAATCGGGATAGGGAGGTCCAAACGGACTCGAAGCGCTGCTCTGAACGACGACGTCGCCGCGCTCGAACAGCGTTTCTCCGTGGACTGTCCCTGCGGCAATCAGGAATGCGAGAACGACGGAAAAGCTTCGCACGTGAACAATATATGCTGTTATGCCATAGAACGCTAGCGTGCGAATGATTTTTCGCGCGGGAGCCGTCTAACGGGGCGAAATGGACGAACGCTTCCTGGTCCAACGAATGGTGCGCGGCGACGAGAGCGCGTTCGAAGAGTTCTTCGGAGCGAACTTCGGACCGCTGTTCCGCTTCGCGCTGCCGCGCGTCGGCGGCGACGCCGATGCGGCCGAGGAAGTCGTGCAGACGGCGCTGTGCCGCGCGGTGCGGAAACTGGCCGGCTATCGCGGAGAGGCATCGCTGCTGACGTGGCTCTGCACGATCTGCCGGCACGAGATCCATGACTACTTCGAGAAGCAGCGGAGGATGCCGCCGATGGTCGACCTGGTCGAAGACCTGCCCGAGGTCCGCGCGGCGCTCGACTCGCTCGACATGGTGCAGAGAAAAGAGACCGCGCGCCTGGTGCAGGTGATCCTCGATCGCCTGCCCGACCGATACGGCGACGCGCTGGAGTGGAAGTACATCGAAGGTCTTTCCGTCGCTGAGATCGCCGAGCGCCTGGGCGTGGCGACGAAGGCGGCGGAGTCGCTGCTGGCGCGCGCCCGCGTCGCATTTCGCGATGCGTTCAGCGCCGTCAATAGCGCGGGAGCGGAAGCATGAAAGAAGAGAATGAAGAGCAGATCGCGGCGCTGCTGCGCCTCGCCGGCCCGCGCCCGCGCGTGAGCGAGGATCGGACCGCGCGCGTGCGTGCCGCGGTGCATGACGAATGGACGCGCGCCACGCGGCAGCGCACGCGTGTGCGGTGGTACGGCTTCCTCGCCGCGGCCGCGGCGCTGATTGCCGTAGTGTTCCTGATCCCGCGCGAACACCCTGCTCCCGCCGCGGTACCGCCGGCGATCGTTGCGGAAGTGCAGGCCGTCCACGGCACCACCACTCCCGCCGTCGCGCCTGCCGCGAAGATCGCCGAAGGAACGTGGATCGAGACGCTGGCCGGCAGCGCGCTCTCGCTCGACTGGAACGGCGCGACGCTGCGCCTCGGCGAGGGCACGCGTGTGCGCCTCGACTCCGCGCGCAACGCGACGCTGGAGCGCGGCGCCATCTACTTCGACGGCCACCGCTCGAACGTGATCATCCGGACCGCGCTCGGAGACATCCGCGACATCGGAACTCAGTTCGAGGTGCGGCTGGACGACGAGATGCTGCGCGTGCGCGTCCGGGAAGGCCGCGTCGATCTGCGCCGCGGCGCGCAAAGCGTCGTCGCCGATGCAGCCACGGAGATCGTCGCCGATCGCACATCGATGCGGAAGAACCCGATCGCCGTGACGGGCGCGGAATGGAAGTGGATCGAAGACGCCGCGCCGCCGCTGCGCCTCGAGGGGCTGACGCTGCGCGAGGCGGTCACGCGCGTGGCGCGCGAGAAAGGCCTGCGCGTGGAGTTGCGCGGCGTCGACGGGAGCGTGCGCCTGCACGGGACCGTCGCCTTTACGCCCGGCGAGGCGCTCGACGCCGCCACCGCCGCGACCTCGGCTTCCTATCGCATCGAACGCGACACGCTCATCGTGAGCGGGAAACACTGATGATCCGCCCGATTGTCATCGCGCTCCTCTTCCTGGCAAGTGGAGCGGCGGGCTCTCAGCCCGCCGGCGCGGCGAATGGGCGGGCTGAGAGCCCGCCGCTCCACCGTTATGCCGGACGGCCTCTCGTCGACGCGCTGCACGACCTCGAGTCGCGGGGACTGCGCCTCGTCTACAGCGACGACGTCGTGACGCCGGACATGATCGTGAGCACCGAGCCGCGCGCCACCGAGCCGCGCCGCGTGCTCGACGAGATCCTGCGCGAGCACAGCCTGGTCGCGGCGCGCGGCCCGCGCGGGACGCTGCTCATCGTTCGCGCCAAAGAGGAGCCGCCGCAGCGGCAGACGCCGCCGATGCCGATTGCCCTCGCGGAGATCGTCGTCACGCCGAGCCGCTACGAGATTCTCGGCAGCGAGCCGGAGCAGCGGCAGTTTCTCAGCCGCGACGAAGTCCGCCGCGTTCCCCACATCTCCGACGACTTCTATCGCGCCATCCGCCGCATCCCCGGCGCCGCGTCCGATGATCTGACGGCGCGCTTCAACATCCGCGGCGGCGAGGAAGACGAGGCGGTGGTGCTCCTCGACGGTGCCGAGATCTACGATCCCTTTCACGTCAAGGACCTCGTGCGCGCGTTCAGCACGATCGACGTCGAGGCCATCGGCTCGGTGGACATTCTCACCGGCGGATTCCCGGCCGAATACGGGGGCCGCATGAGCGGCGTGATCGACATCGGCACGCTCGCGCCGGCGGAGACGCGCACCGAAGTCGGCGTGAGCCTGCTCAACCTGCGCGTGCTGACGCAGGGAACGATCTCGGACGGGCGCGGGCAGTGGCTGTTGTCGGTCCGCCGCGGATACCTGCACGAGCTGCTCGAGCTGATCGACTCGACGAACGATGTCGATCCGCGTTACTACGACCTCCTCGGCAAGGTGCAGTGGACGCTCAGTCCGAAGCACATTCTCTCCGCGCACGTCCTCGCTTCGCGCGACAACCTGCGCCTCGAGGAATCGATCGGCGACGACGCGAAGGCGAGCTATCACGACGGCTATGCGTGGCTGAACCTGCGCAGTGCGCCGTCCGCGCGGCTGCTCATGCAGAGCGTCGTCGAGTACGGCATGTCCGGACGCAACCGCCGCGGCACGTACGACGAAGACGATCAGAACGGACGGATCGACGACCGCCGCGACTCCGATTTCATCGGAGTGAAGAACGACACGTCACTCGAGATCACCCCGCGCAATCTGCTGAAAGGCGGATTCTCCGCGAAGCGGTTCGACGCGCGCTACGACTACGAAGCCGCGGCGACGATCCGGGCGACGATCCTCGATCTCGGCGCCGGACCGAGACAGATCGATCGCTCGGCGCACATCGACGTTTCATCGACCGATCTCGCGTTCTACGTCTCCGATCGCTTCAAAGTAACCGAGCGCCTGATCGTCGAAGCGGGCGCGCGATGGGAGAGCGAGAGCCACACACCCGACGGCGCGCACATCAGTCCGCGGCTCAACGCCGCCTGGATGCTTTCCGAGACGACGACGCTCCGCGCGGCATGGGGACACTTCTATCAGCCGCAGGGCGTCTACGAATTGCAGGTCGAGGACGGCGTCACGACGTTCTCTCGCGCGCAGCGCGCCGAACACCGCGTCGCCGGCGTCGATCACATCTTCGGACGCGGCATCACCGCGCGTCTCGAGGTCTACGACAAGGTGATCTCCGATCCGCATCCGCGATTCGAGAACCTGTTCGATCGCGTGATCCTCTTTCCGGAGCTGCGCGCCGATCGCGTGCGCATCGCGCCGTCGCGCTCGAATGCGCGGGGCGTCGAAGTCCTCGTGCGGAAGGAGTCGACGGGCCCGCTCAGCGGATGGATCAACTACACGCACGCGTCGGTCACCGATGAAATCGAAGGACGCGACGTGCCGCGCGCCTGGGACCAGCACGACGCGGTGACGTTCAGCGTCAACTACAAACATCGCGAGCACTGGAACTTCAACATGGCCGCCACGTGGCACAGCGGCTGGCCGACCACGCCGCTTTCGGCGGCGTTCAGCGGCGGACAGGTCGTGACCGAGTTGGGGCCGTTGCGCTCCGAGCGTCTGACCGCGTACCGCCGCGTCGACTTCCGCGCCTCGCGGCGCATCGTCACGAGCCGCGGCGCGTTCACGCTGTTCGTCGATCTCTTCAACGTGCTCAACACCTCGAACGTCACCAGCGTGAACGGATTTTTTCTCGAGTCCGAAGGCAACGGCGTGATCTCGACGCGCCCGATGGAAGACCCGGTCGTCGGCGTCGTCCCGTCCTTCGGCATTTCATGGCAGTTCTGATTGATCTGGAGTGCGGCAACGCAC
>Ga0207686_10002235_pt1 | contig 10636 bp, 8 predicted proteins | sample KBSM24metaG_FD_184396 | JGI IMG/M metagenome (GOLD analysis project Ga0207686, IMG submission 184396) | Miscanthus rhizosphere microbial communities from Kellogg Biological Station, Michigan, USA - KBS M2-4 metaG (SPAdes) (version 2) | ecosystem: Host-associated > Plants > Roots > Rhizosphere >...
ACGCTCGACGCGCAGGGACGCCTGCTCGTTCCGGCGGTCCTGCGCGACGTGGCAGGCATCAGCGACGACGTCGTGGTCCTCGGTAGCCAGGACCATCTCATCGTCTGGAACGAAGAGCGGATGAAGAAGCGGCTCACCAGTGCGCCGCTGTCTGAAGACGATTTCAAGGAGCTCGAGCTTCATGGTGTGTAGCCATGAAACACGAGCCGGTTCTTTTAGACAAAGTCCTCGAGTACCTCACCCCGAGCCGCAAAGACGGAACGCTGGTCGATGCGACGGTGGGGTTGGGCGGACATGCGGAAGCGCTTCTGGAAACGCATCCGGATGTCCGGCTGATCGGGATCGATCGCGATCCCGAGGCGCTCGAACGGTCGCGGCAGCGGCTGAGCCGCTTCGGCGACCGCGTGACACTCGTTCGCGGGCGTCACGAATCGCTCATTGACATCCTGAAGCAGTCCGGCACGGAGGCGATCAGCGGCCTTCTCGCGGACCTCGGCGTCTCATCGATGCAGCTCGACGACCCGTCACGCGGATTCTCGTTCCGCTTCGACGCGCCGCTCGACATGCGCATGGGTGCCGAGGGGCGAACGGCGGCGGATCTGGTGCGGGAGCTCGATGAGTACGAGTTGATGCGGATCCTGCGCGACTACGGCGAGGAGCCGATGGCGCGGCGCATCGCGCGGGCGATCGTGGAGGCGCGAACGGAAGCGCCGATCGAAACGACCTCGCGCCTCGCGGAGATCATCCGCGGCGTCAAACGCGCGAGGTACGGTGAGATCGATCCGTCGACGCTCACCTTTCAGGCCCTGCGCATCGCCACCAACGAGGAGCTGATCGGACTCGATCGGTTCGTCGACGACGCGGTGAGCGTCCTCGAGAGCGGCGCGCGCGTCGCGATTGTCTCGTTTCATTCGCTCGAGGATCGCATCGTCAAGCGCGCATTCCGCAGACTCGAAGGGGAGTGCACCTGCCCGCCGGGCATGCCGGTGTGCGGCTGCGGCGCGAAGGCGATCGTGGAGATCGTGACCAACCGGCCGCTGACTGCTTCGGAAGAAGAGGAGACAAGGAATCCAAGATCTCGCAGCGCGAAGCTGCGGGTGGCGGAGAAGCTGTGACGCGCAGTTACGCGGTTACGCGGTTGCGCGGTTACGCGGTGGGTGATGGCCGCCGCGCAACCGCGTAACCGCGCAACCGCGCAACCGAAGCCAAAGAGCAAGGGTGAAGGTTGGGGAAGGGTTGGGTGTGTGTGCGGTGTGGGGAGCTCGGGAGGGGTGGAGCGTGGGGCGTGGGTGTGCGTGGATGGCTCGTCGCGCTGTGCTTGTAGGCAGATCTTCACCCTTGTTCGTTGACTTCGCGCTCAAGCGCGTCCCCGGTCATGTACACACAGAAGAAACCGATCGAAAACACGCACATCGTTCGCGAGCGGGATCGCCAGCGAAACCGTGAGCTGCTCGCCGTCCTCTCGCTCGGCATTCCCATCGGTCTGTTTCTTCTCCTCTTCACCTGGCAGAACCTCGAGGTCATCCGCCTCGGACGCGAAGCCACGCGCCTGCAGAAGACGCTGAAAGACATCGAGGCCGAGCACAAATCCCTGCAGCTCGAGCTCGACCGCATGACGTCGTTCGAGACCGTCGAGAAGAAAGCCAACGCCCTCGGATTCGAACCGAGCGACCCGAAGGCGATCGTTCTCGTTCAGAGCGCAGAGCGCAGAGGGCAGAGCGCAGAAGAGGTGCCGCCGGCCACGACGGTAGGTGCGCGATGAACCTCTTCTGCCCTCTGCGCTCTGCGCTCTGCCCTCCGGATGGGAGGCGGTGATGTCGCTCAATCAGCGCCGCCTGCTCCAACTCTTCGCCGTCCTCGCCGCCTGGGCTTTGATCGTCGTTGCGCGGCTGGTGCAAGTGCAGCTCGTGCGGCACGAGCATTACGTCGCGCGCGCGCAGCGGCAGCAGGAGCGCACGCTGGCGTTGAATCCGGTTCGCGGCTCGATCCTCGACTCGCACCTGCGCGTGCTCGCCGAAAGCGTCGCGGCGGAGTCGATCTACGCGGATCCGCAGGCCATCAGCGACAAGCGCCTGGTCGCGAAACGGCTCGCGGGCGTTTCCGGGATCGGCGCTAGCGCGCGCGACATCGAGGCGAAACTGCGCGGCAACGGCAGCTTCGCCTGGATCGCGCGCCAGCTTCCGCTCGAGACCACGCGCGAGGTGCGGAAGCTCGGACTACCGGGCATCTACTTCCTCGAGGCGCACCGGCGCTCCTATCCGAGGGCGATGCTCGGCGCGAACGTGATCGGATACGCCGGCGTCGATGGCGACGGCCTCGCCGGCATCGAACATTCGTTCGACGCGCACGTGCGCGGCACGCCCGGGAAGGTGACGCTGCTCAAAGACGCGCGCAAGGGGATGTACCTCGTCGGCGGCGACGGGCCGAACCGCCCGCGCAACGGGCACCACGTCGTCCTCACCATCGACTCGGTCATCCAGTTCATCGCCGAGCGCGCACTGCAGAATGCGGTCGCGCAGTATCGCGCGGCCGGCGGCTCGGTGATCGTCATGGACCCCAACGACGGCGCGATCCTGGCCATGGCGTCGTTTCCGACATTCGATCCGAATCGCTTCGGCGCCTTTCCGCCCGCGGCGTGGCGCAATCGCAACGTGCACGATGTCTACGAGCCCGGATCGACGTTCAAGATCGTGACCGCGTCGGCCGGACTCGAAGAGCGCATCGTCACGCCCTCGCAGGTGCTCGACTGCGGCAACGGCGAGATCACGGTCGCCAACGTGACCATTCACGAGCACGACGGACATCGCTACGGCCAGTTGTCCTTCGAAGACGTGATCGTCCACTCCTCGAACGTCGGCGCCGCGCGCGTCGGTCTCGCCCTCGGCGAGCGGCGCTTCTACAACTGGATCCGCCGCTTCGGCTTCGGCGAGCGCACCGGGATTCCGCTGCCGGGCGAAGAGACGGGATTGCTGCGGCGGACCGAGAGGTGGACGCAAGTCTCGCCGGCGAGCATCTCCATCGGACAGGAGATCGGCGTGACGCCGCTGCAGATCATTCGGGCGGTGGCCGCGGTGGCGACGGGCGGCATGCGCGTCGAGCCGCGCATCGTCGAGCGCGTCATCGACGACGACGGCAACGCCGTGTACGAGCCGCCGCGCCGCGCGCCGGTGCGGGTGATGTCGGAGAAGACGGCCGCGGTTCTCAACGAGATCCTGAAAGGCGTCGTCACGCGGGGTACCGGAACCGGCGCCGCGCTCGTGGAGCACGTGGTGGCGGGGAAGACCGGCACGGCGCAGAAGGCGGGACGCGGCGGCTATTCCGCCGACCGCTTCGTCGGCTCGTTCGTGGGTTACGTTCCCGCGGACCGTCCGCGTCTCGCGATTCTCGTCGTGATCGACGAGCCGAGAGGCGAACATTACGGCGGCACGGTCGCCGCTCCGGCGTTTCGCGAGATCGCCGAGGCGACGCTTCGCTATCTCGGTGTCGCGCCTTCGATTCCATCGCGATCGATCGGCGTCACGCCGCCGGCGCTGGCCGCGTTTTCGCAACGAAAAGCGATGGCCGCAACGCGCGGAGTCCCCGATCTGCGCGGCCTCGATGCGCGTGCCGCCATCGCCCGAGCGGTGGCCAGCGGACTCACGGTTGAGGCCATCGGAAGCGGCGTGGTGACTTCACAGAATCCGGAGCCCGGCGGAGCTTTGCCGAGCGACCGCAAGGTCAGGCTGAACCTGTCATGAGACTGCGCGACCTCTTACGCGACGTTCCCGTGCGCGCGACGCACGGCGATCTCGACGCCGGGATCACGAGCGTCACGCCCGACTCCCGCCTGGTCAAGAAAGGCGCGCTCTTCGTCGCCATCCCCGGCACCGCGAAAGACGGCACGCAGTTCATCCCCCAGGCGATCGAGAAAGGTGCCATTGCCATCATCGCCAGTGGAGCGGCGGGCTCTCAGCCCGCCGTGTACGTCGAAGTCGACGACCCGCGCGCCGCGCTCGCGCTCATCGCCGCGAACTTCTACGGCCGCCCCGCCGGCAAGCTCTCGCTCGCCGGCGTCACCGGCACTTCGGGGAAGACCACGACGACGCGCATGCTCGAGTCGGTCTTCGACGCAAGCGGCGAACCCGTGGGACTCATCGGAACCATTGAATACCGCGCCGGCGACGAGCGTCTCGTTGCCGACCGCACCACACCCGACGCCGTCGTGCTGCAGGAGTGGTTCGCGAAGATGGTCGAAGCCGGTGTGCGCCACGCGGTGATGGAAGTCTCTTCGCACGCGCTCGCGCTCAAGCGCACGCACGGAATCCATTTCGCCGCCGCCGTCTTCACGAATCTCTCGCGCGAGCACTTCGACTTTCACAAAGACTTCGAGGACTACTTCGCCGCGAAGCGGATCCTTTTCGATCAGATCGATCGCACGCGCCGGACCGCGGTCGTGAACATCGACGACGAATACGGACGCCGCCTCGCGAACGAGCTCGGCGCCGCAGCGATGACGTTCGGACGCGGCGCCGAAGCGGACGTGTATCCCGCCGGCGACTTCTCGATCACCGTCGACGGCCTGCGCGGCACGGTGGTCACGCCTCGCGGGGACGTGCGCGTCGACTCCGCGCTCCTCGGCATGCCCAATCTCTACAACTGGCTCGGCGCGATCGGCGCCGCACTCGTCGTCGGCATCCCGGTGGAAACGATCGAGGCCGGCATTCGCGATCTGAAATCGGTGCGCGGGCGTTTCGAGCGCGTCGGCAACGAGCGGCCGACGGTGATCGTCGACTACGCACACAAGCCCGACGCGCTGGAGAAGCTGCTGCACGCGGTGCGTGACATCGCGCCCACGCGGCGCATCACGATCGTCTTCGGCTGCGGCGGCGACCGCGATCGCGGCAAGCGTCCGCAGATGGGCGAGATCGCCGAGCGCCTCGCGGACGTGGTCATCGTCACCAACGACAACCCGCGCGGCGAGGACCCGCGGGCGATCATCGAAGAGATCACCAAAGGGATCGCGGGGAAGGACTACCTGGCCATCACCGACCGGCGCGAAGCGATCGCGCGCGCGATCGGCGAGGCCGGCGACGACGACGTGATCGTCATCGCCGGCAAGGGGCACGAGACCTACCAGGTCGCCGGCGACCAGGTCATTCATTTCGACGATCGCGAAGAGGCCGAGCTCGCGTTACAAAAAAGGACAGCGAGAATTCCATCTTGATATTCACGATGAAAATGATTTACTCTAAATCAAGCCCGATCAGGTGTCGCGTTCCGGCTCCGTCGGTCGGTTTCGGCGAGGGTGGATGGATGTGTTTCGCCAGGCAGTCTCTGGGGAAGGGGACGAGCACGGGCGACGAAACGCGGCGGAGCCGGGAGACGACGTCTCAGAGGGCAGATGGCAGAGGGCAGAGGGCAGAAGACCGGTGGAAGTCTTCTGCCGTCTGCCCTCTGCGCTCTGCCCTCCGGGCGGGAGGTGGGCCATGCCTCACCTGACCTTCGCCCAGCTCGCCGGAATGACCGGCGGCGTGGTTCTGCAGGGTGACGCGATCGAGGTCTCTTCGGTCGTCATCGACTCGCGGGAGGTGAAGGCCGACTCCGTGTTCTTCGCCATCAAGGGCGAGCGGCTCGACGGGCATCAGTTCCTTCCGCAGGCGTTGCAGACCGCGCGCGGCGCGGTGGTCACGCGCATCACGGACACGATCCCGACCGGCAAGGGCATCATCCAGGTCGCCGACACCACGGCCGCGCTGCAGCGGCTCGCGCGATCGATTCGCGAGCGCTATCGCTTCACGCTCATCGGCGTCACCGGCTCCGCCGGGAAGACGACGACCAAGGAAATGATCGCCACGCTGATCGCGACCGAGCGCCGCACGCACAAATCGTGGGGCAACTTCAACAACCAGATCGGCGCGCCGCTCTGCCTCGACAACATGCCCGACGACGCCGAAGTCGTGGTCAGCGAGATCGGGATGAACCACAAGGGCGAGATCGCCCAGATCGCGGGGCTGATGCGTCCCGACATCGGCGTCTACACGAACATCGCGCCGGTGCACATCGAGTTCTTCGGGACGATCGAGAAGATCGCCGAAGCGAAGAGGGAGCTTCTGGAAAACCTCGCCGATGGCGGGACCGTCGTCATCAACGCCGACAACGAGCACGTCGTGCGCATCAGCGAGGACTTCGAGGGGCGCAAGGTGACGTACGGCATCGGTCACGAGGCTCACTACCGCGCGACGAACATCCGCGAGCGCGGTCTGTTCGGGACGCACTTCACGCTCCACGCGGAAGGCGTCAAGCGAGAGCTCGAGCTCGTGCTGCCGGGCCGCCACAACCTCGAGAACCTCCTCGCCGCGATCGCCACCGCGCGCATCGTCGGGATCTCGTGGGAAGGCATCGAAGAAGGCGTGCGCGAAGTGAAGCCCGCCCATCACCGCGGCGTCATCGTGGAGTGGCGCGGCGCGACGATTTACGACGACACGTACAACTCGAACCCCTACGCGCTCCGCCGCGCGCTGGAGCTGATGACGCAGGCCGAGGCCGGGCGGCGCATCGCCGTCATCGGCGACATGCTGGAGCTCGGCGAGCAGGAGACGAAGTTCCATCACGACGCCGGCAAGACCATCCCGAAGTCGATCGACCTCGTCGTCGGCGTCGGCAAGCGCACGAACGCGCTGCTCGAAGGAGCCGCGGAGGCCGGAATCGAGTCACGGCATCACTTCGATGACGCGCGCAGCGCGGGCGAGTTCCTGAAGAACGAGATCCGCGAAGGCGATCTGGTGTTGATCAAAGGTTCCCGCGGTGTGGGCCTGGACAAGATAGTGACGATGTTGGAGGAGAATCGATAATGCTTTACCACCTCCTCTTCCGCCTGCGCGACGTCTTCGTCGGATTCAACGTCTTCCGCTACATCACCTTCCGCACCGCCTTCGCCGCGCTCACCGCGCTGATGATCTCGTTCATCCTCGGGCCGTGGCTGATCGAGCGGATGCGGCGCATCAAGCTCGGTCAGTACATCCGCGAGGAAGGGCCGAAGTCGCATCAGGTGAAGGCCGGCACGCCGACGATGGGCGGCATTCTGATCAACGTCGCCATCATCATCCCGACCATCCTCTGGGCCGACATCTTCAATCCGTACATCTGGATCATCCTCTTCGTCACCGCCTCCTACGCGGCGATCGGCTTCATCGACGACTATCGCAAGCTCGCCAAGAAGCGGAACCTCGGCCTCACGGCGAGAGAAAAATTCGGCGCGCAGTTCGCGGTCGCGCTCCTCGCGGCGCTGGCCATCGCGTATCTGCCGATGCTGAAGAACAACTACTCGACGTCGATCACGTTCCCTTTCATCAAGGAAGTCGCCCTCAACCTCGGCATCCTCTACATCCCCTTCGTGATGATCGTCCTCGTCGGCGCGTCGAATGCCGTCAACCTCACCGACGGCCTGGACGGACTGGCGATCGGCTCGACGCTCATCGCCGCGGTGACGTACACCGCGCTGACGTACGCCGCCGGCCACGCGCGCATCGCGGACTATCTGCGCATCGCCTGGGTGCCTCAGACCGGCGAGCTGGCCGTGTTCTGCGGCGCGATGGTCGGAGCATCGCTCGGCTTCCTCTGGTTCAACGCCCATCCCGCGGAGATCTTCATGGGTGACGTCGGATCGCTGGCGTTGGGCGGCGCGATCGGATGTCTGGCCGTGATGATCAAGCAGGAGCTCCTGCTCGTCCTCGTCGGCGGACTGTTCGTGCTCGAGGCGCTGTCGGTGATCCTGCAGGTGGCCTCGTTCAAGATCACCGGACGGCGCATCTTCAAGATGTCGCCGCTGCATCACCACTTCGAGCTCTCGGGCTGGAAGGAGACCAAGGTCGTCGTCCGCTTCTGGATCATCGCCATCATCTTCGCGATGGTCTCGCTGGCGACACTGAAACTGAGATGAGCAAGACTCTCGTGATCGGAGCCGGCAAGTCCGGCGTGGCTTCGGCGAATTTTCTCGCCCGCCGCGGAGAGTACGTCGTGCTCGCCGATTCGAATCCGAGTCCGACGCTGCCGTACGACCTCGACGCCGAGGTCATACGGGCGTTCGGCATCGAGGATGGGGAACTGCTGGACGACATCGGCGAGATCGGCGAGATCGTGGTGAGCCCCGGCGTGCCGAATACGAATCCGATGCTGCAGGCTGCAAATGCGCGCGCGATTCCAATCATCGGCGAGATCGAGCTTGCGTATCGCCATCTGAAAGGCAGCGTCATCGCCGTCACCGGATCGAACGGCAAATCGACGACGACCTCGCTCATCGGCGAGATCCTCAAAGTCGCGGGACGCCGGCCAATCGTCGCCGGCAACATCGGCACTCCGCTCATCCGCATGATCGACTCCGACAACCCGCGCACGTACGTGCTCGAGTTGTCGTCTTTCCAACTCGAATCGATCGACAGCTTCCGTGCAAACGTCGCGCTGCTCTTGAACATCACGCCCGATCACATGGATCGCTATCCAAACTTCACGTCGTATTCGGCGGCGAAGCACCGGGTCTTCCGCAACCAGGATGCGGGTGACACCGCGATTCTCAACACGTCCGTCGACTATCGTCCAACCGCGCGCACGTGGCGTTTCTCCGCGGCCGAACGCGTCGACGAAGGGGCGTGGCTCGACGGCGACGAAATGGTGCTGCGCATCGCCGGTGAAGAGCGCCGTATTCCGCGCGCATCGCTCAAGCTCGAAGGAAACGCGAACGTCGAGAACGCGCTCGCGGCATGGCTGGCTGCGCGCGCGGTCGGTGTCGGCGACGCCGACGTGCAGATCGCGTTCGGCACGTTCGCCGGCCTGCCCCACCGGATGGTGCTCGTGCGCGAGCTCGACGGCGTGCGCTGGATCAACGACTCCAAAGGCACGAACGTCGATGCCACGCTCAAGTCGCTCGAAGGCTTCTCGCCGTCGAGCGTGATTCTCATTCTCGGCGGAAAAGACAAGGCGGGTGAATTCGAGCGCATGCGCGAGCTCGTGCAGTCGAAGACGCGCGCGGTGCTGACGATCGGCAACGCCGCCGATCGCATCGGCGAAGCGCTCGACGGCGCCGCCGCGATCGTGCCCGCGGGCAATATGCAGCACGCCGTCGAATGGGCGCGCACCAACGCTCAATCAGGAGAGACCGTGCTCCTCTCCCCCGCCTGCGCCAGCTTCGACCAGTACCGCAACTTCGAGCATCGAGGGGAGCACTTTGAGGAGTTGGTGAGAGCGTTATGAGACGGCAGAGGGCAGAGCGCAGAGGGCAGAGGGCAGAAGAGCGCCGTCCCACCACGACGAGATTCATCGTCGGATGGGTGGTGGTCTTCTGCCCTCTGCCCTCTGCTGTCTGCCATCCGGGCGGAGGGCGGCCGGCATGAGTCGCAAACTCACCTACGACACCTGGCTCTTCGGAGCGGCGATGCTGATCGTCGTGGTGGGGCTGGTGATGATTTACAGCGCGTCGGCGATGATCGCGGCGCAGCGGTTCGGGCACGGGCCGTATTACTTCCTCACGCGGCAGGGAGCGTTTCTCATCGCCGGGGCGATGGCGATGGTGGTGCTGATGCATGTCAATCCGGCGCTGCTCAGCGACCGGCGGGTCATCTACGGGTCGCTTGCGCTCGTCGGACTCGGACTCATCGCCGCGCTCTTTCAATCGCCGGTGAATGGCACGCACCGCTGGATCGAGCTTCCCTGGTTCAACATCCAGCCGTCGGAGCTGGCGAAGCCGGCGATCATTCTCTTCTTCGCGTCGTATCTCACGCGGCGCGAGGAGCGCATCAACGAGCTGACCACGACGCTGCTTCCGCTCGGATTCATCCTGGCCCTCTTCGCCGGACTCATTCTCCTCGGGCGCGACTTCGGCACAGCCACGGTGATCATCGTCGTCGTCGCGGCCATGGTCTTCGCGGCGGGGCTGGCGTGGCGATACGTCGCCATCTTCGCGATGGCGCTGCTGCCGCTCGGCGCGTACTTCGCGCTCAACGCCGCGTACCGGCGCGAGCGCCTGCTCTCGTTCCTCAACCCCGAGTCCGATCCGCTCGGCGCCGGCTTCCAGGCCATGCAGTCGTTGATCGCGCTGGGGACCGGAGGATTTCAAGGACTGGGAATCGGCAACGGCCGGCAGAAGCTGTTCTTCCTTCCCGAGCCGCACACCGATTTCATCTTCTCGATCATCGGCGAAGAGCTCGGATTCATCGGTGCGCTGGCGCTGCTGGCCGCGTTCGCGTTCCTCATCTGGCGCGGGTTCCGGATCGTGCGCTATAGCCAGGACCGTTTCGCGTTTTACGCGGCGCTCGGCTGCACGCTGATGATCGCCGTGCAGGCGCTGATCAACGTCAGCGTCGCGCTGTGTCTTCTTCCGACGAAAGGACTCCCGCTGCCGCTGGTCAGCTACGGCGGGTCATCGCTGATCGCCAGCCTCGTCGCGATCGGGTTGCTTCTGAATTTTTCGCAGCAGTCGAGTTGACGGAGAACGGGATGGGTGTGAAGGGCGTGCAGACGTTGATGATTGCGGGGGGCGGCACGGGCGGCCACATTTACCCCGCGATCGCCATCGCGCGCGAGTACATCGCGCGGGATCCGTCGCGCCGCGTCGTCTTCGTCGGCACGGAGAAAGGACTGGAGAAGCAGATCGTCCCGAAGGCCG
>Ga0207686_10002237_pt1 | contig 10635 bp, 8 predicted proteins | sample KBSM24metaG_FD_184396 | JGI IMG/M metagenome (GOLD analysis project Ga0207686, IMG submission 184396) | Miscanthus rhizosphere microbial communities from Kellogg Biological Station, Michigan, USA - KBS M2-4 metaG (SPAdes) (version 2) | ecosystem: Host-associated > Plants > Roots > Rhizosphere >...
TGCAGTGGCGGGCAAGACCGCCCTCGTCATTGTCACTTCAGCGGGCGTAATTTCGAACGCCGTCGAGGTGCCCTTGGCGATGACGGCGCCCGGAATTTTCACAATTCCGCAGAACGGCCTGGGCGACAGTGCAACTCTGCATGCCGATTATTCCGTGGTCAATGCAGCCAATCCGGCAAAGGCTGGTGAGGTCGTCCAAGTCTTCCTGACGGGGCTTGGGCCCGTGAGTCCCACGGTTCAGGACGGAGACCCAGGGCCGGCTGCCGACCCTTTCGCGCGAGTGTTGTCCGACGTCTTAGTAAACATCGATGATCTGGACTGTACTGTTTCCTACAAGGGTCTTGCTCCCTTATATGCTGGCCTCTACCAGCTGAACATTCAGATTCCAGCAGGCCTGGCGCCGGGTACCCACCGCCTGACCGTCAAGACTCCGGAAAGCCTCACAAGCATGGCTACCATTGAAGTCGGCCCGTAGAAACGCTACAGGCCGTCAGAGTGCGTTATAGAACGGGAAGAGGCCTTCGGGACATGGCCCAACGGGCGCCGAGGGCAAGGACCATCACAAGCACTACGCCTATCAATAGCCGGTTGGAATTAGGGAGAGGGCTCTTGATCTCATCGAGCACCTTGCGAGCGTCATCGGCTTGCAGTATCGAAAAGTGTGGATTGATCGCGAGCGCCTTCTCCAGGGAATCGCGTGCACGCGCGGGGTCTTCATGGGCCTTCCAGATCAATCCGGCGTGGTAGTACAACTTGGCGTCCTGGGTGTTGTACTTGATCAACTGGAGGGCGTCGGCCGCCTCCTGGACTCGTCCATTCTTATACAACGCCCAAGCCAGTGTGTCCGCGCCGTAAATATCCTGGCGAGCAGCCCAATCCCGCCGGGCGAGATCGAGCGCACGCGGGAGCTCCATATCGTGATCGGATAAGAATACCGCCAGCTCGCGCATGTAAACGGATTCGTTCAGCGGTGCGCTTGCGGCGAGAAGGCGAACCGCTTCGTATTGACGCTGGGCTTCGGCAAGCCTGCCCCCCTTCTGATAGAGGTCGCCCAAATTGGCCAGAAGCGACGGCTGTGGGTGAAGTCGAACGGCTCGTTCATAAGCTGCGATGGCGGATGCGAGGTCGCCCTGCGCGGCCAGCACATTTCCCAAACCCGCTTCGGCCATCGCGCGATCATAGCCTGTGGCCTTGACGAGCGCTTCCTGATAGTGCTGGTTCGCGTCCTCGAAGCGACCCGCGCTCAGATACAGATCTCCCAGCCGTAGCTCATACCAGGCGGCTCCCTCGCTGGCCTCATCAGACGCGCGCCTCTGTTCGGTGGCGCGCAGCATCAGCGTTATGGCTTGCTCGGTGTTCCCTTTTAGAAACTCCAGGTAAGCGATGCGGGCGAGAAGTGGCGGCGTAGAATTTTTTCCGGATAACTCTTGATAGGTTTTCTCTGCGTCCGCGTAGCGGCCGAGCGACATTTGCGCATCGGCCACCGTGACCAGCGCCTGCAGGAATCTGGAATCCTTTTGATAGACAGACGATGCCAGATCGAGCGCTTCGGTAAAGCGGTGCTCGGAATACAACAGCGAGGCTTTGCTGGCGCTCGCTCCGGGATCCCCCGGCTGCAGTTGCAACGCGTGTTGAAGCGCGCCATCGGCCTTTTCATAGGCGCCCAGATCGCCGGTTTGACGGGCCTGCCGAAGATAAAGATCCGCCAGGATAGTGGAGCTGATGCCGTCCAAAGGGTCGCGCTTCACCCGCTCTTCGAACTGCCGGATCGCACTGCTCTGAGCGAGCGATGCAGCCGGAGCCAGAACCGCAAATGCGGCCAGCGCGAGTCTAATTCGGAGGCGCAAGATAGGGGAATGTAGTCGTGAAGGCACTGTCGTTGGCGACGCAATCGCCCGCGGCGGGGTTTCCCGTGATCACTTGCAATTCGATATCGATGACATCGTCCTGCAAGCGGCGGCCGTTGAGGAAACCAGCGGTGCTAGCGGTATTCACCGTCAGCACATCGGGAAGCAGCACGCCCGCGAAGTTCCCTAAGAAGTCGCTAAAGTCGCGAGCATCGTTCCTGGGGATACCCGCATTGAATGAGTTCTTGGAAGCGTTTGGAATAAAAACTGTGTTGATGGCGGGCCTGCCCATGCGATCGATTTGCTCGCCATTTAATTCGGTTCTGGCCCACACGCCCACATGGTCGGAGCCCAGTTGGTCCCGAGGTACCTCCAGCACGATCGACATGACATTCAAGCCCTTGAAAAAGTTGGTCTGATGTCCGTCGCAGAAGGTTCGCCCAGCAACATGCTTGAAGGCATTCAGATCGAAGAAGAAGGGATCGTCGAATAAGCCGGCACGGATTAAACCGCCACCCGCGACCTGAATTGTATTTCCCGTCCTTCCGCGGGCCAGTACTGCACCGTTAAACCCGCAGGCGCTGGCCGGAGTGCATCGTAACAATAGATCCTGCTCCCCGCTCGCGTTGACAGGGGAGAAGGTGATTCGAAATGTCAGATCTTCCTTGGCGTCGCCGTTGTTGTCGATCTTGAATTCGTAGGAAGCATCGGGATGAAAAGAGCCCGGAGTCGGAACACCGGCTAGCGGGAACAAGTTCATGATCAGGACCGCATTGTTTGGGTGGCTAGGAGACTGGAACGCGTAAACATCGGTAATATCCAGCCTTCTGTCGCCACCCGGGGAGGTTAGTCCCGGCGCATCCAAGTGATCGGCTGCCAGGGAAATGGTTGGTACTCCCAGTACGGCCATGACACAAAACGCGGCCCAGCCGGTTCTCTTTTGCAGTTGCGAGTTGCTCATACTCTCCTCCAGATATGCGGAATGGGTTCTCAGCTTAACATGAGGTAATACGAGTTGAAAGAGGAAAACGGATTTGCGAAACGAGATGGGAAAAAAGAGGAGGAGATGATTGGGAGGGCGACCGAAATCGCCCTCCCGAATTGCAGAAACTACCTTGCGAGCGGATCCGGACGGACTTGGAACTTCACGAGTTTCCCCTTGGTTCCTTTTCCGCCTTCAATATGCCACACGAAGTGCGTGCCGTAGTTGGAGTACAGCGCCCGCCCTTTCCATCCGGCATTGGCATCGTCGATCCGGCCGTCCATGCCGCGGGCGTAGAAGCCGAGCGGATAGGGAACGCGGAAGTACGTCCACTTCTGGGTCGCCGTGTTCAGCGCAATCAACGAGTCTGAGTTGGAACCCGTCGCGAACGGCGTGTTCGGGCCCAGTCCGATGATGTTCTGCTGATCTACCCAGTTGTAGTAGTGGAAATCGGCCGGGACATTCGTGCCCTTGAACTTCGGGCCGGTAGTGGTATAAAGCGTCCAGCCATTCTTGCACTGGCTGCCGTCCGTCTTAGCTGGACCGTTCAGGTCGGTGCACTTGCGAACGTCGAAGCTGGCCAGTTGGCTGGTAGCCGCCAGGCCGGTCCACACCACACCGTTGCTGTCGATATCCACGCCGCGAGGATCATAACCGCCGTCCGGCACTCGGAAGATCTGCGTCTTGCAGCTGGACGGAGGATTGTTGCCGCGCATCACGCGCACTAACATGCCTGGGAACGGGCTCTCGGAAACTCCCCACACCGAGTCATCGACCGGGCTGGGAATCAGAGCATACAGGTTGTAGCTGACCTGCGTATCGAGCTTCGGATCGGGAGCTGCGTTGCCCCCCTTAGGAGCGCCCTTGCCTTTACCCTTTCCGCCGCCCGCAGCCGGAGCAGCTCCGCCGCCCGCGCCCGTAGTATCGGTGGCATACAGAATCGAGGCATCGCCGCCGCGGCCCTGCGTCATCACTTGCCACGGCTTGGTGATCTTCCCGTCGCCGTTGGTGTCGAGCACCTGTCCGCACCAGCCCACTGCCTTCTGCTCATCCTTGGTCTCGTCGTACACCTTGGAATCGATCCAGCCCACGATCGGGCCGCCCAATTCGTTGAAATACACGGTCTCATTGGCGTCGTTATCGAACTGCAGGTGGTGCGTGGCGTAGCACGTGTCGATCAGCGTGAATTCCTTGGTCTTCGGATCCCAGAAAGAAGCCTGCCGGCCGCTGCTGCGCAACGGATACCACTCGGCGAACTTATTGGTCGGATCGCTGCACCACGTTGGATCGGTGTTGCCGCGGATCTTCGAAGTCATCCACACGCGGCCTTTGCTGTCGAGCATCGGGTTGTGCGGATCGGCCGGATCGTAGGGAGGATTCGCCCACAGATGCTCATTGCCCCAGAACATCGACGGACGGTTCGGAGACGGGAAGCGCGAAGGAACCTTATCCTTGGCTTCGCGCGTGGGAATGTCCAGCGCGTAGGTGTTGTTATCAGCCTGATCCAAAATCACCAGTTGGCCGTGGCCGGCGTTGACCGCGTAGTTCGGTCCGCCGCCGTTGACGTTCGGATGATTCTTATCGGTGGAAACTTGATCGTGCATGAAGGAGTGATCGTCGCCCACATCCCACAAGGTCGCGACGATATTGCGCTCGATCCCGGAGGGACGCGGCGGCGCCTGCGGCGGCACGGCGCCCTTTTCAATGCTGATGGTCCAATCAGAGAGCGCCTTCAACGTGGGGTCTTTACCCATCGTGCCCAGCAGTCCGTACATGTTGGTCCCGCGGACGCCGACACCCAGCCGCCATTCCCAGGCATCGACGTGGTTCTTGATCTCCGGCTTGGCCATATACACATGTTGAATGTCACGCGTCAGGGCGTTGCCCAGCTGATGGCAGAAATTACAGCCCGACTTGAGAGTGTTGATCCAGTGGGCTTGATCCGTCATGGAGACTCCCAGGCCGTTGCCGGTGGGGCCAGTTCCGGGGAAAGTATTCGCAGCCGGCGGCTCCAGCATGGAGAGCCAGTAGTCGCCCGGATAAACCTTGGCGGCTTCCTGCGGCGTCTTTGCAGAGGTCACTTTCAAGGCCAGAGGAGAGGTGGTGGGCTTCGAATCCACCGGTGCGGAATCCACGATTCCGTAGCCGCGAACCCAAACCTTATAATTAGCGCCCGGCAATTCGGGCAGCATGTAACGACCCTGATCGTCGGTGACCACGATCTTTATGAATCCTGTCTGCAGGTCGCTAGTCTGAGCGATGACCCACACACCTGCTTCCGGCCCGCGCTCGCCTGTGACGGTGCCGCCGATATATCCCGCGGGGCTCACGTAACGCGATGCGGCTTGCTTGGCAGCCTGCTTGGCCGCCCCTTTGGCTTTCGCCTTCCCGTCTTGCTGTGCTGCGGTCGGCAGGACAAGATAGAGCGCGATCACGCCAACGGCCCCGGCGACCAGCGCCAAAGCTCTTCCCCTGCTTTTCATAAGGCGGGTGTTGATTAGTTGCATAGAACTCCTCTAGGTAAACACACGAATCTGCGATTGGAAACGCCTTGTATAGTATAGATGCGCACCTGGATGGGGCGCAACATCAGCAGAAACCACATCTCGTCCGGGCGCGTCAGCCCCGATAGAAGCGAGGAACATGAAGCATACATCGGGAATCTGGATTGCGGCGGCCCTGGCGATCACACCGGCAATCGCGCAGCCTTGGCAGGCATACAGGGGTCAAATCGCGGGGGAGATTGGAGAGCACGGCAAATGCACGGTCGAAGTGCGCGTGGACGGCTCGGCGGAACTCGAGATTACGGGTGCCGAAGGTCGCATGCGCACGCTCACGGGCGCCCCCGCTAAATGGAATCGTCTGCAGTGCAATGCTCCCATGCCCGCCAACCCATTGGAATTCAAGTTCAGTGGTGTGGACGGCCGCGGCAATCAATATCTGGTGCGCGCGCCGGGACAGAACCGCGGTGTCGCGCTAATCCGCATCGAGGACCCGCAGGGCGGCAGCGAAGGGTACACGTTTGACCTGGAATGGCGGATCTCGGGTCCCATCGGTGGAGGAGTTGGAGTAGGAGGTGTCATCCCTAATGACGGGCCCTCCCGAGGCCGCAATCCGAATCTCGATGTTGATTTCAGGGGCCGTGGGGACGGTTACTACCGCACGTTCCGCGGGGGCGATGAATTGCTCTCCAATTGCACTCTGAGCGTCGACCGCTCCGGACACATCGAAATCGAGCTCACGACCAATCAAAGAAACCGCTTGCTTCTGAGCGGCCGCGTCGTCTTCCGCGACGGCAACCGTATCGTCGCCGACATGGCTGGGGGACCTATACAGGGCACCATGGAAATCCTGCTAAACGGCCCCGAGAGGGTGGAGGAACTGGCTATGACGGGTGTCGGCCGGAACCGCCTGGAGCTTCGCTGGACTCGCCGCTAACTTAATTAATACAAAGGTACTTACTTCCAAGCAGCGAGCCGTCCAGTCTAAGGACCGCGAGCCGGTTCGGCTTCGAAAAGAACCTATCCGGCACTCGGCGAAGTACCTTAATACTTTCTGAAGACACTGCCGATAGATCTGGCAGGAAATATAATAAATATGCTGTGGCTCTATCTTTTAGCAGCGGTGACAGTACTGATCATCGCCTTGCGCCGGGTGCTTCGACGCCAGAAGCCCCTCTATGACGAGCTATATTCGACGCGTGTCGCCATCAAGCACGTCCATAGCGGGGTCGCCTGGGTAGAGTCCAGTGGCAAAATCGGCTTCATAAACGAATCGCTAGCCGGACTGACGGCCGCCAAGGCCACGGACCTGACAGGGTCGGATTGGTACTCGCTGTTTCCGGCGGCTGCAGAGCAGGAGCGGGTACGCGAGGCCTACGCGCAAATGCTGTTATCAGGCATTGCGTCGCTGGATACCACGATCGAGCGGCGCGGCGGGGGTCACAGCGATGCGGTGAATTTGCGATTGGTTGCCGTGCACGACCGCAAGGCTAGGTTTGTTGGGCACCATGCGCTGGTCCACGATGTTTCCCGCGAGCGGGCGCTTGAAAATCAATTGCAGCAATTGTCCCAGGCGGTCGGAACCGGCAAATCGGTTGCTCCTCAGCAGGCCCAAACCGTGCCCCAACAGGGGTAGTAGGAAGAAAATACCGGGGCCCGTTTCCAGGCCCCGATTCTGCGATCAGTGTTCTCGGAGGAAGAAACACGGAAAGTAGATTTCTGCAGTGTGGCAGATTGTCGCACCCTCGTCAACCAGAAAATTTACGGACTCGTCAAGCTGACCCATCTATCCGAACCTGACCCACCACACCAGGAACTAGTACTTTGCCCGGTTGACCCGACTGGGAGACTCCTGTCAAACTGCCGGAACAAAACAAAGCTGCACTTCAAAGGGCGGCCCGAAGCTCGGAGGCGGGTTGCCCTGCTTTTTGCGTGGGTATAGTGGGTCAGTTCAAACTGACCCACTACCCCACCAACGGGCGGTTTGACAAGTCCTAACCAAGTCCGATATTCTATTGAGAGTATTTGGCGAGCTGATCTTCTGCTCCCGCGCTACCACTCTTCTTGTCTGTATTAATGAGGAGTCCGGCTGGGGGCCGGTCCCGCTGTCCTGGCGGTTTCTACGCTGACAGGAGTATGGACTAGTCCGAAGTTTCTTCCCTTCGTCGTGGTTTTCAGTAGTTTGTTTTTCCTCGGAATCCGGTAGGAGAGTTTCGTGCCGACATTTATTCAACTTGTGCGCAAGGGGCGCCGCCCCACGCGTTTTAAGACGGCCAGTCCTGCGCTGCAGTCATGCCCGCAGCGTCGTGGAGTGTGCACGCGCGTCTACACCACCACGCCTAAGAAGCCGAACTCGGCGCTGCGCAAAGTGGCTCGCGTGCGCCTGACGAATGGCATCGAAGTGACCACCTATATTCCAGGCGTGGGACACAATCTGCAGGAGCACTCGATTGTGCTGATCCGCGGAGGACGCGTGAAGGATCTTCCCGGCGTCCGCTATCACGTGGTGCGCGGAACGCTGGATACAGCAGGCGTGACGGGGCGGCAGCAGAGCCGCTCGAAGTATGGAGCCAAACGGCCAAAGGGAGGGGCGGCAAAATAAATGCCTCGCAGACACAGACCTGAAACCCGCGAGATTCTGCCGGATCCGGTGTACAACTCGCAGCTGGCTGAGAAATTCGTAAACACGATGATGTGGGACGGCAAGAAGGCCATCTCGCAGAAGATCTTTTACGAAGCCATGGACAAGATCAAGGAGCGCAGCCAGGACGATCCGCTGAAGACGTTCAAGAAGGCTGTCGAGAATTGCAAGCCGCTGGTGGAAGTAAAGACGCGGCGTGTGGGCGGCGCGAACTATCAGGTTCCGGTCGAAGTGCCGAACAACCGGCGGACATCGCTCGCGATCCGCTGGATTTTGGGGAACGCGCGCACGCGTCCCGAGAAGGGCATGCCCGAAAAGCTGGCCCAGGAAATTAACGACGCCGCGAATCTGCGCGGCGGGGCAATCAAAAAGAAGGACGACGTTCACAGAATGGCGGAGGCTAACAAGGCCTTTGCCCACTATCGCTGGTAAGGCAGTATGGCTAGAACAATTCCATTAGAGAAGATGCGCAATATCGGCATCATGGCGCACATTGATGCCGGTAAGACGACTACGACGGAGCGCGTTCTCTATTACACGGGCAAGACCTATAAGATCGGCGAAGTCCATGAGGGCACTGCCGTAATGGATTGGATGGAGCAGGAGCAGGAGCGCGGCATTACCATTACTTCCGCCGCTACCACCTGCGAATGGCGGGATTGCACCATCAATATTATCGATACCCCGGGTCACGTGGATTTTACGGCGGAAGTAGAGCGTAGCTTGCGCGTGTTGGACGGAGCCGTTGCGGTATTCGACGCTGTGGCCGGCGTGCAGCCGCAGTCTGAGACCGTGTGGCGCCAGGCTGATAAGTATCGCGTGCCGCGTGTGTGTTTCATCAACAAAATGGACCGCGTGGGCGCGGACTTCTATCGCTCGGTGGGCACGATTGTGGATCGCTTGAAGGCTCGGCCGGTGCCGATCCAGATTCCGATCGGAGCTGAAGAACATTTTCTGGGCATCGTCGATTTGGTGACGATGAAAGCTCGCGTTTGGAAAGACGAAACGCTGGGCGCGATGTACGACGAAATCGAGATTCCGGCGGAGCTGGTTGATACTGCCAAGGAATACCGCGAGAAGCTGGTCGAAGCGGTTTCGGAGTTCGACGATGCGCTGTTCCACAAGTTCGTGGAAGGCGAAAAAATCAGCGAAGCCGAGTTGCAGGCGGGCATCCGCAAGGCGACCATCGCGCAAAAGATTTTCCCGGTGATCTGCGGGACGGCGTTTAAGAACAAGGGCGTGCAGAACCTCCTCGACGCAGTGGTGGATTATCTGCCGTCGCCGCTCGAAGTTCCGGCGGTGCAGGGCACGGCTGTCGATGATCTCGAGAAGGTCATGGAACGGCAGTCGAGCGACAGCGATCCGTTCGCAGCGCTGATCTTCAAAATCATGACTGATCCCTTTGTGGGTCAGTTGGCGTTCGTGCGCGTGTATTCAGGAAAGCTCGTAGCGGGCGAATCTGTTTTCAACGTTGCCAAGGGCCGCAGAGAACGCATCGGCCGGTTGGTAAAGATGCATGCCAACAAGCGCGAAGAAGTAACCGAAGTGCTGGCGGGGGACATCGCCGCGGTGGTCGGGTTGAAGTCGGTTTCAACCGGCGACACAATCTGCGACGAGAAAAATCCGATCATTCTGGAATCGATTGATTTTCCGACGCCCGTTATCCAGTTGGCCATCGAGCCCAAGACCAAGGCGGATCAGGAAAAGCTCGGCATGGCGATCGCCAAGCTGGTGCAGGAAGATCCGACACTCAAAGTTTCGACCGACCCCGATACCGGTCAGACCATTCTGGCGGGCATGGGCGAGTTGCACCTCGAAATTCACGTTGACCGCATGCAGCGCGAGTTCGGCGTGGGCGCCAATGTCGGCAAGCCTCAGGTGGCTTATCGCGAAACTCTGCGGCAGATGGCCGAGTACGATTACACGCACAAGAAGCAGACCGGCGGTAGCGGTCAGTATGCGCGCGTGAAGTTGCGCGTTGAGCCGATGGCCGAGGGCGAGTTCGAGTTTGTCAACGACATCCGCGGCGGGTCGATCCCCAAGGAATTCATCACAGCGGTTGAAAAGGGCGTGCATGAATCGCTGGAGCACGGCGTATTGGCCGGGTTCCCGATGTCGAACGTGAAAGTTTCGGTGTTCGACGGGGCGTATCACGAAGTCGATTCGTCGGAAATGGCGTTCAAGATCTGCGCTTCCATTTGTTTCAAGGAAGCGGCTCGCAAGGCCAAGCCGGTATTGCTCGAGCCGGTGATGAAGGTTGAGGTAGTCGTGCCCGACGAATACATGGGCGCGGTGAACGGCGATCTGATTTCGCGGCGCGGGCGTTTGGAAGGAACCGAGATTCTGGGTTCGACGCACATCATCAAAGCGATGGTGCCGCTCTCGCAGATGTTCGGGTATGCCACGGAATTGCGCAGCCGCACGCAGGGCCGCGGAGCGTTTACGATGCACTTCGGGCGGTATGAAGAAGTGCCCAAGTCGATTGCGGAAGAGATTACCAGCAGGGCCCAGGGCAAGGTAGCTTAATTCAGGTTTAGGTTCATCAGGGAGGCGGACATATGGCAAAAGAGAAATTTGATCGCAATAAACCGCACTGCAACGTAGGGACGATCGGGCACATCGATCACGGCAAGACAACGTTGACAGCGGCGATCACCAAGACGC